>Ga0265295_1001419_pt1 | contig 42121 bp, 32 predicted proteins | sample Munlansysbiofilm_FD_192503 | JGI IMG/M metagenome (GOLD analysis project Ga0265295, IMG submission 192503) | Leachate microbial communities from a municipal landfill in Southern Ontario, Canada - Methane capture system biofilm | ecosystem: Engineered > Solid waste > Landfill > Unclassified ... | reverse complement strand
GGAGACGGGGGGAACCAAAACCCAAAACCAATAACCAAAGACCAATAACCAAAGACCAAAGACCAAAGACCAATAGCCACTTGTCTCGGGAGAGCGAAGCGATAACGAGAAAGACCAAAGACCAAAGACTAAAACAACACTCAAAACCAAGAACCAAGAACTTCTTACTAACCTCTAACTTCTAACCTCTAACCTCTAAATTAAATCGTTGTCAGCAAGTAAATGATCAGGATTATCCCCCCCACTATCATAATAAAGGTTATGAGCAATGAGAGTACGGAACGGGGTGCAAAATAGTTGTCTTGCAAGTGTTTGTTATTTATCTTGTATTGAATAAAAGCGAATAATGCTACAACCACGCCTACAGCAACCATAATTACGCCTACCAGGGCTGAATAACCCTGTGATGGAAGGGTACTGCCCTCTATCAACAATGACAGTTGCTTTAAAAACAGTGTGAACTTTACGATAACAAAGCCAAAGCCCATTAAGGCGATGCTGGTGCGTATCCAGGCCAGAAAGGTCCGCTCATTGGCCAGGTGTTCCCGTGAGCGGTCTATTGAGTTCTTATTGTTGCTATTTATCATATTATTTGCTTATTTGGTTAACTGATTTATTTTCGCCATAAAGGCTGAGTCATACGCTGTTTTAAGGGTTATTCATTCATTATCATTAAACTCCTAAACTATTAAAACCATAAATGGTTTAATTCGATGAAGGATTGTCTGATTTCGTTTGGCCAATGACCGGTCGTCAAAAATCGTTTGAAAGAAATCAGGCTTTGCTGCAAAAAGGTTGACCGGGAATTTAACTTTCCGTATTAAATGGTCTTATATGAATAGAAATGAGGTTCATATTGTCATATAAATAAAGCCATTATGGAGAAAACTCTTTTTTGCTCAGAAATAGAAATCAGATTCTCTGTAATTTATTGGGGTATTTAAATCTCGACCTGCAATTGTGTCACCCATCAATGAATTGCATGATTTTTGAACCACAAGCGTTTCAGGAGAAAAAACATGAATAATCAAAAAACAGAAGTCTGGTACAACCGTGTACTTGTCTTACTTAAACAACGCAGACTGATTGATGCCCTTGATAAACTGAATGCCGTTGCCCAGGCTGAAGATTCTTTGGGGATGCTGCCACAATTGGAAGAAGTGCGGTTTATGTACGGCAATATGCTGAAATACACTGCCAAAGGTGTCAATGATCCGCAGCATGAATTGATTTACAATCGTTTGCTTTCTTCCACCTATGGGCTTGCAGATAAGTTGTATCAGGTAAGCCTGAGCCATAAGGGTGGACGTATTGTTGCCATGAAAAAAGACATGGAACATGAACTCCGTCGCGATCAGTTGGATATGGCAGAAAGTCTTCAGGGATTGTCTTTTGATCATGAGCTGGATGAGATGCTCCGAAGTACGGTACTTTTCACCGATGAAAGCGAAAGTGATACTGCAGTTCGTCATCGGCAGTCTATATTTAAAATATTCAATCAGTTGTGGCTCAGCGATAACTTCTCCGAGGATGATGCCACTATGGTTCTCCGGATTTTCAAAAGCGATTCAATTCCATGGTTCGAAAAGGCGATGATGGTAAGTGCGCTTACTTTGGGACTGTTGCGCATTTTTGATGCGAGGCGCCTACAGTTGCTGGTTGAACTTTATCAGCATCCCGATCCACAAATCAACCAACGCGCATTAGTGGGTTTAATGATTGCTTTTGGAGTACACGATGACAGAATTCAATTAAACACCACGCTGATGTCGGTGTTAACTCCTTTTAAAAACAATCCTGATTTTGCTGCGGAAGCCCTTTCAGTCGTAATTCAGTTTATCCGGGCAACCGATACCGAAAAGATTACACGCAAATTTCACGATGAAGTTATTCCTGACATTATCCGTTTCAATGAAGAATTGAGCGAGAAGCTTAATCTGGATAATTTGATGACAACTGATGAATTTGAGGATAAAAACCCGGATTGGGAGAAATATTTTGACAATCAGCCCGGCCTGGTGCAGAAACTTGAAGAGATGACCAACATGCAGATGGAAGGTGGAGATGTATTTTTGGGTGCTTTCGCCATGCTAAAGTCCTTCTCTTTTTTTAATGCATTGCCCAACTGGTTTATGCCTTTTTATCCCGAACATTTTGAGGTGCAGAAAGCGCTTTCCAATGAAACGGAAACGTTGAAAAGCGCTATGCTTCTGGGAATTGGCCGGTCTGTCTATTTGTGCAATTCTGATAAATTTTCGTTTGTACTCAATTTAAACCGTTTGCCTGAGGCTCAAAAGCGCATGATGGGACAAATGTTCGCTGCAGAAGCTGAGCAGATTCAGGAATTGTTGTCAGAGGAATTAAGTGATCCCGGTTTACGCAAGAAAAGGATAATCATTCAGTATATTCAGGATTTATACCGCTTTTTTAAGTTGCATCCCATTCGCACCGAAATTGGAGATGTATTTACTCCGGCCTTTAAAATGCATCGTACAGGGATTTTTACTCAGTTAATAACGGATATTGAACAATATAAGAGAATAGCTGCTTTTTATTTCGACAATGGTCACTATGAAGAGGCCCTGGAATTATATATTATTTTGGGTAAATCTGGTGAAGCTTATGCTGAATTGTATGAAAAATCAGCTTTTTGTCATCAGCAGTTGGGCGATTATGTCGAAGCCATTGCTCATTACCGCAAGGCCGACTTATTCGATACCAACCGGGCATGGCTGTTGGGTAAAATCGCGCAATGTCACCTGAAGTTGAATCAAACGCGTGAAGCCCTTGATGTATGGCTCGAACTGGCCAAAATGGAGCCGGAAAATCTTCGCGTAGCCTCAGCTATTGGTACCTGCTATTTAAATCTGGGAGAAACAGATAAAGCGTTGGAATACTTTTACCGCATTGAATTTGCTGATCCAGGTTCGGTAAAAGCCATGCGACCGGTAGCCTGGTGCCTGTTTATACTCAATCGTCCTCAAGATGCAGCAAACTATTACGAGCAGTTGCTGGTCCATGAGCCCAATGCTTTTGATTATATGAATGCCGGGCATGTGGCTTTGGTACTCAATAAGATAGAAGATGCGGTAGATCATTATGTCAACAGCATACGTATGCGTAACAATGATGTAAAGACTTTTCTGAAAGGTTTTGCTTCTGACCGGAAATATTTAACAGCCAATGGAGTAGCTGAAGACCTCCTGCCTCTGGTACTTGACTACGTTAGGTATTCCCTGGAGGATAAGTAACAGATTCTGAACGTACTATCTGGTTTTTATGCCGGTTTCTAATCCGGGTTTGGATGGAGAAATATAATATACCTTTTTATAATTGGTGTAGATTTCGATAAAAGGGGCATCCATCAATTGATGCTCTTTTTTATAGGTGATAATGGCCGGATAAATTTTCACCCTTCCTGCAAACAGCGAGATGCCACTGCGAAAAGGAATGCGGGCAAAAACAAAATGCTGGCGTGGCAATATTCTAAGTTTATATTTTCCCCTGAGCTCATTCACACGCAGCGTATCTGCATCATGCAAAATTATTCCTGCCGCTGCTTTAAGTGCCTTGCCGTCATAATTGCGCGGATTATTTTCGTATAAGATAAATTTATCGGTTGTCCTGATGCCCTCTTTTTTCTCCAGGATATTTTTAAGGCTGTCCATCGTGGTACGCGCTCCCCCATAAGGCCCGGAGTAGTCCGCATAAACCATATAATATGGCCCCATGAGCTGTTCGCTCACTTTTGCATTGCTGAAAAAGCCCGACCAGGCCATAAATACCACTGCCGCCGAGGGCAGGGTAAGTGTCAGAATTACAAAAGAGAGAAATATTCTTTTTCCGGTACTATTTTTATGATAATTGCTACCCATTTTACTGCTGTTTGGATTATTGTTTAGGAAGTAACTTAAATCCCAAAACAGTGTTTTTGTTCAAAGTGTCCTCCCCGAATGATACTATTCGGGCAGAATGGCTCATTTAAATAGATCTATGCCTTCAATTGAAACGGCAAGTTTGCAGCCTCATGCCGGAGCAACCATTTTTTTCTGTCTATACCTCCGGCATAACCTGTAAGCTGGCCATTGCTGCCAACTACCCGGTGACACGGCACCACAATCAGTAAAGGATTGGCACCAACGGCAAGGCCCACTGCCCGCGCGCCGTTTTTCAATCCCATTTGCTGTGCAATCTCTCCGTAACTGCGCGTTTTTCCATAAGGGATATCCATAACAATTTCCCAAACGGCCAGTTGAAAAGGAGTACCGCCAGGTATCAGATCAAAATCAAAAGTTTGCCGTTTCCCGGAAAAGTATTCTTCAAATTGCTTGACAATGGATGAAAACTCTTCAGGAAGATGTGTTTCAGCGGAGCTTTCGTCAAAAAGGACGCTGCATATAACTTCTGCCTGAGCTGAAATCCGGAGCATACCTATCGGAGTTGAAATTGAAGCGATAATGGTTTCTTCCAGCATCTTAAAATCCGTTTAGTTTCATGGTAACAGTAGGAATCAGCAGTAAAAAGCCAAGGACGATAAGTATAATCATCAACGGAGTGATCCACCTTACCCATTTGTCGAAAGGGATTTTAGCTACGCCCAGCGCACCTATAAGCACACCGGAAGTAGGTGTAATCATATTGGTGAATCCATCGCCAAACTGAAAAGCCATTACAGTGGCCTGTCGCGACAACCCGATCAGATCTGAGAATTGAGACATGATGGGCATCGTTAATGCCGCTTTGGCTGAGCCCGAAGGGATAAAGATGTTTATTCCGGTCTGAATCAGGTACATGGTGCCCACAGTGGCGATATTGCCCAGGTCGGCCATGGCACCGGACATGCGGTGCAGCAGGGTGTCGATGATTTGCCCGTTCTGGAGAATGATGATAATGCCTCCCGCCAGACCTACGACCAGCGCGGCACTGGTAATGTCTTTAACTCCTTCGAGAAAAAGAGAGGTGATGCGGTTGGGGGAATAATTCATGGAGATACCTGAAAGTATGCCCAATGCCATAAAAAGGGTGGCGATTTCCATAACATACCATCCATAACCCATTACACCCACAATTAAAAGAATAATGGTGAAGGAGAGCAAAGTGAGTATGAAAAAATGTACTGATTTTTTTAGCGAAAGCCAGCCGGAAAGGATAAAAACAATGGCAAGCACCGGAAATACCGGCCAGGTAACCGAGGCATTCCCCACAGTGAGGGTCGTAAAAGGAAAAGCAAAGGCGACAACTACGCCTATCGCACTTAGCGCAATTAACGTAATTATAGCTGACAATGGCCGGTGGTAAGTTATTGAGGCTGAGCTTTGCTGCTGACGTTGTCGCCAGTAGGCATCGTTTTCATACACCAAAGAGCGTTCGGGATGCTCTTTTATACGGTGCATGTAACGCAAAATAAAGGTTATGCCCACTATGTTGATGACTATCCAGCAAAAGAAGCGGTATTCTATGCCCGAGAACAGAGGCAGATGTGATAGTCCCTGGGCAATGCCAATGGTAAACGGATTAAGCAGTGCTCCGGCAAAACCTAAGGCTGCGGCTACATAACAAATGTACAATCCAACAATGGAATCGTAGCCCATTTTTATGCTCAGCGGAACGAAAATAATCACAAAGGCAATGGTTTCCTCACTCATGCCGAAGGTAGCGCCAAAGATGCTGAATAACAGGATAATCAAGGTCATAATGATGTTATCGGTACCCAGGCGTCGAAAAGCCTTGACTTTGTTTAATGCTTCCGCTTTTCGCAGAAAGGCCATAATCCCCACATCAATGGCCTTACTCTCATTCATGATCCAAAAGGCCCCGCCAATCATCAGTATAAATACAATGATGTCGGCCCGGTCAACGAATCCATCAAAAAAAGCAGAGAAAATCTGCCAGGTTTGTGGCTGACTTTCGGAATAGGTAAAGGAATCTTCGGTAACTACTTCGCGGGGCGTACCGTTTACTTCAATAGTTTCACGCTGATAGTAACCTCCCGGTATAATCCATGTAAGTGCAGCAGAAATCAGTATAAGGTAGAAAATGATGACGTAGGTATGAGGAAATTTCCGTTTTTTTTCCATGGAAGTATATATTGAGGGGCAAATATAGGGAATTTCAGGAACCGCAGTTTTCGCAAATTAACGTTGGGATTTTTTAAACCGCAAATTACGCGGATAAGCGCTAATCTTATTTTCAAATTAATCAACAAATTAACCCTTAGATCCCAGCCTCCTCCCCTCCTAAACAACAGACCAAACAGGTTGGCCTTCGATGGTTCGACATGGTTCGACTGGTTCGACAAGAACTCACTAAACGGCTCACAACCAGCCCAGCCACCAGAAGAAAACCTGTCAGTTCAAGGTTTTCAGCAGATCAACCAAATAAATCAACCATTAAATAAACTTCAGAGTAATCAATACTACCTCTGGACGGTTACCGGTACGCACGGGTGGCCCCCAACCTCCGAACCCCGGGGAAACATAGAAGTGGGCATTGCCTTTTTTCTTGTAACCCATACTTACTTCATAGATTGCCCGGGTCAGATAATTCAAAGGCCAGAGTTGACCATGGTGGGTGTGACCTGAAAGTTGAAGGTCAACACCTGCTTCTGCAGCTTTGTCCAGCGCAAATGGCTGATGATCGAGCAAAATGATGGGGAGGGTTTTATCTACCTGTTGAAGTAATTCACTTACTTCGAGCCTTTTTTGGCCACTGAACCGGTTTTTGTCCCGGTCTTCGCGTCCTGCAAGATAAAAACTGTTGTTTATCTGAATCACCGTGTCGCGAAGCATAGTGATGCCATTCTCCTCAAGATATTTTACCGCAGGCTCCGCACCACCGATGTACTCGTGATTTCCGGTAATGCCATAAACGCCAAAGGGCGCATATAACTGCTTCAGACATTCGCCCAGGTTCTGATCTATGACTGGTGCCAAATCTTCGTCCACAATGTCGCCCGCCAGCAAAATGATGTCGGGTTTCATGGTATTGAGGCTTTTTACCAGTTTTGAAGTACGTCTTGGTCCAATGATGGTGCCCAGATGAATGTCGGAGGCCAGGGCAATTTTCAACTCTTTAAGGTTCCCGGCCGATTTGTTCACGGTGAGCTCCATTATCTTCATTCGCGGAGAAATGGCGTTGATGTATCCGGCAGCAACGGTGATGAAAATACCTGAGACCCCGAGAATAAACATCCACTGTTTTGCATTTGGAGTAAATAAAGCAGCAGGCATAAATCCGGTTATCGCGTGTATAAGCCGCACAATATCAATCAGAACCACCAGCAGGAATCCGTAAAGCATAAAAGCAAGCCAGAAAGAGCCTATCCAGGTAAGTATATCGCTGAAGGCTGAAAGATAAAATTTCTCGAGTACCCTGCCGGCAATGTAAGTAGAGCTGAGGAAAAGAAAAGTCCAGCCAAACCACAATTTTATGGCTGAGCCGGAGGGCAAGGCCTGAGACGCCCGTGAATAAATGTAAAAGTTAATCGCGCTGTATATAACCAGCACTATGCTAAAGAAAATCAGGAATTGGTATTTCATACGTTTTATATTATGGCATTACATAACATATTTTGTTGCATTTGGTTTGAATCTTGCCTTCATTATTCTCCGGTTAAAGGCAATGAGTTTTCGATTATTATGCTTTAAAGCAGTATGGACTGGAACTGTTTCAATTTACCTTACATACATTATCATCATTGATTTGAAACTATTCAGTCAGACTTTAAACCGAAAATTTTTCATTTTCCGCTTTTGAATTCCCGGAGTTTATCCATACATTTGTAGTGCTGAGGAGGCCGATACTATTCCAATATTTGTCAAGTTATCGGCCAGACTTGAGGCTGTTTCTTTGGTTTAGATGCATATCAATAACCGTTACAGCGTTTACGAATCATTAATTCATCCTTTTTGTGCTTTAATTTTGTCCCTGACTGGCGCAATACGGAATGGTCAAAACCTATGGATAAAACCCAGGCGCACTTTTTACCTTTCTTGCTTTTTATTTTCCTCACTGGTTTATCAACAGGTGCTTCAAATCAGGAATTTACTGATGTGGCTAATGAGCATGATTCAATACAGTTGGTGTTTAAAAACAGAATAGTTGAAGCGGCCAATGACAATATAGAATGCAGAAAAGCTAAAAAGCATTGAGATTAAAATAGTTGCAATTTTCTCTTTCATATTGATGTTGGTTTTGGTTAGTTTCTTTTTCAATCCATCTACTTGTTTGGTTAGGGAAGGAGACCCTGAAATGAAGGATGCCAGCGATGAAGAGCTGCGCTACTCCTACGATATGATGCAGAAGATGTTGAAGTTGAGAAAGGGGAATTAGGTTTTGGATTCAACGCATAGTTTCTGAAAAGATACGAATTGTAAAAGCAGTAGGCAGATTAAATTCATGAATTTAATCTGCCTACTTGTATAAAATGCTTAGATTTGAGTATAAAATCTACTGAGCAACCAGACTATGATCCTCCAACTGATCGCCCCCTGTGGCATGAACTGCGAAATCTGCATAGGTTTTCAACGAGTGAAAAACCCTTGTCCCGGATGCAGGGGTGACAATGTTGCTAAGCCCGGATATTGTCAGAAGTGTATCATCGCAAATTGTGCCGAACTGAACAGAACCCATTCGGGATTTTGCTATGATTGCCCGAATTACCCTTGCAAACGACTGAAACAATTGGATAAGCGGTACAGGACAACATATGGAATGAGCATGATTGAAAACCTCGAAAACATTAAAACAATGGGTTTAGCCAACTTTTCAAATAACGAAACTAAAAGGTGGCGCTGCCGCAATTGTGGAGAACAGCTATGTGTTCACCGGCCAATTTGTTTAAAGTGTAAAACACCAAGGGAATAAGCCCTGTTATCACATTACCGAAATTTTCCCGAACCTCCCGATAGCTAAAATAGTTCCAATGTCTGTTGAAACAGAACTGGCGGGATTCCTTCAAAAGATGATGATTATATTCCCGGTTTTTTGACTATAGGAAACATATTTATTGGGCTTCTAATATTTTATCTGTCTGGTAAAACGCGGACATTATCGGTCTGATAATTACCATTTCCCAACAGACTATTTATGTGTATAATACTTCTCCTGCAATATCGGGACATAGGATTTTTAACCGAAAGAGCTGTCCCGGCGGCTTTTGTGTTCCTGGCCGGACGAGGATAGCACTTCTTGCGCAAAAGCAAAAAACGAAAAGCATCAAGTATGAAATGGATAAAAATCGTACCCCTTTTTGAAAGACTTATTTTTCAGCACTTGCTTTTACAAAAACCTCCAATTTTTCCAAGCGCGATTTCAAATCGCTTATCTCTCGTTCGAGCTCGCCATTTTGAAGTTTTAATTCTTTAATGGCGTTCACCATAGCTACGTTAATGGGGTGGATGTTAAAATCCAGGTAACCATCTTCTGCTTCACTCACGGCCTCAGGAAACACTTTCTGCACCTCTTGCGCTACAAAGCCAACTTGCTCAAGATCGGAATTGAGCTGCCTTGGGTTATCTTTTTTATAGATGTATCTCACCGGTTGAAGTGCGGTAATTTCACTTAAGCCTTTAGTGTAATCGCCTGTAAGATTTTTCAATCGCAAGTCGGAAGAGGTTGCCCATGATGTGCCACCCAAAGTTTTGTAAGCATTGCCTACAACATGCAGTGCTTGCGTCGGAGAAGTAGTTCCAATTCCTACATATGCATTGGATTGCTTGGCAAAAACCTCACTTTTTCTCCAGGTATTTCATCAGCTTTTCACGTGTTTGATTAAAGCTGAAAGCATCCGCTACCTGATAGTAATTTTCCCGGTCAAGGGTATAATCCCAGGCAAATTCAGCTAATTCCAATCGGGTTTCATCAAAATCAAAGAGCACAATAATTTCCTTAATCTGGTTGACGGTAAAACAATGTTTTGCGCGTACTATTTGTTTGGCGAGGTTGAGTTTGGTGTTGTTAAAGCTTTCTTTCCTGATGGTTCGGATGATCTGAGCAAAATCATCAGGGTTTACCTGGCAGGGAGGAGGAGGAGGTTGAGGTGGCCGGATTTGCGAAATGATATTGTTGTAGGTGCCTTTGTTTGGAATATGTGAAAAGAGCGTCGCTCCAAAGGCCAGATTTTGTAAATCATATACACCGTATATTGCTTCGCGGAAAAAATCCAGGCGATTGGGTTCTGATTTCAATAATGAGGCAAACTTTACTGCCTGGGCCGCACTCATGCAATGATTTTGAGCAATGCGTGATAGCCGCGACTGACGTCCAGATTCATTTCCGGTAGAAGCTACCTGTCGGGCAAGATCGTTAAATTCAAACTCACCCATAGGTTGCTCGCAATTGGTCGGACCGTGATAAACTTCCCAGGCTGGATAGTTCAGGGCCGGGAAATTAAGGTTCTGCGGTGGTTCTACCGGAGGCAGGTAATCATGAGGGTGACGCTTCATCTCCTGCACATAATCGTGAAGCATAAAAACGGCAGAGAAATGGGCAAAAGCATCATAAACCCTGTAATAGTTCTCTTTGTCCACCGTATTGAGCCAGGCCGTTTCAGCAAACTGCAGCCGGAAAGCATCATCATAAAAAAGTCTGCCCATGGCAGCTACCTGTTCTGTCGAAAGGCAGTGTTGTTTAGCAATGGCTGCAGCCACCTGAAGACGGCTTTCGTCGCTGGATTGTATATCCACCGAACGCATTTTCTGCCGGAACAGGTGTTCCGGAATGGCTGTATTGCAAGGCCGTGCCTGCTGTGCCTGTGTTACTGTGTTGAAAATCAGCAGGAATAGGAACAGTGATAAGGTTCTTATGTTCATGAGGTTAAAATTTATTTCATCCATTCAAAGGTGAGGTAATGGTCGCCGTTCATACCCACACGACGGTAAACTTCCTGAGCCCGGGTATTGGTTCTATCCACGTAAAGTCTCATGCCTGAAACAGTGGTATGCTCATTTACACGTTCTTTCAAATAGTCATACATCTTACTGAAAAGACCCTTTTTGCGCCATTCAGGTGAAACGTAAACCGATTGTATCCACCACATCCAGGCATTGCGCCAATCGCTCCATTCAGGAGTGATCATAAGGCAGGCTATACGCTCCCCCTCAGCGGTAACAGCAACAATATAAAATCCTTTATGTAAATCAGCGAAAACGCTTTTTACTCCATGCGCTACGGTATTGCCGTCCAATGAGAGATTTTCCGTTTCCAATGCCATTTTCAACTGAGATTCAACAATAAAGTCAATGTCAACCTCAGTGGCATGTTTTATTTTTACGGTTGGTGATGAACTCATAATTAATGAGATATAATTTTAGAATCAGTGGATTATTGTTAGATGATATTGCTGCCGGACAGGTTCTTTTAAGGGAAAATTATTAAATAAGGGCTACATAATTGTGTATTTTTGCAGCTTATCAAAAGTGGTATAACCATCATTTTGATGCGCAAATATAAACGATAATTTTTAACGGGGAGTCTTAATGAGTGAGCAGATCAAACATGAATGCGGAATAGCCCTGGTGCGATTGCTGAAACCATTAGAATATTATCCGGCCCGGTATGGCACCTCCACGTGGGCATTGAACAAGCTTCACCTGCTCATGGAGAAGCAGCACAATCGTGGTCAGGATGGGGCTGGAATTGCCTGCATCAAGTTTGATCCAAATCCGGGCAGCAAATACATCAATCGCTTTCGTTCCAATTCAAATTCCCCGATTACGGATGTGTTTAAATGGGCCTATGATGAAATAAGTGCTGCTGCCAACAACCGTCCCGACAGGCTAAAAGATATGCATTGGCTGAAAGACAATACTGGGTTTGCCGGCGAACTCTTTCTTGGTCACCTCCGTTACGGCACTTTTGGTAAAAATAATATCCAAAATCTGCATCCGGTGTTGCGTGCCAACAATTGGATGACCCGGAACCTGGTACTGGCCGGCAATTTCAATATGACCAATGTGGATGAGTTGTTTTCACGGCTGCTTGATTTGGGTCAGTATCCGGTAGAAACCTCTGACACCATTACTATTCTTGAAAAAATTGGTCATTTTCTGGATGAAGAAAACGAACGATTATATGCGCAATACAAGGCCGAAGGATACAATAAGAAGGAGATAACCAGCAAAATTGCCAGGGCACTTGATGTGAGTGAAATGTTGAAACAGTCGGCCGTTCACTGGGATGGGGGATATGCCATTGCAGGCATGCTGGGCCATGGCGACGCTTTTGTACTGCGCGATCCATCGGGTATTCGTCCCGCCTATTATTATCAGGATGAGGAGGTGGTGGTGGCTGCCTCAGAGCGTCCGGCAATTCAAACAGCACTGAACGTTCACCATAGCCAGGTAAAAGAGATTGAACCGGGCTGTGCGCTTATCATCGAAAAGGATGGCACCGTTAACCTCACCCCCATTCTGGCCCCGCTCAAGAAACAATCCTGCTCCTTTGAGCGAATCTATTTCAGCCGCGGCACCGATGTGGATATCTACCGCGAGCGCAAGCGACTGGGGCAAATGCTTACGCCCCTGATACTAAAAGCGGTGAACCATGATTTAAAGAATACTGTTTTTTCCTACATCCCCAATACGGCCGCCGTGGCTTTTTATGGTCTGGTGGAACAACTGGGCACTTTTTGCGATGGCATCAAAAAAGACATGCTGCTTAAAGAGTCGACGAATCTCACCCCGGCCAAAATAGACGAAATTTTCACCCTCAAACCGCGGATTGAAAAGCTGGCCGTTAAGGACATCAAGCTGCGTACTTTTATTACCCAGGACAATGCCCGTGACGATCTGGTGGCGCACGTGTATGATGTTACTTACGGTGTGGTTAAGCCCGGCATCGATTCGCTGGTGGTGCTTGATGATTCAGTGGTACGTGGCACCACCCTGCGAAAGAGTATTATCCGCATCCTCGACCGTCTGAGCCCAAAGAAGATAGTAGTGGCCTCTTCCGCCCCGCAAATCCGCTACCCCGACTGCTATGGCATCGACATGACCAAACTGGGCGATTTTATAGCTTTTAATGCAGCTATTGAATTGCTGAAGGAGACGAGACAAAGGCATGTGATTAATGAGGTATATCTGAAATGTAAAGCCCAGGAAAGGCTTCCCAAAGAGGAGGTGGTAAATTTTGTAAAAGACATTTACCGGCCATTTACCGCCGAGCAGATTTCGGCGAAAATCTCACAACTGGTTACCCCGGTAGGCTGTAAAGCTGTGGTTCAACTGGTATTTCAAACCATAGAGGATTTACATCAGGCCATTCCCGACCATACCGGCGATTGGTATTTTACTGGTAATTATCCTACTCCGGGCGGCAATAAAGTGGTGAATCGCTCCTTTATTAATTACATTGAAGGCCGCAACGAAAGAGCCTATTAAAAACAAAAATCAATCCATGAAAACTTTAGGACTGATTGGTGGAATGAGTTGGGAATCATCCATTGATTATTACAAATTGATCAACGAAAAAACCAGGGCCATGCTTGGCGGTCACCATTCCTGTAAAAGCCTGATGTACACCGTTGAATTTGATGAGATTGTAAAGTTGCAGCACGAAGGAAAATGGCAGGAACTGGATGTAATGATGGCAGATGCCGCAAAGCTGCTTGAAGACGCGGGTGCTGATCTTATCGTATTGTGCACCAATACCATGCACCTATGCACCCCAGCCATCCGGGCGAAAATATCCGTTCCTTTTCTGCATATTGCAGAGGCCACCGGGCAGGAAATTGCCGCAAGGCAGTTGAAGAAAGTTGGGCTGCTTGGCACGAAGTTCACCATGGAAAAGGATTTCTACAAAGCTGTTCTTCAGGAGAAATTTGGCATAGAGGTGGTTATCCCGGATGAAGAGGAGAGGACCCAGGTACACCGTATTATTTACGATGAACTGGTTCATGGAATAATTAAAGATGAATCCCGGGAGGTGTACAAAAAGATAATCCATAACTTGCAGCAAGCTGGTGCGGGAGGTGTAATTTTAGGCTGTACCGAGATTCCTCTATTGATTTCTGATGCCGATGTAAATATTCCGACCTTCAATACCACTCAACTGCATGCCGAAAAAGCAGTGGAATGGCTGTTGAAATAAACAAGACTTTAAAGAACAATAACAGACTGAATCTTCTTCTGCTTTTCGCAATTTCCATTCTGCCTGTCCGCGCGTGAGGTAGGTATTTATTGAGAAGTATCCAGGCCGTGTCTATTTTTAATCATTGTTAAACAAATATGCTGATTTTACCCCGTTTTACAAAACAAGTTTTCTTCATAAATCACGAAGCCTGTTGCATTGTTATATTTCTGCTTAAAAGATGAAAATACTACTCACCGGTGCAACCGGTTATATCGGGAAACGACTCTTGCCTGTCCTAGTTGAGGCAGGACACGAAGTGATTTGTTGTGTGCGGGATACCAAAAGGTTTCATGCACCCGCATCTCTTAAACCCATGATTCGGGTTATAGAGGCCGATCTGCTGGAAAGAAATTCTCTTTGGCAGATTCCTGCTGATATTGATGGCGCATACTATCTGGTACATTCCATGTCAGCTTCCTCAGATTATGAAGAAATGGAACGGCAGTCTGCCGTTAATTTCAGGGAGGCGTTGAACAAAACCACTGTCAAGCATGTGGTTTATCTTGGAGGTATTATAAATGAATCGGAATTGTCAACGCATCTCGCTTCACGAAAGCGCGTTGAAGAAGAACTCAGCAAAGGCAACTATCACTTCACAGCGCTTAGGGCTGGCATAATCATAGGTTCCGGAAGTGCCTCTTTTGAGATTATTCGCGATTTGGTGGAGAAATTGCCCGTAATGATAACCCCACGGTGGTTAAAAACCAAATGTCAGCCTGTGGGCATATCAGATGTCATTGCTTTCCTGTCAAAAACCCTTTTTAACAGCCAGACTTACAATCGGGATTTTGATATTGGCGGACCGGACATATTAACGTACAAGCAGATGTTGCTCACTTTTGCTGAAGTCAGGAAACTCAGAAGGAGAATTTTCGTGGTACCTGTAATGACACCGCGTTTATCCTCCTACTGGCTTTATTTTGTAACATCCACCTCCTACCGTCTTGCGGTGGCACTGGTTGATAGTATGAAGATAGAAGTGGTTTGTCGAAACAATGATTTGAGCAAAATATTGAATATAATCCCTTTAAGTTATAAAGAAGCCCTGGAAAATGCTTTTAGTAAAATTGTAAGTAATACCATTGTCTCCAGTTGGAAAGATGCCTATGCAAGCAGTGGAATCCGCACCAACATTTCTGACTTTATAGAAGTACCCACCCATGGCTGTTTAGTGGATAAGCGTACTGAAGTAGTGGCAGATCGGACCGGGAGTATTGATAAAATATGGCGTATTGGCGGAACCAATGGCTGGTATTATGGTAACCGGCTGTGGCAACTCAGGGGATTTATGGATAAGCTGGTCGGGGGAGTTGGGTTGCGGAGGGGTCGCACCAATACAGATTCCATACATGCGGGGGATGTCCTCGATTTTTGGCGGGTATTATACAGCGACAGAGAAGAAGGCCGTTTACTGCTTTTTGCGGAAATGAAATTGCCGGGAGAAGCCTGGCTGGAGTTTAGGATGATAGAAAATAAATTGACTCAAACTGCTACCTTTCGTCCCCTGGGGCTATGGGGCAGGCTTTACTGGTATTCGGTTTTACCCTTTCATGGTTTTCTTTTCCGGGGAATGCTGGGGCAGTTGGCAGGGAAATAATATCAGACAAAGAGAAGCTAAAAACCCATATTACCTCATCAAGTCTACCGTAAGACAGGAGTGCACCGGAATAACAGCTACCATATCACCAGGCTTTAGTTGCTCAGCCCATTTGCTTTGGGTCGTAAAGATTCCATGCTCCTGCGAAAGTCTGATTAGATGGTCATTTCCTTCCGGCGAAAGCCATTTCCCCTCTTTAAAGGGAACCACCAACCCAAAGTTTAAGGTACCATCAGCATTTTGAAGATATTCTTTAGAAAGATGAACAGCCCCACATTGCAATAATGCTTCCCTCCGCTTTGGATAAACTGAAATTACCGGACAAATTACCGCCGCAGCGATATGCTCAAACCGGCAACTTTCCAATTGCAGTTGCATCAGGTCGTAATACACAAAGTTGCCGGGGCGAAGCTCATCCAGCCTGTTGAAGTTGTTGGCCAGGCTGGCCGAAGGGGTATCACCGGCAGAAGCAATGATGCCAGGAAACCTGCTTATGTATCTTTCTTTTAATCCGGCCAGCAATGCTGAGGAACGTTGATGGATGTCTAGTATTTCTTCTCTGCTTTGGGCATGATAAGTTTCTCCCGCATGGGTAAGAAAGCCCTTAAACGAAAGTAAAGGATGCTGAGCAGTACGGAGGAGGTTATCTATTTCATCGGTGTCATTGACTTTAACCCCAGCACGCCCATAGCCGGTATCTGTTTTGATGAAAAATCCAACCCGCTGTTTAAGGCGGACTGATAAAGCTGCTGCCTGTTCAGGCATGTCAATGACTACATTCAGTTTCACCCTTTGCGCGAGGTAGTTTATTGCTTCCATTTCATGCACATTCAGCGGGAAGGCAACGGTGATGTCCTCCCATCCGGCAGATGCAAACATCCGGGCCATCTTCACTGACGAAACAGTAATTGCTGTGATGCCTTCATCCTTAAACCATCTGGCGGTATTCAGGGATTGATGTGTCTTAAAATGCGGTCTGAATAGTAATCCATGCATCCGCATTTTCTTAGCCATATGGCGGATGTTCTGCCGGCTGATGCTTTCGCTTATTAGCAAAGCTGGATAGGTGTCAATATGTTCCATATTTATCGCGTTAAAGATAGCTGTTGTTCCTTTACGGTAAGCCAAAATAGCAGGATTTAGCTCCCTTGTAGCAATTCACCCTGCCCTCTTTTTCAAGGAGAGGGTGAAGCATGGGAAAAGGGAGATATTATGAGCCATGCGTATTCATTAGCAAAGTACAAATCTACCAAAATAGCAGGATTGAGTTCCCTTGTAGCACCTTACCCTGCTCTCTTCTGAAGGAGAGGGTGAAGTATGGGGAAAGGGAGATACTTTGAGCCATGCGTATTCATTAGCAAAGTACAAATCTACCAAAATAGCAGGATTTAGCTCCCTTCTCTTTTGGGAGAAGGGCGGGAGGATGAGGTGTTTTGATCAAAGCTCCCAGTAAACCGCGGGTTTTTATATATCGGGGAGCAGTATAATTTTATCACTTTTTGGATGACGATGATTGTATGAGTGCTTTAAGGTCTGCCCTGCTGTCAAAGAATTTACTCCACAAATCACCTTTTTCTTTCAGGCGATCGCGAATGGTATGGAAATTAAACTGCTTTGGATCGAGCTGGTGATTCACTTCATCCCAGTACAGGGGAGTAGAAACCCCCGCCCCGTCCCGGGGACGCAGGCTGTAAACGGAAGCCATGGTTTTGCCTTTCCCGTTTTGAAGGTAGTCGAGGTAAATTTTACCTTTCCTTTTAGAAGGTGAACGTTCAAAACTGGTTATCTTCTTTTGCTTTTGGTGAACATGTTGCTCTATGCTTTTTACAAACTGTTGTATCTGGTCATAATTATATTCCGGTTTCACCGGAACATAAATGTGTAATCCACGGCCACCACTCGTTTTCACGAAAGATGACATACTCAGATCATCAAAGGTTTTGCGAAATTCAAGAGCCACATCCACCAGTTTTTTAAAATCTACATCCACCGGGTCAAGGTCAATAACCAGATAATCGGGATTGTCAAGATGGGGAATAGAGCTGTTCCAGGGATTGATTTCAATACAGCCCAGGTTCACCATCCACAGCAATGTATCAATGTTTTGGCATAGCAAATAGTTGGTTGTTTCGCCGTCACTATTTTCTATTTCGAGGGTTTCAGCCCATTCCGGCGCCATATCTTTCATATCCTTTTGAAAAAAGCCCTTGTCGTTTACCCCATCAGGCGTGCGAAACAGCGATTGCGGGCGATTTTCGAGATAAGGCAGAATAAGTGGAGCAATGGTTTGATAATAGTCAAACACATCGCGTTTGGTAATCTTCTCCTTAGGGAAGAATAATTTATCGGGATGGGTCAAAGTAGCCTTTGTGGGCATGGTTGAAACGGGTTGGGTTTGTTCTCGTGTAATGGTTGGGGCTGGCTTATCCTGTCGTAAACCGATAAAGGCCGGATGACGCATTACGCCAGATTTGGTCCATTCGGTAAAATGCACTTCGGCCACCAGCACCGGCTCTATCCAATGAATATTTTTGTCCCTGGGTGGATTTACAACCGGCGCATGCTTTACTTCCAGAGGCTCCATCATCTTCATCAGCTTTAACTGAAGCTCGTCGCTGAACCCCGTTCCCACCTTGCCGGTATACATCAAAACACCCTCATCATACTGGGCACACAACAGGGATCTAAAAAGCATACCTGCTTTTTCAGAAGGCAGATATCCGCAAATAAGCATTTCCTGTCGAAGGGAAGTTTTTATCTTTAGCCAATCTTTAGAACGTGTTCCCGGATAATAAATGCTTTGCTTCCGTTTGGCCATGATGCCTTCAAGCTGCTTCTTTTTAATTTCCGCGAACAGTGCTATGCCCTTTTTTTCCACATGGCTGAGATAATGTATATTTTGGGGAGGAGTTGTTAGCAATTCCTTCAACAAGGATTTGCGCAGAATAAGCGGTACCTCATTCAGACTATGATTGTTTAGCCAGAGCAGGTCAAATACATAATAATGCAACGCTTTCTGGTTCCCATAGTCGTGCTGCAACTTCTGAAAATCAGGACGATCGTTATTGTCCATATAGCATACTTCGCCATCAATTATAAAGTCAGCCTGCATGTTTTTTAACGCCTTGACTATCGTTGGATATTTGTCATTATACAAGTTTTCATTTCGGGAGTACAGATTTACTTCATCATTAAATCGTGTGGCAACAATGCGGTATCCATCCAGTTTGTATTCATATATCCAATTGTCTTTATCAAAAGGTTCTTTAATTGCAGTGGCAAGCATAGGCTGTATAAATCCAGGGAAGGAGCTGCTTTTGGCAAAGGATTCGGGGGCTGTTTCGGTCCGGGTGATTTCCTGGTTGCCGGTTTTAAGCAGCGTGCCACCGGCTTTAATTTCTTCCATAGTTCTGCCGGTGAGGGCGCTGCGCTCGTTATAGCTTACTTCCTGCTCCGGTTCATCTGCCTTCATAAAAAGCCATTCGTTTTTATCGCTTTTCTTAATTTTAACAAGATGAAACAATCCTCTTAGCTTTGATCCATTCAGGTTAATGGCCAAATGTCCCTTTTGGAGCATTCTTTCAAATTTTTCGGGAGCAGGGAAGCTACCGTCTTCCAGATAATAATAACCTACTTCCCAAACCATTACCGTTCCTGCACCATAATTTCCTTTTGGGATATTCCCTTCAAAATGGATGTAGCTCAACGGATGATCTTCCACTTTTATGGCAAGACGTTTTACCGAAGGGTCCATGACTGGTTCTTTGGGGATGGCCCAACTTACGAGTACATCTTCCAACTGTATTCGAAAATCATAATGATCGCGCGTAGCCAAATGGTGTTGGATTACAAAGCGGTTGCGCTCATCTCCCGAAGTTGTTTCCCCGCCCGGCGGCTCCGGCGTATCCTCAAAGTTTCTCTTCTCGTTATATTTATCCAGACTGCCCATCACATCATCATTTAAGATTAATTGCTTACTGCTTCCAGGCTTTTTTTCAATTGAGCCATCAGGTCATCTATATCGGCAGGCTTCTCCACTTCTTCAGGCACCTCAATTTCCTGATTTTTGGCTTTGGCTTCTATTATTTTTTTGAGGTTTTGCTCATAAGTGTCTTTATATCTTTTCGGATCAAATGGCTTGGTCATTTCCTTAATCAGTTGTTCGGCCATTTTGAGCTCTGCTTTCGTAGGCTCTGTTTTCGGAATTTTAAGATCATCCGGCTTTCTGAGCTCATCGTCGTAGCGCATCTGAGCAAGGTACATCACTTTGTCATCTGCCATAAGCAGAGCCAGATGTTCCCTGTTTCGTAAAACAAATCTCGAAATGCCTGCCATTTTAGAGTTGTAAATAGCCGTACGCAGAAGATTATATGTTTTCCCGGCCCCTTTTTCAGGCTCAAGCAGGTAAGGCTTCTCGAAATAGCGGGGATTTATCTCTTCAGTTTTTACAAAGTCTTCAATATCAATGCTTTCGCTTTTACCGCTACGTGCATTTTCAAAATCCTCCTCCGTAAGGGTAATATAGTAATCATCTATTTTAACTCCTTTCATAATGCTTGCCCACGGTACTTCTTTGCCGTCCTTCTCGCAGACCCGCATATATTTAATCGGACATTGATCGCCCTTGCGGATCATATCAAAATCAACATCATGAGAAACTGAGCCTGAATAAAGCTTTACGGGAATGTAAACCAGTCCGAAGCTGATTCCTCCCTTCCAGATGGCGCGTGGCATAATTCAATATAATTAAGTAAATATGATCATGAGCGCTAAATAATTATACCAAACTGTTGAAAAACAGGTATTTAAAGATAATAAATTTAGTTTCAATGAAATACAGTACTTATCCGCGTTTGGAGAGGGATGGTTTATAGCTTACACGTGGAAAATATTCCTCTACCTGTGCCAAAATAGTACAGGATTTTATTCACCGGCTGCCTTCTTCCTGGGTTGATTCAATGATGGCAAGAGCCAGTTTTTCGTGTTCGCTCAAACCTTCAGGATACTGATCGCAGGAGTAAGTTTCCGGATCAAAGTCATCGCTGAGGATATGCAACACCGTCGGATGGATATAATATTTCTCGCATACACTAATGGTGTTGGCCAATTGTTCCGCTACCGACTTCACTATGGCTCTGCTCACCTTAAGGCGTTTGTTTTGTTGTGATTTCTCCAGAGCTTCGGGAAACATTTTTACAGAAAGTACCGTACCTCCCCAGGTTCTGAAATTCTTGCTGGTAAATTCCTTTCCGGTAATTTCCCTCAAAAAGGCATTTACATCACTGGAATCAACCGGAACCGTATTCCCATGCTCATCTATGTAACGAAAAACCTCATAACCCCTGAGTTCAGAACATTGCTGAATGAGCCGGTTTAGCCGGGTGTTCTTAATTTTTACTTCCCTCATTTTGTTGCTTTTGGCCTTATACCTGAAGGTGATACTTTTGCCATTTATTTCCAGGTTTTTGCGTCTGAGGGTGGTTAATCCGTGTGTGCCATTTGTTTCGTAATAATACCAGTTGCCGATGCGCACATAGGTTTCATCAAGGATGGCGACGATAAGGGCAAGCACTTTTTCACGCGGCCAGCCTCTTTTACGCAGCAGGCCATCCACTTCCTCCCGAATAACCGGTAGGGCATACCCAAATTCAATCAGGCGGCTGAATTTGTTTTTTTGTTGATATGCTATCCAATCAGCATGATATAGATACTGTTTCCGGTTGCGCGCATCCCGACCTGTAGCCTGAATATGTCCATTGGGGTCCTGGCTTATCCAAACTTCTGTCCACATGGGAGGAATGACCAAATGCTTAATGCGGTTCAGGATTTCCTTATCCGTGACCTTATTGCCGGCATCATCAAAATAGGCAAAGCCACGACCTGATCGTTTGCGATTATAACCTGCACTATCATCGCCCGTATACGTGAGATGGCGTTCATCATTGGCAATGGCTGAATTCATGTTGTGTATGGATAGAACCCCGGCAAAAGCTCAGGGCTAGTCCTGTGAAGCAGTAAATATGCCAAAATATATATCTGTTCAGTAGTGTCCGGTAAAATTTTCACAATAGAATGAGATTCCACACTCACAATCTTTTGATTTTTACCGTGCAACAGTCATTTCTGTTCTAAATGCTTGGATAAATCTAATAATTGTTTATTTTTGGAAAGATTTTGAGATTTATTAACCAAAATAGACTCAATGACGAAATTTTTACCTGCACTACTTTTAATTGCCGGTTTAATGTTGCTAAACCAGTGTAAAAAAGATGAAGAAGCCCGCGTAAGGATTGTCATAAAGGACAGCAATGGGCAGCCGGTATCCGCAATTAAGGTGTATATGTTCGATGCACCTTCAAGCGAGAATGTAGTGCATGATCCAACACGGGCAGTGTATTCAACCCTTTCTGATAATGAAGGGGTAGCCACTTTTTTATTGGGCGATGTGTTTGGGGTGGAACCCATTTACCGGCAAACCTTGCTCTCTTTTATGGTTTTTAATGCCGAAAGTCAGGTAGTAGGGAAAATACAACTACTACTTACTGATGGTAAAAGTGCTGATGGAACCATGATTTTAAGTGCTGGTTATACAAACATCAGTTCACCATAAACTTAATCACTTTACGCTGCCCGTTACCAAAGTGCAATGCAGCAATGTAAAAGCCGGTTCCCAGCCTGATCTGAGTTAATGATTCCTTTATTTTTAGTTGCCTGATGAGTCGGCCTTCGGCGGAATAAATCCTAAGCTCCTGACTTTCAGGTTTATTGATGTTGAATACAATCCCATTGGCATCATTGCTGATTATTCTTAATTCACCGGATTGCGGCAAAAGAGACGATGAGCTTACCGTGCAGGGCATGGCTACTCCGCCTGCTCCGGTCACTCTGGCATTGATGGTATCCTGTTGCGGAGGCCAGATGTAATTGTGCAATATACTGCGGTCGGGAGCAATTAAAATAACACTCGGGTAACTCATTAGCTGATAAAGTTCAACCACCCCATCGCCGCCGCCCTGTAATCCGCTGATGGACGGGTATATTGCTCCCCATAAAGAGTCAAAAACCGCCACCTGCTCATTGTCACTTCCCCAGTTCATACCCAGGTAAATCACATTACCTGCATTGCAGCCAAAATGTTCATAAGAAGCACTCACCTCTGAAGCGTATTTCTGGCACGGGCCACACGTGGTTGTAAAAAAGTCAATGACCACCAATTTGTCCTCATCCAGATAATCATACAAATGGTGAAGATTACCCTCAAGGTCTTTTACCGTGAAGTCGGCGGCAGTATCAATGCCAACCTGGGCTTTCACTACCATAGCAGTGACTATAAAGATAAAAATCAGGAAGATATTTTTCATGGAATTATGTTTTATGACCTGTTTGCCGCTACTGCTGAGAATTGCTCAGTTGGTGATAAAATCAAATTATTAACGGGTAGTTTGACTGATTGTTCAACAGGGAAAATCTTCATGGACAACTTAAGCCTCATCATACCATTTCCTCAGGTTGGTGAGGTTGGTTTCGGTCTGAATATTTTTCCCTGCCGGGCTGTGCAGAAATTCAAGCATTGAAGCGTATTTCTCTGTCACCTTTCCCCTCACCATCTTCATGGTGGAGTTCATCAGATTGTTTTGTTCAGTAAATGCTTCCGGCAATATAGAAAAACAAGAGGGCAGCCAACGATCCGGAAATATATAGGCATGTTTGCCGTGTTTGTTGCTCTGGACGATGTCTTTTGCTATCAGCTTGAGTGCGAAAGCAAAAGCCTCATCGCTTCCCGGGTTAAGATGATACTGAGTACAGGCACGATTGATGGCTGCGATATTGGGTACAATCAGCGCCACGGTATAGGCATGCTGGTTGTTGTGCAACATACACTGGTCAATAAAGGGCGATACTTCTATCAGGGTTTCCTCAATGGCTTCGGGACTGTATTTTTCGCCATCGCTGGCGATAAGCAGACTTTTGACCCTGCCATTTACCACCAGATAATCGTCCTTATCCATGTAACCCAGATCCCCGGTATAAAGCCAGCCTTCTTTAATGGTTGCGGCTGTAGCCGTTGGATTATTCCAATAACCTTTCATCACATTGCCTCCACGAATAACAATCTGTCCGTTCATTCCGGGAGGCAGCTCCTGACCATCATCGTTCAATATTTTCAGTTCCAGGGGTTTTACCAATTTGCCGGAAGTACCAATCTTGATGTTTTTCAATGAATTGGAAGAGATTACCGGGGAAGATTCTGAGAGTCCATAGCCCTGGCAAACCGGCATACCGATAGCAAGAAAGAAACGTTGCAGGTCACTGTCAAGCAAGGCTCCCCCACCGATAAAGAAATCCAGTTCGCCGCCAAAGCCTTCACGAACTTTAGTGAAAAGCACCTTGTCAAATAAACTGTATAGAGGTTTGAGCATAATGCGCCAGCCTTTTCCCCGGTTTATGCCTGAATCATTATAGGCATATGCGGTACGCAATCCCAATTGAAACAATCCATTCACCAACTTACCTTTTTTAGCAATGCCCGATTCAATATTTTTCCGGAAAGTCTTGGAAAGGGCAGGCACACTCATCAGTAGGTTGGGTTTTATCTCGCTGATGTTTATAGGAATATTTTTCAGGGTTTCATTTCCCGTTTTTCCAGTCTGAACCGATGCCACCGATGCCCCTTTTGCCATAAAGCAATACAAACAGGCAGTATGTGCAAAGCAATGATCCCAGGGCAATATGGCCAGGGTGCGGTAGGTGGACGGAATGTCCATCAGTGTAAGTGATTGCTGTACATTCACTGCATAGTTGGAGTGGGTAAGCATTACACCCTTTGGGTCGGCTGTGGTGCCTGAGGTATAGGTAATATTGGCCAGGGTGTCGCCATGCACTGCCTTCATTGCTGTATTTAAGGCTTCAGCCTTCTCTTTTAAAAACCCTTCCCCGACAACCAGGATTTCATCAAAATAGAGGTCGCCTTCTTGCCGGGGAGATTCCCGATCAAGTAAAATAACTTGAGTCACGGACTTGAGATGAGTTCTGATCTGATTAATTTTGGCAAGCTGTGTGCTTGAAACAATAAGCATATTTGCACCACTGTGATCAATCCTAAAGCGCAATTCTGCGGGCGACAGCTTGATGGAAAGAGGAACACTGCAGGCCCCGGTATAAAGCAATCCAAGTTCGCTGATGATCCATGCATTCCGGCCTTCCGAAAGCAGGGCTACGCGATCGCCGTAGGCCAGGCCAAGGCTTAGTAATCCTGCCCCAAAAGTCACCACCTGATCGTGGGTTTCACGGTAGGAAGTCTGAAGCCAGGTGTCACCCTGCTTTTCATGTAAATAGGTATGGTCAGCAAACTGCGCAACCGACGATTCAAAAAGGTCAATAATCGTATGCATTAGAAATTGTGTCAGTGAGAGGCAAAGTTAAACTTTACCTGCAATATGAGGACATTCTCATGGATAAGTGTCAATAAAATTTGTCAATACTTGCTAAAAGGGAATGGGAATGTTGTATTTTTGTATAAGATTCCAGTCTATGTCCAGTTCAATTCAATATATTGAAATCGCCGGTTCTAATTTTTCTTATAAATATACACCACCCCACTGATGAAAACGAAATTACTGAATATACTTGCCCTGTTGCTGTTTGTTATACCCGTAATATCCTGTATTCCTGACGATGAGGTTGAACCGGATGGCACCGATCCCCGGGATAAATTTATCGGCAAATGGCTGTTCATTGAGGCTAAATCTGCGCCCTGGTATGAAAAATCGAGTTATTCAGTTACCATTAGCAGAGACCCCTCCAACTCGGCACAGGTGCTGTTGCGCAATTTTGCAAACGTAGGAAGTGCCCATAGTGCATATGGCGTAGTAACCAACAAGCGTATTTCCCTTCCAACTCAGGATGTAACCGGAGGTGGATTTGTAGCCAGCGGTACCGGTAATCTGATAACAAGTAACACCATGAGCTGGGAATTTAGCTATGTTACGGGAGGGGATCAGGAATTTATCACCGCTTCGGCCACTAAACAATAAGCGGGTTTAGGGCTTCGCTATTTTTAGAAGTTAGAAGTTAGAAACTCAAACAGTTCTCAACGCCTCAACTTCTCAACGCCTCAACTTCTCAATTTCTCGACCATCTAAATTCCCGTTAAGTGGCTTCGCCGTTTAGAGCTTCGCTATTTTTAGAAGTTAGAAATTAGAAACTCAGACAGTTCTCAACTTCTCAACCATCTTAACTTTCTAAACCTTCGGAAAGCGTATCTTTTGCTTTTCCCTGGTTCTGAATGCTGTCGCGTTCTTTAGTTAAAATCAGAATCACTTCATCCAGCATTTTCTGAAAATCATCCAGGTTGTCCTGATAATAATCGAGGCTGTTTTTAAACTGTTCGGGGGTATAGTGGTAAAAGGAGTAAAGCGAATCGTAGCTACGCAATGCCAGTTTGTTAATGCTGTCGCGATTATTGTTTTTTAGCTGAATCTTCAGGGCGGCCTCATTAAGTTCCATGGTAGCCATCAGGCTGATTATTGAATCCCGGGGTATCAGACCAGTGGGCTCCTTGCTACTGCTTTGAGGCCGGCATCCGGAAAGTGTCCAGATCACAATAACGCTTAACAAAAGGATTCTGCTCATTTTTAATCCTTTTTAGCCTTCATGCTGTATTCTTTGTTCAACTTGTTAAGTACATCATGGGTAATATCAAGCGAATCGTTGGTGGCAAGCAAGTTTCCGCCATGAGCATAGGACAAAATATAATCGTAATGATACTTTTGGTTGTAGCGCTCCAGAAAGTTATTCAGGCTATCGATGAGTACAAGATTAAGTTCATATTCATTGCGCGATATTTCTCCGGCATATTGGTCCCGAAGATCATATAACTTCTGCTGCTCGGCCATCAGGCTGCTATATATCTCCTGAGCCGAAGCCTCGGAGATGGATTTTTTTTTCACCTGATCCTGAAAATAATTGGCATCCTTTTCAAAAGCAGACTGTTTGCGGCTGAGTTCCTGTTCAAGTAGTCTGCTCTTGGCTTCCAAATCTGATCGCATCGTCTTTACCAGATCATAATGCACCATTAGGCTGTCGCTGTTTACATAGACAATATTGGTGGAGCGGGCAGCCTTATGCTGAGCGCTGGCTGATGCATTGTTATCACCGTTGTCCGGCTTAAGTATGATAAAGTACAATACAATCAGCCCGATAAACAATATAATGTTCAATACGGTTAACACCAGATTGGTTTTGTTTTTAACTGGCACCACGTCGGCAACGGCAGTTTCGTTGAAATTTTCTTCTGACATGAACGGATAAATTAAATAAATGACTTAAAGTGCGCAAAGATAAAATAAAAAACGGGCAGTCACCTGAGTTGAGGTAAGCTGGGCCAAATCTTATTTTGATGTGCCAGGCAAAATACAACCCTACTCTGAAAGTAGAAAAAGTCTTCATCTCTGTTTCCAGAGTTAGATGTAACAAACCTTTGGATTTTGGTTCCCGCACCAAAGGAAATTTCAGGAATGGGTCAAATATTGACCTTGCGCTAAAAGGGGATAAACTAAAATTGGATGACTTGTCAAATTTATCCGTTGAACTTGATGAATTATACCTTCTGTACAGTTTATTTAAATCAACTCTGACTGCTTACTACCTGCAATCCAACTACAGAAGCCACCAGGGTGGTTAGAAAAAACATCCGCCAAAGCGTTACCGGCTCTTTAAAAAGGAGAATACCGGCAATTACCGTCCCAATCGCGCCAATAGCGCCCCAAACCGCATAGGCTGTCCCAACGGGGATGGCCTTTTCGCCGCCCATCGCCTTGTAAAGCAAATACATACTCAAACTTACGCTAACGGCAAAAGCAGCCAGCCAAAACCAGGCTTCTTTTCCGCTGGCTTGTTGCGCTTTCCCCAAACTTATTGCAAATCCGGTCTCGAAAAAACCGCCAATAATCAATAATATCCAGTTTATCGTCATAAATGTTCTGATTTTAATTTTCCAGGACAAAATTACCGAATATTGGTCACAGTGAAGAAAATAAGCCAGTGAAAATATTTGATTTGACCATTTGTCCCGGCATATTTTTAACAGGATAAACTATTATCTCACGCCATTATATTTGTTACTTTTGCTACTATCATGAATGTAATCAACAGGAAATATCCTATTTCCCCTCATCGGGCGAATTATATTCAGGCAATAAAAGCACTATGCCATAATTTCCTGATTCTGCTTATTGTGATCTGTTCCCTATCTGCTCGGGCTCAAATAAAAGATATCGGTACTCCTTTTATCAATAATTACCCGAAAAATATTTATAACGCAAGCAACCAAAACTGGAGCATTGCCCAGAATAAAAAGGGTTTTATGTATTTCGGCAACAATGACGGCTTACTTGAATTTGATGGCAAATATTGGACACTTTATCCCCTACCGGGAAAAACCATTGTCCGTTCTTTGCTGATAAAAGGAGATACGATATTTGCCGGTGGTTTTGAAGAAATGGGATACTTTTTACCTGACGCGGACGGAAAGATGAGATTTACCAACTTATCTGGTCTCATTCCTGATTATTTCAGATCGTTCGATGAAATCTGGAAAATTCAAGCCACAGAACAAGGAATCGTTTTTCAATCTTTCAGGAATTTGTTCGTTTATAAAAACGGGAAAATCAGGGTTATTGAACCTTTCTCTTCTTTTTTTGGGCAATCGTTTATAGTAAAAGACTTCCTTTATATTGTTGACCGAAAACGGGGACTACAAAAGCTCACCGATCGTGGTCTTGAAACCCTGATAAATGATCCGCTGTTTCAACGGACTGAAATCAGGAGTTTACTTACAATGGCCAATGGAGAATTACTGGTGGGGACGTCTACGGAGGGAGCTTTCATCCTTGAGCCATCCGGTTTACAACCCTGGAATTCACAGGTAAATGCCAGTTTAAAGCTACACGAATTGTACACTGGAATCACTCTTTCAGGAGACTCTTATGCTTTCGGCACCGTTCAAAACGGGGTTTATATTACAGACCAGAATGGCATTGTCTTCCAACACCTAAACCGCTCCCGCGGAATGCAAAACAACACCGTGCTCAGCCTTTTTCAGGACTGGCACAATAACCTTTGGATGGCTTTGGACAATGGCATTGATTATGCCGAAATTAATTCACCGATTTCATTACTCGACTTTAATTACAACCTGGAAGCCACCTATGCCTCCATAGAACACAACGGATTACTCTATGCCGGCACCAATCAGGGGCTTTTTTTCATAAAGCTTTCGGCGCTTAGAAATTCGGCAGAAGGCGATGAAAAATTCAACTTAGTGCCTGGCACAGAAGGGCAGGTATGGTGCCTTCAGGTTTTTGACAATGAGCTTTTGTGCGGTCACAATACCGGCTGTTTTACCATCCGTGATGGGAAAGCAACCAAAATATCCACTTTGCCCGGTTACTGGACGTTTATCCGACACCATGACAATAGCGACACCTTGATTGCCGGCACTTATAATGGATTGGCAGTTTTTACCAAAAAGGTCAGACAGTGGACTTTTTCACATGAGGTAAAAGGATTTAAAGAATCGAGCCGTACCATACTGGAGCAGGGCAATACCATATGGATGTCACATGGTTACCGGGGTATTTTCAGCATTGAGCTCAATCCGGACCTGACGCATGCTCAAAATGTCAGATTGTATAAATCCTCCAATGGACTGCCTGAAAATCTGCCTTACAACATCCATAAAATTGATCAGCAGTTCAATGTTTCGACCAATGATGGCCTTTACAGATTTGACAATAAAGCAGATCATTTTTATAAAAACCCAAAATATTCCGATATTTTTAAGGACTTACCTTTCATTGATAAAATTATTAAAGACAAGTGGAACAATCTCTGGTTTTTTACCAACAATACAATGGGATTAGTGCGTGAAGATGCTGAAGGAAAGTACACTACGGAACTGACTCCCTTCTTCAGAATCAACAGCATGTTGTTGCCATCCTTTGAACATCTGTTTGTGCAGGACGCAGGTAATGTTTTTATCGGCTCTCAGGAAGGACTTATACACTTTTCCTCCCGTTTCGACCATACCGCTCAGCGGGAAAGTGATCCAACTTATTTGCGCAGTGTCAGATTTGCAAGCAGTGATTCAGTGATACATATTCCGTTGGCAGCTAAGATCGGATTTGAAAGCAACCAGCAAAAGCGACTACTTCCCTTTCGGTTCAATGCAGTGGTTTTTCAGTTTACTTCGCCTTCCTATGAATATCCGGGCAGTACCCGCTTTTCATACCGCCTGCGCGGATACGAAGAAGAATGGTCGCCCTGGGAGACAGAGAGTTTTAAAGAGTACACCAATCTAAAAGAAGGAGATTATACCTTTGAAGTAAAATCACAAAACATTTTTGGGGATGAAAGTACTGCAGTGTTCTTCCCTTTCCGTATAAGGCCGCCCTTGCATCGTTCACAGGCCGCAATGGTTCTTTATACGCTATTGCTGATTCTGTTTTTTACCGGCAACATTGTTTTTATCCGGCGACGCATTAAAAAAGCGCGCCTAACTGAGATGCTAAAACGCAAAAAGCAGCTTGAAGAACAAGCTCAGGCATTTCGTGAACAATCGCTGACGACTGAAAAAGAGATTATTCATCTAAAAAATGAAGCTTTAAGTAATGAAATGAACCACAAAAATAAGGAGCTGGCCAATGCCACCCTCAATCTGGTGCATAAGAACAAGATACTTACCGATATAAAGGAACAGTTTTCACAACTCTACCGCGAACGCGAAGAGTCGGAACGCAAGCACCAGGTTTCTCAGCTTATTCGTAAAATCAATAAGGAAATCAAAAACGAGCAATATCAGGAAGTATTCAATGCCTATTTTGATGAGGTGCACAGTGACTTTATAAGCCGGTTTAAAGAAGCCTATCCTCACCTTACGCCCAGAGAATTAAGACTTTCAGCCTATTTACGAATGAACCTGTCGAGCAAAGAAATTGCACCCCTGATGAATATTTCGGTGCGCGGACTCGAAATAAGCCGTTATCGACTGCGGAAGAAACTAAATATAGACCACACAGTCAACCTGACCGATTTTATAATGTCATTCTGATTCGTATATTTAATAGCTATGCAAAGTTTAATCATTTACCTGAGGTATTATTAATCTAAATGATGTAGTTAAATATTTGGTTTTATTTACTTTAAAGCATTGCCAGTGAATTATTTATAGTTTCTATGATGTAATCATGATGTAGTGTATTTTAGTTATTGATGTAGTATTGATGAGCCTTAAAACTGGACTTAGCCTCAATTTAATTGTATTTTTGTTAACGAAATCAGGATTTCGTACTTTTAATGGCGTTGATCATTAACAAATGCGTATCAGCTATTTTTCATCAACAACTGCATTTATTATCCAACCAATATTAAGTAACACCCACTAAACACAAACCAAAATGAAAAACAAATTTTCGAATTGGAGTAAAATGTTTCTACTTCTAACAGTAATTTTCTCAACGCTGGCCGTGGTTTCATGTAAAGACGACGATGAAGTTGAGCCCGCAAAAAACCCGGTCGCCAGTTTTCAGTTCGCGGTATCACCTGACAACTATTTACAGGTAACGTTCACCAACTTTTCACAGAATGCAACCGCTTATAGCTGGAATTTCGGCGATGGCGAAACCTCTACCGAAGCCAACCCGGTGCACATCTATGCCACGGGGGGCAATTATAAGGTAATACTCACAGCTAAGAACGCGGACAATGCTTCGGCTACTTTCGACCAGACCATTGAAATCAAAGACCCGAACTCAGCCCTTGGTTTACTGGCCGGCGAATCATCCAAAACCTGGAAGCTTTTCAGAGAAGGCACCTGCATGGGCGTTGGCCCCAATGCAGAAGCTGCCCGTTCCTGGTGGTCACTCGACAATACAGGTATCAGACCTTGCATATACTACCACACCTTTACCTTTAACACAGACGGCTCGTTTGTTTTCGATGATAAGGGTTCATTTTGGGGCGAAGATAAAATGTTTGATGGCACCCCCGTTTTTGGTACCTGCTTTGAAGCCATCGCTTCAAACATGATTAATGCAAATGGTGCGGATGTAAGCTCATTGCTCAGCGGCACTTACACCTATACTTATGAGCCCACAACCAATGAAGTTACACTTATGGGTAAAGGCGCATGGATGGGATTGGCCAAACTGACCACAACAGGCGAATCTGCTGATGTTCCCGACAGCAGGAAGTTTAAAATTTCCATTACGGAGCATACCGGCTATGACCTGATGGTTATTTCGTATGCATATGAGGAAACTTACTGGGATTTCAGTTATGTTTCCTATTCAAACCTGGCTCTTGAACCTGCCGTAGTTGAAGAAGAAATTCCTTTTGGCGAAGATTTGCCAGATGTAACTCCTACTGCCCTCTTCAATACTTTCGCTTCTACCAATCCAAGTGACGTTCAAGACCTTATTCCCACCGAGTCGGCTGTAACCGTTACTGCTGGTGTGGATGATCCGGCCAATGCAGCAGGAACTAAAGTAGGCAAATATCAACGGGGTGTTGAGCAGTATGCTGACCTCAAATTTCAACTGGAATATGACTGCCAGTTTGATAACTTCACCACGGTTTCCATTGATGTGTATATTCCTAGCACCAATACCTACAGCGAAGGTGGCCTTACCAAAAATATACAGTTGTGGATAGCCGATGCCAGTCAAACCATGGAATTCTGGAATAGCTGGGTACAATATGATGTGGACATCGCCGACATTGTGGTTGACCAATGGAAAACCTATACCTTTAATCTTGAATCTCCTACTGCGGGACAAGGTACTCCGAAAACCAGGACAGACCTCGATCTGGTTGGCATGGTCATCGGAGGGTCAGGCCATACGGTTGATGGCACTTTCTACATCCGCAACTTCAAATTTGAATAGTCACATTTTCATGGAATATGGTCTGAAACCAGGCCATATTCCATTTATTTCCTGATGATGAAAAAACTTCTCCCTCTTCTGCTTTTGACACTCGGCCTGCCCCTGTTTTTGGTTTCTTCCTGTAAAAAAGAAGATAAACCCGACAATAGTGATGACCCGTCAAACCTGCAGATAACTGTTACTTTGCCCGAAGGTACCGGAAATGTGCTCTTTGAAGCGGTGGCTGATAATGCAGTGGAATATCGATTTTATCCGGCAACGGGCATTGAACCCATCATTAACAGCACGGGGAAGTTTGAATATCTATATGTGAATCCCGGGACTTACCGCATTGATGTGCGGGCGTATGGTGTTTCAGGCAGGTACATCCGGAAAGAAAAGCAATTTACCCTGGCCGAGGATGAAGAAATAAGTATTGACCAGGGATATTCCACCCCTTTAGAATACCCCGGATATCAGAGGGTCTGGAACGATGAATTTGATGGCGAATCGGTAAACAATGCAAACTGGAAATTTGAAACCGGCGCCGGTGGCTGGGGAAACAATGAAAAACAATACTATCGTCCGGACAATACCAGTGTTGGTGGTGGCTTGCTTACCATTGAAGCAAGGAAAGAAAGCTACCAGAACAGTGAATACACTTCATCGCGTATGGTAACCCAGGGCAAAAAATCCTTCACTTATGGCAGGATTGATATCAGGGCATTGTTGCCAAAAGGCCAGGGCATCTGGCCGGCATTATGGATGCTGGGCAACAGTTTTACAACCACAGGCTGGCCTGCCTGTGGCGAGATTGATATCATGGAAATGATAGGTGGCAGCGGACGGGAAAAGACGGTTCATGGGACGGTGCACTGGGACAATAACGGGCTCGTGAGTTACGGACAAAGCTATTCACTGAGTTCGGGTACTTTCGCAGATGAATACCATGTTTTCACCCTTATCTGGAATGAAACATCCATGAAATGGTATGTGAACGATGTAAAGTTCAATGAAGTGGACATCACCCCTGCCCATATGTCGGAGTTTCACCTGCCCCAGTTTTTCATCTTCAATATAGCTGTGGGTGGCAATTGGCCCGGTTTACCGGATGCTACTACCATTTTCCCCCAGCAGATGAAGGTGGATTACATCCGGGTTTTTCAAAAAGATTAATAACCCGCTTGACTAAGTACATCTGTATAAGTATGTGAAGTATTTTTCCGCTCACGCTATGAGAATGCACACAAATGCAGCGTTTCAAACCTATTCCTTTGACTTTAAAACCCATCAACACACCATACAACCTCTCAACCAAAAAAAATCAGCGATGAGAAAGCATCTACACATAATATTGATTTTCAGCCTGTTGTTATTTGTATCAAATTTGGCGTGGGCACAAAACGGCCTCATTTCAGGCGTGGTTACCGACAAGGAAACCGGTGAAGCATTGCCCGGGGTAACCCTGGTGGAAGACGGCACCCTAAATGGGACGACCACTGATATTTCTGGCAAATACAGTCTGAAACTGACCGGTTCACCTGCCACTCTGGTGGTTTCCTTTATTGGCTATACCACCCAGCATATCGCCACAGCGGGAAAAACCCAGATAAATATTGCGCTTGTTCCTGAAATTACTGACTTGAGCGAGGTAGTGGTGATTGGATACGGCACCCAGAAAAAGAAAGTGGTTACCGGCTCAATTGCTTCGGTGAAATCGGAAGAAATCAATTCCACGCCAGTGCTTCGTGTTGACCAGGCCATGCAGGGACGAATGGCAGGCGTTCAGGTAACCAATTTGTCAGGACAGCCCGGCGAAGCACCCACCATCCGCATCCGGGGAACCGGCTCCACCCGCGATTCAAACCCAATTTTTGTGGTGGATGGCATTGTGGTGGGTGGCATTGATTACCTGGCACCCGGCGATATTGAATCCATTGACGTACTGAAAGATGCGGCTTCCGCGGCCATTTATGGCTCAAATGCTGCCAATGGCGTAGTGCTTATTACTACCAAAGGCGGCAAAGCCGGTAAAATGAGCGTCACCTATTCCGGTTATGGCGGCATTCAAAATGTGGCCAATACCCTGGACATGCTTGATGTCACACAATATCGCATGTTGATGAACGAAGGCGCCCGGAATTCGGGGCTGAATGAGCCTTTTGACCTGAACGAAATACCGGCACACAATACCGATTGGCAGGAACTGCTCTTCGAGAAAAATGCACCCATTCAAAGTCATGAGATTTCCATGTCCGGTGGAAATGACAAGACCACTTACCTCTCCTCCCTCTCCTACTTTTCGCAGCAGGGCATCATTGGTGGCGACAAATCGCAATTCGACCGCATTACCGCCCGTCTGAACACCAACAGTCAGGTAAACAAGGTATTCAGTTTTGGGAACACCCTCGCCTATTCCCATATCAAACGCCGGGGAATTGCCAGCAACCAGTCCTTTAACGGAGCATACAGCAGTGCGCTAAACCTCGACCCGCTTACCCCGCTTTACGAGGAAGACCCGGATATTCTGGTACTGCCCCCCTATTCAAATGAGCCTGTAGTAACCAGTCCCGATGGCAAGGTATATGGAATTTCAAATCTCGTTGGGGCTGAAATCGTAAACCCACTGGCCCTGTTGCAAATTCAAACCGGAAAAACCCGTGTGGACAAGCTGGTCGGGAGCATTTTCGGACAAGCCGAAGTGATTAAGGGCCTGAAAATTAAAAGCAGCCTCGGCATGGACCTTGCCTATGTGCTTGACGACAGTTTCCGGCCGCTTTTTTATCTGAACGGCGCCCAACTGAATGATGACAAAACATCGGTAAGCAAAAACGTACAGCGTTATTTTACCTGGCAATGGGACAACACCATTAGCTATACTTCGAGCATTAACAACCACAATTTTTCGGTATTGGCAGGAACTTCCGCCGCTAAAACCAACTATGAAAACCTGTATGGTTTCAATGCAAATGTACCGCTGTTCGACCCGGACAATGTGTATCTCGACATGGCCACCGATACCGTGTGGGTGGCCCAGGGCGGCGCGTATCATTCGGCGCTTGCCTCGCTGTTTGGCCGAATTACTTATGACTACAAAAACAAATATTCGGTAACCGCTATTCTGCGTAGAGATGGTTCTTCGAGGTTTGGCGCCAACAACCGCTATGGTAATTTCCCATCTCTGGGCTTTTCGTGGGTAGCCAGCGACGAAGGCTTCTTCCCAAAAATAAAGCAAATTGATGTGGTAAAACTCCGCGCTTCATGGGGTGTTAACGGTAACCAGAACATTGGGAACTATCAGTTTATCTCTACCATGGACAAAAGCCGGGGATACATTTTTGGATCGGGCAGATACACCGGAGCTTCACCATCGTACATCGAAAATGCGGATATCCGCTGGGAAGAATCGCGGCAGTTAAATTTTGCCCTTGACTTAGGCGCCTTCAACAACCGCCTGCAGGCAACCGTTGATTACTACATTAAAACCACCGACGGACTGCTTGAACGCATCAATATTCCCGGACACGTAGGCAACGACGCACCTTTCGCCAACGTGGGAAGTGTGCAAAACCGGGGCGTTGAACTTGACCTTACGTGGAGACACATGGTAAAGAAACTTCGTTATTCTACCGGTCTCAGTCTGACTTACAATGTGAACGAAATGACCAAGGTGGCCAATCCCGATAAGGTATTGCCCGATGGCGCATCCTGGGCAGTAACCCCTGACATTACCCGAACGCAGGAGGGTTATCCCATAGCCTATTTCTTTGGTTACAAAACCGATGGTATTTTCCAGAACATGACAGAAGTATATCAGCACATCGGCATTACCGGGCAACTGCTGCAGAAAAATGCCCAGCCTGGCGATGTACGGTTTGTGGATGTGAATGGTGACGGGAAAATTGACCCGGACGACCGGACCATGATTGGAAATCCTACCCCTGAATGGACCATTGGATTTAACGCTTCCGCGGACTACAGGAATTTTGACCTGTCGATGTTGATTACAGGTACCTATGGAAACGACATTTTCAATGGCAGCCAGCGACAGGACCTCAGGTACACCAACCGAACCACCGACATCCTCGACCGCTGGACGGGCGAAGGTACATCGAACACCATACCAAGGTACACCTGGGTTGACGTGAACAACAATTACCGCGTATCAGACCTTTACATTGAGGATGGTTCTTACCTGAGAATCAAGAATTTGCAGATTGGATACACCTTGCCAGGAAACCTCCTGAAAAAGATGGGTGCAGCTACCTGGAGAATTTATGTTTCTGCTGAAAACCTGTTTACCCTGACGAATTACAGCGGTGCAGACCCTGAAATTGGCGCGCTAAGTGCGCTCGATATCGGCATTGACCGTGGAATTTATCCGCAGGCACGAACCTGGAGAATTGGTACCACCATTTCGTTCTAACCCAAAACAGCTACAACGATGAAAAACTTTATCATAAAAACCACTGCCTTTCTTTTTATCATTGGCTTGCTTGCCTCCTGCAGCGATGATTTTCTGGACCTGCAACCATTGGACAGGGAAGTAACCACCACTTTTTACAAAACGGAAGAGCAGGCCATGCAGGCATTGGTTGCCGTTTACGATGTGCTTGGCTATCAGTCAACGCCGGGCGTATCGTGGGCACCCTTTATCGTGATGTCCGATATACTTTCTGACGATGCCTATGCCGGTGGCGGCGATGCCAACGATGGTCAGGATGAAAATGAATTTAACAACTTCAACATCCCCACCACCAGCAAAATAGCCCATGCCATCTGGATAAAAAACTACGTGGGCATATACCGCGCCAACCTGTTGCTCGAAAAAATTGATGGCGTTGATGCTTCCGATGATTTTAAAAAGCGGGTAATTGCCGAATGTAAATTCCTGAGGGCTTATTTTTATTTTGAAGAAGTAGCATACTTCGAAAACATTCCGTTGCTGACCCAGACCCTCGGCAGTCCTTCGGAATACAAGCAACCCCAGGCAGCGCCGGCAGAAGTTTACAATCAAATTGCCTTAGACCTGACCGAAGCCATGACCGGTTTGCCGGAAAGTGTTTCAGCAGCCGAAGCCGGAAGGATTACCAAATGGGCAGCCCAGGCCTTGCTGGCAAGGGTTTACCTGTTTTACAACGGGGTGTATAATCAGGATCTACAGGCTGGTAATACGGTCATCAACAAAGGAATACTCGTAACATATCTGGATGAGCTTATTGCCATCAGTGGCCATGACCTTTTCGAGGATTATACAACAAATTTTAAACTGGCAGGTGAATTTGGCAAAGAGTCTGTTTTTGAAATTTCCTATGGCGACACCCCGCCCTGGTGGGACTGGGGCTATGTAAGAGGTGGTGAAGGCAACCTCTCCGCACAAATGCAAGGCCCTCGCGTTACCGGCTCACAGAAATGGAACCGGGGATGGAGCTTCGGTACCGTGAGTCAGAAATTAGTCAATGATTTGCAGGATGATCCGCGGTATGCCTATACGGTACTTACCCAGGAAGAGCTGGATGGTTCCCTTTCCATTGGCTATCAGCATACCGGCTATTTCTCCAAAAAGTACAGTTCCGATGCTGAACATTGGGGTTCCTCCGGACAGTTTGAGCTGAACCGCACCTGTAACCACCGGGTAATCCGCTTTTCGGATGTACTGCTGATGGCTGCAGAACTTGGAAGTGGAAATGCCCAGCAATACCTCGATCGCGTCAGATCAAGGGTTGGTTTGTCCAGTATTCCGGCTACACCTGAGAACATATACAAAGAGAGGCGGCTGGAATTATCCCTGGAAGGAATTCGCTATTTTGATGTATTGCGCAAAGGCCAGGCCTTTGCCAATCAAGCCCTCTCCTACTCAGGAATTCGCGGACCAAATTACGTGGGCGAGCAGCAGATTTTCGATGTCACCTACAATCCTGCAACCAAAGGTTTTCTGCCCATTCCGCAGTCGGAACTTGACCTTTCGGCAGGGACTTTCGTACAAAACGACGGTTATTGATATCCCGGAAAAGGAAACAAACTGAACAAAGAAATAAAACAATCGTGGTTGGTTGGTTAAGTGCACGATGAGCTACCGGGACAAGCGCTATGAAACGTTTAATCCATATAGCAAAAGATTTTTCGCGGCAAGCCCGGCAAATTGATTGTCCCGGTAACCTCATCGCTGTTTAAAAATTACGAAAAATGAAAAATATAAATTTTCTGATTTGGTTGCTGATGCTGTTTTCAGCATTCACCCTTAGTGCCCAAACAACCCCGAAACTGGTGTGGGCAGAAGAATTTGACTACACCGGCACTCCCTCCCCAGAAAATTGGGGCTATGACACCGGTGACCATGGCTGGGGCAACAACGAGCTTCAGAACTACACCAATAATCCTGAAAACGCCTTTGTGAAAGATGGCGTACTCATCATTAAAGCAGTGAAAACCGGAGAAAAATGGACTTCTGCCCGGTTGGTGACTAAAAACAAACGTGATTTCAAATACGGACGCGTGGAGGTGAGTGCCAAATTACCATCGGGCGTTGGCACCTGGCCGGCCATATGGATGCTTTCCACCGAATGGGTATATGGCGGCTGGCCCGAAAGTGGTGAAATCGACATTATGGAGCATGTAGGCTATGATGTCGGTGTAGTGCATGGGACAGTGCATACCGGTGCTTACAACCATAAAATCGGAACACAAGTCGGAGATACCATTCATGTTCCTGATTTTAACGAAAACTTTCATGTGTACGCTATCGCATGGGATGCTGAAAAGATTGACTTTTTTGTGGATGCTCAAAAGTATTTCACATTTAAAAATGACCATAAAGGCGATTTTGCTACCTGGCCTTTCGATCAGGCTTTTCACCTTATCCTCAATATTGCCATTGGGGGCGACTGGGGCGGAGAGCACGGCATTGACCCGACTATGGAACAGGCCACAATGGAGGTGGATTATGTGAGGGTTTACGAAAACTAATTCTTTTCCTAAAACAGCAATTTGCCTCACCTAATGATTCGACGGAAACAGGCAGGCTCAGAAACACCAGAAACTGTTAACATACATACGTTTACCCTGAATTTACCAACAGCCCGTCTTTGAACACTGCTTAAGTATAAAATCGATGATTATTACTACTGCCATGAGAAGCCAAAACCTGCTTTTGCTATTCATAATTACAGCCTTTATCATGGTTTCCTGCACCCACAGCTATGAAGATAAAAATTCCGGAAACGAGATTGATCGCAAAGTAAGCGCATTGATTAGCCAGATGACACTGGAAGAAAAAGTGGGTCAAATGACGCAGGTAACCATTGATGTGCTTACGGAAGGTGAAAGCTCTTACGTGAGCAACGAGCCCTTAGTGCTGGATACCAATACGTTAAACCTCGCTTTTGGCAAATATCACATAGGTTCGGTGCTGAATACCGCCAACAACCGGGCAAGGAACAAGCACGAATGGAACCGGTTGATTGGTCAGATACAGGAGAGTTGTCTGCAACATTCCCGCTTAAAAATTCCGGTTTTGTATGGCCTTGACATGATACACGGGGCTTCGTATGTGAGCGGAGCAACCCTTTTCCCACAGCAGATAGGCATGGCGGCCACCTGGAACCCAGCACTCATTGAGCGGGCAGGTGAAATAACGGCCTATGAAACCCGCGCCATAGGTTGTCCCTGGACATTCAGCCCGGTGCTCGACCTGGGACTTGATCCGCGCTGGCCGCGGCAATGGGAAACTTTTGGAGAAGACCCGCTACTCGCGGCTGCCATGGGTGAAGCGCTAATTACCGGACTTCAGGGTGCTGACAATGATCTTTCGCAGCCAAACAGGATTGCAGCCTGCATGAAACATTACCTGGGCTATTCACAAACTGCCAGTGGCAAAGACCGCACCCCTGCACTCATTCCCATGAATTTGCTCAGGGAATACCATTTGCCGGCCTTCAGAAAAGCGGTGGAAACCGGTGCACTCACCGTGATGGTGAATTCGGGCGAAATAAACGGCCTGCCGGTGCATACCAGCCATCAGCTCATTACCGGATTGCTGAAGGAAGAGCTTGGATTCAAAGGTTTTGTGGTAACAGACTGGGGAGATATTGAATACCTGCATACCCGTCATAAAATTGCCTCAACACAGAAAGAAGCTGTGAAAATGGCCATCAACGCCGGCATAGACATGTCCATGGTGCCTTACAATTTCGACTTCCCGGGCTATGTGGTTGAGTTGGTCAATGAGGGGGAAATCCCAATGTCACGCATTGATGATGCTGTAAGCCGCATATTGAAGGTGAAATTTCTGCTGGGATTGTTTGAAAACCCGACAACCACACAGGAAAACTATCCCGATTTCGCTTCCGAAAATTTTGCTTCTGATGCCCGGCGCACCGTCCTTGAATCAATAACCCTATTGAAAAACGACAATAATCTTCTTCCCCTTCCAGCCAACGCAAAAATTCTGGTGTGTGGACCTGCCGCCAATACCATGCGGCCACTATTGGGCGGCTGGAGTTATTCCTGGCAAGGCAATCTGGTGAATGAGTTTACTGAAAAGTATCCAACCATTTATGAAGCCATACGGGATTTAGCCGTTAATCCAGCCAATGTTATACTTGAAGAAGGCGTGACATACAGTGATACCGGTGATTACAGAAATGAGCAGAAGCATGATTTTTCTCAATTGCTTGTTAAGGCCAGGCAAGCCGATTATATCGTGGTTTGCGCAGGCGAAAACAGCTATACCGAAACCCCCGGAAATGCAACCACTCTTGACTTATCAGAAAATCAGCAGGAACTGATAAAAGCAGCGGCTTCATCCGGCAAACCGGTCGTCCTGGTTCTGGTTCAAGGCAGGCCAAGGCTTATCCCGGAAGTAGAACCGCAATGCGGAGCCATCCTCAATGCCTATCTTCCGGGAAATTATGGTGGCGAAGCCGTGGCACGTATCCTTTTCGGGGAAACCAACCCTTCCGGCAAACTGCCCTATACTTATCCTAAATTTGCTTATAGTCTCGAACCCTATTACCACAAAGCTACCGAAGCGTTTTCGGGGGTTGGTGCGCCGGAAGGCTCGGCATTTAATCCACAGTATGAATTTGGCTTTGGGTTGAGTTACGCCCAATTCAGCTTCAGCGATTTGAAACTTAACCAAACGGCCTATACATCAGGTGAAACAGTGAAGGTAAAGGTTAACATCCACAACCATTCCGGCAAGGCGGGCATGGAAGTAGTGCAGGTTTATGTGAGTGATCATTTTGCCTCGAACACCCCGCCGGTAAAGCGTTTGAGAGCATTTACTAAAGTACTCTTGCAACCAGGCGAAATCAGGGAACTTACCCTTGAATTTCCTGTAAATGACCTTGCCTTTGTGAACCTTGAAAATGAAACCCTCCTGGAGAAAGGGGAGTTTACGCTGATGACTGGACCGCTAAAGCAAACATTCAGTATTTCCGAAACCAAAGTCTTAAAGGTGGGTGAGAAATAA
>Ga0265295_1001418_pt1 | contig 42158 bp, 20 predicted proteins | sample Munlansysbiofilm_FD_192503 | JGI IMG/M metagenome (GOLD analysis project Ga0265295, IMG submission 192503) | Leachate microbial communities from a municipal landfill in Southern Ontario, Canada - Methane capture system biofilm | ecosystem: Engineered > Solid waste > Landfill > Unclassified ... | reverse complement strand
TTTCCCTCTCCATTGAAATTTCCTACCCATACAATCAAAACATAATTGTCAAAAATTCCTGCTGCAACTGCGTCCCTGAACCCATAGGAAGTTCCTGTTTTCCATGAAACTTTTCTGCTTTTTTTTTTAAATTCTTTAAATCCATCCGGCGGAGGGTTTTTTGAAAGCTCATTTTTTATGATAAAAGAGGCTTCCCTGCTTAATACTCTTTTTGTATTTTCACTTGATTTTTCATCTCTGATAAATTTTAAACTTTTAAATTCTCCAAGATTTCCAAGCACGCAATAAAGGGAGGCAAGTTCTAAAAGAGTTGTTTCTCCGCCTCCCAAAACAAGTGAAAGGCCGTAGAATTTTTTGCTTTTTAATCCCTTAACCCTGCATGAGTATAAAAAATCATGGAGATCAGGATTTTTAATTTTTGATGCAAGATATACAGCCGGAAGATTTCTGCTTTTTCTCAAGGCATCCATCGCAAAAACAGGGCCTTCAAATTTTCTATCATAATTTTCAGGTGAAAAACCGCCAAAAGATGCCGGAGAATCCTTTAAAAGAGTTTTGGAATGAATAAGTCCCTGATCCAGTGCAAGTGCGTAAACAAATGGTTTTAAAGAAGAACCAGGAGATCTTTTTGAAGTACATCCGTTTACCTGGCCCTGAATTTCATTATTAAAATAATCTGCTGAACCTGCCATGGCTTCAATTTCACCTGTTTTATAATTTACAAGAACTGAAGCTGCATTTCTTATTCCTGAAATCTTTTTTTTCTCAATATAAGAACTTATTCTTTTTTCAATTATTTCCTGAAGTTTTAAATCAAGGGTTGTCTTAAATGTTTTTTTTAAAAACAAATCTTTTTTTTCCATAAAATCTGTAAAATGGGGTGCTTTAAAAGGAATATCACTTATTCTGAAATATTTGAGGGGAAGAAAATCTTTGTTTTTACCAAGAATTGAAACAAGTCTTTTTTTTGCATTTTCAAGTTCTTTCTCACTTTTTTCCAAGGCCGGATATCTTTTTGACGGATTCTGGGGAATAACTGCAAGGGCGCATGCTTCATAAAAATTAAGATCTGAAACAGATTTATGAAAAAAAATTTCTGAAGCTGTTCCAACGCCTTCAATATTTCCGCCGTATGGAGCAAGATTAAAATAAGCCTCTAAAATTTTTTTCTTTGTATAATGCCTTTCAAGCTGAACAGCTCTTAAAATCTGGGTGATTTTGCCCTTTAAAGACCTTGAATCAATTTCAAAACGAAGCCTTGCGGCCTGCATGGTTATTGTGGACGCTCCAACCACCCTTTTTTTCAAAATATAAGTATCTGCAAAGGCCCTTAAAATTGAAACAGGATTAAAGCCCGGATGATAATAAAAATATTTATCTTCATAGGCTAAAACAGCTTTTTCAAGATTTTTTGGGATTTTTTCAATATCTGTGAAAAGCCTGTACTTGTCATCATCTGAAAGCGTAAGCCTTAAAAGATTGCCTGATTTATCCTTATATGCCCTTGACCATGTTTTTAAAGGATAAAGTCCCGGGTCAGGAATTAAAATCCAGACCCAGGACAAAATAATTACAATCAGGATAAAAACTATTATTTTTTTCAAAATAAACCTGAACCTAAGCTGAGCGTTTCATATTTTTAACCTAAGTTGAGCGTTTAATATTTTTAAATTATTAAATTTTTAATGCTTTAAGCCTGTTAAATTTAAAAATATGAAACCCTGCGGGCTTTCCAATTTTGCCACATCTACTGCGTTAAATTGTATCACGCATAGCATAAGTATAGCCTGATACAATTTGCCTTGTATATGCGGCAAACTTGAAAATCGCTCAATTCAGGCTGAAATAAATTTAGGGATTAACCGAAATTTTACCCTGTTTTGTTACAGCATTAAGATTTATGTCATACAAAGACTCCGCCTGAATTGAAGGAATTGTGAAATCCCCTTCAAAACCTGCTCTTACCTTGTATTTAAAGGTTTTAATTTCAGGTGATGCATCAAGATAAAAAACTGCCCTGTCTTCTCTTACATCAATATATTCAGCCTTTTTATATCCCGCATTTTTTCTCACACTTTCAAGATCAGGATAAAAACCTCCCGGAAAAAGATCTGTCAAAGCAATATTTTGTTCTGTTTTTCCTGTAAGGGAGCGTACCTTTATCACAGCTTCATAATCTGTACCTCTTTTTGGATTTTCAAGATTATTTCCATCAGAGTCAAGATACTGTCTCAAAACCTCAATTTTACTGCTCAAAGGCTCAACTTCTTTTACATCATCATAACCGCTCCGGGATACAAGATAGTAAAAGGAAGTCTCTGAATTAACTTTAATTGATTTTATTTTGTTTGAAAATTCAAGCTCCATAATTTTAGAAGGTTCAGGAATTTGTGTTTTTTTGATGTTGTCTGAATCTGTAAATTCAATTTCAATTTTGTTTTCAATATTATTTTCATCAAGATTGAATGAAAGAGCAAGAATTGTAAGAGCCGATGAAGTTGTATTGAAATCACCTCTGTATAAAGGATCTAAAAGCTTATTCAGACCTGATTTAAATGCTTTTTCAAAATGAGATGGAAAATGTTTTCCCAGAATATAAATATACAAAGGATAAACATTGTTTGAATTAAACCAGTTATCATCATGATCTTCATATTTTTCAGGATCAAAGTTTTCAATTTTTTTATCAGCCTGATAATCGCTTCTTAAAAGCTTGTATGAAGCTGCCGCAAAAACAGAAACAATATCGTTTTTCATCTTATCTTTATCATAGTTGTCTTCCATGTCCTGAAGATGATTTGAAGTTCTTTTTCCAAGTCTTGTCAAAAGATAAACACTGTAGCTTTTGATACGCTTGTCAAAAATTTCATCCGAAACTGAAGAGGCCTTGTCTTCAAGATAAGATATGCTTCTTTGAAGAATTGTTTCAGGAATATCAAAGCCGCTTTGTTTTGCTTCAATTAAAAAATGGATTGAATAAATTGATGCAAAATCATGAGCTCCGCCTCCCGGCCATAAAGAAAAGCCCCCGTCTGATGTCTGCCTCTGCCTTAAAGCCTTAATTGCATTTGAAACATTATCGCCTGCTTTTAAGTCAAGTCCTGCCTTTGAAAAAATCAATGCAGGAAAAGCCTTGCTTACAAGCTGTTCAGTACATTCATGGGGAAACTGGTCAAGCCAGGTATAAAGCCCTTTTACAAAAATAAGGGGAGATTTTGAAACAAGAATTTTTTGATCTAAAAACTCATTTAAAAGACTTCTCTTAAGTTTGATATTTTCATTTCCTGAACCTGAAAACCCTGAAATCATTGTTGATTTATATGGAACAAAAGGCCTTATACTTAAAGATGATGAAGTTTTTGAGGTAATATTTCCAGATATTGCATAAAATTTCAAATCTGCATTTCCAGGCTTGTTTTTTGCCTGAACAATGAATTCAACTGTTTTTTCACTGTTTTCATCAATATTTACTATTTTTGATTTTTCTCCAATAACGTTGAGTTTTTCATCAGCTTCCATTTTAACGGTAACCGGATAATTTTCCCCGGAATTTTCAACAAGATTTGAAACATTTAGAGTAACCCTGAAACTGTCATTAAAAGTCACAGCAAGTGGTACAGTTGGAGAAATAACAAATGGAGCTCTTACAAGAACAGATTCCTTTGAAAAACCCATTGAAGAATTATCCGCACTTACAGCCATGATTTTAACATTTCCGTTAAAAGTATCAGGAACCTTCCATTTTACAGATTTTTTCTCTTTATCCGAGTCTAAAATTCCAAACCATTTTACAGCAGGCTCGTTTATTGTTCTTGTAAAGGGATTTAAGTTTGCTGCAAGAAGCTTTGCAGATTCGGCAAACCTTTGCCCTCCGCCTATTCCAAGCCTTTTTTTAATTATTCTAAATTCCGGAATAACAAGGTCTGCAATCTGTGAAGTTTCAACCTCAAGGGCTCTTTTTTTCAGGAAATGGTTTAAAGGATTTGGGTAATTATAATCACCTGCCTGTAAAATCCCTTCATCTGCTGCAAAAAGAGCTGTTTTTGCCTTTTTTTCTGTTGAATAAAAAATTTCAATTTCATCGCCTGGCTTTACTTTTTCCATAACTTCAATCTTTGGCTCTAAAACCCTTTTTGACCGGTCTATTGAAAAAGACTTTACAAAATAGGTCACAGGGGATTCAAAAATTGAAGGATCATCAAAAGCCCTTGCCATTGAAACTGAGAAATAGGCATTTCCCTCAAGATTTAACGGAAGTTTTATTGTTTGTGTTGTTTTAGAGCTTTTGGCCTTAAACCATTTGTAGGCATAAACCTTGTCTGATTCAATTGTAATAAGACCAAATCCTTTATATGGAGTTGTAATTTCAGCTTCTATTATTTCACCGGGTTTATAGTCTGCTTTGGAAAGCTTTACATCCATTGCAGCAGTTTTTTCAATTCTTCCGGATTCATTTGAAGCACCTGCTACAAAATATTCAATCCTTGATAAAAGTTTTTCATTTTCAAAGACTTCATAAACATAATCTCCCCCTTCACCTGTAAAAAGACTAAGGCTTGAGCCTGTTTCCAAAACAGAGAACTCTTCTTCACTTACTGTTTCTTCTTTATTAACAATCTTATATTCGTATGTTTTATCAGGCTTTTGAACAAGAGCTGAAACCTTATTTATTTTTTTGAATTTTAAAAGAAGATTTTCTTTGGAAATTTTTTCAAGATTATTATTTACTGCAATAAAATCTATTTTATTTTCCGAGTCTTTTCTCAAGTATGAAAGATTTGAAGCGGTTTTGTACCCTATGAGATAATCCATTGGACAGACCAGAGCCTTGTTTGAAGCACTTACACTTTTAGCATCCCCTTTTTCAAAGCCTTTTACATTAAATAAAAGCCTGTATGTTCCCTTTTCAATTGAATCAAAATCAAGAGCAAACAGGACTTTTCCTTCAAGATCAGTATTTTTTGAACCAAGACTTCTTGATATTGTTTTTAAGACCCTGTCTTTTGAATAAAAAGGATCTGTAAATGAGAAATCTTTATATTTTTCAAAATAAAAATTTGAGGGAACAAGTTTTAAATCAGCTGTTACTCTGTTGTTTTGTGCTGGTGTTCCAAAAAGATTTGAAAGACTTACTTGAGCCTTTAAATCTTTTGGATCAAGCCACCCTTTGTCTGACTTTGAAAGTTTTGAAGAAATTTTGAGTCTGTCCGGTTCAAATGTTTCAATCTTAACTGTTTCCGAACCAAGACTTGACTGCCTGTAGCCTTTGTCAGAAACCAGATAAAGTTCAATATTCCATGTTCCTGTAGGGTCTGAAAGTTCTGTTTTATATGAAATATCAAAAAATCCAGAACTTGAAACCTTTGTCCTTTTTTTAAGTCTTTCATTTCCCCTTGAGTCGTAAATACTGTATTCAACAGGAATTCCCTCAGGTATTTCAAAGCCTTTGTGTCTTACAATTGTTCCAATATTAAATTTTTCTCCGGGTCTGTAAATTCCCCTGTCTGAAAAAAGATAGGCATTGATTCTTTCAGGATTTGCATATCTGCTTCTTTCCCCTCCGGTATCAAAAGATGACAGGTTCAGTTTTCTCTCATAATTTTCCAAATCAATAAAAGATATATCGTTTCCTGACTTTGCTGTTATAACAACTGGAAATTTTTCATTTTTAAAATCATTTAGAGATTTTATAAAAACATGTCCGTCTTTATCAGTATATGAATCAAGAACTGAAACTCCGTTTTTTCCAAGAATTGAAATAAAAGCTCCGTCTACAGGGGATTCCTTTGAAAGAGAGTGAACAAAAATATCCCTTGAATCATCAAAATTCTTTTTAATCATAATAAGAAGGTCTGTTAAAAGAATACATCTTCTGTCTTTTATATTGTAATAATCATATCTTTTTCTGGAGGGGTCATAGCTTTTGGCTTCAATAAAGAAAAATCCCGGTTTTTTACCGTTCTGGTTTAAAAATTCTGACAGATTAAGACTTGCATATGCTGCAGATTTGGGATGTTTTGGATTTAAGGGAATTATTTTTTCAAATTTTTCAGAAATATTTTCTTCATTAAAATAATAATTTGAAAAATTAACCTTTGAAATATTTCCGCCTGCCTGGGTTACAAGATGCTGAACCTGATTTTCAAGAAGCCTTGAAACCTCAACCTTAAGTCCCTTTATTCCCCTTGTTTTAAAGGAAACTGTCTTGTCTCCGGAAAGGGACAAAACACCGCCCTCACCAATAATTTCAAGCTCTTTAGGATATGCTGGCGTTTTTAATACCTCATTAAATCCGTTTACCAGATAATATCCTGAATCTGATTTAAGACCCTTTTCAATTGAAAGATAAATATCCCTGTTTTCAGGCAGATCAAACTTTATTCCATATGAAATTGAAGACTCCCTTTCATTTGGAGCAAAACTGAAATTGACTTTTTGAGCTGTTTCAAGAACTGAATCTGATATTTCTGATGGAGAGTTCCATCTTTTATTGTTTGTTTTTTTGGGAAGAAGCCATAGCTGTACTTTATCTTCAAGCTCTTTTTGCAAAACTTCGCCTGTAAACATTAAAACAATTGTCTGTACAGGCTCATTATCTTGATTTTTTACAATCTGCGGGTTTATATTTTCAACCTTAAAAAAGTTTTCCATTGAAGGAACTGCAATCCTTGATTTAAGACTATCTCTGGTTGCAGCTTCTCCATGGGAAGTTTTTATTCCCTTATCAATAGAAAGATCAAGGTATTGGGTCTGTTCCTTAATTTTCAGGGGAGCTGAATGAATAAAAAGGGTTTTTGCTTTTTCATCAAATTCTAGTTCATAATCAAATGGATTGTTGTTGATTTCAAGTTTTATATTTTTCTTTAAATCAGAATCTTTAAATACCGGATAATTAAATGAAACTGCAAAAATACCTTTGTGAATTTTTTTATCTCTTGGATCTGTATAAAATCTTGATGAGGATACATTGCCTTTAAAATCTGGGGTTTCAAATTTAACGAAATAATCTTTTATCAAAACATTTTTTAAAAAAATCTTTTTATCAAAACTTATTTTATATTGCGTATCTGCCTTCCAGTTTTCTTCTGGATTAAATACAATAAGTTTGTCATCTTTAAATTCAAAAAAACCTTTTATTGATGGAGTTATTGTTATTCCTGAGTCAATTTTTTTCCCTGAAAGATTTATGTCTGCAACAGAATTGTAATCTGATTCAGATTCCTTTAAAAATCCTATTTGAATTTTGTCGGGCTTTTCAATCATATTTATGTCAGGAGGAACAACCTGAGGTGAAAGGTAATCTGCTTTTTTCTTGGAAAAATAAACACATCCGGCAAGACTTAGAACAATTACAATAGACAAAATAAAAACAGCAGTCTTAAAAAGGCCGGGCTTTTGAGCTTTAAGATTTTTCAGAAAATAAAACCAGGGAGGAGGTGTCCATCCTGGTTTCCCGATAATGCAGGCTATGAAACCAAAAATTAAACCAGATATTTTTTTCATGATTATTCACCTTGATTTTAAAGGATATTAAGATAAGGAATTTAAAGAAGCATTAAACAATGTATGGCCGAAAACTAAACTTTTTTTGTTCAGCGATCAAATATTTATTTTTAATATTTAAACCACTTCTTTTTAATTATCAAGGCGAAGAATAGAAAAAGAATCTGACTGAATTTTGTATGTTATAAAAAATTAAAGGTCTGAATTTTAAAAGTTTAGACCTTTAATTTTTACAGCCGTTCTTTCAGCAAACTGGCTTTTTTTCAATTTGAAGCTGAATAGTAACTAATTTTTTAAGAAACCAAAAACCTGCTCATAATTGACAATATGTTCAAAACCAATAAATAAATTTGTTAATAAACAATAAAACTACCTTAATTTATTAAACTTTTTTTCAACATTCTATAGTCATAAGCAGATCATTTTTTGAAACTGTATCCCCTTTTTTAAAAAAAATTTTTTTAACAACCCCATTTTTCTGACTTAAAATGGGATTTTCCATTTTCATTGCCTCCATTACAATAAGAGTTTCTCCGGGTTTAACATCTTCATTTTCATGCTTAAAAAGACTGAATACAGTCCCCGGCATTGGTGCCAGCACATTGTAAAGTTCTTGACTTTCAAGAGTTTTATCGTTTTTTTCAGGCTCTGTTTTTTTTATTTCTTTTTCCGTCTCATCAAATGATTCAGTTTGTATATTTGAAACTTCAGCTTCTTTTTTCTGGATAAGAGGATTTGAAAAATCGTCATCAAGATCTACTTCAACTTCATAAAAATTTTTATTTATGAACACATTGAATTTTTTTAAGTTTGATGTTTTTTCAGGATATTTATCCTGATCAAATTTTTTATTTTTAATATCTGGAAAAATAAACTCAACAAGTTTTTGAGAGCTTAAGTTTATTCCATTGCCTGGCATTTTCTTTTCCTCTGAAAAAATACAATCAAATTTTTTAATACTGCGGATTTTTTTTAAGGGCTTTGGAAGATTTCTTACAGCAGTTTCTGAAAGCCTGCCGTTTAAATCAAGGCAATGGGCCTTTACCTGATCTGATACAATTTTATACGACTCAAATTCATTGTCAAAAACAAGATTGTTTACTGCCTGGGTCACAGCCATTAAATCAAAAGGGAAAACAAAAGGGAATGAACCAAGATCTTTTTTAATTTGGTTTACCAAGTTTAAGGCATCTTTTCTTTTATCTTCAAATCCAAGTTCCTTTAATTCATTTTCCAGATTATTTTTCACTGACTTTGTGATTTTATAAAAATTAAGCTCGGGATCAGAAAAACATGGCAGTAAATCTCCTGAATATCTGTGTTTTTCATGGATAAATTTATCCATTGTCCTTTTTATATCAATAAGAATTTCAGTTTTTACATGGGGTTTTTTCCCTGTTCTTTCCAATAATGACAAAAAAAACTCAGGGAAAGGATAATCCATTGGCAGCGAAAAAGAAGAAAGTGATGTTTCAACCGAAGAGGCTCCTGCTTCAAAGGCATTGAGACAGGAAATGGCAGCTGTACCTCCATTATTTTTTGCTGAGAAATGAACAGGAATTTTAACCTTTTTTTTAACCCTTTTAACAATTTCAAAAACCCTGTCAGGATGAACAAACCCTTCTGGATCTTCAATTAAAAGACTTGAAGCACCGTTTTTTTGAAAATCGAGTGCTTTATTCAAAAATTCCTTTATATCCTTTTCCAGAAATTCATGGTGAATTAAAAGACACCCTCTTAGTTCAGCACCTGATTTTTTAATCTGATTGATTGCACAGTCCATATTTGAAAAAAGATTTAAAGGGTCATAAAGCTTGAATATATCTATACCGCTGTCACACGATTTTTTTATGAACTCTTCAATTATATAATCTGAGCATCTGTTTTTTCCGGTAAGATGAATTCCTGACATTTTCATCATTGAAGGAGTTTTTTTAAGATGCTTTTTTATTCTTTCAATTCGTTCAAAGGGATTTTCACCCAGATATTCAATAACAGGATAAAAAGTTTTGGGGCCTCCAATTTCAATTGAATCAAATCCTGCCTCATCAAAAAATGAAATAACTCCCAATATATCATCTGTTTTAAAAGGTTTTCCCAAATACGGGTTAATGCACCGTGAAAGAGAAACATCTGTAAGTCTTAAAAAATTATTTTTTATAAAGTCCACTTGAATCTCCACTAAATGAATATTTTCTGCTTTTGTAAGGCAAAGCTCTCATCTGCATAAGAAAGCGGTTTTTCATCAAAAGCTTTCTTCCGCTTTTTCCCCAGAGGTTTTCTTTTTTTGAAGAAAGCACATCTTCACTGCACGACTTTTTTTTAAAAGATATTTTAAATATTCTTATATATTCCCTTACAGCTGCTATTGCCGCAGCACGTTCTTCCATTTCCATATATTTTTCCTTAAAGAGGTATATTTCCGTGTTTTTTATAAGGTCTTGCCTCTTTTTTAGTGATAAGAATATTGAGGCTTTTAACAAGCTTTTCTCTTGTTTCAGAAGGAAAAATCACATCATCAACATAACCCCTTGATGCTGCAATATAGGGATTTGAAAAAAGATTCTGATATTCCTTAATTTTTCTCTGTCTTTCCTCATCAGGATTTCCACTGGCTTTTATTGCTTTTCTGTGAATAATTTCTGCAGCTCCAGCTGCTCCCATCACAGCAATTTCAGCTCCCGGCCATGCAAAAACAGCATCAGCTCCAAGATGCCTGGAACTCATTGCAATATATGCTCCACCGTAATTTTTCCTTGTTATAAGAAGAAGTTTTGGAACAGTTGCCTCTGAATAACTCCAGAGCATTTTTGCTCCATGCCTTATTATTCCTCCCCATTCCTGACCGGTTCCAGGAAGAAATCCAGGAACATCTGCAATAGTGATTATTGGAATGTTAAAGGAATCGCAGAATCTGATAAACCTTGCAGCCTTGTCAGATGAATCTATGTCAAGGCATCCTGCAAGATAAATTGGCTGATTTGCAATTATTCCAACTGGTTTTCCATCAAGTCTTGCAAAACAGGTTATTATGTTTGGAGCAAAAAATTCATGGGGTTCAAAAAATTCATGGTTATCAAATATGCTTTTTATTATTTCCTTCATATCGTATGGAGTATTTGGATTTTTGGGAATAAAACAGTCAAGCTCCATTGATCTTTTGGGATCATGATATCTTTTTTCACTTACAGGCGGATCTTCCATATTATTTGAGGGAAGATAGGACAAAAGCATTTTTATTTTTTCTATTGCATCTTCATCACTTTCACATCCAAAATGACAAACTCCGCTTTTTGTACAATGGGCCTCTGCTCCTCCAAGATTTTCTGAATCAGTCTGCTCACCTGTTACTGATTTTACAACATCAGGGCCTGTTATAAACATATAGCTTGTTTTTTTAACCATAAAAACAAAGTCTGTCATGGCAGGAGAATAAACTGCTCCTCCTGCTGTGGGTCCCATAATTGCCGAAATCTGGGGTATTGTTCCTGATGCTGCACTGTTTCTGAAAAAAATTTCTCCAAACCCTGCAAGAGAATCTATTCCTTCCTGAATTCTTGCACCGCCTGAATCATTAATTCCTATGACCGGAACGCCTGCTTTAAGAGCAAGATCCATAATTTTACAGATTTTTTTGGCATGAACTTCTCCAAGACTTCCTGCCATTGAAGTAAAATCCTGTGCATATGCAAAAACAGGACGTCCGTTTACAAGGCCGTAACCTGTTACCACTCCGTCTCCTGTAATTTCTATTTTTTCCATTCCAAAGTTTGTACATCTGTGTGCAGCAAACCTGTCTGTTTCCTCAAAGCTGTCCTTATCAAAAAGAAGCTGAAGCCTTTGTCTTGCATTGAGTTTTCCTTTTGACTTCTGGGATTCAAGTGCTTTTTCACCTCCCATTTCAAGAGAGATTTTTCTTTTTTCCCTTAATATTTCCATTGGATCTGTATTCATATTTTTTCCTTAAAAAACGCTTATTACTATTTAGTTGCTGAACGAAAACGGCCTTTTTTGTCCATTTCTGCGTCAGAATCAAAATTTAATCCTCAAAATACTAAATGTATTCCTGCGGTTAAATTTTTCATCTTCCTTGAACTGAACAAAAAATTCTCGTTTTCGGCCAATCACTATTTAGTGATTGGCCGAAAACAAAGGTTTTTCGTTCAGAGACTATTTAATTCATAAAACTCCACAATACACCTGCTCCAATTGCAGAACCTATAACTCCTGCAATATTTGGAGCCATGGCATGCATAAGAAGAAAATTTGAAGGATCTTCCTTTTGTCCCATAACCTGAACAACCCTTGCAGAGTCAGGAACAGCAGAAACACCCGCAGCTCCGATAAGGGGATTTATTTTACTCTTAAGAAAAATATTCATGATTTTGGCAAAAATGACTCCGCATGCTGTTGCAATTGCAAATGAACAGGCTCCAAGAATAAAAATTCCTATTGCTTCGGAAGTAAGAAAAACATCTGCCTGGGTACTTGCACCAACTGTAATTCCAAGAAGAATTGTTACAGTATCAATAATTGAATTTCTTGCTGCATTTGCAAGCCTTTCTGTTACAACGGCCTCTCTTAAGAGATTGCCCAGAAAAAGCATTCCAAGAAGGGGAAGTGATGCCGGAGCTGTAAAACAGCAGATAATAAAGCCTGCAACAGGGAAAATCATTTTTTCCCTTTTTGAAACCTCCCTTGGCTCCTCCATTTTTATAAGTCTTTCATTTCTTGATGTAAGAAGTTTCATTATTGGAGGCTGAATTACAGGAACAAGTGCCATATAGGAATAGGCTGCAATTGCAATGGGACCTATAAGCCTTGGAGCAAGTTTTGATGTTAAAAAAATTGCAGTAGGTCCGTCAGCTCCGCCTATTATCCCAATTGAAGCCGCCTCTTCAAGACCAAATCCAAGACTTAATGCTCCAGCAAAAGTTATAAAAATTCCTGCCTGGGCAGCAGCTCCCAAAAGCATTAGAACAGGCCTTGCAAGTATGGTTGAAAAATCTGTTAAAGCTCCGATTCCCATAAATATAAGAGATGGATAAATTCCTTTTGTCACTCCCATATAAAGATAACCAAGCACGCTCCCCTCTTCATAAATCCCAAGTCCAAATCCGTTAAAAACAGGAATGTTTCCCATAATAATTCCAAAACCTATTGGAACAAGGAGAAGAGGCTCATAATGTTTTGCTATTCCAAGCCAGATAAACAGCACTCCGGCACTTATCATAATAAGGTGTCCTGGGGTGAAAAGTGCAAAACCTGTATTGCTGAAAAACTGCAAAAAAAGTTCTTCCATTATTTCCTCATTTTTTTGATTAAAGATTGACCGAAAACCAGGATTTTCTATTCAGCTGTAATTAAAAGCCAGACATCTGCCGGCCGGGCTTAAAAAAACCCGGCACGTCTTTATATCTGTGGAATTTTAAAGAACAATTTCACAAAGCCTTTGATTCCAGCGAAATTTTTTGGAGTCATCACTTATTATGAAATTTGCCTTTAAAAGCTCTTCAACAATAAATCCCGGGGGAGGGGAATTAAGTCCTCTTTTTTCTGCATTTCGGATCAGGTCTGAAAGATGAAACGGTTCTCCAATAAGAGCTGTTATTGCTCTAAGCTTTACTGCATATTCCTTAAGGCCCGAAGAAATTTTCAATTTATTTTTCAAGCCTTCAGCAAAAAACCTAAAAAATCTGGTTTTCCATGTTTTTATAAAAAAAACACACTTGTCATACAATTCAAGCATTTTATGAAGACACGATATTATAAATGCAAGACCTGCAAGGGAACCAAACACTATAAGCATTCCTGTACCTGCAAAACTCCATCCATTAAGCTCTGATATAAGTTCAAGATTAAACATCTTTATTTCTCCCTGTATTTTTCTTTTATGCTGAAATTTTAAATTTATTGTTAACCCTGTAGTCTTTTTCAAGCATGGAAAGTTTAACCATTTTGAAATTCTCTGCTTCCATAAAGACTCTGCCGTTTTCATCTGCAAGAATAAGATTAAAAGTATCTGTTCTTTCATCTGAAGATATTTTGGTAGTTATGCACAAATAATCTTTTCCCCTTTCAACTGGAGCTGCAAACCTGAATTTTTCTGCTCCATACGGAAGAACAAGATTGTTTGAAGTGAGAAATTCAAAAATTCCTCCTGTCTGAAACATTGAATCAACTAAAATAAGATCTGTGTAAAATTTTGGAAAAGACTGCCCCTTAAAAAATTCCCTTGGTTTATTATGGGAAACCCTTGTAACAAGTGTGCTGTCTTTAAAAGAAAGAATTTCTTTAATGGTTCTGAATGAGCCGTCCATAAAAAGACGCTTTGGATGGTAAAGAAGCTCTTCTGCTTTTTCACTTGATTTAACAGGAAAGAACTCAGGAATTTCAATTTTTTCCTCAAAAGGCTCAGATTCTGTAAAATGGAAAAGACCCTTGTAATGAAGTTTTTTATCTCCTGTTAATACAGCACTTTCAAATCTGGAAGATATCCTGCACTCAATTAAATTATTTTCTTTATCAAGAGAAACAGCTTCAATTTCAATTTTTTTAGGACGTTTCTTTAAAATTTTTATTCCATAGGGAATTTCAAAATCTGTTACAAAGGAAAGCCTTTTATTCCTGCCTTTTGCTGCATAGTGGGCTGCCTCTGCCATTGTTTCTATTCCTGCAGCTCCAAGAAAAACAGGGATGTCTTCAAGTGCGTGATCTTTTAGAAAAATATCCCTTTTTAAATCAAGAACCCTTGAAAACACTATTTTTTCACTGCTTTCCTCTTCAACTGAATCAAGAAACGGAGAAACCATTTCGGTTTCATCCATAAGACCGTCTTTATCAAACTCCTTGTCAGGCCCTGTAAAAACAGCCTCTAAAGTTTTTGTGTCCCTTATTTCATTCATAAAAAAATCAACACCCTGATTAAGGGGAAGAAAAGTAAGCCCTCTTGACTCAAGCACTTTTAATACTGTTTCATTTGTTGCCATTCCTGCATCTTTCCATGCAGTCCATGACATTACCTTGTAGGTTCTTTTCCTGTTTTTTATTTTCTGCTCATTTAAAATTCTTCCGAGCATATCATTTGCACCTGTATAATCTGCCTGTCCCTGATTCCCAAATCTTGCTGTAACTGAAGAAAATCCTATAAAAAAATCATAGTTTTTATCTTCAAAGGCTTTTAAAAGATTTTTTGCACCTTTAACCTTGGTATCAAAAACCCTGTTAAATGATGAAAGCTCTTTTTTCTCAATTATCTGGCTTTCCTCAAGGCCTGCGGCATGAATAATACCCTGAATATCATCATATTCTGATACAGCTTTTCTTACAGATTCATAATCTGTTACATCACAGGAATGATAATTTACCTTTACTCCAAGTGACTTTAAATATTTGATATTATCAAAACTTTCCCTTAATCCCAGAATACGCTTTGCAGCCTTTTTTATTTCAACAGGCTTTTTATTTTTCATTTCTTTTTTAAGCACGGTTATTAAAAAAGATTCATCAAGAAAAGTATCTTTAAACCTTTCCTCAAGTGAGAAAACATCACTTCTTCCAAGGATTATAAGTTCCGGCTTTATTTCACTGGCAACACGTTTAAGGATTTCAAAGGTTATTCCCCTTGCACCTCCTGATACTACAACTTTTTCATCTGGCTTTATAAAAGGGCTTTTTGGTTCGCCGGCAGATTCTTTCATTACAAGCTTATATAATGAACCATCACTGATTCCTGTTTCAACAAACCTGTCTTTGGATAAAAGTCTTTCAACATATTGATCTGCAATTTTCTCGAAGCTTTTAACCGGATTTTCAATATTAAAATCAACTATTTTAACAACTGCCTGTTCAAATTCCTTTCCAATGGTTTTGGCAATACCTGAAATACCTGAAAAAGCAGGATAAATTTTACCCTTAACATTTGAAGAGTATGGAAAGACAACTGAGCCAAATGAAATTGAAGAAACAAGAAAGCCTTTGTTTTTCATATTTTTGGAAAGATTTTTTGAAATTATAAAAAACGGTTTTACATCTTCTTCGCAGTCATCATGATTTTTGTCTGAAAAATAACCGTTTAAAGCAGAAAGGTGAATAAATCCGCTTAAGTCATGCTCCTTTGAAATTTTATCCATAACAGACCAAAGTTCATCATGATCTGCAAAATTTACCCTATAATCATTTGTTTCTGCCTTTCCAAGGGTGACAGGTATTATGCCGAGATCTCTTATCTTTTCAGTAAAAATTTCTGAAAATCCAAAATCATCGGTTGTTACAAGAAAGCTTTTTCCAACAAATATATTTGACTCATCTTTTTCAGCCTCAAATTCTGAAACAGAAACTTTATATCTTTTTACAGTAGAAGGGATTGCTTCAAGTGGCTCAGATAAAGATTCATTTTCAGATTTTTTTCCATTTCCTGACTTGCCGCTTAGATATAATGCAAGCTTTTGTATTGTATTAAGCTCCCTTAATTTCAAATCTTCAGGAACTTCAATGCCAAGCTCTGATGAAATTTTACCAAAAATTTCAACCTGTTTTACAGTGTCAATTCCAAGATCAGCCTCAAGGTCAAGATCACTTTCAAGCATGTCTTCACTGTAACCTGTCTGGGCTGAAATTATTTTTTTGATTTTTTCTTCATAATCATCAGAGTTTTCACGATGACTTTCCTGATAATTATCTTTTGAACTGTCCAAAATAAAAGATGTGTTTTCTGTTTTTGAACTTATATATTCTGCAATCTTTTTTATTGTGTTCAGTTCTCTGAGCTTTAAATCCTCTGGTACTTCAAAATTAAGTTCTGATGTTATTTTACCAAAGATTTCAACCTGTTTTACAGTATCAATTCCAAGATCTGCCTCAAGGTCAAGGTCTTTTTCCAGCATGTCTTCGCTGTAGCCTGTCTGAACTGAAATTATTTTTTTGATTTTTTTTACATAATCATCAGGTTTTTCCTGATAATTTTCTTTTAAACTATCTGAAGTAAAAGATATGTTTTCTGTTTTTGAACCAATATATTCTGCTATCTTTTTTATTGTGTTCAGTTCTCTTAGCTTTAAATCCTCTGGTACTTCAAAATTAAGCTCTGATGTTATTTTACCAAAAATTTCAACCTGTTTTACAGTATCAATTCCAAGATCAGCCTCAAGGTCAAGGTTTTTTTCCAGCATGTCTTCGCTGTAGCCTGTCTGAACTGAAATTATTTTTTTGATTTTTGTTTCCAGAGAAACACTGCTGACTTTTAAATTTTTATCTTTTTCTTCGCTTTTTAAAGATTCAATGCAAAGTGTAGAATTTATAATCTGAGGCTCTGGATTTTTAATTCCTGAAATACTTTCAAGCCAGTTTTCATATAAAGAATTATTTTTTACAGAGGCCTCATCAATTTTCTTAATAAATAAAAAGGCAAAATGAGAACCAAATCCTGCTGAAAAATGCAGTCCGTATTTAAAATCTCCTGTAGTTTCATCTTTAAGCCTTAAATCAGCAAATTCAGGCGGAATTTTTTCAAGATTTGCTATTGCAGGGACTTTGCCTGTCTGAAGGCATTTTACAAGAACGGCATCTTCAATACCTGCTCCAAGAGTGTGTCCTGTATATCCTTTTGTATTGGTTATCTTGACTTTTGAGGCACTGTCTTTAAAACACGCACGCAAAGCCTTTATTTCTGCATCAGCACTTCCTCCCTTTGCAGGAGTGTATGTTTCATGTGACATAAAAACAGTCTTTTGAGCAATTTCACTTATATTAAGATTGTGCCTTTTTCTTGTCATATCCATAAAAAGGCTCATTTCCTGTGCAAGATGGTTAGTATCTATTCCTGTTGTATGGTATGCACTGTTTCCAAGCCAGGTTCCAAGTATTTCAGCCTGACCTTTAAGTCCTCTTTTTTCTATGGTTGAACATTTCTCAATAATCAAGGACACAGCACCGCTTCCTAAAATTGTTCCGTGCCTGTCTTCATCAAACGGCTTTGAAGCCTCTTTTACATTCTTTTTAACACTTGCTGCTCCAAGGGAAAGAAAGCCTGAACCTATCCACTGATTAAGCTCCAAAGAAGTTGCACCTTCTCCTCCAATAATAATAACCCTGTCGCATCTTCCGCTTCTAATCCAGTCCTCTGCAACTGCACATGCCTGGGTTGTTGAGGCACATGCACCGCTTATATTAAGGTTTGGACCCTTTGCCTTGATATGCTGGGCAAAATGTGCAGAACCAAGAGGGGTTATATTAAATAAAAGGTTTTTATCAAATTCATATTCAGATGAGTTTTTTCTTTCCTCCCTTAATCTGAAAAACCAGTCTGTAACTTTGTCTTTTGACTCTTTGGATTTAAGATTTTCCATGAGGTGATAATAAATGTTTTCCATTTCCTCATATGGTTTTGAATAAAATTTGTCGCAATAATAGGAATTCATTTCCCTGACAAACTTTTCCATTCCATGAAAAAGGGAAGTCATTATAACTCCGGTTGAAGCCTGCATTTCAAGGGGAAGCTCAAATTTTTCAGCCGGAGACAATTTGTCTGATTTTTTATTTTTTATTTTAACTAATGGAATTTTTGCATCTTTCAAAGCTTCTATTCCGGCTGCAAAGGCAAGGGAAATGGCAATATCATAATCATATTCAACTCCGTAATCCTTAAGGTCAAAATATCCAAGCCTTCCTGCAAGCTGAATTACATCGCTTATGTCCTTTATTTTTTTAACTTCCACACTTCCTGTGGGAGATTTTTTTATTCCAGATATTTTTTTATCTGCAAACCTTGATTTTTCTTCATCTGAAAGCTCATCAATAAAATTTTTACCTGAAATAAGGTTTGAAAAATTGTCATCATTAAAAACATTTCCGGACTTTCCGGGAAGACCGACTGAAACTCCTGCTATTGCAATGCGGTCTGTATAAAACCTGAAATTTTCAAGCTTTTTAATTTTTTCTTCATATTTTGCCTTTTCATATACACTGAACAAAACCTTATCCAGTTTTGCCTTGTTTTTTGAAACAAAGCTTTTAAAATCCTCGTCAAATTCAAGCTTTTCATCAGTTTTTTCATTAAAAACAACAACTTTATCTTCTTTAATTTCCTGAACAAACAAATCTATTTTTTCAAGGCTTTCATATTCTTTTGCATCGGACTCCACACATAAATAAGAATTATAGTCATCAAGCTCCATGTGCTTTAAAAGGCCTGAAAGAATTTTTCCTGTTCCTGTTTCAACAAAATTTCTTACACCAAGGTTCATTGCTGTTTTTATTGATTTTACAAACTGCACAGGTGAAATTATCTGGTTTACAAGAAGATTTTTTACTTCCTTTTCATCTTCGGGGTAGGGTTTTCCTGTTACGTTTGAAATAATTTTTGGAAGCAAGGATTTATTGAATCTTACATTTTCCAAATATTTTTCAAGTTTTTCAGAGGCCTCCAAAAGAACCGGGGTATGAAAAGCACCTGTAAGATCAAGCTTTTTGTAAAACACTCCTTTTTTTGCAAGAAAAGAGCAAAAAGCTTCAATTTTTTCAGTAAAACCAGAAACCCCTGTCTGCTTAAGGCTGTTTATGTTTGAAAGATAAATTCCTTCAATTCCTGATTCTTTTATCAGTTCAGCGGTTTCTTCACTGTTTTTAAATACAATTAAAATTTTTCCGGGGTATTTTTTGTCAGCTTCCTTCATAAGTTCAGACCTTTTTAAAAGAAGCTTCATTGCATCTTCAAAATCAAGTGCTCCTGATGCATAAAGTGCTGAATATTCTCCTATGCTGTGGCCAATAAAATACTCTGGATAAAACCCTTTTGATTTCAGGTATTCAAAAAGAGCCGAACTTGCCATAAAAACAGCAGGCTGGGTATTTTCAGTGGAATTAAGACCAGGCTTTCTTCCAAACATTATTTCAAGTATGGAATAGCCTCTTTTATTTTTAAATATCTGTTCCCCAAGATCCAGATATTTTCTGATTATTTCTTCTTTTTCATATAAAGACTTCATCATCTTTGGATACTGGGAGCCCTGGCCGCACAAAAGAACTGCTGAATTTTTTAATATTTCAGGATGTTTTATTGTTAAATCTGCTGTTTTTTCCTGTTCTTTTTCAGATTTTAAAAGCCTTGAAGGAAGGGAGCTTATTATGGCATGTCCGTGATTTGCACCAAATCCAAAAATATTTGCAGCTGTATGAAACTGCATATTTTCATCAAAAGCAACTAAATCCCCGGCTGATTTTAAATGTGAACCTTTTTTGATTATTGAATTATCTTTGTCATAATTTCTGTTTGGAAGAATCTTCCTGTTTTTTGCCTGCAGGACAAGTCTTGCAAAAACAACGGCTGGATTTGCTCCTTTAAAATAACCAAGCTCCGGCTTTGTATTTCCAAAGAAAAGATCGTGTTCAAAAAGACTGTCAAGTCCCTGATTTTCAATCTGATCCATCATAAGGCTTGAAAAACCAAATACGTCCATATATGAAATATTTTTCTTGAAAACACCTGAGTCAGCATAGCATTTTTCTGCTGTTTTTCTTATAAGCTCCTGTGAGGGAGAATAAAGATTATTAGAAGGTTTTGAAGCAAATTTCATGGATGATATTTCGGCAAGAACCGGAAGTCCTTTTTCCACGGCCTTTTCATAGGTGGTCATTACCATGACAACACCTGCCTCACTCAAATTTACCCCGCTTGATCTTTTGTCAAAAATTTTTGTATCTTCCGCAGACAAAAGTCCAAGCCTTTTAAATACCATCATGATTCCAGGATAGAAATTTGTATCAACTCCTCCTGTAAGAACCACATCATTATCGCCTGAAAGTATCGATTTCATGGCAATATCCATTGCTATTGCAGAAGATGCACAGGCAGCATCAACAATAAAATTTGCTCCGCAGCATCCAAAATAATTTGCAACTCTTCCGCTTACTATATTGGAAAGAAGTCCAGGGGTTGTATCTTCGCAGTTTTCATGGAATCTGTTTCTTAAAGAAGCTCCAAGCTCTGTTTTTATTTTTTCCTTAATATTTTTATCAATACCTTTTGTTTCACCAATTATTCTTTCAATAAGAACTGTTCTTGAACGGATAATATTTTCAACATGCTTTGATCCGCTTATGGCTCCAAGAATCACACCTGTTTTATTTTGGGGTGAAAATAAAGTCTCTTTATTGTCTCCGCAGGCCTCTTCTATTGCCTGACTTGCTGCATCAAGTGCAAAAAGCTGGGCTCGGTCTATTGATTTAAGTGTGTTTGGAGGGATTTTATATTTAATGCTGTTAAATTTATAATCTTCAACAATTCCTGCCTTTACAAGCGGCAGCCTGAACTGCTCATCTGCCTTTGCATAATAATCATTATGAAAAATAGTTTCAGGAATATTTTTAAAATCCTTTTTACCGGATAATAGTTTTTCATAAAATTCATCCTGATTACAAGCTCCCGGAACAATTACTCCAAGTCCTGAAATAACAATCCTTTTACTGTCTGGGTTAAGTCCCATACAAGTAAAAAAATTTCTATTCAAAGGTTCATAGTTTTCGTTATATTCCTCAAGAACAGCATGGAAGTTTATTCCTCCAAATCCATAGGAACTTACCCCTGCCCTTCTTGGGCTGTTGTCCTTTGTTTTCCATTTTTCAGGCTTGGTAATTATGTATAAATCCGAACCTTCAAGGGAGCATTTATCTGATATTTCCTTAAAATCTGCAACAGGCGGAAGGGTTTTATTTTGTATTGCAAGAACGGTTTTTATAAAACCTGCTGCACCTGCTCCCCCTAAAAGATGGCCTATCTGTGACTTGACTGAGCTTATTCCTGTTTTTCCAGACTTTCCGTAAAAATTTGAAAGGGTTTTTATTTCAGCTTCATCACCAATTATTGTTGAAGTTCCGTGGGCCTCAATAAAGTCTATGTCTTCGCGGCTAAAAGATTTGTTTTTTTCAAAGCATCTTTCAAGTGCAAGAATCTGTCCTTTTTCATTTGGAGCTGCAACTGCCTTTCCCTTTCCATCAGAAGATGCTCCAACAGATTTCAGAACCGCCAGGATATTGTCCTTATCCCGTATGGCATCTTTCATTCTCTTTAAAATTACAACTCCTGCACCTTCACCCAAGACAAAACCTCCGGCTCTTTTATCAAAAGGAAATGACCCTTCTGCAGAAAGGGCTCCCATTTTACAGAACCCAATAAATGATTCAGGCGAAAGACTTGAATTGACTCCGCCTGCAATAACAAGGTCTGTTGATTTTGATAATAACTCCCTTATTCCGCAGTCAATTGCTGCAAATGATGTTGCACAGGCTGCATCAACAACATAATTAGGGCCTTGTGTTCCAAGCCAGGCTGCTATTCTTGAGGCTTCAATATTTAAGGTTGCACTGTCTGGTGATTCAAAACTGCTTTCTCCTGAAAGGGATTTTTTGAGATTATCAAGAATTTTTTCCTTTTCTTCCTTAGAAAGGTTTTTAAATTCATCTATCTGGTCAAGATGGTATTCAAGTTCAGGATAAAAATATTTGAGATTAAGATTATGGCTTAACTCGTTTCCAAGGCATGAGCCTATAATTACTGCCGCAGATTTTAAAATTTCGCTTGTTTCTGTTTTTATGCCTGAATTTTCAATTGCCTGACTGCATGCCTCAAGAAGCATTTGCTGGCTTCTTGAAATTGAGTTTCCTGTTTTTTCATCCAATCCGAATTTTTCAGGATAAAATTTAAAATTATCAGCCATGCCTGCAATTTTTGTATAGGCTTTGTCAGGGGCTTTTCTGTCCTCATCAAAATAAAGACTTTTATCAAGCCTTGAATCAGGAATTTCTCTTATGGAATATTTCTTTGAAACAATATTTTGCCAGAATTCCTCTGTATTTGAGGCATCAGGATAAACACATCCCATTCCAATTACTGCAATCTCATCTTCAAGCATTCTTTTTTTAGAAAACAAAATTTCAAGGCGGCAAAGATTTTCAATCAAATCTTTTTCGCTTTTCATGTAAACATCATGAATTAAAGCTATATTTTTTGCACCTGAATGAAAGGCAATACTTGATCCAACGCAGTAATTGCCCTTTTCAAAGCACTCTTCATCACAAAAATTTTCAAAAATAACTTTATTATTATCAGAATCAAATACAGGCTTTATTCCCTTTGCAGCAATAAGAAGGGAGCCGATATTATCTTCTTCAAATCCTTTTTTTCTTTCATTTAAGGAAAGATTTTCTTTTATTCTGAAATTTTCATTTTCTATTATTTTTTCTGAAAAAGGGGTTTTTACAGTTCTTGCGGCAAGACCTACCGTAGTTCCCATGAGCATGGTTTTGTAGTGTTTTGATATTACTTCCTGATATTTTCTTTTAAGGGCCTTTGTTTTAACTATTTCCTCTGAAAAAAGATAAGGTGTTCCAAGCTGAATTGATACTGCCGCACCATTTTTGGCAAGAATTGAAGATATTCCGGAAACTGCACAGGAAGCTGTTTTTGTTCCTATGCCTCCTGCAAAAATAACTGTCATGTCTGAAAGATCCAAACCATCTTTTTCCATTAAATAACCGATTCCAAGTTCCCATAAAACAAGGCTTGTGAGTTTTCCAACATGACCGCCGGCTTCGGTTCCTTCAAAAATAAATCCTTTACATCCTCCTGAAACAGCATTGTCAAGCATTCCAAGGGAAGGTGTATGAATCCAGGCTGTTATATTGTTTTTTTCAAGCTCATTTATCTGGGAAGGACTCCCCCCTGCAAAAAGAGCAAATTTAACTTTCTTTTTTTTAATTATTTCAATGTGAGACAAAATATTTTTGTTCAAAGCCTCTATGCCAATAAGTCCTGCTCCAAATACAGGAACTTTATGATTTCCTTCAGATATTATTTCCTCTGCCTTTTCATGGGGAAGGCTTCCAAGTGCAAAAAAAGGCAGGCCTCCGTTTTCATAAACTGCTGTTGCAAAATCTGCATTATCCGAAACATTTGCCATGGGTCCCTGGATAATTGGATATCTGCACCCGGATATTTTACAAAATTTTGAATTTTCTCTTATCGGGTTACTGTTTTCTATGGAGTTTAAAAGTTTTGAAGTGTTTTCAAATAAAAAACTTATTACATCTTTAAGTCTTCTTGATTTTTTTACAAACTTTCTGGCAAATGAAGAGTCCTGTCCAAGAAAAAAAAGACTCTGAACGGGATTTTGTGTTTCCTTTGAAAGAAAAGTTACTGTTTTTTTAATTTTTTCATAAAGAGAAATGTCTTTATCTTCAGTTTTTTCCTTAATTTTAAGGTCTTTTACAATTTTTGTTGCAAGCTTTGAAAAAAACCTGAATCTATTGCCTTTGTCATCTTCAATGATATCTGAATCAAATTCCTCAAGATTTTCAAAAATATTTTTAAAACTTTTTGAAACTGGAGCTTCATCTGTTAAATAGAGCTGACTGTCTAAAACAATTCCTGATGCTCCTCCTGAAAAAAGTCCTGCTGTTGTATAAAGACCTGCACCACCGTGAATTATTACAGGATAATCCGTATTTTCAAGATACCACTGCATAAGAACAAAGGATGTAAATTCAGATATTTTTCCCCCTGCCTCCGCACCTTTTAAAATAAGAGCGTCTGCTCCGGCAGCCTTTAATTCCTCATTAATCTGAATATCTGTTGTTTCAACAAGCTTAACTGCTGAAGATATTGGAAAAGAAAAGCCTTCAAGCTCAGTTTTGTCAAAATATGATACAATTACAGCTTCAATATTTTTAAGCTTTTTTTTTTCTATAAATTCAAAAAGATGAAAATTTTCTGCAAAAATCCTTACTCCATAAAGAATACCTGAGTTATCAAGCTCTTCTATAATTTCTGCTGCGAGTTCATATTCAATAAATTCTGTATCAAATACAGGAAGACATCCGCTTTCAAATAAGGCTTTGAAATAAGTTATGTCTGGTGAACCAAAGGGATTGTATGCCAGAACCGGCAGACTGGAATTAAATATTTTCTTAATCATTAAGCTTTCTCCTGAGATTTTGTTTATTTGTAACTGTTCAGTTTAAATTGGAACGGCTGCTGCATTCTTTCCGGGTCTCAGTTTTTAAGCTGAATAGTTACAGTTATTTTTCAAATTCAGGCTCCTGCTTAACAACAATTGTGCCAATCACCGATTAATCTATTTAAACACCTGTTTTTAAAAGCAAATATAAAAAAACACACATATCTGTTTTTAAACCAGTCAAAAACATCTTAACTTTTTATGTATGGTGAATATGCACATTATGCACACAGCTGCAAAGCAAAGCCTTTAACAAAACCTTATTTTAAAGCCTTTTTATGAAATTACAGAAATGGAACAAACCTTGCTAGAAAAGCACGTAAATTTTAGACAAGGGGAGTAAATTTGGAAAACATGGAAGTATTTTCAGGAAAAATTTATCAGGAAACAGAAATCTGTATAATAGATATTCAAAGGCTTTTTTGCTGGTACAGCTCAAATTTTTTAAATCATTCCTCTTTTTTTTCAAAGGGTGAAACAATAAAATCATGTAATTTCCCAAAGCAAATTTTTTCTGAAAGGGAAATTGAAACAATAAATAATTTTAAAACACTTAAAAAACAATTTGAATGGATGAGTGCAAGAATAGGACTAAAAAACCTTGTAAAAAACAAATATCCATATATTCCGTATCATAATATTGAAACTGGAAAGGAAAAAAACGGGGCGCCCTGGATAAAATGTCTGCCATACCTGAATGTTTCCATTTCCCATTCAGGCAGATATGCTGTTGCGGCAATAAATGAAAAGCAAAAAACAGGAACAGATATGGAAGAACTTAAAACAATAAACACCAGACACCTTCTTCATGCCGGATTTTCAAAAAAAGAAAAAGAAAGCCTTTATTCAGATAATTACAGGGAAATTTTAAAGCTCTGGACAATAAAGGAAAGCTACCTCAAATATATAAAAAAAGGATTTAACGAAAGTCTTAAAAAAGTGGAAATTATTAAAGATAAAATTTATCACAGAAGCATGCCGGTGGAAAACATATCTAAAGCATCCTTTTTTTTATCAGATAATTATGTTTTATCTTTTGTTTGTGAAAATTATGAATGAACAAAGCATGACTTTATTCAGGAGAAGAATTTATATATTTTTTTACGGTTCTTCTGTCAAGTCCGGTTCTTCTTGCAACTTCCTCAAAAGTTGAAAATCTTTCATACAAAAGCCTGCAATACCCGGACATGAGTTCCTGTGCCCCGATTTCACCATTTGAAAGTCCTGAAACAAGAAGCTCTTCAAGCCCCTTATTCCCAACCATACTTTTACCTGAATAGTTTCTGTTCAGTAAAACACTTCTTGTACACTGCTCAAGTTCCCTGACATTTCCAGGCCATTCATAATCTATTCCCAGCTGATTTTCAATAACACTTAAAACCATATCAATGCATTCGGGAGAATCTTTTCCAACAATGCGTTTCACTGTAAAAAAAACCAGCCTGTTAAGTTCATCAGGATCTTCTTTTATCCTCTGCCTTAAAGGAGGAACATTTATAATGTCTGAACAAAGCCTGTAATAAAAATCATCCCTGAAAACATTGCCGTTTTCAATTTCATTGAGATTTCTGTTGGTGGCAGCTATAACCCTTCCATTAAATCTTTCAGCTTTATGACTTCCAACCGGAGTAAAAACTCTGTCCTGAAGAACCTGAAGAAGCTTTATCTGAACAGGCTCGGAAATTTCTCCTATCTCATCAAGAAATATTGCACCGTTTCTGCTGCATTTTTGAAAAACACCTTCAAAATTTTCCACAGCTCCTGTAAAAGATCCTTTTTTATGCCCGAACAATTCCGATTCAATAAGAGTTTCAGGAAACTGGGAGAGGTTAAGAGAAACAAAGGAACGTGTAAAACTTTCCTCAAAACACTTTCTTTTTTCATCAAATGGAATAAACCCGCTTCTACCTATTGCTATTGCAGCGGTTCCCTTTCCTGTACCGGTTTCCCCAAGTATCAAGGTTGAAAAATCTTCCATGCGGTTATACAGATATTTTTCATAAAGCCTTAAATCATGGGTAAATACATTATTCCAGAGCTTGCGTTTAAACTCCTTCATCACCTGGCTCTGGCCGATAAGAGAATCCCTGATAAAATAAAATGCCCTTCTTATCTGATAACAAAGGGCAAAATAAAGATAAATGGATTCATTATCAAAACCTCTTGATTCAAGCATTCTATAGGCCGCTTTAACAAAAGGAACTTTTACAGAATTATCTCCGGCCTTAATCTGCTGCTGGATCAGCTCATCAAAACTTTTTCTGAATCTGTAGAAAAAATCGAATAAAAAGGCGGTTTCAACCAGAAATCTGTCATGGCCCTCAAAATCATCAATGGTAAGCTGCTGTTTTTCAAGCTCAGAAATACGAAACATTACTCCCTTGATGGTTTTATCTATGAGATTTTCTCCGGGACCATCAAGAAAAAAACCTGCAATTTCCATATCGAGCCGGTTTCTTTTATCACTGAAAGGATTTGCTACAACAGCATCACTTACCAGGGTAAAAAATTTTCTCTGTTCATCTGTCAGTCTTATATTTTTTTTCATCTGTCCTGCCCCTGACTGTTTTTCAAAACAACAAGGCTTATTTCTCCGGGCTTCCAAAGCCTCATTCTTGGGCCCCAGGTTCCCGTTCCCCGTGAAACATACAGATTCATATTATTAATTTTATAAAGACCAGACAAATATTTATACCTGGTTTTTACAAGATAGTTAAAAGGCCATATCTGTCCGTTATGGGTATGACCTGAAATCATTAAATCAAAGTTTTTATCTGATGCCTCTTCAACCATCCACGGAGTATGGGAAAGAAAAATTGAAATTCCATCAGGAAGGCCCAAAACAGTTTTTTTAAAGTTTTCTTCCATTTCTCCCTTATTTCTTGAGGAAACAGTTAAATCTTCAATTCCGGCAATTACAAGACCATTTGAAAGCTTTATCCATTTATTGGATAAAAGGGGAATACCTGCTTCTTGTAAAATTTTTCCTGTAACATCTTTTCTGTTAAATCTTAAAGAATCGTGATTGCCTCTAACAGCAAAAACTCCAAAAGGTGATTTTAATTTTTTCATTTCAGGAACAAATTTCTTTGGATCTGCCTTTCTTTCAAAGATATCTCCTGCTATTAAAACAAGATCAGGATTAATCGATTTTAACTGCTCTGCCCTTGATTTAATCCATAAATGATCAATCATTATTTCCCCTGCATGAATATCTGATAAAACTGCAATTTTAAAATTTTGAAGTTCTTTTGGAAGATTATTAATTTTTATTTCAGTTTTTTCAATTACAGGCGGCCTTATACCCTGAACATGGGCTGTTAAAACCATTAAAATTCCTGCAAAAAGAGCAAAAACTCTTATTTTCTGCTTATATTTTTTAAAGAAAAATCCAAATCCTGATAAAACATCTGAAATAAAAAAAGCAACAGCCATGAGAATAAGTATTCCCATTAAATGCATTCCATAAATCTGTAAAATATCTGAATAAAACTGGTGGTTATAGGTCTTTCTGAAAATACGTGAAATAAAAAACAACCCCCAGAGAAAAAGTCCTGAAAACCAAAAAAATTTTCTGAATTTGTTAAGATTTGACTTAACAATTAAATCAATCTTAAAAAAAACATAAAAACTTAAAATTGTTACAAAAATTGTTAGTATTGTTCCAAAAACTGAAATAACTGCCTCCAAAAATTAGAAGATTAAATAAAACCAAAACTCAGCCATCATTTTCCATATACCTGCAATAGGAAACAGTCATTTTTATCTGTCCAAATGAATAATCATCTCCAAGTTTTTCCTTAATTTCCTTTAAAACAAAGTTATTATTTTGAGTTTTAATTTCTTCAATTATTTTATTAAGCTTTTCATCTGAAAGAAAATCCTTTATATCAAGCTCTCCTGTTTCAATAAAATAACTTAAATGCCCCTCTATTGTAGACAAAACAAGGCCTCTTTCCTTTGCAATTTCTTCAATTGAAAAACCTTTTTTATAGAGATCAAAACTTGTTTTTTTAGTGTCTTCTTTAGCCTTTTTCTTCTTTTTTTCGGGTTCTGGGTCATTTTCTTTTTCCATAACTTCAGGAAGCTCAACTTTTTCAATTTTATTTTTTTTTCTGTAATTATTTACAATTTCAAGCAGTTCTTTTCCGTATTTTTCATTTGTTTTCGGACCTATCCCCTTTATTTTCATAAGTTCGTTTTCATTTTGGGGAAGAATGACAGAAATCTGAATTATAACACTTTGATGAAGAATCTGAAAATGGGGGACATTTTCTTCCTTTGCCTTTTCTGCTCTCCATTCCTTTAAAAGATTAAACACTTCTCCATGTTCAATGTCTGATTCATTAAATAAAGGCTTTGATTCTTCTTTCTTTTTTCCAGGGGAAAAATCTGTTATTGCCTTTGAAACAGCTCTTAAATAAAGTGAAGGAGAAAATCCGTTTTCACATGATTTTAGAGATGAAATTTTTATCTGCAATTTTTCCCATACATTTTTAAGTGAATTATCAAGCTGTTTTTTAAGTTCTTTATTGTCTGTTTCAAAATCAATGCTTTCAAGAAGATTACTTATTTTTTCAAGACCTTCCAAAAACCATGAACTTCCTTTTTTTATTCGATCCAGAAGATATGAGTCTTTTTCCGGCAGTTTTTTTTCAATAAATATATTTTGAAGCTGAATTTTAAATTTTTCAGATACTGAAAAAATCTCATCCAAGCTTGAGTTTATTTTTTCAATATTTTCAAAATTTAAAACCAAAACTGTATTTGAATTGCTTTTACATGAATAATAAAAACGCTTGAAAAATCCATCAAGATTTAAAAAATCAAAGCATTCAAGAACCATATTTTGCTGATATGTTATTTTTGAATTTTCAAGATACTTTTCAAGGGATAAATTTGTTTCAAGGGTTTTATGAAAATTTTCAACTGCGGTGTCAGTTTTTGGAAAATTTAAGAGAGGGGAGCTTAAAACAAGACCTTCAAGACTTGTGCATCTGCTTAATGCCACATAAATCTGACCATGGGTAAAAGCGTTAGCTGCATCAATAACAGCTTTTTCAAATGTAAGCCCCTGACTTTTATGAATAGTAATTGCCCAGGCAGGTTTGATTGGAAACTGAATAAACTTTCCAGTTATTTCTGCTTTTATTTCATTATTATCATCAAGACCGTATTTTATATTTTCCCATTCAATTGGAAAAACACTTATTTCCTTTTTGTCATCAGGACAAAAAACCTTGATTTTTTCTTCATCCATATATGTTACAAGACCTGTTTTTCCATTAAAATATAGTTTTTCAGGGGAAGGATCATTCCTTAAAAACATTACCTGCGCACCCTTTTTAAGCTCTAAAACTTCAGGGGCAGGATAATTATTAAATGGAAAATCCCCTGATACTGACGCATTGAAATAAAATGATTTTTCTTCAAGTTCATCCATTCTGTCTTCATTAAAGGACTGTGCAGTTTTGTTATGGGTGGTCAAAATCATGCAGCCGTCATCTTTTTCAGGCACAAAACCTTTTATATATCTTTTTTCTAACTCCTGTTTTACCTGGCTGTCAAAAATATTGTCCCTTAATTTATTTAAAATATTTATAAATTTTTCATCTTTTTGACGATAAATATGTTTAAGCTCTATTGTAATAAATTCAGTATTTTTCAGTGCATTACTGCTGAAAAAATAAGGGGAATCATAATAATTTTGTAAAATATTTAATTCCTCATTTTTTACAACCGGAGAAAGCTGGCAAAGATCGCCTATCATCAAAAGCTGAACACCGCCAAAGGGCTTTGGACTGTTCCTGAAATTTCTTAATACAAGGTCTATGGAATCTAAAACATCTGATCTGACCATGCTTATTTCATCAATTATAAGAAGGTCTAAATTTTTAATTATATTTCTTTTTTCCTTACTTATTTTAAATCTTTTATCTCCTAAGTCAGAACCTGGAATAAACGGAGTAAAAGGAAGCTGAAAAAAAGAATGAAGGGTTACCCCTTTTGCATTTATTGCAGCAACTCCGGTTGGAGCTGTAACAATAAATCTCTTGGAGGTTATCTGAGCTGTTTTTTGAAGAAAAGTTGTTTTGCCTGTTCCTGCTTTTCCTGTAAGAAAAATATTGCACCCGGTTTCCTGTACAAATTTTTCTGCAAGCTCAAGCTCTTTGTTTATAAATTCCTGCACTTTTTTTCCCTGATTTTTCAGTTTAAAAAATTGAAATTATCATACAGGCATTAAATATTACACCCAAAATCTTAAACCAAAATAATATGTAACTATTCAAACTGTTAAAAAACCCATGCTTTTTTTAATAACACCGGTTTCATTAAAAAAGTTTTTCTTCTTTACTGCCCCAATGTTTTTATCTGAAATTTAAATTATTTAGATACAAGACAAAACTAAAAATCATTAAATTTATTTTTTTAAAAATATCTCTTGAGGAAAAAAATTTTATCTGATTAAACAAAGAATAAGTAGTGACTGCAAAATAAATCCGTAAGACACATTACTTTCTAAAACTGCTAAATTCACAAATACCAGTTTTGAGCGTATTCAAAAAAACCGATTTATATTAAAAAAACCAAATAAATATCCAGACTCATATAAATAAGATTTATTTGAGATAAAAAGAGAGGAAAAAGACTTAAATGTCTGAAAGTTCAAAACACCTTAACAAACCCGTTATTAACATAATAAGGAAAAATATTGCAAAACTGCCTCATAATATAACCGTAAGCCAGGCCCTTGAAGATATAAGGGAAAAAGGAATCGGCGACAGAATTGTATATTTTTACGTGGTAAATGAAAATGGTTCCCTTATAGGAGTTGTGCCGACAAGACGCCTTCTTACGGCGTCTCTTTTTGCTGTTATTTCAGAAATAATGATTAAACGGGTCATTACAATTCCTGAAAATGCCACTATCCTTGAAACATATGAATTTTTCCTGCTCTATAAATTTTTGGCTTTTCCTGTGGTAAATCAGGAGAAACAAATACTTGGGGTTGTTGATATTTCAATGTTTACAGATGATACTTTTGACGCAGCCAATCAGGAAACCATGGACAAAATGTTTGAAACCATAGGTTTCAGAATTATGCAGGTTCGTGAAGCATCGCCTTTTAAAGCATTCAGATTCAGGTTCCCATGGCTTCTTGCAACAATTACAAGCGGTACTGCCTGTGCTTTGCTCACAGGTGTTTTCGAACTGACCCTGGCTAAAAGTCTTATCCTTGCCTTTTTTCTTACGCTTGTTCTCGGGCTTGCTGAAAGTGTAAGCATCCAGTCAATGACAATGGCTATCCATACTTTAAAATCCAAACAGCCTGACCTGAAATGGTATATCAAGTCAATATGCAGGGAAGTCGGAACTGCTATACTGCTTGGTTTTGCCTGCGGATTTGTGGTGGGTATTATTTCTTTTCTCTGGAGAGGCAATTTAATGGCATCGCTGACCATTGGAACAAGCATTATGCTCACACTTTGTTCTGCTGTTTTTTTCGGACTGAGCATTCCATCACTGCTTCACAGACTGAAACTTGACATGAGGATTGCATCAGGGCCGCTTACTCTTGCTTTTACAGATATTTCAACCGTAGTTATATATTTCAGCATAGCAACATTGCTGCTTTAAAAACCAGTAAATGTTTAAAATCTTTTGTAAGTGTTTTGTTTAAAGCGGAAGGGCTGCTGCAAATTTTATCAACAGTCAAAAAAACTTCGCACACCAATCAGACATCTTTTCAGGAGGTAAGAAATGAATCCTTTTAAAAAAATTCTTTATGTATCGGAAAACAGTGTAAACCAAACCTCTACTCTTGAAAGGACTGTAAGTATTGCCCAAAAAAACAGAGCAGAACTTGTTGTAGCAGATATAGTTCCTCAGACTGGAGATGCATATTTTTCTAAAATTAAAGATTATCACACACAAAAACTGGAAGAATTAATCAGACCCTTTCAAAATCGCATAAAAATTCAAACAAAAATTTTAACAGGCAGAGTTTTTATTGAGGTAATCCGCCAGGTAATTAAAAACAGATTTGATCTGGTAGTCAAGCCAGCTGAAAATTCAAATTTCAAAATAAGACTTTTCGGCAGCGTTGACATGCATCTTCTACGCAAATGTCCTTGTCCTTTATGGATAATGAAAACGCCTGAAAAGCCGGGTTGCCAAAACATTATTGCTGCTGTTGACTTTGACCCATTAAGAATTGTTCCACCTGATCATGAATTTAACAATGAGATCCTTGATCTTGCGGCTGCAATAGCAAAATCGGATAAGGCATCCCTTCATATTGTCCATGCATGGGACACCTTTGCTGAAAAAGCTGTGCTTTCCTATGGAGATATGGACGACAAATATGTAGACAATCATATTGAAAAACAGCACCTTGTCCACCAGAAAGAATTGTACAGCCTTGGACTTGATCTACAAAAACGAATCAGCTCCAAAGTCTATGCAGATATTTCACCTTCATTTCATCTTCCAAAGGGAATGGCAAAAAAAGTTATCCCCAAAATTGCTAAAAAACTTCAGACCGATCTTGTAGTGATGGGAACTGTTGCAAGAACAGGTATTGCAGGACTGATTATCGGTAATGCAGCAGAAGCAATTCTTGAACAGCTTTCCTGTTCTGTGCTTGCCATAAAACCTCCGGGGTTTGAAACTCCGGTTAAACTGGATTTTTGAAAAAATTTTCAAAATAATTATTTTAAAAACCAATCCTTCGACAATTTTTTCGGACTTTGAAAAAATTGTCGAAAACACCCCCTCAAACACCCTGTATTTACTAAACAAAAACATGGCACGCCTTTTGAATTATGTATTTTAAAATTGATTTTGCCTTGTATATACAGCAAACTTGAAAATCGCTCAATTCAGGTTCTATATAAAGCAAACTGAAAAATCACTCAATCCAGGTCTAAATAAAAACATATTGAAAAAATTATAAATTCGTATAATATAACCGAACGGTATTAAAATTAAACAATTCAAAACAAATTTCAAAAATATTACTGAACGGTAATAAAAAATGAACAAAAACTATATATCGAACTCTGCCGACCTTGGCAGAAAAATCAGAACAAAAAGAAAAGAACTCAAAATAAACCAGACTGAACTTGCAGGTATTTGCAATGTGGGAACAAGGTTTATATCTGATCTTGAAAACGGCAAACCAAGCATTGAATTTGACAAGGCATTAAAAGTAGCTAGAAATATTGGAATTAAACTTATTGCTGAAGATTTGTAAAAAATGAAAAAATTGAACGTATTTCTTTTAAATCATCATGCAGGAACACTTTGGACAAATAAAAAGACTTAAACAGGTTTGTAAATAATTATTTTAATCTCCCTTCGACAATTTTGTCGGACTTTGAAAAAAATGTCGAAAACTACCTCTCAAACACCTTGTAATTACTGGATAAAAACATGGCACGTCTTTTGAATTATATATTTCAAATTTGATTTTTAATTCATTAAAAAGGAGTGTTAAAATGAAAAAGTTCATAATCACATCAATAGCAGCAGCTGCAATTTCAGGCCTTGTTCTTACAACAGCATATGCCTTTGATAATTCAAGAGGATCAGGTTCAATGATGTTTGCAAAAAACAACTGTCCATATGTTTCACAAGGCCAGGGAAGCCAGACAATGAATAACAACATGAATCAGCAGAGATTTAAAAACAATTATATGAATTGTCCAAATGGTTCACAAATTCAGGGTAATAAAGGAAAAGGTTTCGGCCCTAAAGACGGAACAGGCAACCAGGGACAAAGACCTCTTGACGGCTCAGGATACGGCCAGAAAATCAATCAGAAGTAAAAAATAAGCCGGGTCTTTTGATCCGGCTTGAAAAGGGATAAATAATCTTGAAAAAAATTTTATGTTTAAGTGCAGCATTTTTATTTATCATACCTTTTTTGGCCTATGCTGAAAACACACTTATTTTTGGTATAGCATCGGGCTATGACACAAACTACAACAATGAAGACAATAAAAGAGGGTCATTATTTTATGAAGCTAAAATAGAGGGTTCCCTTTTCCTTAATGAAACAAAAAACCATATTATTACTTCAGGCTTTTTATTTTCAGAATTTACAGACTATAAAAACTACAATAACAAATTATTTATTTCACCCGGACTGGAGTTCAAAAAAAATTTTAATGATATGAGTTCAGGACTAAAGCTCTATTCCGGGTTTGCAAGAGACAATAATGACAAGTCCAATGAATTTGATTCATTTTCAGCCAATCTTTTTTTCACAAAAATAATATCAGAGCAAACCGACATTGGACTTGGATTTTTATATTCAAAATATTTTTATTCCCAGTACCAGGGAACAGCAGACTATAATACCTCTTACGGCTATCATGGAGGAAGAACAATTGCGGCCCAATATCACGGGGGAACTCAGGAAAATAACACAGATTTTCCTGAAATTATCAGTGATAATGGAAAAGAAAACGCCGATTTTTTCAATATATATTTATATTCCGACCATTACATAAACAAAAATCTCACCATTGGAGAGAATCTGGGATATTTTGAAAATCATTCAAATTTTTCCATAAATTCATATTCAGGCTTTAAAGCAGGCTTTTACATTGATTTATCTATAAATAATTCTTTTTTTATTACTCCAGAAACTTCTTTTTCATTTTATGATTACAAAAATTCAACACTTCTGGAAAAGCTTTTTTCATCAGGACTTAAGACAGGATTTTTTTTAACAAACAATACTATTGTATATATAAATTTGCTGTATGATAAACTTAAGTCTGAAAATGATTACAATAATTATGAGTCAATGGAAATAAAATGCGGAATTTCATTTTTTATTTAATATTTATTCTTTTACTTCCTGTTCATGGAATTTCACAGGAAGTAATAACAGGCAGGATAATAAAATTTGATGACCATGAAAATCTTATTTATCTTGAACCCTATAACTGCCGCAAAAACTGCATGGAAGTAATTATTGTAAAAACAAGGGAAAAGGGGTTTTTAAAAGATCAGACCGTTAGAATTTCAGGAACCTATTCCGGAAAAGACATTTTTGATGCAGATTCTATAATAGAATACAATTCCAGTGATCCAACCGGAGTAAGATCAAGACTTAAAATGCACAGAGGCGGCAGACACCATAATCACAGAATGAACCATGACTGATAAAAAAACATTTTCAGGAATCTGGAAAATTAATATTTTTGTAATCTGTATTATAATTGTCATTTTTTCTGTTTTTTTTCTGTGGCAGATAAAAAATGCACAAAAAACATTTCTTGACCATGTTTTAAAAGATGCAGAAATAATGGGAAGGCTTGTTGAAGAAAACATAAGCACAGCAATTCTTTCCGAATCTGCAATTGAAGAAACAATTAAAGCCATGCTTGAAAATTCTGCCCAGTTTACCTCTTACCTTGATGAAATAGCACCTTTTACAAATGAAGAACTTGCCTCATATTCAAAGCGGGCCGGCCTTGAAGGAATTTATATTAAAAGAGGTGATTCTTATTCAAAAGGTCCTGATAACTGGAACGAAAATACAGATCTGGATTTTCTTTTAAGCAAAAAAGAAAATTTTTCTTATATCCCGGAACTCAATCTTTATATTTTTTCTTTGAATACTCCAAATTCTTTTGTTGCAATAGGCCTTAAATCTGAAAAAATCAAGCAGGTAAAACAGCGTGTAAGCATTGAATACTTAATAGAAAAAATAAAAAATCTGCCTGGAATAAAAAATGTTGTTATTCAAAAAAATCAAAGCATTAAAGAAAATTCCGGAATAAAAGTAAATATCAGCAAAAATGAAAAAACCGCAAAAGCAAAGATTGCAGTTGAATCATCACTTCTTGAAATTGATTTTGATTCAAGTGCATATTTTCAGCGAAAAACCGCAATCCAGAGGGAATTTTTAATATTTATTCTTACAATTCTTTTTTCCGGAGCTTTTTTTTCATGGCTTTTAATAAGAATCCAGAACTTTCATATACAAAAAATAACTGAATTTGAAAGAAACCTTGCAAAGGAAAAAGAAGATGCACTTATGGGCCGTGCGGCAGGAACAATTGCCCATGAAATAAAAAATCCTGTAAATACAATTTATATGGGACTTCAAAGAATTTCCTGCGAATCCGAGAACTTAGACAGCGAACAAAAAGAGCTTTTATCCATTCTTTTAAAATCTGCATCACGAATTTCTCTTATCACGGACAATCTTAAAAACTACACCAGGCCTTTTTCTCCAAAAAAATCTGAGTTCAATCCAGCAGATTCAATAAACGAAATTTTAAAAATCTATGAAATGGAAATAAAGGAAAAACAAATAAAAGTCAGTATCAATTGCTCTGAAAATAATATAAATGCAGACAAAAATCTTTTTTTTACACTTTTCGACAATCTCATAAAAAACAGTATTGAAGCATGCCCTGTAAAAGGTTTTATTGAAATAAAAATTAAAAAATCAGACAAAAAAACAATTCTTAAAATCAAAAACAATGCAGTTTCCCAAATATCTGAAAATGAAGCAGAAAAATTCATGGAGCCATATTATACTTCAAAAACAATAGGAACAGGCCTTGGCCTTCCTATTTGCCAAAAAATTGCAGCAGCTCATAATGGCAGCCTTGAAGTTAAAATTTTTGAAAATACAGTTGAAGTTCTGGTGCAACTTGAAAATTAGCCGGATTGCCTTTAAGAACGGATGCTGTATTTTTTATGAGCCGGATTTAAGAGATAAAGTTTTTTTATCTCTTGCCTCGGAGCAAAGCGAGAATGAGGCTCAGAAATAATGCAGCAGCCGTTCATGTTAAACCTAAATTGAGCGATTTTCAAGTTTGCTGCATATACAAGGCAAATTGTATCAGGCTATACTTTTGCTATGCGTGATACAATTTAACGCCGTAGATGCAGTAAAATTGAAAAGCCCGCTGGGTTTCATATTTTTAAATATAATAAGCTTAATTCATTGAAATTTTCTTAATTTAAAAATATGAAACGCTCAACTTAGGTTAAAATAGAAAAGGAACTATATTCATGACTAAAATTCTTCTTGTTGATGATGACAAAGACCAGCTTAAAATATTGTCCGGATTCCTTAAAAAAAACGGATTTGACCCTGTTACTGCACAAAACGGAGTAAAAGCCCTTGAAGAATTTAAAAAGAACAGTTTTTCAATTCTTTTGACAGACCTTAAAATGCCTGAAATGGACGGCGAAAAACTTATCTCTGAAATAAACCGTATAAATCCCATTGTAAAAAAAATAATGATAACAGCCTATGCAGATGTTGAAACAACAGTAAATGTCATGAAGGCAGGTGCTGATGATTTAATTGAAAAACCTGTAAATCTTGAAAAACTTCTGGAAAAACTAAAAAAGCTTGAATCTGAATATTTTATGGACGAAGAATCTGAAGCAATAATGTCTGAAATTGAAATACAAAACCTTCCTGTAAAAATAATTGGAAAAAGCACTGAAATAAAGGAAGCAATACTTAGAGCCGGAAGGGTTGCTTCAAAAAACTGGACTGTTCTTTTAAGTGGAGAAACCGGAACAGGAAAGGAACTTTTTGCAAAGCTTATTCATCTTTTAAGTGACAGAAAAAATTTTTCCTTTGTTGAAATAAACTGCGGTGCAATTCCTGAAAATCTTTTTGAATCAGAGCTTTTCGGACATGTAAAAGGAGCTTTTACAGGTGCTGACAAAGACAAAAAAGGACTGGTTGAAATTGCTGACAAAGGAACTTTATTTCTCGATGAAATAGGAGAAATGCCCCTTTTAATGCAGGCAAAACTTTTAAGATTTCTCCAGGAAGGAAGATTCCAGAAAGTCGGTGATACAGAAACCAGATACAGTGATGTAAGAATTATTGCAGCCACAAACAGGGATTTAACCGCCATGATAAAGGAAAACCTTTTCAGGGAAGACCTTTTTTACAGACTTAGCGTACTTGACATTGAAATTCCTCCTTTAAGACAAAGAAAAGAAGATATTTATCTTCTGACTGATTTTTTTCTGAAAAAATACGGACAAAACAGCTTTTCCTTTGACGATGAAGCACTCGACTCTCTTGTAAAATACAATTTCAAAGGCAATGTAAGAGAACTTGAGCACATTGTTCAAAAAGCAATAGCATTTTCAAGAACAAACATAATTTCAAAACAGGACCTTCCTCCTGAAGTAAGATTTTTTAGGGAAGATGATTCTTCAATACTCAAGGAAAAGGTGTCTGTACTTGAAAAGGAAATGATAATAACAGCCCTTGAAAAAAACGAGGGTAACCAGACAAAGGCTGCAAAAAGCCTTGGAATAAGTGAAAGGGTTTTGCGTTATAAAATGCAGGGTTATTCTATTTCCAGAAACTAGCCACACAATGTTAACAACAATTATAATATACCGAAAATATAAGAATATTTTTCAACATTCTTATAAACAATGTTAATTTTAATCTATCAAAAGCCTAATAATCATAAATAAAAAAATCCCGGACCAGCAGCAAAGGTAGTCCGGGATTTTTAAATGTATTTGTTTATGACATTTTTAGTTTCAGTTAGAATCCGCCGCTGTCATGATATCAATGTCAGTATCTGCTCAGCTCACAGTTTTCCAGATACCACTGGAATGCCGGTTTTGTGGACTCAAGAAAACGGTCATAAAGCACAGAATCGTCAAACTTTAACCCTGTTTCCTTAACAGCATCATCAAGGGCACTGGTCAGCTCAAGAGAAATCTTGTCTGATTCCTGCCTGCCCCACCACAGTGCAGAAGATACAGCTCTGCCATTTAAAAGATTTATGGCATCACCCCGAAGCGACCAGTCATATCGAAAAACAGGCAGCAAAAGATTTTTTCCATCAACCAAAGCATTAAGAAAACTGCCGGTTTTCTCCATCAGATAGGTACGGCTGGTTTCTTCATAGGCTTCAAGAAGACCTTCACCAGCAGGGCTGTCAACAATATCTATTGCTGTTATCCCCGAAAGTATGTCCAAATCAGCAGAAACAAGCTCTGAAACAAGTTCTGAAAAAAACTTATTTCCCATTTCCAGAAGCTTCTGTCTCTCCTGCTCAGAAAGCTGCAGGGTGCCGACTTCAGGAATTTCAATATTATAAAAAACAGGATTATCAAGAAGTTTGCCAAATTCTTTTTTCCAGTCTGCTTCCCAGTCAGGATTAACAATCATGAACATATCTTTAAAAGACCCAAGACCATAAGGATTTTGAGTCAGCCAATCCTGCAGATCATTTTCCACAATGGGGCGTGTGTCCTTTCGTTTCTGAACAGGATTTACACTGCGGGGATCAGAATAACGGCCTTTCAGTGCTCGTGCATAGAAAGTATTTTCTGTGAAGGGGGAAAGAAATCTGTTTTTATAATAAAGGATGGGATATGCAAGGTTTTGAGGGTTAAAATAAAGTTCATCAACCGGTGTTCCGTCTAGGATCTCCAGCACCATCTGGAGATAAAGTTCTCTTGCAATAGTTTTGGGCTGCAGCCTCTCAAAAAGCTCAGAAGATCCGTAGGCAATGGGAGAGTTTCCATGTGCAAAAGGAATACAGTCACCCATGGAATTTGTATCTGAATCTGTGCAAAAATACAGACTTTTATCCAGGGGCTCATTTAGATAAAGATAGTGCATTGCACTGATGTCATGGGGAAGAGCAAGATTTTCCACATTAAAACGCCAGGCGGTCATGGTAAATTCGTGAGGTTCACTGTAATCCATGATACTTGTGGTTGGAATACTGGAAATATAAGCACCGTTTTCAAGGAAAGTCTGATAAAGCTCATCACGAGTGTGCCCTTTCCAATCAGCCTGAAGATTTCCCGCAAAATTGTGACGAAGTCCCATGGTGTGACCTACCTCATGGGTAACTACAGCCTGAACATAGGCCTGAGCCGCCCGTAAAAAAACATCATCTTTGGCATCAGACATCAGAAGCCGGCTCATACCTTTTACCATTACATCTTCTGAATTGATAGAACAGGTAAGGGGCTTATAAAAATTTGCAAGATGGATATCCGGGCTGTTGTTCTTGTAATCCATCTTTTTATTCTGATAAACAAACTGCAAGGCCTGTTTTCGGCTGACTATATTCCATAGACTGGGCATAAAAACCTGAGTGTGGAGAATCTCGCCTGTTCTCGGATCTGCCTGAATATCTGCATAAGCATATGATGCCGTATCAAAGTCCAGCCACTGGATAATATTTCGGTCCATATCAGGAGCACTGACACCTTCAGGTGCCACGTCCACTACAAAAACATCCTTTCCAATTGCAGTATTCCAGTAAAGTACCCCTTTTCGGACAGAATCACGTAACTCTTCAGGTGTATTGGCTGACATATAATATGTAATGGGGCCTTTGTTGATATTCCACTTCATGGCAAAGGTTTCTGTTTCACCGCCTGTCTTAAGCTGGGGCATCACTTCAAAATAACCTGCATGGGAAAAACCAGGTGAAAGTGTAGGTTCAAAATCCGGGTCAGGCTGGTAGGGAGAAATATAATAATGCATCTCGGCATTAAGAATACTACCCTCTTTTTCCTCCACCTGAGCTGCCTGTTGAATGGTAAGACGATTGAGGTGTTTTACATCAGCACGCTTTATAAAACTGTGTCGAACCTGAGCAGTCTTAAAAGAAGGCTGATAGTCTTCACCTTGAGAATCCGAACCATACATATCTTCAGTCATGAAAATCCTTGACATTCCCGCATTGAAATCAAAACTGATCCATCCCCCTTCATCTTTGAGAATTGGAAATTCAGCAAGAATCAGTGCAAAGGAACTATCGGGTGTTACCGTATGTCCCTTGGGCGATTCCAGCATAAAAAGACTTCTTCCTTTACGCTGAAAGGTCACGACACGGCTTTTAAGTCCATTGAATAAATCTGCCTTATCCAGAATCACCATGTTACCCTGAAAGAGAAACTCCCTGTTCAGAGCATCCTCTGAAATGGCAATGCCTGCTTCGCCGTCATTTTCAATGGTACGAAGAGATACCTTTACATCAGGATCAGCAAATTTTGACCCGCTGCTGCAGGAAGTAAAGAGAACCAGGAAAGACAGCATGATGAAAAGCAGCAGTTTATTTGCATTTTTATTATGCCGGGTGCCAGATGTTTTGAAATTACAGGAAATAGCCTCTGTTTTCTTTTTCATTTTTTAGTCCTCTGTTTTTTCTAACGAATTTACTGTCTGTGATTAAAGATGATCGAGACAGCTCAGGATCTAAAAAAACAATAACCCGGCTGTCAGGATATCAGTACCCTGCCAGATCAGAGTTTTCCAGATACCATTGAAATGCCGGTTTTGTAGAATAAAGAAAACTGTCATAAAGCACAGAATCCTTAAACTCCAGACCTGTTGGTTCAACCGCATCATCAAGGACAGTCATCAGCTCAAGAGAAATATTGCCTGATTCCTGCCTGCCCCACCACAATGCCGAAGATACAGCTCTGTCATTTAAAAGATTCATGGCATCACCCCGAAGCGACCAGTCATATCGAAAAACAGGGAGAAAAAGGTTTTTTCCATCAACCAAAGCATTAAGAAAACTGCCGGTTTTCTCCATCAGATAGGTACGGCTGGTTTCTTCATAGGCTTCAAGAAGACCTTCACCAGCAGGGCTGTCA
>Ga0265295_1001417_pt1 | contig 42164 bp, 45 predicted proteins | sample Munlansysbiofilm_FD_192503 | JGI IMG/M metagenome (GOLD analysis project Ga0265295, IMG submission 192503) | Leachate microbial communities from a municipal landfill in Southern Ontario, Canada - Methane capture system biofilm | ecosystem: Engineered > Solid waste > Landfill > Unclassified ... | reverse complement strand
ATGGCCGCAGCCGCGCAGGCTCTGGCCAACAGGCAGAGCCAATCATAATACAGGGTGTCGATGATGGGAATACGGCTTAGGTCATAAAAAAGAATCCGGGCGTTTTTCTGTTGCAGCGCATGGAGAATTTCCGGAATGAGGATTTCCGGGCTGGAGGGATCCAGGGCCATGTCCGGCTCCAGAAGCACTCTGCCCGCACCGATGGGGGTGATGTGGATACCCTTTGCCATGGCCTAGTCCGCCTGTACCCTGCGGACCTGAATGCCCAGAAAGAGAAAGGCTTCCTTGAGACCTTCGGACAGGGTGGCGCGGGTCTGGATATCGCCCATATGAATGTTGAGGGTGGCCAGGGAGCGGGCGATGGAAGGCCGTATGCCCGTGAGAATGGCCCTGGCTCCCATGAGACCGGAGGCGCGGATGACCTGGATGAGGTGGTGCATCACCTGGGTGTCAATGGTGGAAACGCCGGTAAGATCCAGGATGATGACCCTGGCCCGGACCTCTTCAATGCGCACAAGGAGCTTTTCCATGAGATCCATGGCCCGGCTGGAGTCCAGAGTGCCGATGATGGGCAGGGAAAGCACCCCATCCCAGATTTCCGTGATGGGTGTGGCCACAGCCATCAGTTCGTCCTGCTGGGCCTGCACGGCGCTTTCCCGTTCCAGCTGATAAAGACGGAAGGTGTCCATGACCAGTTTGTTGAAAAGACGGATGAGGTAGAGAAGCATCTGACGGACCTCTTCCGAGGACGCTACCTGTTCCAGCAGGGATTCGAGAAACTGGGACTGAATGAACTGGATGAGACGGAAAAAGGATTCCGCACTTCCGCCACGCATCTGGATTTTACCGTGTACTTCCATCATGAGGCGGCCCAGGGTCTGGTAGGCGGGGTCTTTGCCGGAAATAAGACCTTTTTTAAGGATGGTTGTGAAGAGGTCAATGAATTCGAAGGTGTAGTCCCGGATTTCATTTTCATTGAGAAAACGGTGATGGGCCAGGGTTTCGTCGGCAAATTCCGCAATTTTATCGGCAATGGTACTCATATCAATGCTGTTTAAGACCGCAGGACCGATGTGGTTGTAGTCCAGTTTCATGGAAAACTCCTTGGGGGTGCAGGGGTGTTATGGTGAAAATGCGCGATGAAAAGACTTTTGTCGTCATGATCCCGCCCCAGAATATTGCCCATGAAGAGGGCGGTGAGCTGGGGATGACAGTTTCTGAGACCGGGAAAATCACCGATATCAGGATTGAGGACAATGCCGTCCGAACTTGAGCAGATCAGGGTATTGTCTTCAAGGTTAAAAAAACCTGCCCCAGGCGTTCCGCCGCCCCGACCGAGAACGCCGCCGGGGAACTGGGGTTTGAGGGGTTTTTCAGAACCGTAGCACCGCAGGGCCAGGTCTCCGAGCCCCGCATACAGAGCTTTGCGAGCCTGGATATCCAGACACACGGCCAGTCCCATGGCGCCCCTTCCCCCTGCCAGACGCAGATTCAGGGTTGCAAGCAGTTCTGCGGGATCGGATCCTGGGGTGGGAATATTGTAAAGGCTTTCCGCAGTTTCCGCTGCATTTTTGCCATGGCCGAGGCCATCTAAGTGAATCCAGTTGAGAAAGCGGGCGCTGCTTGTTTCCCGGATGCTGTCGCCGTTGAAAAGATCATCTTTCAGAGCCCGCAGAAACCGGCCTGTCCGGAGCCCTCTCGGGTGTCGGAAGGAGGCCTGGTCTCCGGGGATGAAACGAGCCCATGCGGCTGTGCCGTACCAGACATTGGGGCCTGGGCCTGGGGTTCGGGTTCGGGTGTAGATGTCAAAGATGTCCGCAGCCCTGCCAATGGATCCCAGACCACGGCCTAAGGTCTGAGCCGTGGAAAAACCGTCTGTGAGGGCCTGGGAAAGGTCGGAAATGCCAGGACCGAAATCCAAGGCAAAAAGATCCAGAGCGGGGATGGGCGACAGATGCTCCCATACCTGGAAAAGCCCTGCGCCTGTGGCGAATTTGATCTGATTGGACATCAGTTCGCTGGCCGCAATCTGGATACGTTCCCGCTGCACCTCATGAAAGCCCATGCGCTGGGTGACAGCCCGCAGGCGCGAGCGTATCACCATGGGGCTGTTTTTATCCATCATGAGCTGCTGGGTGATCAGGCGCATGCAAGAGATCCTTCATGATCCAGAGCCGAAAGGGAGGCTGGGTCCTTGTGGGCCATCTCATCTGCAGATGTGGCAGTGGAGATCGGATGCCGTTTCTGTGAGGGAGGCAAGGGCAATCTGACCCCGTCCGTTTTCCTTGGCATAATAAAGGGCCTGATCCGCCTTGCGGGCAAGGCTTTCCGGGGTGTCGCCCTCCTGATGGGCGGCAATGCCGATGCTCACCTTCTGATCCATGTCCGAAAGAATGATTTTACTGATCCGTTCCGCCTGCTGCATGTCCGCCCCAAGGAGGATGGCAAACTCGTCGCCTCCGATGCGGCAGGCTTTGTCCTGTCCTTCGCGTATGGTGGCGCGCATGGCCATGGCCATGGAGCGCAGCACCTCATCTCCATAGCCATGACCAAAGGTGTCGTTGACTTCCTTGAAATAATCCAGATCCAGAAAAATCAGGGAAAAGGGTTTGGGGTTTCGGGCGAGCTCACGAAGGGTTTCATGCAGGATGCGATCATAGGCTCCCCGGTTCAGAATACCTGTGAGGCTGTCCGTTTCCGCTTTTTTGATGTAAAGGTCCAGCTCTTTTTTCCGGTGTATGAGCTGATGTTCGATATTCCGGATTTCTTCCTGGGCGTCCCTTTGTGCCCGGGTCAGCTTCTGGCGGATGCTTTCATTCTGGAGGCGCAGGAGCTCGGGGTTCTGGGTGCGGATCTGATCTTGAAGTTCTTTGTGGATCTGTTCGAGAAGGAAAGGTTCGGAACGGGTGACGGAGGCCAGGGGGAAGGTCTCGGATGACCACCGGAGGCTCAGCTTTTTTCCTTCCAGAATCAGGCGGACATCCAGGGCGTCCTTGGCATGACAGAGGGCTTCCCGCAGGTGTTGATTCAGGGCGGGAATTCGGGTGGCCGAGGCAAAGACGGGGGCGTCCAGACGGCGAAGGGCCTCCAGGAGAAGACCGGAAAGTCTCTGGATATCGGGCTCCACAAGGATGGAAAAGGAAAAAAGACAGTGCATGGTGTCTTTCGGTAAGGAAAAAACGCAATGAAATTCCGTTGGCCTGCGTGAGGGAGGGAAATCCCTTGTCTGCAATATGATTTTTTTCCCTACGATAACAAAAGCTGCATAAAAGTCAAAAATATTGAAGCCCGGACAAGGAGGAAAGGATTTCTTGCCGGAGTTCTGGGGCAGGCGGGGGTGTCTTTTCCCTGCCTGCCCCAGAGGGGATTTTTGGGCAGAACTGCGGGTTTTTCCGGAAAACCCGGCTCAGGGTGTGAAGGTCAGGGTGTTCACAAAGCAGCTGATATGGGCTGTGGTGTCCGTGTTGTCCTGGGGGGTGCTTTGTTCTGTGTGAAAGAAACTGGCCCCAGCCATGCGCCAGTTTTTCATGTCGCCCTCGGTATCTTCCAGGCCGAGGAAGGAAGTGCGGTTTCTCTGTACGGAAAAACGCAGGCGGCAGAGCAGATAGTCCCGATCCTTTGCAAGGGTGCGGTCCGTATGATCCGCAATGAAACGGATGCGGATGCGATTTTTTCCATCCTTTGCGGAAAGTTCGGTCTGGGTCACCTGCCAGCCCCAGCCAGTGTGTGGGGTCTCCAGAATACGGTCAAAGGACAGAACGGAAGGCTCAAAGGAGAGAACAAAGGAGAAATCCTCAAGGCGGTTGGGGGCGTCCTGGATGACAAGCCAGGTATCCGCTGTGCCTCCGCTTTTACCGTGCAAGGGAGTGAGAAAAAGGTCGTTGGCGCCGGATGGCAGTGTCATGGCGCAGAACAGGAGGAGGAAGAAAAGGGGGTGTCGCATGGTTAAGCATCCTTATTCTGGAGATGAGGGGCAGGACAGAACCATAAACTTAAGATGCCTGCATATCACAAAACGGAGGTGTCCGAAATGGGCAAAAAAAGACATTTTTTGTCCGGATTCGGAAAAATTTCTTCATCCAGGGAGTCCCTTTCTGGGCGTGAGGGGAATGAAATAAAAAAAAATGGGGCAGGGAAAGGGGGGGCTTTGCAGGGAAGGCAAGGGCGGAGTGGGAGGGGATGCATGTTTTTTGCATTCCTCCTCTTAAGGGTGCTATAAAAAGAATCTTCTCCGGTATCGTCTGGCCCTGTGTTCCCATGCTTGCGGGTATTATTTTTTTAAAGTCTGCCCGAAGGCATGGATTGAGGATCCATAAAAAAAACAAAACATTCAATTGGTTGAATTCCGTCATGGCCTGGGGCCAAGGGCAGGATGGCTGGTTTTTTGTTTGCATGGAAAGAAACAATGAAAGAAAAGCCCAGACACAGGATTTTTTTTCGTTTTCTCATGGTTTGTTTTTCCCTTTTTTTTCTGGTGGCCTTTTTCCTCCTTTCGGGATTGGGGCTGATGCGCCTTTGGGAGGCGGGGCATGCCTTTGCCCCTGGCCCTTCGGGGATTCATGCCCAGAGATTCTCCTTTGTGATGGAAAATCCGGAAAGATCCTTTCCCTCGGGTATCCATGGCAAATGGCATGAAAATACAGACTTTTATGCAAGAGAGCCTTTGCATGGAATCCTCTTCCTTCTGGCTGGCGGGACCTTCAGCCTTGCCTGTTTTGGCGGGGTTCTCCTTTTTCTGGGGGTTTCCATGGAAAGACGACGTTTTCTGGAAGCGGCCCAGGTTCTGGCACAGGGTATGCAAAAGGTCCGCAATGGCAATTTTTCCTGTCGGGTTGGGGAGGCGGGGTTGGATGCCCTGGAAGGAGCAGGCCGGGCTTTCAATGAGATGGCAGAGGCCCTGGAACGTTCCGACAGAACGCGAAAAGCCCTGGTGGCCATACAGATCCGCAACAACACCCAATGGATAGGCGAAGCGCGGCGGCGGCAGCGGGTTCTGGCCATGCACAAGGCCAGGCTGGAAGAAAAGGTGAAAACCCGGACTTCTGTTCTGGAGTCTATGAACACGGCCCTGCGCAGCAGTGTACGCTCTTTGGAGAGGCGGACCCTTGAGATCACCCAACTGAACCGCCTGGCGGAATCTCTGCAGAATGCCAGGAATGTGGAGGAGGCGGCGACCTTTGTGCTTCGGACCTGCCAGCAGATTTTTCCTTCGGATGCCGGGGTGCTGGCTTTCCTGAACCCCGCAGGCCGGATGACGGTGATGGATGGCTGGGGCCGGAATCGCCCGGATGTGGCCATCTGCATGGGCGAGCAATGCCCCCGTAAAAAGGCGGGAAATGACCGCATGGAGGTGTGCAGCGCAGGTGTGGACGGATGTGAGGAACTGTGCATCCCCATCCGTCCCAGGGAGGGCGCTCCGGCCATACTGCGGATCCGTCTGCGGCAAATGGCAGACCTTTACGGTCGTAAGCAGGCGGCGCGCAGAGCCCTGGCCGGGAGTGTGGCCGGCCATCTTACGGCCAGTCTCACCACGTTGCACCTGGTGGATCGCCTTCGCAGGGAAGCGGTAACGGATCCTCTGACCGGGCTTTATAACCGCAGATACATGGAAGAAACCTTCCTGCGCGAGCTGGCTCGTGTGCGGAGAGAGGGGTTGCCCCTGTCCGTGGTGCTCATGGATGTGGATCATTTCAAGAACTTTAATGACACCTATGGGCATGAAATCGGCGATGCCGTGCTCAAACAGCTTGCAGACATCCTGAAAATGGATGTGCGGGCTGAGGATGTGGCCTGCCGATTTGGAGGCGAAGAATTTCTGCTTTTAATGCCCGGACTTTCCGCAGATTCGGTTTTTAAGCGGGCTGAGACTCTGCGTAAGGAGGTGGAAAACGCTCCCCTTGTGGGGGCGGGCATGGCCTCTCTGAAGGTGACCATGTCTCTGGGGGTGGCAACCTATCCCGGAGATGGCGATACGCCGCAGTCGCTGATCCTGGAGGCGGACAAAGCCATGTATGCGGCAAAGCTTGCGGGAAGAAACCGGGTTTTTGCGGCAAGAACCCTGCCTTCGGAAGTCTGAAGGCCTGAAGGCGGGGGATTCCGTATGGAATCGGGAAGGGTAGCGAGGGGTGGGGCATGCGCGGAAGGTGTGGTTTTCTTGTTTGACAAAGACAGATGCATGTGGCCTGATAAACACGGTTTCTCGGGGGAGAAAGCCACGCGGGGAATTGTGTATTCCTAATTGACAAAGGAGTAGAACATGTCTGAAGTCCTCAATTTTCTGAAGACCCGCCGCAGTATCCGCAAGTATGAAGACCGCCTTGTACCGGAAGAGGCCCTTGAAAAAATTCTGGAAGCGGTGCAGTGGTCCCAGTCCTGGGCCAATACCCAGTGCTGGGAGGTGATTGTGGTGAAAGATCCGGAAACCCGCCTGCGTCTCCAGGAAACGCTGGGACCCAAGAATCCGGCGACCAAAGCCCTCGTTGCCTCCCCTGTTTTGCTGGTTCTCTGCGGTAAGAAGGCGGCAAGCGGTTATTATGACGGCAAGGCCTCCACCCTCTTTGATGACTGGATGCTCTATGATCTGGGTATTGCGACCCAGAGTCTTTGTCTGGTGGCCCACGATCTCGGACTCGGAACGGTTGTGGTAGGACTTTTTGATCACCAGAAGGCCGCAGAAATTCTGGAAGTTCCGGACACGGTGCAGGTGGTGAGCATGATTCCACTGGGTTACCCGGAAAGGACGCCCAAAGCGCCGGACCGGAAACCTGTTGCCTCCTTCTGTCACAAAGAGCGTTACGGGCAGTAAAATGAGAGACCCCATCACCGGAAACCGCGCGCCGGTGCTGGGGTTTTGCATGAGTTTTCCGTGAAGCCTCCATGGTTGGATAGATCCGCACAAAGCCCGCTTGCCTGATTGCTTCTCTTCTGTTTTTTCCAGTCCGGATTCCTGAGTCCGCTTTTTTTGCAAAACCATCACCATTTGGAGAATCCATACGCTTAAAACCTGGGGGAGCGTGTGGCGTAAGGAGGAATGGATATGCACCGGCAGGCGGAAAAATGGTACCTTACCCGTCAGACCTTTCCGGAGCTTCTGCATCGCAACTGTCTTCGTTTTCCCGATCGCCCCGCCCAGTTGTGGCGGGATGAAAAGGGCGGTATTGCAAGGCTTTCCTATGGGGGTCTTGGGGATGTGGTGCGGGAGATTGCGGGCGGTCTTTTGTCCATGGGTGTGGAAAAGGGGGATCGGGTGGCCATTGCCGCCCCCACAGTTCCCCAATGGATGTGGGCGGATTATGCCATTTTGTGTACCGGAGCCATTACCGTGGCCATCCATCCCTCCCTCGGGGCTTATGATATGGGAGAACAGATCCGGGATTCCGGATCCCGTATCGTTTTTGTCTGCGGGAAGGCAGCCTTGAAAAGCATTCTGGCCTCAGGGACCCATACCCTTAAGGCCATTGTGTGGATGGGATCGCAGAATCTGGACCTGCCTGACCATCCCTGCCTGTGCAGTCTGGAGGCCCTGCGGGAAGATGGACGGCGTTTTTTCAATTCCTCCCCGCTCTTGTATGGCCAGCGCTGGCGTGGCGTGCAGCCCGATGACCCCATGACCCTGATCTATACCTCCGGAACCACTGGACAACCCAAGGGGGTGCTGCACACCCACGGTTCCGTGACATCGGCCTGCATCCGGGATCTTTGTGCGGTTCCTCTGCTGGAAGAAAGGGATTGTCTTTTGTCCTTTCTGCCCCTTTCCCACAGTTTTGAGCGTCAGTGCGGGCACGGCACGGCCATGTTTGCAGCCATTCCCATTGCCTATGGCTCCGCCCAGACCCTGGGGGAAGATCTGCGTCTTTTTCAACCCACCTACCTCATGGGTGTACCATCCACCTATGCCCAGATATACGCCAGGGTCAGGGCAACCCTGAAAGGATCCTGGCAGCATTTTCTTTTTCGCATGGCGGAAAAAAAGGGGCTTTGGCTTTTGGATCGTGTCATGGACTCACAGGGACGGGTGGACGTGAGGGAAGGGCGCGCCTGGACCCAGGGCGCGGGCTGGCGGCACAGATTTTCCTATGGGCTGGTGGATTTTTTTGTTTTCCGTAAGCTGCGCAAGCGCCTTGGCGGGCGGTTGCGTTTTGTTTTTTCCGCTGCCGGGGTGCTTCCGGAAAAACTTTGCCGCCTCTACCTCTGTGCGGGCATACGGATTCTTGAAGGCTATGGCGCGACAGAAACCTGTAACACCGTGGCCCTGAATCCCGTTGAAGCGGTAAGACCCGGATCGGTGGGAGTTTTTTCCAAGGGCGTTGAATACAGGATCGCAGAGGATGGGGAGCTTCTGGTAAAGGGACCTTTTCTTTTTAAAGAATACTGGGGGCGGCCCGAGGAGACCCGCAGGGTTTTCACTCCGGATGGATTTTATTGCACAGGGGATGTGGTGGAGCTGCTGGATGGAGGGTATCTGCGTGTGGTGGACCGTAAAAAGGGGCTTCTCATGCTGAATACGGGGCAGCGCGTGGCTTCCGCAAAACTGGAATCCCTTTTTACCTTGAGTCCTTACATTGAAAGGGTGGTCCCTGTGGGAGATGACAGACCCTTTGCCATGGTGCTGGTCCAGCCGAATTTCAGAGCCTTTATCCGTATTTTTCAGAAGCATGGCGTTCCCTTTGACACCCATGCGGTGAAGGAGACTGCGGACGGAGGTCTTACGGTCTATCCGGATTTTGTTCGGATACCGGAGCTTGTGACCATGGTGGAAATTGAAATTGCTGCGGTGAATGAAAAATTGCAGAATTTTGAAAAAATCAGAAATTTTGTTTTACTTCATGAGCCCCTTTCCATAGAAAGGGGGGAACTGACGCCTACGCTGAAAGCACGCAGGGATGTGGTGATCGCCCGTTACCGGGACAGCATTGAAAAAGCCTATGCCAAGGGGCCCCGCTGCTGAAATCAGAACTTGGGTTTAAACGGAGGAACCATGGAAAATGTGGCATTGTCTCCCATAGGAATCATCCATTCTCCCTTCAAAACATTGGAGAATATGCCCATACAACCCCCCGGCGCTGGGGAAATCCAGGGGCGGGTACGGATTTTTCCTGCCTATGTGGAAGGTCTTCAGGATCTGGATGGGTTCAGCCACATCTACCTTATCTATGCCTTTCATCGGGCGGAGCGTACGGAAATGCGGGTGATTCCCTATATGGACAGCAAAGCGCGGGGAGTTTTCGCTACCCGTTCACCCCTGCGTCCTTCCCATCTGGGCCTTTCCATTGTGGAGCTTTTGTCCGTGGAGGGGGGAGAGTTGCATGTTCGGGGCATTGATGTCCTGGATGGTACGCCCCTTCTGGATATCAAACCCTATATCCCTGCCTTTGATCACAGGGAGAAGGTGCGCTCCGGCTGGATGCAGCAGAACAGAGAGGCGGTGGTGGCTATGCGTTCCGATGACCGTTTTGTATGATGGGAGACCCCGATGCGATATGCGGATTCCGCAGCGGATTTACAGATATGCATGAAAACATGGCCGGATGCCCTTCCTTCGGCCTTTCTCCGGGACGATGGCCCGGCATCCCATTATTATGACGTCTGCACCCTGCGGGAGCTTCGTTCTTTTCTGAACGGGGATCCGGACCTTAAGATCTGCGATCGTTTTGGCCTGGGGCCAGGGGAGTGGCGGGAAGCAGTGGAGATGGCCCTGATGGCTCGCCTGGCTGTGCAGAGGCGGCGGGCGTCCTGAGGGAAGGACGGGTTACTTTGGGTTGGGATTTCGCCCCCTTTGTCCGAAAAGGGCAAGGGGGCGGTGTGTTTAGTTCAGCATGGCTTTTTTCAGCCCACTGTCTGCGGGTTTATCGCCCAGCCAGATGGCAAAGAGGGCTTTTTTGAAATCAAGGCCTTCAATGTTTCCCCGGGATTCGCCGTTTTTACGCATGGTCACGCCCGTCGCAGGGGCATAGGCCAGTTCAATGGTGTCCCCTTCTTTGATTTCATCATGAAAGCAGGCGTTGAGGGCGTCGATCTGAGACTTGATGGAGTCCGTTTTGCCGCCCGTTGCCGCAGTAAAACCTTCATTGATGGCGTCAAGCATTCTTTCGCGGGTGATCATGCCGGAGGTGATGTGCAGGCGGATGGCCATGGGCGCGTCTGCCTGAATGATCGCTCCGGCGTTGTTGTTTTTCTGCTGCACATAGAGAGCACCCACATAGAGGTTCATAAAGGCTCTTTTGCGTATGCCTGCGCCGTTCAGGGCAAGGTCTTCGCCATCCACGGTAATACGCAGGGGAAGGTCCACGCTGCCGACTTTCTGGGTCGCCATGGCCGGGAGGGCGAGAAGGCAGGCTGCGATGAGAAGCATGAGCATTTTTTTCATGGGATACTCCTTCGTGAAATGTATAGGGTTAGGAAAGTTTATGGGATCCGGAAGGTTTGTCCGGAAACTTGTTTTTTTAAGGAATCCTGAAAATATATACAGGGTGTCGGGTTCTGCCGGGATGGGGAGAATCCTCTGTGTATCGCTTCACTGTTTGTTCCCGTTCCAGGAAAGATCCTTGCCCTTTTCCGATGCCACGCTGGGCAGGTGGGAAACCTGGACCCAGGACGTGCTGCGACCTAAGGCCGGGATGCCGATATAGCCTCTGAGTTCCAGTTCTCCGTCTTTCATTCGGGCCTGGGCCTTGTAGGTTTTGCCTGTTTCAGGATCATAGACCTGGCCGTCTTTCCATGCATTGTCCTTGCCGACCTTAAAGCCCCAGGCAATGGTGAGGCCCATGACGGCGTTTTCCCTTTTTTTGGGATCCGGATTGAGGACGTCATAGAGGGGATTGCCCTCTTTGTCTACGGAATCTTTCAGCCATACGATGTGGGCGGCCCAGGTTTTGGTCTCAGGAAGGGAGATGATTTCCACAATGGACTTGCCGCCTTCGGTCTGCCAGAGGCCTGTGGGATCGGGCAGGGACTGGGCCGAAGCGGAAAGGATAAGGCAAAAGAAAACAAGGATCTGAAGCAGGATAATTTTTTTTCCCATGGAAAGCCTCCTTGGCAGGGGAAGACACAAAGGTCTTGGGAATATGTTCCGCATAGGATTCCGATTGATTAGGAAACATTGTTTACAACAGGAATATCCAAATGGCAAGGCTTAATCTTGCACTCACACAGGCGGGAGGAGGCTGCCCCTCAGGGCTTCCAGGGAGAGGAAGGCATTTCGGCGCATGTAGTCCGCAATGCCGTCTGCAATTTTGATTGTGGTTTTCGGATCAATGAAATTGGCCGTTCCCACGGCCACGGCGCTGGCCCCTGCGAGGATGAATTCAATGGCATCTTCTGCGTTCATGATGCCTCCTAAGCCGATGATGGGAATTTTTACGCAGGAGGCCGTCTCCCAGACCATGCGCAGGGCCACGGGCTTGATGGCAGGGCCTGAGAGTCCGCCGGTGATGTTAGCCAGGCGGGGTTTTCGGGTTTTTACGTCAATGCTCATGCCCGTGAGGGTATTGATGAGGCTTAAGGCATCGGCCCCTGCGGCTTCCACGCTGCGGGCGATCACCTTGATATCCGTGACATTGGGAGAAAGTTTCACGATGAGGGGCTTGGTGCTGACCCTGCGCACGGTTTCCGTAAGTTTTGCTGCGGCAGAAGGATCGGTGCCAAAGGCAAGACCTCCGGCTTTCACATTGGGGCAGGAGATGTTAAGCTCCAGAGCTTTGATGTCCGGTTCATTTTCAAGGCGCAGGGCAAGCTTCTGGTAGTCGTCCTCGCTTTTGCCGTAGAGGTTGGCGATGACGGGCGTTCCCCAGGCTTTCAAGCGCGGGAGTTTATGTTCCAGAAAGGCCTCCACGCCGATATTTTCGAGGCCCACGGCATTGAGCAGTCCGGCTGCGGTCTCCACCACCCTGGGTTCGGGGTTGCCCTGGGAGGGCAGAAGGGAAAGACCTTTTACAATGATGGCTCCGATGCGGGAAAGATCGGTGGCTTCGGCGTACTCCAGGCCGTAACCAAAGGTGCCGGATGCGGTGAGTACGGGGTTTTTCAGTTCCAGTCCTGCGATGCGTACACGAAGATCGGGCTGCATGGCTTTATCCTTCAAGGAAACATGGGTTGGGGAAGGGGGAGAATCCGGGCCTTGCCATGGGCAGGCGTCTCGTTTATAGACGGACGGGGGGAGAAATGGCAAGAATGAATGGCGCAGGAAGGAAGCCTCCCCGCACATCCATCAGATTTTTTTGACCCAAATTATTTTGACCCAAGGAGAAACTATGGGCAGAACCATTACGGAAAAGATATTTGATGCCCACCGGGTGGACAATCCCGCAGGAGACATCCAGGTTATCCGCCTGGATGCGGTCTTCTGCCATGAGATCACCACCCCTGTGGCCATCAACGATCTTGTGGCCAGAGGCAAGGATCGGGTCTTTGATCCCTCAAAAATCAAGGCTGTCATTGACCATGTGACACCTGCCAAGGATTCCAAGACCGCAGAGCAGGGCAAGATCATCCGGGACTGGGCAAGACGTCACGGCATCCGGGATTTCTTTGATATCGGCCGCAACGGGGTCTGTCATGCCCTGTTTCCGGAAAAGGGCTTTGTGCGTCCGGGATACACCATTATCATGGGCGACTCCCATACCTGCACCCACGGCGCTTTCGGAGCCTTTGCCGCAGGTGTCGGCACCACGGATCTTGAAGTGGGGATTTTAAAGGGCGTCTGCGCCTTCAAGGCCCCCAAAACCCTGAAGGTGGAAGTAACGGGAAGCCTGCCCGAAGGGGTCTATGCCAAGGATGTGATTCTGGCCCTCATCGGCAGGCTCGGAGTGAACGGGGCCACCAACAAGGTGATTGAGTTCACAGGCCCTGTCGTTGAAGCCATGTCCATGGAATCCCGCATGACCCTTTGCAACATGGCCATTGAGGCGGGTGGCACCTGTGGGGTCTGTTCTCCCGATGCCGTTACGGTGGACTACCTCTGGCCTTTCATTGAGAAGGACTACGCTTCCAAGGAAGCGGCACTTGCGGATTTCTCCCGCTGGATTTCCGATGCGGATGCCGCCTATGACGGGGTGATGACCCTTGATGTGTCCACCCTGACGCCCATGCTCACCTTCGGCTACAAGCCCGATCAGGTGAAGCCCGTTTCCGAGTTGGCAGGAGCGCCCGTGGATCAGGTGTACATCGGTTCCTGTACCAACGGCCGCATCGAAGATCTCCGGGTGGCGGCCTCCGTCCTGAAGGGGCGTCGCATTGCGGACACGGTGCGGGGTGTGGTGTCTCCGGCAACACCTGAGGTCTATCGCATGGCTTTGGCCGAAGGGATTATCCAGATTTTCATGGATGCGGGTTTCTGCGTCACCAACCCCACCTGCGGCGCCTGTCTTGGCATGAGCAACGGGGTGTTGGCCGAAGGCGAGGTCTGTGCGGCCACCACCAACCGGAATTTCAACGGCCGCATGGGCAAGGGCGGCATGGTGCATCTCATGAGCCCGGCCACGGCCGCAGCCACGGCCCTTGCGGGCAGCATTGCCAATTCTGAACTCTTTACGGCCAGGGAGGTGCGTGCATGATATCCTTTGACGGCAAGGTGGCCTTTCTGGATCGCTCCGACATCAATACGGATGAGATCATTCCGGCGCGCTATCTCACGGAAATCACCAAGGAAGCCCTGAAGCCCTACCTCATGGAAGACCTCAAGATGGAGGGCTTTGATCCGAAGACAGGCTTTGCAGGGGCCTCCGTTGTGATCTCAAGGGCCAATTTCGGCTGCGGTTCCTCCAGAGAACATGCACCCTGGGCCTTTGAGGTGAACGGCATCCGGCTCATCATTGCGGAAAGTTTTGCTCGGATTTTCCGGCAGAACATGTTCAACTGCGGCATGATGGCCGTGGAACTGCCCGCTGCCACCCTGGATACCCTCTTTGCCCGTTTTGCGGGAAAGGAAACCCATGTGACCGTGGATCTTGCGAAAAACCTTTTCACCTTCACGGCAGCGGGGGAGAGCCTTGAGGTTCCCTTTGCCATTTCCGATTTTGACCGCAGTCTGGTCATGGCCGGAGGCTGGGTGGATTTTGCGGATCGCAATTACTGATTCCCGGTAAGATCAGGACGCCTGTAGCGCCAGGAAGCCAAAACCTTCCGGAGCTTTAAGTGTCTTTGTCCGGTGACGAGCAGGAGCTCTGGCATTGCGCCATCTCCTGCTTTCTGGTACATGGCTGGTATTTCAGGAGGGTTTATGACAGAAACGAGGCCCCAGGTTCCCGGGACACTGCCCATGGCCGTTGTGGACGGTTTTTTTGTGCTGGGGCTTTTTTCCGCTTTCATGTTCCGTATCCTCATTGTGTTTACCAGCTGGCAGCCCCAGTGGTTCCGGCCGGTCTGGTATGCGGGGGTTCTGGGGTATGTGCTTTTTTTCGGTTTCCGTTTTTACATCTCCCGCAAACGGCGAAAGGTCATCACCACCTTCGGGCTGGCGGAAAAACTTGAAGGCAGGGAGCCTTTGGGAGAAGAAGACCGCAAAGCGCTCCTGTACCTTGTTCATTCCATCCGAAAATCCCGCGAGAACATCAATTATCTTTTTATCTTTGTGCTTTCCTGTCTTGCCATTGTGCTGGATCTCTGGATGCATGGATAAAAAGATCAGGAAAAATGAGGATGCATCCAATGAAGAATCCGGAAAAGGCCTGTCCCGAACTGGTGTTCCTGGACTTTGGCGGCGTGATTGCCCAGGAGGGTTTCAAGACGGCCATGGTGGATCTGGCCCTTGGTGCTGGCAAGGATCCAGAGGGTGTTAAACGCACAGCCTTTGATCTGGTTTATGCCACAGGATTTACCTTAGGTCGTATCCGGGAGGATACTTTCTGGCAGGCCTTCCGCGAGGCCACGGGCATTGGGGGAGAAGACGCTTTTCTCACGGATTTTGTGAAGGCGCGTTTTGTGCTGAGGCCTTCCATGCTGGCCCTTGCCTCAAGGCTTCGGGAAAAGGGAATCCGTACGGCCATCCTCAGTGATCAGACCCACTGGCTGAAGGAGATGGATGCAAAGGAGGGATTTTTCTGTTATTTTGACCGGGTATTCAACTCCTATGATGCGGGTATGACCAAAAAGGAGCCCGCCTTTTTCATCCAGGTGCTGGAGACCATGAAAACCCCTGCTCACAAGGCCCTGTTTGTGGATGATCATAAGCCCCATGTGGATCGGGCGCTGGCCTTGGGCATGGATGCCCTCTGGTATCAGGAGGAAGACGTTTTTCAGAGAGAGATGCAGGCCCGTTTTCCCTTTGCCCTTTTTACACCCTGAGCGAAAGGAGCCCTTTGCATGGGAAAAAAAGCCTTTGAGCGGATGTGGCCGGATGAGGTGGCAGATTATATGAAAACCCACCGGGAGGGCGGGTATCTTCTGGTGGATGTGCGGGAAGAGGAAGAGTATGCCAGAGAGCATATTCCCGGAGCCCTGCATCTTCCCCTGCGGGAGGTTCCGGAAAAGATCGCAGCGCTTCTGCGGGAGCCGGGGCGGGAGCTGATTTTCTACTGTGCGAGGGGGGTGCGCTCCGAGGCGGCGGCCCTCATGGGTCGGGATGTTCTTGGGGAAGAGATCCCCATTATGAGCATGACAGGGGGTATTGCCGCCTGGGAAGCAGGCCTTGCGGTTTCGCCGCCGGATCTTTCCCTTTTTTATGGCCCGAAACGCCATGGCAGCGCCCTGGAGCGGGCCATGGCCCTGGAAAAGGGGGCAGAGCTTTTTTATGGTTTTCTGGCCCGGCGCTGGGAAAAGGGGCCTTTAGGGGGGCTTCTTGGGAAAATGGCAGGGGACGAGGTGGGCCATGCCCGGATTCTCTGGCGTTTCATGGAGAAAAAAGAGACCTTTGAAACCCTCTATGAAAAGCTGGATGCGGAATTTACGGAAAGCGGTGAGGCTCTGGGCGATCTTCTGGGGGAGATGGAAGCCCTTTCGGAAGGTGCCTGTGAAGAGGTTCTGGAACGGGCTTTAGGGCTTGAGCTCATGGCCTATGATCTGTACAGAAATATGGGGGAAGCTTCCGAAGGGGAGGAAAGGAGAGCCTTTTTTGCCCTGGCTCAGGCGGAAAAATCCCATATGGAACGGTTGGCCGAAGCTTTCGGGCTGTGCGGAGCCGTGCAATAAAGGAATTTTTGGATATGAAGCGTTTTGAAGAGCTGTTTGCGGAACTGAAGGAAAAGGCCAAAACGGGAAATCCCGACTCCGGCACGGTGGCGGCCTTAAAGAAGGGAAAACATTTTATCGGCAAAAAAATCCTTGAGGAGGCCGGAGAGGTCTGGATGGCCGCCGAATACGAGGGACGGGAAAAGACCGCAGAGGAGATTTCCCAGCTTCTTTACCATGTGCAGGTCATGATGCTGGCCTGCGACCTCACCCTGGAAGATGTTTACCAATACCTTTGATATCTCCCTATTTTTGATAAGGATACGCCATGTTGCAGATTGCATTGCCCAACAAGGGAACCCTGGCCGAAGACAGCATGCGGCTTGTGCAGGAGGCGGGCTACAAGTGCCGCCGCATGGGTAAGGAGCTGATGATTTCGGATGTGGAAAACGGCATTGATTTTTTCTTTTTAAGACCTAAAGACATCGCCGTTTATGTGCGCAAGGGCATTCTGGCCTTAGGGCTCACGGGCCGGGATCTGGTGATGGATTCAGGTGCTCACCTTGTGGAAATTCTGCCCCTTCATTTCGGAAAATCCCGCTTCTGCTACGCCGTTCCCGAAGACAGCCCCATCACGCCGGAAAGTCTTCAGGGCTGCCGCATTGCCACAAGTTACGCCACCCTGGTGGCGAGGGATCTGGCGGCCAGGGGAGTGGATGCGGAAATTATCCAGCTCGATGGGGCTGTGGAGATTTCCATCCGCCTTGGTGTTTCCGATGTTATTGCCGATGTGGTGCAGACCGGAAAAACCCTTAAAGATGCAGGTCTTAAAATCGTGGGAGGCACCATTCTTGAAAGCGAGGCCGTGCTGGTGGGCCGGGATGAGGCGGTTCTTGAAAATCCCCTGGTGAAGACCTTTGTGGAGCGTCTGCGGGGCATTGTGGTGGCAAGGGATTATGTGATTGTGGAGTATGACGTGGAAGAGCGTCTTCTGGACGAGGCCTGCCGCATTACGCCGGGCATTGAGTCGCCCACCGTATCGCCTTTGAGTAAAAAGGGCTGGGTGGCGGTGAAGGCCATGGCAAAGAAAAAAGAGGTGAACGCCATCATGGATGCCCTCACGGCCATCGGTGCACGGGGCATCATGGTGATGGATATCCGCACCTGCCGGATTTAAAGGAGTATTTTCATGGAAGAAGCCAGGGTTCTGGTTCTCAGCCACACCCCGGAGCCGGAGCGTATCTGCGCGGCTGCGGCCCGGATTTCCACAAAGGAGGGGGCTGCACGGGCTGTTTATGCGGAGACCCGTCGGGAGAACATCGGCGGGCTGATCCGCAATGTCATGGGCCTTGGGCATCAGTCCATTGCGGAACATGCGGTGTTCAACCTTGCCTTTGAAAATGTGTCCGTTTTTTTTGAGCAGTATCTCATTGAGTTCCGACTGGCCGCCTATACGGTTAAATCCAGGCGTTATGTGAATTATGCGGGCATGGGCTGGATGCGGCCTCTTTTTCGTTTTGAAAAAAAAGGTGCGGACACAAAAGCCCTTGAAACCCGCTACGATACCCACATGGCCGCACTCTTTTCTGCTTACGCAAGGCTTACGGAGCTGGGAATTCCCAAGGAAGATGCCCGTTTTCTTCTTCCCTGCAGTTTCAGAAGCCATATCTACTGCACCATGAACGCAAGGGAGCTTCTCCATTTTCTGAGAACAAGCCTCCATGGCCGGGGCCGGAGATATCCGGAAATTGCAGCCCTTGGCGAAAGTCTCCTTGCCCAGGTACAGGAGATTCTGCCCGATGTTTTCGGAGATCTTGAAAAGGGAGGGGGGGCGTATTCGGACAAAAGGGCTGAAATCGTGGCGGGGCTTGGCCTTTGTGGGGCGGAAAACAGGGGGCGCGATGTTTTGCTTCTGTCTGCCACGGAAAAAGGGGAGGAGAAAGTGGCCATGGCAGCCCTCATGGCCGAAGGCCTTGCTCCTGCTTCAGCCTTGCGTCTTTTATCGGAAAATCCCGGTCTCGTGGGAGCGCTTCTTGCCGCCGTACTCAAGGATGCGCGGCCAAGGGAGCTGGAACAGGTGAATTATACCTTCCATATTCCCGCAATCAGTCTTGCGGGGCTCACCCATCTGACCCGACACCGCATCCAGAGCCTCTGCGTGCCGGATCTGAGCCGGTCTGTGCATCAGGGGGGAGTGCTGCCGAAAACGGTGTGTTCCCATCCCGAAGCCCTGGACATTTATGGCAGGGCCGTGGCGGAGAGTGCGCTGCTGCGCATGGATTTTGAAGAGGCGGGTCTTGTGGCCGAAGACGGGGTCTATCTTCTTCTTGCGGGAAATACGGTGGATGTCTTTTCCACCATGAACGCAAGGCAGCTCTTTCATTTTCTGAAGCTGAGAACCTGCTTTAGGGCCCAGTGGGAAATCCGGGATATTGCCTGGAAGATGCGCTCTCTTCTTGTGGCAGAGGCGCCGGGGCTTTTCAGGGCTTCAGGGCCGGGCTGCTTTGTGCAGGGGCGATGTCCCGAGGGAAAGATGTCCTGCGGGCGTATGGCGGAGGTGAAGGCCCTTGCTCATCCATGAAGGGCCTGAAGAGACTCTCAGGCAACCACAAGCGGCTTTTTTTTGGGGGTTTTCGGGCCTGGATCTTTGGGGTTGTAGAAGTGGCAGGGCTCTCCGGAACTGCGCAGAACCACCATCGAGGGGATTTCACGGGTTTTGAAATTCAGGGCGCGGCAGCCATTGGGAAAGCGGGGATCCCAGGTGACATAAAAATGGCGGCAGCGATGGCAGTTGACCGGATTCTGTTTCATGGGGTTATGGGGCAGTGTATCCCTTGGGTTCATACCGGAAGAGTTGTGAAGCATTCAGGCTTTCAACCTGAACACAAGTTAAACGCTTGTTTATCGGATGGCAAGAATTCTGGAGCGTACTTTCCTTGACAGAAAAAAAAATACTGGAAAATCTGGATAAATTTCAGCGCTATAATCGTGAGCGTCAGCGGATGTTTTTTGAAAGCGCGCCCAAGGAAGCCTTTCAGATTCTCTATCTTCTGCCCTGGATGCTCAGCGTGAACCATCCCCGGGTTCCGGGATACATTGAGCATACGGACTCCTCTTTCAGGGTGCATGGCATTGATCGCTGCCCTGAGATCCGCAAGAGGGAAGGGCGCTTCCGGGCCATGTTCGGTCTTGGGGAGACCCGTTTTCTCCTGAGAAAAACCGGCCACTGCATTGATGGCCTGTATTCCATCGGCAGTGTGGGCACCCTGGCCCAGACGCCGGATTCGGATTGTGATGTGTGGATCTGCTGTGACAGCCGACGGATCGGAAGGGAAGGCTGGAAGATCCTGCAGCAGAAGATCAACATCATTAAAGACTGGCTGGATATCCATTGTCGCATCCCTGTGTATTTTTTTCTGTCGGATCTGGAAGCCATTCGCAGGGGAGATTTTGGTCGGGCGCTGGATGAAAGTTCGGGGTCAGCCCAGAAAAACGTGCTGAAAGAGGAATTCTACCGCACCTGCATCGTACTCATGGGTAAGACGCCTTTCTGGTGGGTCTGCTGGGATGGCGAGGAAACCCTGGACTACGAGAAAACCTGGGAAAGAATCTGGAAACTGGGACGGATTGCCGAGGATATGGTGGACCTTGGCAACCTGGAGCGGGTGTCCGTGCAGGAATTTTTTGGTGCAGCCCTCTGGCAGCTGCACAAATCCCTTACCAGCCCTCTGAAATCTGTGATCAAGATGACCCTTTTGCGCATGTACCTCGACAGAACGGAAGAGGCCCTGCCTTGTCATCGTTTTCGGGAAGAGGTGCTGAAAGAGGGCTCTTTTTTTCTGGATCCCCTGAATTTTTCCATGGCCCTGATCCTGCAGGAGTATGGAAAAGAACTTCCCGAAGAGGAGAGACGGCTTCTTGCCCGGTGCTTTTATCTGCGTTGCGGCCTTACAGCCTTTGAACATAAGCGGCCCATACGCAGGGAGCAGACCCTGCGTTTTGTGCGTATGGCGGGACTTTCCCGGGAAGATCAGTTTGAGTTGGGAGCCTTTGAAAGCTGGGATGCGGCCCGGCAGATGCGCCTTGGAAAGGCCATGATGCTGCGTCTGTTCCGTTTTTATGAGGATATTGTGCGTTGTGCTTCCGGTGTGGCTTCCTTTATGGATCGCAGAGACCTTACGGTGCTGGGCCGCAGAATCACAGCCATTTATCAGAAAAAAGAACACAAGGTGGTGCACCTTCCCCGGCCTGGGTATGGTTTTAATCTCCAATCCCTGGAATTTGTGTGGATGGGTGAAGGACGATGGTCGCTTTTTTCGGGTTCGGATCGCTCCCTGCCTCTGCTTGCGGATGCGGATATTCTGGAAGCTGTGGCCTTTGGCGTGTGGAACGGTCTTTATGTCCGGACCCACATGCGGATGGAACCCAATACTTCCAGCGTCACCTTGCAGGAAATCATCAATCTTTCTGAAAAAATCAAAGATCTCTTTGGCACCTGTGATGTCACGGAAAGGGATGCGGATGTTTTTTTAAAGGCGGAACGCTTTACCAAAATGCTGGTGGTGATCAGCTTTGAAAAAAATCCTTATGAAAAAGATATCAACGATCTTGCGGTGATCTATGCCAATGCCTGGGGGGAGCTTTACGTGCGCAGGTTCCATTCGCCCTTTACGCTGAACGCCTTCATGCGGCAGCACAGGCTGGGAAATTCAGGCCTTGAGGTGCATTATTATCTCCAGAGAAATGCTTCCTATTATGAAAAGATCATTGAGCGGACCAAACGGTTCACAGCCCTTTCCCTGGGCTCTGACTCTGCATAGGCCGGGGTTCATGGACGGAGAAAGAAGGATGCAGAAGACCCTTGCGGAGCTGGCCCGCGCAGGCCTTGAAAAAATGATCGTTTTCAATGAGCTGGAGGCCGGACGTTTATATTCAGAAAAGCAGCTGGCCATGTGGCTGGGGCTGGGGCGCACCCCTGTGCGGGAAGCCCTGCAACGTCTGGCCCATGATCGCATGGTCTGTATCCATCCCCGCAGGGGCATCCAGGTGGCTTGCCTGACCATGGAGGATCAGCTGCGTATCCTTGAGGTGCGGCGGGCCATTGAGGGGGCCTGTGTGCATCATGCGGCTATGCGGGCGACGGAAATGCAGAAGCGACGCATGCGGACTCTGGGGGATGGCATTCTGGAGGCAGCAAGGGTGGACGATGATGCAGAAGTCCTGGTTTATCTGCGTGAAATCCACGAAACCCTTGTGGAAGCCACGCAGAACTTTTTTTTTGCCCAGGCCATGACCCCGCTTCTGAGTCTTTCCCGGCGCTTCTGGTTTATGAATAAGGAAGCAGAAGATTCGAGGAACGGAGCGCTTCTCTACCAGAGAATTCTGCTGGCTGTATCCGAAGGGGATTGTCATCAGGCGGCCCAGGCCTCACGGGATCTTATGGACTATCTGAAGTTTTTTGCAGAAAACCGAAACAGGGAAGAGCAGGCCATCATGGAAGAGCTTTAAGGAAAAGGGCCTGGTAAGGTGCGAGCGCCCTGGACGCCGCGTCCGAGGAAAAGGTCTTGGTTTTTTTATCAGATTCGACGATACGGTTTCAGGGGATGTGGATCCGGCAAAACAGGGGCGTGGGCGGATGAGACTGGGTAAGAAGTGGCGTCCCCAAGGGGATTCGAACCCCTGTCGCCGGCGTGAAAGGCCGGTGTCCTGGACCGGGCTAGACGATGGGGACGCAATATGGTGGTGGGGGGAGGATTTGAACCTCCGAAGGCTTGGCCGACAGATTTACAGTCTGTTCCCTTTGACCACTCGGGAACCCCACCGCAGCATGTATTTTTCGGAGGTAAAAACAAAGGGGAGAGATAAGATGGTACCGAAGGCCGGATTTGAACCGGCACGGGTTTTCCCACTGCGCCCTCAACACAGCGTGTCTACCAATTCCACCACTTCGGCACATGATTTTTTGGCGTCCCCAAGGGGATTCGAACCCCTGTCGCCGGCGTGAAAGGCCGGTGTCCTGGACCGGGCTAGACGATGGGGACGCATATGGTGGTGGGGGGAGGATTTGAACCTCCGAAGGCTTGGCCGACAGATTTACAGTCTGTTCCCTTTGACCACTCGGGAACCCCACCAGGTACTGAGGATAGATCTTAAAGAGCGATTCTTATTTGGTACCGAAGGCCGGATTTGAACCGGCACGGGTCTCCCCACTGCGCCCTCAACACAGCGTGTCTACCAATTCCACCACTTCGGCAAACAAAACTTATTCAGAAGCTTTTTCCTGTACCACCGGCTGTACGATCACAGACTCCGGCATAATGGAGCCCACTTTTTTATTTCCGGAAATCCAGGCAAGACTTAAGGACGTCAGCATGAACAAAATGGCAACGCCTGTTGTGATTTTACCGATTAAAGTCTGCCCGCCCGAAGCGCCAAGAAGAGCCTGGCTGGATCCACTGCCAAAGGCAGCACCCATTTCAGCGCCTTTGCCAGCCTGAAGAAGCACGATCACAATCAGGGTAAGGCATACAACAATATGAAGCGTAACGAGCAGTGCCGTCATGAATACAGTCCGTTTCTGATCAGGGATACAAAGGTTTCAGGATCCAGGCTTGCGCCACCCACAAGGGCTCCATCCACATCGGGAAGTTCCATTAACTCCTTGATATTGGATGGTTTGACGCTGCCACCATACAGAATCCGAATGCGCTTGGCAAGGTCTTTTTCAAGACTTTCCGCCAGGGTTTTCCGTAAGAAGGCATGGACTTCCTGAACCTGATCCGTACTGGCGGTTTTCCCGGTTCCAATGGCCCATACGGGCTCATAGGCAAGGACCAGAAAATCTGCGTCCGTTACGGAGAGGCCTTTTACCGCTTCTCTGACTTGTTTGTCAAGCACTTTGAAGGTGAGGTTTGTATTTCTTTCTTCCTCCCGTTCTCCGATGCACAGGATGGGGCACATGTCTTCGCGGAGAATGGCCTGAAGCTTGGCCTGGATCAGGGTATCGGTTTCGCCGCAATACTGGCGACGCTCGGAGTGTCCGGTAATGACAAAACGACAGCCGCAGGCCTTGAGCATGGGAGCCGAGGTTTCGCCTGTAAAGGCCCCTTGAGGCTCGGTATGGGCGTTCTGGGCGGCGAGAAGAAGGGGCGTCCCGGCGAGGCTCTGGTGTGTGCTGACAAGGGCGGGGAAGGGAGGTGCCAGGGCCACGTCCGCGTGGGGAGGCAGGGCTCCCAGGGCCATGGCAATGGCTTTGGCGTCCCTTGTGGCTTCTTCCGGGGTTTTATGCATTTTCCAGTTGGCTACAATGAGTTTTTTCCGATTCATTGTTCTGCCTTTCCTTCACCAGGCTGGTTTGAAAGGTCCCGTCAGGAGCAAAAGGCCATGGCGGGACTGTGACTGTTTTTGTCTGGGGCGGGTTCAGATCCGCTTTCCCATAAAGGCGGCAAGGTCCACCATGCGCTGGGAGTAGCCGGTTTCGTTATCGTACCAGGCCAGCACCTTCACCATGTCTTCTCCTATGGTTTCCGTTGTGGGGGCATCCACAATGGAGGAAAGGGGGCAGCCGTTGAAGTCCATGGAAACCAGCGGTTTTTCCTCAAAGCCCAGGATGCCCTTGAGTGCCCCTTCGCTGGCGGCCTTGAGGGCGGCGTTCACGTCTGCCTTGGTAAGCCCTTTGCGTTCTGTGTTCACCACAAGGTCTATCATGGATACGTTGGGCGTGGGAACGCGGATGGAAAGGCCGTTGAGCCTGCCCTGGAGGCTGGGAAGCACAAGACCCACGGCCTTGGCCGCGCCCGTGGTGGTGGGAACCATGGAAAGTCCTGCGGCTCTGGCCCGGCGCAGATCCTTATGGGGAAAATCCAGAATGCGCTGGTCCCCCGTATAGGAGTGAATGGTGGTCATGAGGCCCTGGCGGATACCGAAATTCTCCATGAGCACCTTGGCCACCGGAGCAAGGCAGTTGGTGGTGCAGGAGGCGTTGGAAACGATGAAGTGTTTTTCAGGATCAAAGGTTTCTTCATTAACACCCATGACAAAGGTGGCGTCGGGGTTTTTACCCGGCGCGGAAATAATCACCCGCTTGGCCCCCGCCTGAAGGTGGGTCTGGGCCTTTTCCCTGTCCACAAAAACGCCGGTGCATTCTGCTGCGATGTCAATGCCAAGATCCTTCCAGGGCAGTTCTGCGGGATCTTTTTTGGCAAAGAAGGGAATGCTGCGGCCATTGACCACAATGGCGTCTGGCTTGGCTTCGATCTGGGCGTTGAGCCTGCCGTGTACGGAATCGTAGCTGAGCAGATGGGCCATGGTTTCCGGGGCTCCGAGGTCGTTGATGGCGGCAATCTCGATTTCCGGATGCTGCAGAGCGCAGCGGAATACCACGCGGCCGATGCGTCCCAGGCCGTTGATGGCGACTTTGATGGTCATGGTTCCTCCTTCAAGGTTTTTCATCATATTAAGCGCATCAATACCGCCAGGATAGTATCGTTTGCGAATGCCTGTGCTTTTAAAGCCCTGATCCCTGTAAAAGCTCAGGGCTGCGGTATTGATGCTGGCAACTTCAAGAAAAAGTCGGGGTGTTGGCGAGGTGCTGGCTTCCGCATACAGATCCGCCATAAGCCGCTTTGCAAAGCCCCTTTGCTGATATTGGGGATGAACGGCGATCTTGAGGATTTCAATGCCGTCCATGACCTTTCTGCAGCAAAGGTAGGCCAGGGGATGGGAATCTGCTGTCTCTGTGAGCACACGGCAGAAGGCCTGGGGATGACGATGCTCGGCCATGAAATCCGCCCAGGTCCAGGGATGGCTGAATACAAGGCTTTCAAGGGCTGTGACTGCGGCAAGGTCTTGGGTCCCCATGGGACGGATGTGGACATTATCCCTTCTGGGCACTGCGGGGCATTCCTTTCAGGACACCACTGGCCAGGGTGATGCTTCTTTTTCCGTGGGCTTCCAGTTGGATGCCGATTTCATGGATGGGTACGCGTTTTCTGAGGCTGATGGCCCGGATGAGAAGGGGCAGATTGACCCCGCTGATCACTTCAATGCGTCCTTCTTCCAGAAAGGAATAGCTGAGGTTGGAGGGGCTGCCGCCGAACATGTCGGTGAGGATGAGGAGACCTTCTCCCTCATCCAATTTTTTAAGGGTTTCTGCTATGGTTTTGCGGATGGTGTCTGCGTTTTCACGGATATTGACAGATACGGCGGCCACATTGCGGGGCGGTTCACCGAGGATGAACTCCGCCGCTTCGATCAGGGCCTGGGCGAGTTGGCAGTGGGTGACAACGGCAATTCCAATCATGAAAATCAAGTCCCCGTTTAAGGGTTTTGGTCAGCTGGAGGAAGACTGGCGGAGAATATCCCTGTGATGGATCCCCAGTTGTCCCACCTGACCCTGCAGATGCTCGAAAATACGGCGCGTGATGGCCACGGATCGGTGGCGGCCGCCGGTGCAGCCTATCCCCAGGGTGAGGTAGGCTTTGCCCTCTCTTTTATACAAAGGGATCAAATAGTCAAGGAGGTCGAGGTACTTTTGCAAAAAGATCTGGGTCTCCTCATGGGAGAAGATGAAGTCCCGCACCGCGGCATCTTCTCCGGTGAGATCCCGCAGCTCCGGCGTAAAATAGGGGTTGGGAAGAAAGCGGACATCCACGAGCATATCCATATTCCGCGGAGGGCCGTATTTGAAGCCAAAACTTAAGACATCCACCCGGAGGGCGTCTGCGAAAATGCAGTGCTGGGCAATTCCCATAATCAGCGCCTTGAGGGCATGTACGGTGGTGTCGGAGGTATCAATGACCTGGTCGGCGCTTTCCCTGAGAGGGGTCATGCGCTGAATTTCCTCACGGATGCTGTCCATGAGGGATTTGCCCGGAGAAAGGGGGTGCTGCCTGCGGGTCTGGCTGAAACGGTTGAGAAGCACCTCTTCCCGCGCTTCAAGAAAGATGAGCTGGAAATTCCAACCCTGGTTGCGGACTTCCGTAAAAATATCCGTATGCTTTTCAAGAAAACCCTTTTCCCGGATATCCATGATAAACCCCAGACCATTGAAATCTGCGGTGTCGCTGTGGATCCGCAGCTCAAGGAATTTGGGAAGGAGGGCCACGGGCAGGTTATCCACACAGTAAAAGCCTGCGTCTTCCAGGGCGGCTGCGGCTGTGCTTTTTCCGGACCCGGAAAGACCCGTGATTACAATGATTTTTTCGTTGGTTTTCATGGGCGTCGTCTTTGCGGCAAAAGGGGAGATTTTGTGCTTAAAAATCCTCGTCCATGGGAGAAAGAAGCTCGCAGACTCTCTCAGGGCTTGCGGCCTTACGCAGTTCCTCCTTCAGGGAGGCATTCCGCAGAAGCCTTGATATCCGGGCAAGAACCTGAAGGTGCAGCCCGGTTTCGGTGAGGGGAGTCAGGATCACAAAAAAAAGGTGGACAGGTTTGTTGTCAAGGGAGTCAAAGGAAACGCCCCTGCGGCTTTTGCCGAAGGCAAGGGCCAGGTGAGGGAGAGTTTCTAGCTTACCATGGGGAATGGCGATGCCATCCCCGATGCCCGTGCTGCCGAGACGCTCCCTTTCCAGAAGTACGCGCATCAGCTCCTCTTTCGGCAGATTCTTTTGCCGGGCAAGGGGGGCGACAAGTTCTTCCAGCGCAGCCATTTTGTCGCGGGCCTGAAGATCGGTGATGATGGTCTCATGGGTCAGAACATCCAGAAGCTTCATGGATCAACCTTGTGAAAGGGCCCAGGGCCCTGACCGTATGCGGCCAGAGCCCTTTGCAGGGCCTGTGGTCCTTTGTGTTGGATCAGGCGGATGGCTGGATCAGGCCGAGATCCCCGTCTTTTCGTCGGTACAGAACATGGACCTGATCGGTTCTGGCGTCGGTGTAGACGATAAAGTCCTTGTCTGAGAGGGCAAGCTGCATGGCCGCCTCTTCCGCATCCATGGGTTTGAAATGCATGGATTCCACAACAAACTGAGGCTTTTCAGGAAAATCCTGGGCCTCGGTTTCCGCATTCTGGGAAATTTCTTCAGCCATTGCCGCTTCGGCACCCTTGATGCCTGCTTTGGATACGGGACGGTTTTCCCGGACCTTTTCCTTGGTTCTGCGGATCTGCTTTTTGAGCTTATCCACCACAAGGTCCAGGGCTGAATACATGTTTTCCGTTTCTTCCGTGGCCTGGAAGCTGAGACGGTCACAGGTGACGCGCACTTCTACGATATGGCGGATCTTTTCCACAGACAGGACAACCTGGGCTTCGGCCGGGCTGTCAAACTGTTTGTCCAGCCTGGAGAGTTTGTTGGCGGCGTAGTCCTTCAGTGCTTCGGAGGGTTCGATGTTCTTGAAGGTCACGGATGTCTTCATGGGCCCTACCTCCTCATCAGTATTGTCTGCGTTTGCTGGACGGAAGAATTTTAAGGATTTCCCTGTACTTGGCAATGGTCCTTCGGGCAATGCGGATGTTTTGCTCCTCCTCGAAAATGGTGGCGATTTTCAGATCGCTGTAGGGGTTCTGGGGATCCTCGCTTTCCACAAGTTGCTTGATTTTTTCAAGTACACTCACCGAGGCCATGGCCTCGCCTTCCACCCGGCTGATGGAGCTGTTGAAAAAGTATTTCAGCTCAAAAAGCCCCTGGGGCGTATAGGCATACTTGTTGGTGGTCACCCGGCTGATGGTGGATTCGTGCATCTGGATGTCCTGGGCCACGTCCCGCAGCACCATGGGTTTTAAGTAGGCCACACCCTTTTCAAAGAAATCCCGCTGAAAGCGTACAATACTTTCCATAACATTGTAGATGGTTTTTTGTCTCTGCTGGATGCTTTTGATGAGCCAGGAGGCGGAACGCATTTTTTCCTGAAGATAATCCTTGGTTTCCCCTGAGATTTTTTCTCCGGTGCGCATGGCTTTTTTGTAATAGGGGTTGATGTGCAGCCTGGGCATACCATCGTCATTGAGGGTGATGATGAAATCATCATTGTGCTTGTATACATAAATATCCGGTGTGATATACACCGGCGCTTCATTGTGGAATTCCCGGCCGGGTTTGGGCTCCAGAGAGCGGATGACGCCTACGGCGGCGATGATGGTCTCAAGGGGTTCTTTGAGGCTTTTGGCAATGGCCTTGAAGTTTTTGTTTTCAAGGTGCTTGAGATGGTGGGCGATGATTTTTTCCACGATGTCTGCCTCAAGGCCCAGGCGCCGAATCTGGAGAAGCAGGCATTCCTTGAGATTCCGTGCGCCCACGCCCGCAGGGTCAAAGGACTGCACCTGTCTGAGTGCTTCTTCTGCGGCGCTCTCCGGATATCCGCTTACCTGGCTGATTTCATCCAGTGTGGCGTCAAGGTACCCATCGGTGTTGATGTTGCCGATGATCAGGCTGGCCAGGGTCTGGATTTCCGGATCCACATCTGCCATGGACAACTGCCAGAGCAGGTGGTCGTGGAGGCTTTCCTTTTCTGAGACAAAGTTTTCATAGCGGGGTGCTTCCCTTTCCTCGGATTCAAAGTGCACCCTGCCTGCGCTGCTGTACTCGTCGAGGTAGGCCTCCCAGTCCGTTTCCGGGCTGACCTTTTCACTGATTTCCACTTCCTGCAGCATTTCTTCCGAGGAAACGGCCTCAGCCATATCCGGGGTTTCCCCCTCCGGTGCGTCCACGCGTTCTTCCAGGGCGGGATTTTGTTCCAGCTCCTGTTGTATGGCATCCACGAGTTCAAGGCGGGACAATTGCAACAGCTTGATAGCCTGCTGCAGTTGAGGCGTCATGACAAGTTGCTGGGTAAGCTTGAGTTGTTGTCGGAGTTCTATGGCCATTTTATAACCGGAATCCGTCTCCTAAATAGGTTTTTCGGGCAATGGGACTTGCGGCGATGTCCGCAGGGGATCCCGAATCCACAACCCTGCCGGAATGCAGTATGTAGGCCATATCGCATACGCCGAGGGTCTCCCGAACATTATGGTCTGAAATCAGAACGCCGATGCCCCGCTGGCTGAGATAGGCGATGATGTTCTGAATATCGCTGACAGCCAGAGGATCCACCCCCGCAAAGGGCTCATCCAGGAGGATGAAGGAAGGATCCGTGGACAGCACCCGCGCAATTTCAAGTCGCCTGCGTTCCCCGCCGGAAAGAACCGTGGCCTTCTGGTCTCCCAGATGGCGGATGCCCAGTTCTTCCAGAAGGGCTTCGGCTTTTTGCCTCTGTTCCGTTCTGCCCATATCCAGGTTTTCAAGGATGATGAGGAGATTGTCCCGGACGGAAAGCTTTCTGAATATGGAGGCTTCCTGAGGCAGGTAGCCGATGCCGTAGCGAGCCCGCATATACATGGGATAGTCTGTCAGGTCTTTATCGTCAAGGAAAACCCTGCCCCCGTCCGGTCGGATGAGGCCTACGGCCATATAAAAAGTGGTGGTTTTTCCGGCCCCGTTGGGTCCGAGGAGCCCGATGACCTGCTGGCTTTCCACCCTCAGGGAAACGCCGTCCACCACCTTTCTGTCTCCGTAGCGTTTTTCCAGTTGTTCCACGTGCAAAACGGGCATGGGGTTTTCTCCAAAAAAAATCAGAAGGGTAGGGGCAGAGGTTTCTTTTTGTCCTGAAGGAGGGTGCCGGAGACGCCTCCTGAAATTTCCATCTCGCCGGTTGTGCGGTTCATGCGGATGGCGGGCCCCTGGAGGACGTGGCCGAGACGCTCCACCCGCGCGGGGCTTCCCGTGAGGGTGATGGTGTCATCCTGGGCAATGAAGATGGCCCGCTCTCCGGAGGCTCTGCCATCCGGATGGGTGATCTCCACCTTGCCTTCGGCCACAACGCTTTCGATGGAAAGAAGGGGATCCTCTCCCTTTTCCGTCTGCAAGGGAAGGTCTTTTCCCTGGTAACGGAGGGTGACGGCATCCGCCCTGAGGGTCATTCCCGCCTGGACGATGTGTACCTCTCCTTTGAACACCAGGGTGCGGGAAGTCATGTTCCAGTCCTGGGAAAGGGCGTGGGCCACAAGGGCAGGGGGGTCCGATCCCTTTTGCCCGTAATGAAGGGTGGAAAGGCGCTCTTTGCGTCCTTCCACCTGCATCTCGTCGAGGCGGTGATCATAGAAAATGCTGTCTCCTGTGATGCGGATATCCGGATTCCGGAATTCCGCAGGACGGCCTTCCAGTCGGAGTCTCTGGGACTGGGTCTCATACCGGGCCTTGTCCGCCCGGCCCTGGAAATCCTGGTGTCGGAGGCGCACCCGACCTTCGGCCTGGAGGCTTTCGAGGTTCTGTTCCGAAAAGGCCTTTTCCATCTCTTGGGAGAGGAAGCGGATCCGGATGAGGTCGGCTTCAATACTTGCTTCTTCCCCGAAAATCCGGGCGCTGCCTTCCATGCGGATTTCTTTTGACTGGGTTTCCCAGTCCATATGTGCGCTTTCAAAACGTATGGGAAGGAGGTCTGCCAAGGCTGAAAAGGAATACATGCAGAAAAACAAGGCGGCTGCGAAAAGGCCTCTTTGCCTGAGGGCGGAGGATCGGCAAACCTTAGGGTGAGGACATGGGCGCATGGAGGACTCCTTTCACCTGTCCGGTAAGGCGCAGTACGCCGGAAGGAAGTTCATAGCTTGCGGCGTCGGCTTCCATCTGAAACTGGGTTCCTGTGACCCGGGTTTTCACGGGGGAGGCCAGCACCTGGGTGTCGGATGCATAGAGCAGGGCTTCGCTTTCCAGCAGGTAGAGGGGGTGGGTCACTTCTACCTTTTCCGTGAGGCGGACATCCTTTGCATTCACATCCGCAAGGCCTTTGTGGGAACGGGCGGTGAGGGGCGTATGGTCCTCGCTGATATAGGTGACCATGACCCCTGTCATTTCCACCATCCCGGCCTGTCTGTCATAATCCGCCCTGTCCGCAGAGAGGGTCCAGAGAATTCTCTCCTTTTCCGTGGCCGTATGGCGGAAGCGGGAAAGGGAGATGTCGGTGCGCTGGAGGGAAGTCGGTGCGGCGGGGGGGGCTGTGAGGTATTCCACAAGAAAAAGAAGCAGGGTGACCAGGATGAGGCCCAGGGCAAAGAGCATGAAAAAAATGCGTTTGCGACGAAAGGGGGTCATTGCAGGCAGCGATCCACAAGGGCATCCCAGAGCCCCTTGGCTTTCAGGATGGCCTCGCACACTTCCCGGACAGCCCCCTGGCCGCCCGGAGCCCTGGTCGTAAATCCCGCCCTTTCCCGGACCTCGAGAGCCGCGTCTGCAACGGTAATGGAAAGCCCCACCCGCTGCATGAGGCCGAGATCCGGAAGATCGTCTCCCATAAAGGCCATGGCCTGGGGGGAAAGGCCTGTGCGGGACTGGATTTCCTCGATCAGCGCGGCCTTGTTTTTCACCCCATCCCAGATAAGGGTGATGCCGAGGTTGGCCAGCCGGTGCCGCAGGGCAGGCGCGGCCCGTCCGGTGACAATGCCCACACGGATACCTGCGTCCATGAGAAGCCGGAGGCCAAGACCGTCTTTTACATGGAAAACCTTGGTTTCCTCGCCTGCATCATTATAGATGATGGTTCCTGGGGTGAGAACCCCATCCACATCCAGAAGGAGAAGCGCTATGTCGCAAAAGGATGTTTTCACGGTATCTCTTCCCCGATAATGGCTTTGATGGCGATAAGCTGGTCCAGAAGGCGGGGGACGTCCTGAAGATGCAGAGAATTGGCCCCATCGCAGAGAGCTTTTTCCGGCTGGGGGTGAGCCTCAATGAAAAGGCCGTCTGCGCCTGCGGCCACGGCGCTCCGGGCGAGGATGGGCGCAAACTCGCGTTGTCCTGAAGAGTGGGTGCCGGAGCCGCCGGGCAGTTGGACACTGTGGGTGGCGTCAAAGATGACCGGATGGCCGAAGCCGCTGAGGATGGGAAAGCTGCGGAAATCCACCACCAGGTTGTTGTAGCCGAAACTGGCTCCCCGTTCCGTGAGAAGGATTTCCCGGCATCCGGATTCTTCCAGCTTGGAAACCACATTCTGCATATCCCAGGGGGCAAGGAACTGGCCCTTTTTGACGTTTACGGGTTTCCCCGTACGGGCCGCCGCAGAGAGGAGGTCGGTCTGTCTGCACAGGAAGGCGGGAATCTGGAGCATGTCCAGCACCTCTGCCGCAGGCTTGGCCTGTTCGGGTAGATGGATGTCGGAAATGACGGGAACGCCGATGGAGGTCTGCACCCTTTCCAGGGTTCGCAGCCCCTCTTCAAGACCTGGTCCCCGGAAAGAGGTGATGCTGCTGCGGTTGGCCTTGTCAAAGGAGGCTTTGAAGATGTAGGGAATCTTTCTTTTTTCCGTCTCTTTGTGCAGAAAGTCTGCGATGTTCAGGCAGAGATCGGCATCTTCAATGGCGCAGGGACCCGCAATGAGCAGGAGAGGATGTCTGGGGCCTAAGGGGATGGCTGTGTTTTTCAGATGAATTTTCATTCAGTATCTTTCGTATTTTTTAACCCAATACCCATCTGATGATCTTAAACGTCTATTCCTAGCCCGCGCCTATGCAAAAGTCAAGCCGATGGTCATGGGTTGGGGCCTTCAGCAGGGATATCTTTGTACATGTCGGAATTTTCGGCTTTAAAATCCGGGGGTGCGGGTTTTTTCCAAGAGGGGGTTCAGAGGCTCCGGGCTTGATTCCCCTGGAGTGAACTGTTATGAATGCGGCCGGAATAGATGGTGAAAAAAACTGTGGCGGAAGGACAGAGAAACGATGAAGAAAAAGGAAAACAGCAGCAGGACCTGGTTGTTTGTACCCCTTGCAGGCCTTTTGCTTTGCGCCATTGTGTGGCTGGTGTTCACCTGTTTTGAAGGGCGCAGGCCGGAAATCCGGATGCTTGTGGAAGGCAGCAGTCTGGGAAAGGATGGGGAGATCGCCCTGGAAGTGATGGACGTGGGCCGGGGGGTGAAAGAGGTTCAGGTTCTTTTTTTCAAGGACGGCAAAGAGCATGTTCTGGAACAGAGGCTGTTTCCTGGGAGCGGTTTCCTGGGAGCCACGGGTGTGGCCCATACCTCCCTGCGTTTTGCCTTCAAACCTGCGGAAGCGGGGATCACCGATGGCATGGGCACCTTGCGGGTACGGGCGCGGGATGCGTCCTTGCGCGGAGGTTTCAAGGGAAATCTTGGCACCTATGAGCGGGAGATGCGGGTGGACACCCGGCCGCCGGAAATCAGTGTGGTCACCCGGCAGCATTATCTCAGCCACGGAGGAGCAGGCCTTGTGGGGTATCGCCTTTCCGAGCCGGTCCTGCGCAGCGGTGTGAAGGTGGATGGCAGATTTTTTCCTGGATATGGGGGGTTTGGCCCGAATAAGGATATCCATGTGGCTTTTTTCGGATTGGGGCATGAGCCAGGATCAGGCGCTGAGATCTTCATTGTGGCGGAGGACTTTGCCGGAAATATCGGCAGAGGAGGATTTCCCCATCACGTGAATGCCAGACGTTTTCCTGAGGATAAGATCAACATCAGCGATCGTTTTTTAAACTGGAAGATGCCCGAATTCCAGATTCCCAGCGGAGATCCGGAATCCCCCCTGGAAAAATTCCTGAAGGTGAACAACAAGCTGAGGGAACAGAACGAGGCGCAGATTTTTGCGGCAACGGAGAAATCCGAGCCGCGTCCATTCTGGGAAAGACACTTTCTGCCTCTTCCTGCGGCGGCAAACCGGGGGGGATTTGCAGACCGGAGAATTTATTATTACAATGGCCGGGAAATTGACCGGCAGTTTCATATGGGCGTGGATCTGGCTTCCATTGCCCAGTCTCCCGTTCCTGCGGCAGAGGCGGGAAAGGTCGTTCTGGTGGATACCATAGGAATCTATGGCAGGAATGTGATCATTGACCATGGATGCGGGCTTTTTTCCCACTATGCCCACCTCAGTCAGATCCAGGTTTCTCTGGGGGACATGGTGGCCCGGGGGGACATCATCGGCCGGACAGGGGTAACGGGTATGGCCGGGGGGGATCATCTGCATTTTGGCGTGATTGTGCATAATATTTTTGTGAACCCCATTGAGTGGCTGGATCCCAATTGGGTGGAGAACAACATCTTATCAAAACTTCGTGATATCGCGGCCGGGATTTACGGCTAGCGTGGGGGAGAAGGCATGGCTGCGTTTGAGGTGAATAAAACCTACCAGGAGATCAACGCAAAGATTGCTGCGGGTAAAGCCGTTGTGGTGACAGCGGAAGAAATGATCGACATTGTGGAAAACGAGGGACCTGTGGCTGCGGCGCGGCATGTGGATGTGGTGACCACGGGCACCTTTGCTCCCATGTGTTCCTCCGGCGCTTTCATCAATTTTGGTCACTCCGTTCCCACCACCAAGGCGTCCCACACCTGGCTCAACGGTGTGGCGGCCTACGGCGGACTGGCTGCGGTGGATTGTTACATCGGTGCAACGGAAGCCGCAGCGGAAGATCCCCTCAACAAGGTGTATCCCGGATCCTTCAACTACGGGGGGGGGCATGTGATTGAGGACCTGGTGGCCGGGAAAAAAGTGCATATGCGCTCCGAGGGCTATGGCACCACCTGTTATCCCAATCGCCTTTTTGAAAAGGATGTGACCCTGGCCGATCTTCCCCAGGCCCTGCTCTGCAATCCGAGAAATGCCTATCAGAATTACAACTGCGCCATCAACACCACCAAGAAAACCATTTATACCTATATGGGTACCCTGAAACCCCGTATGGGCAATGCCAATTATTGCAGCGCCGGGGCCTTGAGTCCTTTAATGAATGACCCCTGTTACAGAACCATTGGCCTTGGCACCCGGATCTTTCTTGGCGGCGGCGTGGGGTATGTCACCTGGTGGGGAACCCAGCACAAGCCCCAGGCCCAGCGAACGGAAAAGGGGATTCCTGTGACCCCGGCGGGCACTCTTTTTGTGATGGGAGACTTAAAGCAGATGAAGCCCGAGTGGTTGCGGGGGGTGAGCATACGGGGGTACGGATGTTCCCTGTCCCTTGGCCTTGGTATTCCCATCCCCATCCTGAACGAGGACATGGCCCGGTATACCGGGGTCCGGGATTCGGATATCTTCACCCAGGTGGTGGATTACGGCATGGATTATCCCAACGGGGTTTCCCGCAGTTATGGTCAGGTCAGTTATGCGGAATTGAAGTCCGGCAGCATTGTGGTGGAGGGGAAAACCATTCCCACGGTGCCCCTTTCCAGTATGGTGAAGGCAAGGGAAGTGGCTTTGATTCTCAAGGAATGGATTGAAAGGGGTAAATTTTTCCTGGGAGAACCCCAGTTTTTACTTCCCGGTCCGGTGTAGATGCGGGCCTTCTCCCCCCTTTTCTTCCATGGGAAAGGGGGATTTTTATGGGCTTTTTTATCTCTCCAACCCTATCTTGAATAAGGCAGACGTGTGAAAACTCAGGCAGCATCGGAACTGGCAAAGGCGGGTCCCAAACCTTCGGCCTGGCGGGAGAATGTGGAGGCCATCGTCATCGCCGTGGTCCTGGCCCTTCTCATCCGGACCTTCGGGGTCCAGGCGTTCAAGATTCCATCGGGATCCATGTTGGAAACCTTGCAGATCGGTGACCATATCCTGGTGAATAAATTATCCTACGGATTGAAAATGCCCTTTTTCGGCGAACCCCTTGTGGGCGGGAAAAATCCCAGGCATGGAGACATTGTGGTGTTTGCCTATCCGGAAGATCCCCGTAAGGATTTCATCAAACGCGTGGTGGGGGTAGCGGGAGATCGGCTGGAAATCCGCGACAAGCAGCTTTACCGGAACGGAAAACCCGTTCCCCATGAGCCCTATGCGGTTTTTAAGGATCCTGTTTTTTACCGCAAGGAGCTAAGCCCAAGGGACAACATGGGGCCCATCACAGTGCCCGAAGGCATGCTTTTTACCATGGGAGACAATCGGGATCACAGCAGTGACAGTCGATACTGGGGGTATGTGGATGTGCGTTCCGTAAAAGGCAAGGCCTTCATGATTTACTGGTCCTGGGATCAGGACCGTTTCCGGCCGCGCTGGGGCAGGCTTGGCAATTTTCTTTCCTGATTTGAAACGGCTTTGGGACCATGATCTTTAAGGCGGATCCGGGGGTCTGATCTTTTTTCAGGCGACTCAGGATTTCCTGGAGGGGTATGCAGTTCACCAAAAAAGATATTCTGGACATCGCCTCCCTTTCTGCGGAGGAAATCACCCATATTCTGGATACAGCCCAGGGAATGAAGGAAATTTCCTTAAGGCCTGTGAAAAAAGTTCCCACGCTCCGGGGAAAAACTCTGGTGCTTTTTTTTCATGAAGACAGCACAAGGACCAAAGTTTCCTTTGATATTGCGGGAAAACGCCTGAGTGCGGACGTGATTGCCCTTGGCAAGAGCGGCTCCAGCATGGCCAAGGGGGAAACCCTGCTGGATACGGTAAAAACCCTGGAAGCCATGCAGCCCGATGTGCTGGTCATGCGGCACGGCACTTCGGGAGCCGCCCACTTCATTGCCAGGCGTCTGTCCTGCGGTGTGATCAATGCGGGCGATGGCAAACATGCCCATCCCACCCAGGCTCTGCTGGATATGATGACCATACGGGAAAAAAAAGGTTGTATCCGGGGACTTGAGGTGGCCATCATCGGGGATATCGCCCACAGCCGGGTAGCCCGGTCCAATATGGAGGGGCTTGTGAAGATGGGGGCTTCCGTGCGGGTCTGCGGTCCACCCACTATGATTCCCAAAGGCATAGAAGGGTATGGGGTTCGGGTGGCACCTTCCGTGGATGCCGCCCTGGAAGGCGCGGATGTGGTCATGATGCTTCGTATCCAGAAAGAACGCATGGGAAAGGTTCTTTTTTCCACGGAAAGGGAGTATGCCCGGCAGTTTGGCCTGAATGCGGGCCGCCTGGCCCTGGCCAGGCCCGACGCCCTGGTGCTGCACCCAGGTCCCATGAACCGAGGTGTAGAAATTTCAGACAGCGTGGCCGATGGCAGCCAGTCCGTGATTCTGGAGCAGGTGGAAAACGGAGTGGCTGTGCGGATGGCCCTTTTTTATCTTTTGGCAGGAGGCGTGCGGCATGCGGATGAAGATTGAAAACGGGCATGTTCTGGATCCGGGCCGCGTGGACGGGATCCGGGATATCTGGATCCGGGAAGGGCGCATTGAAGCCATCACAGAACCCGGAGAAATCAAGGATGCTGCGGACGAAGTGCTGGACGCAAAGGGGCTTGTCATCACTCCTGGGCTCATTGACATGCATGTGCATCTGCGAGAGCCGGGGCAAGAATACAAGGAAACCATTGAAACGGGCTGCCGGGCTGCGGTGAGGGGCGGTTTCACGGCGGTCTGCTGCATGCCCAACACCCGTCCTGTGAATGACAATGCGGGGATTACAGCCTTTATCGTTTCCCGGGCCAGGGAAGTGAATCTTGCAAGGGTTTATCCCGTGGCAGCCATCACAGCGGGGCTCAGTGGAACGCAGCTCAACGAGTATGCGGATCTCAAGGCGGCTGGAGCCATTGCCCTCAGTGATGACGGTATGCCCGTGGCCAACGCTCAGGTGATGCGCAGGGCCATGGAGTACGCCAAGGCTTTCGGCCTTTTGCTCATTTCTCACTGTGAGGACCATACCCTTGCGGGGGATGGGGTCATGAACGAGGGAGAAACGGCGACAAGGCTGGGGCTTTCCGGAATTTCCAACCTTTCCGAATCCATCGTGGTGGAGCGGGAAATCGGCCTTGCCGAGTGGACGGGAAGCCGCATTCACATCGCCCATGTGAGTACCCGGGAATCGGTCCGGGCCATCCGGGAGGCCAAGAAAAGGGGCGTGCAGGTCACCGCGGAGACAGCCCCCCATTACTTCACCCTTACGGATGTGGCGGTGGGAATGTATGACACCGCAGCCAAGATGAATCCCCCCTTGCGCAGTGAGGCGGACCGGGAGGCCATACGCGAAGGCCTCCGGGATGGAACCCTCGACTGCATTGCCACGGATCATGCCCCCCATGCGCCCATGGAAAAGGACGCGCCCTTTGATGATGCGCCCAATGGCATTCTGGGCCTTGAAACCTCTTTGGGACTTTCCCTGGCCCTGGTGCATGAAGGGCTTTTGTCCCTTGGGGATCTCGTGCGCCTGATGAGCAAAAACCCGGCGCGTATCCTGGGGCTTTCCAATGATCTGGTTCCTGGCGCTCCGGCGGATCTCACCGTGATGGATACGGAGGCTGTGTGGACGGTGGACCCTTCGGATTTTGCCTCCTTGAGCCGGAATACGCCCTTTGGGGGATGGAAGCTGAAGGGCAGGGCTGTGGCCACATTGGTGGGTGGCCGGGTTGTTTTCAGGGATTGTTGAAAGGGGTTTTGCAATGGGTGGAGAAAAGGGCAGGGGAAAACACATTCTGGTGGTGGACGATGAACTCAGCATGCGCGAGTTTCTGGAGGTCATGCTGGGTCGTGAGGGTTATACCATCACAACGGCGGAAAGCGGCGCCGTTGCCCTGAAATACCTGGAAAGCACCCCCTATGATCTGCTGTTGTGCGATATCCGCCTGGGAGACATGACAGGCCTTGATGTACTGAGGGCGGCCAAAGCGAAAAAACCGGATGCGCCCGTGATTCTCATTTCCGCTTACGCCACAACGGAGACAGCGGTTCAGGCCATGAATGCCGGGGCCTATGACTATCTGCCCAAGCCTTTTGCCAACAAGGAGCTTTTGCTGACCATCGGCAATGCCATGACCTTAAGAACCCTTGAGGAAGAGCGCAGGGCCATGAGCGACGCCATGAAGAAAACCCTGCGTTTTGGGCGGATCATTGGCGAGAGCCCGGAGATGGAAAGGATTTTTGAGCGGATCAGTCAGGTGGCCGGGACCCGTACCAGCGTACTCATCACCGGAGAATCAGGAACGGGTAAGGAGCTCATTGCCCGGGCTATCCACGAGGCCTCGCCCAGGGCGGCCAAGGCCTTTGTGGTGGTGAACTGCGGCAGCATTCCGGAAAGTCTCATGGAAAGTTCTTTTTTTGGCCATAAACGGGGTTCCTTTACCGGCGCTACCACAGATCAGAAGGGCTTTTTTGAGGCTGCGGATGGGGGGACGGTTTTCCTGGATGAGATTTCGGAGCTGCCTCTGCCGCTTCAGGTGAAACTCCTCCGAGCCTTACAGGAGCGCAAGATCATGCCCGTGGGCGGCACTCAGGAGATTCCCGTGGATTTCAGGATCATTTCCGCCACTAACCGCAGCCTTGAACAGGCTGTGATCATGGGGAAATTCCGGGAAGACCTTTTTTATCGTCTCAACGTGGTGGAGATCCGTGTGCCGTCCTTAAGGGAAAGGAAAGAAGATCTGCGCATGCTGGCCCAGCATTTTCTGGATAAATACGCAAAGGAGATGGGCAAGGGCGTGATCAAGCTTTCCTCTTACGCCATCGATCTCCTGCAGCGCTACGATTTTCCGGGAAACGTGCGGGAGCTTGAAAATCTCATTGAACGTTCCGTGGCCCTTTCATCCACGAATATCATTCTTCCGGAAAGCCTTTCCCTTTCCTTTCACAAACGCAGAAACGTGATGAAAGCCGAGGGGCAGGCCGCTGAGCTGGACGCCATGGAGGACGTGGCTTCAGGTGTGAATCTGGATGAGATCCTGGAGAGCATCGAAAGGCGTTACCTTGAAAAAGCCATGGACATCACAAGGGGCAGCAAGCAGCGCGCTGCAGATCTTCTGGGAATCACCTTCCGTTCCCTGCGCTACAGGCTGAATAAATACCACATGGATTAGTCCCTGCCTGACTCTGTTTCCCCCTATTCGTATTTCTCAGTCGCTTCCGGAAAGCCTGGACTCCTCGGAAATTTTCTCCCTTTTTTTGTGCAAACAAAGGGCCGGGAGAAGATTTTTTTTGGGGGGCTGAGAGAACACTGGCATCTTTTGATAAAAACGCGTAAAATCCTGCCTGTTTTTCCACATGTCTTGGCTTTGGATTTTCCTTCATCTTGTGTCGCAGCCAGTGCTGGGACGTTGGCGAAGGGAGTCCATTGGGAATATCAAAAAGGAGAGCTGTATGAAGAAATTGGCCATGGTCCTGATGTTCTGGGGGCTCGCCTCGCTGGCTTCCGCTGACCTGATGATGCAGATGCTGCTGGAAGATTACGAGGAAGAGGGCCGGGAAACCACCACACTGTACATGACAAAGGATCGGATCCGAACGGAGGCTCAGGAGGGGGGACAGGGCTTTGTGAGCATTGGTCGGATGGACAGGGATGTGATCTGGATGGTGCGCATGGATCGCAAGATTTACGCGGAGATTTCCATGACGGAAATGCGGCGTATGCACGAAGAAGCCCTTGCCCATGAAGCTGCGGGAAAAGCCATGATGGAAGAGCAGCTGGCGGGTATGGATCCTGAGGAAAGGGAAGGCTACCTTGCCTACCTGGGGATGGATCATGAGGAAGACACTCCTTTGCAGTATGTGAAAAAAGGGCAGGATCGTGTGGGAAAATGGACCTGCACCCTGTATGAGGGCATGCGTAATCAACAAAAAGTTGAGGAAATCTGTACCGTACCTTTAAAAACCCTGGGCATTGAGGAAAAGGATTTCCATGTGCTTCAGAAGATGGCCATGGAAGAGGATAAGCGGGTGGGGGGAAAGGAATGGAAAGAGATGGAAACACGGGGCTTTCCCGTGCGCACCGTTCTTTTTGACGGAGAACGGGCCATCAGCAGTGAAAAGCTTTTGAACATTGAAAGAAAAAACCTTCCAGCGAGTCTCTTTGATCTGCCTGCGGATTTTCGCAAAGTACCCATGATGGCTTTGTATGGGGAATAAGGGCTGAGGGTTTCTAAAGTAGAAAAATTCAGAGGTTTTTGAAAAACGCCCCCTGTTTTCTTGGCAGGCGGCGTTTTTTGTCAGAGGTTGCCAGAGAATAAAGGAGAAAGGATGGGGGATGGAGAAAGAACCGCTGGTTCTGTATGAGGATGAAGCCCTGGTTGCAGTGCATAAGCCTTCGGGCATGCCCGTGCACCGGGGAGGCCGGGAATCCGGCGGATGCAGGGCCTTGCTCCAGGTTCTGCGGGACAGCCTGGGACGGTATGTGTATCCGGTTCATCGTCTGGACAGACCCACATCCGGTATTCTGATTCTGGCCCTTTCTGCGGATATGGCAAGCCATCTGGCAGGTCAGTTCCGACGGCATGAGGTGGATAAGGCCTATCTCGCTCTGGTGCGGGGGCGAACGCCTTCCAGGGGAGTGATTTCCCGATTTCTGAAACCTGAGGATGCCGGGCCTGGGGCTGTGGCGCGCTTCTCCGTGACCCGGTACCACACAAGGGAGTGCGTGGAGATTCCCGTTCCCATGGGAAAAACTCCGAGCCGTTGCTACAGTCTCGTGGAACTGCATCCGGAAACGGGACGGTCTCGGCAGATCCGCAGGCACCTCAATGGCCTCTCCCATCCCATCATCGGCGATACCACCTATGGGGATGGCAGGCATAACCGTTTTTTTCGGGAGGCGTTCGGGTGTAACCGTCTCATGCTGGCCGCTATCCGCATATCCTTTCTCCATCCTGTGACAGGGCATCGCCTTGATCTGAAAAGCCCCCTTGCCAGGGATTTCTGTGAGGTGCTTTTGAAGTTGGGGATGGACAGGGAGGTCTAGCCCCCTGGCTGCTGTGAGGTTCGCCACAAAAGGAGGAGAAATGGCTTGTTTTTTCAAACGGTTTTGGCGTGTTCTTGTGCTGGCCTTCGGGCTGATGTCATCGGCCTCCTGCTCCCAGGCGACCGGGGATTTCTGGGTTTCCCAGGAAAAGCTGGCCGAGCTTGTGCAAAGCTCAGGTTCGGGTTTGCTGCTCATGGATGTCCGGGAAGCTTGGGAATTCAGGCGCGGGCATATTCCGGGATCGATGAATGTGCCTTTAAGCCGCCTTGCAGGGCATACCGCCGAGGTGGTGGCGTTTTTAAGCACAAGGCCGGATCTGGAGGAAATTCTTTTGATCTGCAACACCCATAACCGCAGCCGCAGGGCAAAGGAGATTCTCGCGGCGGAGGGCCTGGAACTGCGGATGCGTGTGCTGGAGATGGGAGTCACGGGATATGAAAGAAAAAAAGGAGGGTGAGGGTCTTTCAGTGTTTTTAAGGCCTGCGTTTGGGTTAAC
>Ga0265295_1001416_pt1 | contig 42166 bp, 30 predicted proteins | sample Munlansysbiofilm_FD_192503 | JGI IMG/M metagenome (GOLD analysis project Ga0265295, IMG submission 192503) | Leachate microbial communities from a municipal landfill in Southern Ontario, Canada - Methane capture system biofilm | ecosystem: Engineered > Solid waste > Landfill > Unclassified ... | reverse complement strand
CCGCCTGGGGAGTACGGTCGCAAGATTAAAACTCAAAGGAATTGACGGGGACCCGCACAAGCGGTGGATGATGTGGATTAATTCGATGCAACGCGAAAAACCTTACCTACCCTTGACATGTCTGGAATCCTTTAGAGATAGAGGAGTGCTCGCAAGAGAACCGGAACACAGGTGCTGCATGGCTGTCGTCAGCTCGTGTCGTGAGATGTTGGGTTAAGTCCCGCAACGAGCGCAACCCTTGTCATTAGTTGCCAGCATTAAGTTGGGCACTCTAATGAGACTGCCGGTGACAAACCGGAGGAAGGTGGGGATGACGTCAAGTCCTCATGGCCCTTATGGGTAGGGCTTCACACGTCATACAATGGTCGGGACAGAGGGTTGCCAAACCGCAAGGTGGAGCCAATCTCAGAAACCCGATCGTAGTCCGGATTGCAGGCTGCAACTCGCCTGCATGAAGTCGGAATCGCTAGTAATCGCGGATCAGCATGCCGCGGTGAATACGTTCCCGGGTCTTGTACACACCGCCCGTCACACCATGGGAGTGGGTTTTACCAGAAGTAGTTAGCCTAACCGCAAGGAGGGCGATTACCACGGTAGGATTCATGACTGGGGTGAAGTCGTAACAAGGTAGCCGTATCGGAAGGTGCGGCTGGATCACCTCCTTTAAGAGCAGGTTCTCCTGCATGCCAAAGCGTCCACGCTTATCGGTTGTTAGTCACGTTGCACAAGGCAATGGTACCCGCCTATCGGTTTGGTGGCCTGTGAAAAGCAGGATACCAGCAGTTGGGTCAGTAGCTCAGTTGGTTAGAGCACCGTCTTGATAAGGCGGGGGTCGCTGGTTCGATTCCAGCTTGACCCACCAAACAGGTTTGTTGGGGGATTAGCTCAGCTGGGAGAGCACCTGCTTTGCAAGCAGGGGGTCGTCGGTTCGATCCCGTCATCCTCCACCAGGATTCTTGTGTAATGGCAGTATTGATGTAAAGTCAGTGTTGCAAGGTTAACAAATACTATGCTAAACTTTCGGGCTTACCTAAAATAACGGGTAGATCAGAGAGGGTAGAATGTAATGTTCAATCGTTTTGCTTTGGCAAAACGGGTGAAGATTGCACTTTACGAAGTGTGATATTGGCTGTATATGTTCTTTAACAATTTGGAAGAAGCACAACAAAGTAATTCAACGGGTATATTGAATTCCACCAGGGATTCAATATATGTCGAAGAAAATACGGGTTGTGATTGCATTATATTTGAAGTTCTCAAATTCAAGACATCATCCGCAAGGATGATAACCTGGAAAATGATGAACGGCACACAAACGTGAAACTCAGCATGCTTTACCGTGATTTGAAAGGCGCGGTAAAGCAAAAAAACCTATAGCCTTTAGTGTTATAGGATCAAGTGACTAAGTGCACATGGTGGATGCCTTGGCGATCACAGGCGATGAAGGACGTAATAGCTTGCGATAAGCTGCGGGGAGCTGGCAAATAAGCTTTGATCCGCAGATTTCCGAATGGGGGAACCCACCTCTTTTAGAGGTATCCTGTCCTGAATACATAGGGGCAGTGAAGCGAACCGAGTGAACTGAAACATCTAAGTAACTCGAGGAAAAGAAATCAACCGAGATTCCGAAAGTAGCGGCGAGCGAAATCGGATCAGCCTTGACGAGATAGCGTAATGTATAGTCGAACGGAATGGAAAGTCCGGCCGCAGCAGGTGATAGCCCTGTAGACGAAATACGTTACGTGGTACTAAGCGTCGAACAAGTAGGGCGGGACACGTGAAATCCTGTCTGAACATGGGGGGACCATCCTCCAAGGCTAAATACTCGTGATCGACCGATAGTGAACCAGTACCGTGAGGGAAAGGCGAAAAGAACCCCGGAAGGGGAGTGAAATAGATCCTGAAACCGTGTGCATACAAACAGTAGGAGCGGGCTTGTCCCGTGACTGCGTACCTTTTGTATAATGGGTCAGCGACTTACATTCAGTGGCAAGCTTAACCGAATAGGGAAGGCGTAGCGAAAGCGAGTCCGAATAGGGCGATTCAGTCGCTGGGTGTAGACCCGAAACCAGGCGATCTATCCATGGTCAGGTTGAAGGCACGGTAACACGTGCTGGAGGACCGAACCCACTAATGTTGAAAAATTAGGGGATGAACTGTGGATAGGGGTGAAAGGCTAAACAAGCCTGGAAATAGCTGGTTCTCTCCGAAAACTATTTAGGTAGTGCCTCGTGTATTACTGCCGGGGGTAGAGCACTGTTATAGCTAGGGGGTCATGGCGACTTACCAACCTATGGCAAACTCCGAATACCGGCAAGTACAGCACGGGAGACAGAGCACTGGGTGCTAACGTCCAGACTCAAGAGGGAAACAACCCAGACCGCCAGCTAAGGTCCCCAAAATTGGCTAAGTGGGAAACGAAGTGGGAAGGCATAGACAGTCAGGAGGTTGGCTTAGAAGCAGCCATCCTTTAAAGAAAGCGTAATAGCTCACTGATCGAGTCGTCCTGCGCGGAAGATGTAACGGGGCTAAGCCAGTTACCGAAGCTGCGGGTGTATGATTTATCATACGCGGTAGGAGAGCGTTCTGTAAGCCTGAGAAGGTGTCTGGAGACGGATGCTGGAGGTATCAGAAGTGCGAATGCTGACATGAGTAGCGATAAAGGGAGTGAAAAGCTCCCTCGCCGTAAGTCCAAGGTTTCCTGCGCAACGTTCATCGGCGCAGGGTGAGTCGGCCCCTAAGGCGAGGCAGAGATGCGTAGCTGATGGGAAGTTGGTTAATATTCCAACACCATTGTTGAATGCGATGGGGGGACGGATTGCGAAATGTGATCGGGTGATTGGTTGTACCCGTTGCTTGTACCAAGAAGGTGGTTAGGTAAATCCGGCCACGTAATTCAAGGTATCGGCTCGAAGCGAACTTAGGTTCGTGAAGTCATAGGAAGTGGTCCCAGGAAAAGCCTCTAAGCTTCAGTTCAACAGTGACCGTACCGCAAACCGACACAGGTGGACGGGATGAATATTCCAAGGCGCTTGAGAGAACTCAGGAGAAGGAACTCGGCAAATTAATACCGTAACTTCGGGAGAAGGTATGCCCTTGTAGCGTGTTAAAGCGCGAACGGGCCGCAGAGAAATGGTGGCTGCGACTGTTTATTAAAAACACAGCACTCTGCTAACACGAAAGTGGACGTATAGGGTGTGACGCCTGCCCGGTGCTGGAAGGTTAAGTGATGGCGTGCAAGCGCTTGATCGAAGCCCCAGTAAACGGCGGCCGTAACTATAACGGTCCTAAGGTAGCGAAATTCCTTGTCGGGTAAGTTCCGACCTGCACGAATGGCGTAACGATGGCCACACTGTCTCCTCCTGAGACTCAGCGAAGTTGACATGGTTGTGATGATGCAATCTCCCCGCGGCTAGACGGAAAGACCCCATGAACCTTTACTGTAGCTTTACATTGAATTGTGAACCGGCCTGTGTAGGATAGGTGGGAGGCGTTGAAGTAGTGTCGCTAGATGCTATGGAGCCATCCTTGAAATACCACCCTGGTCTGTTTGCGGTTCTAACCTAGGCCCGTTATCCGGGTTGGGGACAGTGTATGGTGGGCAGTTTGACTGGGGCGGTCTCCTCCTAAAGTGTAACGGAGGAGTTCGAAGGTACGCTAGGTACGGTCGGAAATCGTGCTGATAGTGCAATGGCATAAGCGTGCTTGACTGTGAGACTGACACGTCGAACAGGTGCGAAAGCAGGACATAGTGATCCGGTGGTTCTGAATGGAAGGGCCATCGCTCAACGGATAAAAGGTACTCTGGGGATAACAGGCTGATACCACCCAAGAGTTCATATCGACGGTGGTGTTTGGCACCTCGATGTCGGCTCATCTCATCCTGGGGCTGTAGCCGGTCCCAAGGGTATGGCTGTTCGCCATTTAAAGAGGTACGTGAGCTGGGTTTAAAACGTCGTGAGACAGTTTGGTCCCTATCTGCCGTGGGCGTTGGATACTTGACGGAGCCTGCTCCTAGTACGAGAGGACCGGAGTGGACGTACCGCTGGTGTATCGGTTGTCATGCCAATGGCATTGCCGAGTAGCTATGTACGGAAGAGATAACCGCTGAAGGCATCTAAGCGGGAAACTCGTCTGAAGATTAGGTATCCCGGGGGCTAGACCCCCCTGAAGGGTCGTTCGAGACCAGGACGTTGATAGGTCAGGTGTGTAAGTGCAGTAATGCACTCAGCTAACTGATACTAATTGCCCGTGCGGCTTGATCCTATAACTCTGCAGGTTATACTGCTGACAATAGCGTTCAAGTGTCGTTCAAAACTCAAATCGTGTCCCATGAAATAAATCATGGCCACGTCAATCCCAACACCAATACTTCATCGATCATACCCAACATTACCAACATTGTGCTTCTTCCAAATTGCTAACTGCATACACAGCAGTAAGCCATACCAGCTTACGCTTGACGACCATAGCAAGGTGGACCCACTCCTTCCCTTCCCGAACAGGACAGTGAAACGCCTTCGCGCCGATGATAGTGGATGGACATCCGTGAAAGTAGGTCATCGTCAGGCTCTTTATTCAAAAAAAACCCCTTCAGATAATTCTGAAGGGGTTTTTTATTGCCTGTAAAATATTGCCCGGCTGTTTTTAGTTTTGTATCCATCCAGGCCCGGACCATGGCCCGGCAGATTCCTGCTACGTCAAGAAACTCTCAAGCACAACGTCCAGCGGTAAACGCACTGGCCGGATGGCCAGTGCCTGTTAATTGATGCTCTGCATTAATTAAAGAAGGCGTTGCCGGATGACATTGGATATCCAGCCAGCCACACTGTTAATAAAACTCTTATAAAATCATGTCAAACTGAGCTTGGCAGGTACGGCAGGCACAAAAAAACGGGCTTGTGCCCGTTTCTTGTATTTGTGCTGCCTGCCACCTTACTTCAGGTGTGTGCTAACCAGCTTGGTCATTTCAAACATGCTGACCTGTTCTTTGCCAAAAATTGGGCGCAGTTTATCATCGGCATTGATATTGCGACGATTTTGAGGATCTTGCAAATCATGTTTTTTAATGTATTCCCAGATTTTTTTGGTAACTTCTGTGCGAGGTAGTGGTTCGCTACCAACAACGGCGGCCAATTCGGTGCTTGGTGTAAGGGGTTTCATAAACGCTGCATTTGGCTTGCGTGCAGGTTTTTCCGATTTAGTTGTGGCCATGTTTGGGCTCTCCTTAAAGGCAGGTAATTATATAGTGTGTGTAGTAGAGAATAACGTGTAATAGGAAGCTTGCCTAGTATTTTTTACAGTATATTTTGCTTAAAATGGTTTTTAGGCCTTTGTTTTTGAAAATTATACTTTATTAACCATTGTTGTGTGTTGATGGCCGATTTAATGGGGTTTTAGTAGCATCACTAATGGTTAAGTTAAATTTGAAGGGCTTGCAGCAATCTTGGGTATAAAGTGCTTATTTTAGTTATAGTGCATAATTATTCAATAGAAATTCTGCTTTTAAAATTCAATCATGCAAATTACTGATCATTCAATTACCTTAATACGTCCCGACGACTGGCATCTGCATCTACGTGACGGGCCTGCCCTCGAGTCTGTTGTTGCCGATAGTGCCCGGCAATTTGCCCGAGCTATTGTCATGCCTAATCTGCGACCGCCAGTAACAACTGTGGCATTGGCGGCGGCTTATAAATCAAGAATTGAAGCAGCGTTGGATAAAACGGGCTACCAAGGCAATTTCCAGCCCTTGATGACTTTATATTTAACCGATAATACCTCGGCAGAGGAAATTCAAAAAGCGGCTGAGTCAGGCTTTATTCATGCGGTTAAATTATATCCAGCAGGTGCCACTACTAATTCGGATGCTGGCGTTACCGATTTGCTTGGCAAATGCCAGCCTGCCCTTGAGGCTTTGCAAAAGCATGGGATGCCTTTGTTGGTTCATGGCGAAGTCACAGACCCGTCGGTAGACCTGTTTGATCGTGAAGCGGTTTTTATTGATCAGGTAATGATTCCCCTGCGTCGTGATTTTCCTGAGCTAAAGGTGGTGTTTGAACATATCACGACTCAGGAAGGCGCCCACTATGTGCGTGATGCGCATGGTCCGGTAGCGGCAACCATTACGGCTCACCACCTGCTTTATAATCGTAATGCCATTTTTACGGGTGGTATTCGCCCGCATTACTACTGCCTGCCCGTTTTAAAGCGTGAAAAACATCGTTTGGCCTTGCTTGAGGCAGCCACCAGCGATAGCACACGCTTTTTTCTTGGCACAGACAGCGCTCCGCATGCAAAAGGCCTTAAAGAGCATGCCTGTGGCTGTGCCGGTTGCTATACTTCCGTGCATGCCATGGAGCTTTATGCGACTGCCTTCGACTTGGTCGGCAAGCTGGATAAACTGGAGGCCTTTGCAAGTCTGAACGGGCCTGATTTTTATGGGCTGCCCCGCAACCAGGAAAAAATTACCCTGGAACGTGCAGAATATACCATTCCGCTAGAGTTACCCTATGCGGACAATGCTACCCTGGTGCCACTGGCGGCGGGTGAGCGCCTGAACTGGAAAATGAAATAATTGGGTGACTGATGTCTGGCAATCCCGGGCTTGTAAAAGCAGTTCGGGATTGTCAATCTAATCGGTCTTAAGTGAATGGTTGTGTTGGGTTGGTTAAATTCCCAATCTAAAATGGCAAGACAAATTGATAGGCGTTCCCTTAGCTAAAAATGAAAATTAACATTACCGAAGAATGCTACAAAAATGTAGATGACTACTTTAATCAGCTTTTTTTAAAAGAAGATGTCATTCCTGAAAAAGTACTGGAACATTGCAAAAGCCACCATCTTCCAGCCATTAACGTGGCACCCAATCAGGGCAAGCTGCTTCATATGCTGGTCAAGATGAATGCGGCGCGACGTATTCTGGAAATTGGTACGCTGGGGGCATACAGTACCGTTTGGATGGGACTGGCTTTGCCCGACAACGGCTGCCTTGTTACCCTGGATTTTGATGAAAACTATATCAAGGTTGCCCGTGAAAGCCTGAATATCGCAGGCTTGCAGGACAAGGTGGATATCAGGCAAGGCGTGGCTGCTGATACACTGGCGCAAATGGTAAAAGACCGCGAAACGCCATTTGATTTTATTTTTATTGATGCAGACAAGGAAAACAATCCGCTCTATCTGGCGTATGCCCTGAAACTGTCACGTCCGGGCACTGTTATTGTGGCTGATAATGTGGTGCGTCAGGCCAAAATACTGGATGAAAGTGGCAAGGCGGATAATATCCGGGGGCTGCGCCAATGCTTTGAGGATATGGCGGCCAACCCCCAGCTTACCGTGACAGCTTTTCAAACCCTGGGATCAAAAGGCTGGGATGGCCTGGCAATTGCTATAGTTAAGCAATAAGGTCTTCAGGCCAGCCAGTATGCCTAGCTGCTTTCTTTTTTGGCTTCCAGCTGTTCCCAGCGGTCAAAAAGAGCAAGCAGTTCATCTTCCAGTTCTTGCAGCCGAAGGTTGATACCATTGGCGGTGTCTGAGCCGTCCTTGTAAAGTTCTGGGTCGGACAGTTTAGCGGTCAGTTCAGCCTGTTCTGTTTCCAGTATTGAAATTTCTTCAGGCAGGGTTTCAAGTTCTTTCAGTTCCCAGCTGCTAATTCGTGAACGGTTTTGGCGTGGCTTGGCCTGAGACGCATTGTTAGTGGCTGGCTCTTGGGCTTTTTTGTCTGTGCTAACAGGCTTGCCAGCCAGTCTGTTAGCGACTTCGACTGGCCGTTGCTCCAGCCAGTCATCATAGCCGCCTACGTAATCCCGCCATTGCCCGTCACCCTCATAAGCAATGGTTTGCGTAATCACATTATTCAGGAAGGCCCGGTCGTGGCTGACCAGTAAAACCGTGCCATTGAAATCTTGTAGTAATTCCTCAAGCAATTCAAGGGTTTCGATATCAAGGTCGTTGGTGGGTTCATCCATAACCAGGATATTGGCAGGTCGGGCAAACAGCCTTGCCAGTAGCAGGCGGGCCCTTTCACCGCCTGACAGGCTGGAAACTGGAGATTGTGCCCGTGCCGGTGAAAACAGGAAATCGCCCAGATAGCTCATGACATGTTTGCGCTGCTGGCCAATTTCAATCCACTCACTGCCCGGATTGATCACCTCGGTGAGAATAGCATTTTCATCCAGTTGTTCACGCATTTGGTCAAAATAGGCAATCGACAAATTGGTGCCCAGCTTGATCTTGCCTTCAGTTGGCGCCAGTTTGCCCAGAATGATTTTAAGCAACGTGGTTTTACCGGCACCGTTAGGACCAATCAGGCCAATCCGGTCACCACGTATGATGGTAGTGGAGTAGTTTTTAATAACGGTTTTATCGCCGAATGAGTGGCTAATGTTTTCCAGCTCGGCTACCAGTTTTCCTGATTTTTCACCCACAGAAACGGCCAGATTGACATTGCCGACGCGTTCTCGTCGTTCGCCGCGTTCGCGGCGCAGGGATTCAAGGCGTCTTACTCTGCCTTCATTGCGGGTGCGACGGGCTTCAACTCCTTTGCGAATCCAGACCTCTTCCTGGGCTAAAAATTTGTCAAAACGTTCATTTTGCAGCTTTTCGGCTTCCAGCCATTCTGCCTTGCGTGCCTGCCATTGGCTGAAGTTACCCGGAAAACTGTGTAGCTGGCCTCGATCCAGTTCGATAATGCGTGTGGTGACGGCATCAAGAAAACGGCGGTCGTGGGTAATAATAACGCAGGCTGAGCGACAGCTTTGGATCATTTGCTCAAGCCAGAGAATGCCCTCAAAGTCCAAGTGGTTGGTGGGTTCATCAAGCAGCAGAAGATCGGGGTCTTCTATAAAGGCGCGAGCCAGGGCAATGCGTTTTCGGGTGCCGCCAGACAGTCCCTTGACCTGGACATCGGGATCCAGACCCAGCTTTTCAATAATCGCACTGGTGCGGGCAGGACGAGCCCAATCTTCGGAGTCCAGGATATCACCACAGATATTCTCATAAACGGTTTGGCTGTCGTTAAGAATGGGTTCCTGCTCAACGGTAATAACATGTAGTGAGTTCATTCTGGAGACTTCGCCGTCATCGGCTTCGGTGCGACCGTCCAGAATGCGTAGCAGGGATGATTTACCAGCGCCATTGCGGCCGATCAGACCGATTCTTTCGGACTCCTGGATGGTAAGGTTGGCATTGTCTAGCAGGGCGTGATGACCATATGCAAGATGTGCATTAATAAGTGTAATAAGAGTTTGTGCTGCCATAAAGTAGATCAAGAAATAAATTAGGTAAACGTTTTTTTATTCTTTTGGGATAAAAGGACTTTAACACCTTTGCCGGGAATAAGTCGGTTAAAATGCTTTTCTGGCAAAGTGGGTTGGGCAATCGCGGGGTTTATTCCCCGAGGAACGTCCGGACTCCGCAGGGCAGGATAGCGGCTAACAGCCGTCCGGTTGCGCAAGCAACCGAGGAACAGGGCCACAGAGACGAGACTGCAGCGTGGGCACGCAAGTGCACTGATACGGCAACTTCCGTATGGCATTGCCGCAAGGCAATAACGCAGCAGGGTGAAACGCGGTAACCTCTATCCGGAGCAACATCAAATAGGCATGCGTCTGGCTTTGCCAGGAAGGGCGGCTCGTTCAAGCATGCGGGTAGATGGCTAGAGCGCATCAGCAATGATGCGCCCAGAGGAATGATTGCCAACCAGTTTACTGGTTTACAGAATCCGGCTTATAGGCTCACTTTGTCAGTTCTTTTCTTGCACACTAAAATTCTTCGTCCCTTTAGGGTGGATAGGGGTATCGTGTGTGGGTTTTTGCTGAAAATTGTTAAGAAATGATAAAAATTAATAAACAGTATTTACAGCATCTTCCATCTTACTTTCACTTTGTTTTTTAAGGGCTTGATTTCTAAAGAGCTTTCTATTTTATGTTTTTGTAAGAAAGCGCTAAGTCTTTGTTGTCATTGAAAAAAGTCAATAAATAAAGCTTGACCAAATATCAGCCTTGTCTTAAAGTGGGAAAAAGTAGGGAAATGTGGAAAAAAGTGGGGGAAAAGTGGTTTTCCAGGGAAACAGTGCGCTTACCTTAGATGCCAAGGGACGGATGACCATTCCGGCTCGGTATCGTGACGCATTAATGGAATCCGCCCATGGTGCCTTGACTATTACCCGTAATTTTGATGGTGGTTTGCTTATTTATCCCCGCTCCGTGTGGGAAGAAAAGCGCGAAACTATCATGCAATTGCCTATGTCCGCCCGTCATGTCCAGCGTATGTTGCTGGGTAATGCCCAGGATGTGGATATAGACGGGTCAGGGCGAGTTCTTATTGCTCCCGAATTGCGCACTGCCACAGCAATGATTAAAGACGTTGTTTTAGTTGGCATGGGCAGGCATTTTGATCTTTGGGATGCCCAGATGTTTGCACAAATGCAGGCGGCTGATATGGCCAAGGGTTTACCAGAAAGTTTGGATGATTTTTCATTGTGATGTCAGAAAGTTTCGTACACAAGACCGTTTTGCTTGGAGCAACTGTCAATGCGCTGGTACACGATGAGTTTAATGTAAAGGCCAAATGGATTCACGATTTGTTGCCAGCCGGTAATAAGCAAGGTGTTTTCGTTGATGGCACATTTGGCAGGGGGGGGCACAGTCGTTATTTGCTGTCCCAGCTTTCTCCTAATGCAAAACTGTTTGTTTTTGACAAAGATCCCCTGGCAATGGCGTCAGCACGTCAATTGCAGCAGGAAGATTCCCGGGTTGAAATTATTCATGGTGGCTTTTCTTCAATGGAAGAAGAGTTGCGCCAGCGTGGCATTAGCCAGGTGCAGGGCGTTTTATTGGATTTGGGGGTTTCTTCCCCACAGATAGATGATGCATCCAGAGGCTTTTCCTTCATGCGTGAAGGGCCGCTGGATATGCGAATGGATACCAGTCGTGGCATCACTGCGGCTGAATGGCTGGCACAGGCCAGTATTGAAGAAATGAAGGAGGTTATAAAAAACTATGGCGAAGAACGGTTTGCTTTCCCGATTGCAAAGGCGATTGATCATCGCCGCCAATCCAGCCCTTTGTGCACCACGCTCGAACTTGCCGAGCTCGTCTCAACCGTCGTCCGGACGAGGGAAAAAGGTCAACATCCGGCCACACGCACCTTTCAGGCTATACGGATTCACATCAATCAAGAGCTCGAAGAGTTGGCGAACACCCTCGCGTCAATTTTAAGATTGCTTGCGCCAGGTGGCAGGATGTCAGTAATCAGCTTTCATTCACTTGAAGACCGAATGGTAAAACAGTGCATTGCGGCAGCGGCAAATCCGGGGGCCGAATTGGCACGTTTGCCCTTGCGTGAAAGCGAAATGCCCCAGCCTGTCCTGAAAAATATAGGCAGGGTACTGGCGACCGACGCTGAAGTGGCTGGTAATCCCCGTTCCCGCTCGGCAGTATTGCGGGTGGCGCAAAGAACGACAACTGAATTGACGGATGCCGATGCCTTTGTCAGCAGGCCGCTTATGTTGGGTGGACAGTCTGGCAAGCGGAGAGCATCATGGCGCGGCTAGGTTTATTCCTATTGGTGGGGTGGTTTGTTTATAGTGCTATTTCGCTGGTGTCGGTGCGCTATCAACAGCGCTTGTTGTATGTTGAGCTTGGTCGTGCCCAGGCAGTAGAAAATGATCTGGGTATTGACTGGCGTTATTTGCAGCTTGAGCGTGCAAAGTTAACCGCCAATGCGCGTATTCAACAAGTAACCACTCAAAAACTGAAGATGCAAATTCCGCATATCGGTCAAATTATTTACATCAAAGATTCTGAGCTGGCGAATAATCCGGCCTTGCCTGCAGCACAACAGAGTCATCAATAAAAGGGAGGCCCAATGCTCAAATTCGGCAAAAACAAAATCCCTGAGTTGTTCAAGCGATCCAGAGAAAATACGTATTCCCATCATTACAGCAGCCCGGTTTTGCATGTGCAAATCCCCAGGTGGCGTGCGCGCATCCTTTTTTTTCTTATTGCCCTGGGTTTTCTGGCGGTGATTGGCAGAGCCCTGTACATTCAAATCATGAGTACCGAATTTTTGCAGGCAGAAGGCGACAAGCGTTTTGAACGTACCTTGCAGTTACCGGCTACCCGCGGAGCCATTACCGACCGTAATGGCGATTTTCTGGCAACCAGTACACCTGCGGTAGCGATCTGGAGTGTACCCGCGGAAACCAGCAAGGCAAGCGCCCAGCAGCTTGGTGATTTGGCTAAACGGCTGGATATGCCCCTGAAAGACCTGCAAGAAAGACTGAAAAACCGGGATAAAACATTTGTTTATCTGAAGCGGCAAATTTCGACAGACATTGGCAAAGAGATAAAAGCGCTGGGTATTCCTGGTATTCATTCTTTACCAGAGTCCAAGCGCTCTTATCCGCAGGGCTCCCTGACGGCGCATGTGGTTGGATTTACCAATATCGAAGATAAGGGTATAGAAGGTATTGAACTGCAATTGAACGATGAATTGCAGGGCAAGCGGGGTTTGCGCCGGGTGTTGCGTGACCGTATCGGACGTATTATTGAAGATGTTCAGGAAGTCGAACTGGCAACAGACGGTGCGGATGTTAAACTGACTATAGACGGACATATTCAGCTTCTTACTACCCAGGCACTTGAAAAGGCCATGGAAAAACATGGTGCCGAGTCGGCTGGGGCGGTGGTGATTGATACGCAAAATGGTGAAATCCTGGCCATGGTCAGTTTGCCGTCTTATGATCCTAACAAGCAGTCTCAACGTAAAGGTGCCGCGCTCCGGAATCGCGTCATTACCGACACCTTTGAGCCAGGTTCCATTATTAAACCGCTGGTTGCCGCGTTGGCACTGGATGCGGGTGTCATTACCAAAAACACCCTGTTCAATACGGGTACGGGTTCATACCGCTATCAGGGCGCCACTATTACCGATGTCAGTTCCCGCAATGGTACGTTGAATGTGTCCGGAATTTTACGCCGCTCCAGTAATATTGGCATGACCATGATTTCCGAGCGTTTGCGTTCGGAGCAAATGTGGACCGTATTTAATGCGCTGGGTTTCGGGCAGGTTCCCAATACCGGCTTTCCCGGTGCCGCTTCGGGTCGGGTCCGCTCATGGGAGCGCTGGAAGCTGATTGAAAAGGCCACCATGTCCTATGGATATGGATTATCGGTGTCGTTGTTACAAATCGCCAAGGCGTTTACAACGCTGGCCCGTGATGGCGACATGATCTCCCTGTCATTGATTAAAAATGACAAGCAACCTACCAGTATCCAGATCTACAAGCCGCAAACGGCCCGTAATGTAAGGGCCATGCTCGAAGAGTCGTCCGGTCCCGAGGGTAATAAAATTCAGGCGATGGTTAACGGTTACCGTATTGGCGGAAAAAGCGGAACCGCAAGACAAATTGTTAACGGACGTTATAGCCGCTCTGATTACAGGGGTTCATTTGTTGCCGTAGCGCCTATTTCAAAACCCAGAGTTGTTGTGGCAGTAACCGTGAACAGGCCGAAAAAAGGGGGGTATTACGGTACGCTCACTGCAGGACCGGTTGCGGCAGAAATCATTGAAGGCACTTTGAAGTATCTGACGGTTCAGCCCGATTTGCCGGTAGAGCCTGCGCTGGAAGCAAAGAGCCCGAATAATACAAGCAGGAGAAACCGGGGATGACCGTACAAGACATATTGCATTGGCTACAACAGCACGTCGCACCCACCGTGCATCTTCAGCTAAACTCCAGGGACATCACTAAAGGAGATGTTTTTGTTGCCTGCACAGGCACGTCACAAAACGGTGCCGCGTATATTAAGGATGCGATTGCAAACGGTGCAGCAGCCATTTTGCTGGAGCAATCCCACGACAGGCAAGTGCTATCCGGATACCCGGTGCCAGTATTGACCGTGCCGGGTTTGCGTCAATTGCTGGGTGAACTGGGTGATACCTGGTACGGGCACCCATCAGAGCAGGTTTTTGTTATTGCCGTTACCGGTACTAATGGTAAAACCTCTTGCGCCACCTGGCTGGCCAGGGCACTTACTGCCAATGGCGTGCCATGTGCCACTATTGGTACGCTGGGTATGGTCTTGCCCAATAACGATAACCTGGGTGGTTCTCTAACAACCCCTGATGTACTTACTTTACATCGTTTGCTGGCAGAATTGCGAAACCGGGAAATCAATGCCGTTTCTATCGAGGCCTCTTCTATTGGCCTTGACCAGGGGCGCATGGACGGCTTGCGAATCCGGATTGCCGCCTTTTCCAATCTTACCCTTGATCACCTTGATTACCATAAAGACATGGCGCAATACGAGCAGGCCAAAATGCGCCTGTTTCACTGGCCTGGCTTGCAACATGCGGTCATTAATCTTGATGATCCTGCTGGCGAACGCATGTTTCGTGATTCCCATGCTGAAAATACCATTGGCTATTCGTTAAACAATCATGCCCAGGCAAAAATTCTTGCTAAAGAACACCGCTTTTATGATTACGGGCTGGCTTTCGACTTATTCAGTTCGCAAGGTGAGGCGCAGGTGCTGACAAGGCTGCTGGGCGAGCACAATATTTCCAATTTGTTGTTGGTGGTCGGTGTTTTGCAGGCCATGGGCTGGGAATTGGTCGATATCGTCAAAACCATCAGCCTGTTTGAACCAGTTCCCGGGCGTCTGCAGATTGTGAAAGGTCTTGATGCAGAAGGCGAGACTGGCATGCAGCCGTTGGTGGTGGTGGATTACTCTCATACACCAGACTCGCTGGAGCGAGCACTGGATGCCTTGCGGCCAACCGCATTGGCCAGGAAAGGACGGTTGATTTGTGTTTTTGGCTGTGGCGGTGACCGTGATAAAGTCAAACGTCCTGTCATGGGGAAGATTGTCTCGCAAAAAGCCGATCTGGTTTATGTAACCAGTGACAATCCCCGTACCGAAGACCCCGAACAGATTCTGGCCGAGATACTTGTTGGCATGCCCACAGTTCCCAATGTTCTACCTGATCGGGCCAGTGCCATTTTGCAGGCGGTTTTGCATGCCATGCCAACTGATGTGATTTTGGTGGCTGGCAAAGGGCATGAGACCTATCAGGAAATTAATCATGTCAAAACCAGTTTTGATGATCGTGAGTGGTCAGTGCTGGCGCTTGCTTTGCGCCATGCCACCGGCGTCTCAAGCGATTCACGTAGTGTTGGCAAAGGACAGATATTCATCGCCCTGCAAGGTGAAAATTTTGATGCCCATGATTTTCTGGATAAAGTTCAACAAACAGGCGCCTTGCTGGCGGTGGTCAGTCGTAAAAATCCGCTTATAGATCTGCCCCAGGTGCGGGTTGCCAACACAGGCAGGGCACTTGAGTTGATGGGCAAGGCCTGGCGTTCCCTGTTTACTATCCCGGTTATTGGGGTTGCGGGCAGCAATGGCAAAACAACTACCAAAGAAATGATTGCCTCCATTCTGGCCGCACATGTCGGCCCAGATCATTATATTGCCACAAAAGGCAACCTCAATAATCAAATCGGTGTCCCGTTAAGTTTGCTTGGTCTGAATGAAAGTCATCAGATGGCCGTGTTTGAACTGGGCATGAATCACCCGGGCGAGATCCGTATCCTGACTGACCTGGCCAGACCCACCGTTGGATTGGTCAATAACGCCCAAAGGGAACACCAGGAGTTCATGCAAACGGTAGAAGCGGTAGCGCTTGAAAACGCAGACGTAATTGCCGGACTTGATGGTAGCGGTGTTGCCGTTTTCCCTGCCGACGAACCTTATACCGCCTTATGGCAGGACATTGCCGGTAACCGTCACCGGATTTTATTCGGTTTTGGTGAACAGGCCGATGTCACTGCCCAGGAACTGGACGCTGATAGTAACGGCAGCCGTTTTCTGCTGGTAACCCCCAAGGCTTCTGGTCGGGTTTCATTGAATATTCCCGGCTATCATAATGTGCGTAATGCATTGGCTGCCACTGCCTGTGCTCTGGCAATCGGGATACCTTTGGATACCATTATCATTGGGTTACAAAAATTCAGTCCTGTAAAGGGACGAATGCAAGGTTTTGTGCTTGCAGACGGCACAAAACTGCTTGATGACTCGTATAATGCAAACCCTGATTCCGTTCGTGCAGCCATTGATGTCCTGTCACAATTGCCTGGGATCAAAGTTCTGGTTTTGGGTGATATGGCCGAAGTGGGTGAAGATGGTCCGCAAATGCATGTCGAGGTGGGTTGTTATGCCCAAGAAAAAGGGATTGATTACCTGTTGGCTTATGGCGATGCATCCCGGCAAACCGTACAGGCTTTTGGTTCACAGGCAACGCATTTTGATGACATTCATCAGATGGCACCGCACATCAGAAATCTTAAACCGTTAAATATTTTAGTGAAAGGATCACGATCAATGCGTATGGAGCGGGTCATTGCAGACTTGCAAAAAGCTTCATCCATTGAAGGGGAAAAAGATGCTGTATGAGTTATTCAGGTGGCTGTCTGAAAGTATCAGCGGCTTTGGCGTATTTGAGTATATTACGCTGCGCGCCATGTTGGCATGCGCCACTGCCTTGTTTATTGGCCTGTGGGCCGGCCCGCGTGTCATCCGTAAGTTAACCGAGCTTAAAATTGGCCAGGCAGTTCGAGCCTATGGGCCCGAGTCGCACTTGGTCAAAAATGGTACGCCCACCATGGGGGGCGTGCTGATTCTTATTGCCATTGCTATCAGTACTTTATTATGGGCAGATTTAAGCAACCGATTTGTCTGGGTGGTTATGCTGGTTACCTTCGGGTTTGGGGCAATTGGCTGGGTTGATGATTATCGCAAGGTGGTTCATCGCAATCCTGAAGGCATGTCCTCGCGAGAGAAATTTTTCTGGCAGTCATTAATTGGCTTGATTGCATCGGTATATCTTACTTTTGCCGTTTCGGCACCAGCTAATGCCGATTTATGGCCCTTGTTTAAAGAATGGGTCTTAAGCGGTTTCACCATGCCATTGCCATCGCGTGCCGACCTGATTGTGCCTTTCTTCAAAAGTGTCAGCTACCCACTGGGCGTCTTTGGTTTTGCTGCGTTAACCTGGATGGTTATTGTGGGTACCAGCAATGCCGTCAACCTGACCGATGGCCTTGATGGCCTGGCCATTATGCCAACCGTCATGGTGGGCGGTGCCTTGGGTATTTTTGCCTATATTGTAGGGCGGGTTGATTACTCTAAATACCTCCTGTTTCCTTATATTCCGGGGGCCTCTGAAATGTTAATCCTGTGCGCGGCCCTGGCGGGTGCCGGATTGGCATTCCTGTGGTTCAACGCATATCCCGCCCAAGTGTTTATGGGTGATGTCGGTGCGCTGGCCCTGGGTGGCATGCTGGGCACAGTTGCCGTTATTGTCCGGCAGGAAATTGTCTTGTTTATCATGGGGGGCGTGTTTGTGGTAGAAACCCTGTCGGTCATGATTCAGGTGATCTGGTTCAAATACACCAAGAAAAAATATGGTAGTGGCCGTCGCATACTCCGGATGGCCCCTTTGCATCATCACTTTGAAGTGGGTGGCTGGAAAGAAACCCAGGTGGTAGTGCGTTTTTGGATTATCACGATGATGCTTGTGCTACTTGGTTTGGCAACCTTGAAATTACGATGAATACACAGTCAGAAAACAACGTTTTGTCTTTTCCCTCTTTGGTCCTGGTTCTGGGGCTGGGGGAAACCGGGCTTGCTGCCGCTTTATGGTGCTTGCGTAATCAGGCACGTTTGCGCATTGCCGATACCCGGTCCAACCCGCCAGGCCTTGATACGCTGGATGCGACTGGGCAGCCTTTTGAAAAATTTCTGGGTGAGTCATGTTTTGACAGCCAGGTATTGGACGGTGTTGAAGCAATAGTCTTAAGCCCGGGCCTGGTACCTTCCGAGCCGCATCTGGCTGCTTTTCTAGATCTCGCGCGGCAACGGAATATTGACATAGTGGGTGAGATTGAACTGTTTTCTCGCGCACTGTTGCAGTTAAGGCAAACACAGGGTTATGAACCCAAGGTGTTGGGTATTACCGGAACAAATGGAAAAACCACGGTGACGACCATGGTCCGGGACATGTTGCAGGAAGCCGGGCTGGTTGTTATGGCTGCAGGTAATATCAGCCCTTCAGCCTTAACCGCGCTGATGGCGGCACTTGACGCTAATGCCTTGCCCGATGTCTGGATACTTGAACTATCCAGCTTCCAGTTACTGACCGTTAAATCCTTGCAGCCTGATGCGGCTGTCGTGCTCAATATTACGCAAGATCACCTGGACTGGCATGGCAGTATGCAGGAATACACGGACTGCAAGGCAAAATTGCTCAAGATGAGCCAGGTCGCCATTATCAATCGCGATGATGAAATGGTCAGTGCCATGATTGAATTTGCCAATGACCTGAATGTACGTGCTTTTGGTGAAACAGAGCCGCTTCTTGATCAGGATATGGGTCTGGAAGACAGCAACGGCATGCTGTGGCTGGCCGCTGGCAGTGCCGATGAGTTCGATTTGCCTGCAACCGGAGGCAGAAGGAAAAAGAATCTGGAGCGTCCGGTTAGAAAAAATGGCGTGCTTAAACGATTGATGCCGGCCGATGCGATGCAGGTGAGAGGCCGGCATAATGCCCTGAACGCCTTGGCAGCGATGGCCCTGTGCCGGGTACTGGGTATTGGCTGGACGCCATTACTTAATGCTTTAAGAAATTATGTGGCCGAACCGCACCGTACTAATTTTGTCAGAAGCATCAAAGGGGTGGATTTCATCAATGATAGCAAGGGCACTAATGTAGGCTCCACGGTTGCCGCGCTCAAAGGTATGGGACGCAAGGTGGTGTTAATTGCGGGTGGCCTGGGCAAGGGGCAGGATTTCTCGCCGTTGCTTGCACCGGTTTCGCGTTTTGCCCGTGCTGTTATTCTGATCGGACAGGATGCCCATGTGATTGAACGGGCTCTGGCGCCTGCCGGGGTTCCGTGTATTCATGCCGCATCGCTTGAAGAAGCGGTCAGCGTTGCGCTGGAGCATGCGCAGGAAACTGATGTGGTGCTGTTGTCACCCGCCTGCGCCAGTATGGATATGTTCAACAATTACAACCACCGTGGCCATGCATTTATTGATGCCGTTAACGAGTTAGCCCTTGAAAACGGAGAAATTGCATGAGTTTGATGAGAGAGCTTCGTTCCAGTGTCAGTGCCGTCAAGCCGGGTCGTACGACTATGCGCCATTATGACTTGCTGTTGGGGGTTGCTGTCTCTGCTTTGTTGCTGTTTGGTTTGATTATGGTGTTTTCCGCTTCTATTGCGCTGGCCGATGGGCCCAAATATGCCAATTTGGGCCGTTATCATTTTGTTACCCGTCATGCCATTTATATAGTGGTTGGTATTATTCTGTTTTCCCTTACGGTTACCGTGCCCATGAGTTTCTGGGAAAAAAACGCCTTCGCGGTTTTTTTGTTTGCATTGCTGCTACTGGCTCTGGTGCTGGTGCCATTCATTGGCAAGGAAGTCAATGGTGCGTCACGCTGGCTTCCTATTGGTCCGGTTAATTTTCAGCCTTCTGAACTCATGAAATTTGCCATGCTGCTGTTTGCTGCTGATTACACGGTGCGTAAACAAAAATATATGCAGGACATTGCTCGTGGTTTTATGCCGATGGTCGTGGCACTTGCGGCGATTACGGTGCTGTTGATGCTTGAACCCGATCTGGGGGCATTAATGGTAACAATGGCGATTGCCATTGGCATATTGTTTCTTGGCGGCATTAATCTTGGTCTTTTCGTTTTTGCCATTGGCGTATTGGTTGCCTTGTTTGTCGCGATGATTATCTTCGCTCCCTGGCGACTGGGACGGATAATGGCCTATCTGGACCCCTTTCATGAATCGAATGTGCAGTCTACTGCCTATCAGCTGGTGCACTCCCTGATTGCCATTGGCCGAGGCGAGTGGTTTGGGGTTGGTTTGGGCTCAAGCATTGAAAAACTGCATTATTTACCAGAAGCGCATACCGACTTCATTATGGCGGTGGTCGGAGAAGAATTGGGTTTTGTCGGTATCCTGTTGGTGGTGCTGCTATTTTTTGTCATTGTCAAAAAAAGCTTTGAGATCGGCCGCTCTGCCATCGCGATGGATCGCGAATTCAATGGTCTGGTGGCGCAGGGAGTTGGCATCTGGTTTGGTGTGCAGGCATTCATTAATCTGGGGGTTTGCCTGGGCTTGTTGCCCACCAAAGGCCTGACCTTGCCTCTGGTTAGCTATGGCGGTTCTTCTATTGTCATGAATATGATTGCGGTTGCTGTGTTAATGCGGGTTGATTACGAGGTCCGTCAAATGATGCGTGGCCAGCCTGTGAATAAAGAAAGTAAAAGGTCGTATCCATGAAGCAGCCAACATTATTGGTCATGGCAGGCGGGACAGGCGGGCATATTATGCCAGGCCTTGCCGTAGCGCATGAAATGGAAGCACGCGGTTGGCATATTGTCTGGTTGGGAGACCCCTCCAAAATGGAAGGCAAGCTGGTGCCCGGGCATGGTTTTACCCTGGTTCCCATGATTTTTTCAGGCGTACGTGGCAAGGGTCTTGCCGCGCTTGTCAAACTGCCGTTTACCCTGTTGCAGGCCAGCTTCCAGGCTTGGCTAAGCCTGCGCAAAATAAAACCTTCTGTTGTATTGGGAATGGGCGGCTATGTGGCTTTTCCTGGTGGTATGATGGCTGCTTTGCGCGGCATTCCTCTGGTGGTGCATGAGCAGAATGCCGTGGCCGGAACTGCCAATAAATGGCTGGCCAAGGTGGCTACCCGTGTGCTAACCGGGTTTCCCGGCGTATTGTCCAAAGGGCAAATGGTGGGCAATCCGGTGCGCAAGGATTTGCTGGCAGCGCCAAGTCCGGCCCAGCGTTACACAAGTCGTACGGGGCGGCTGAGCATTCTGGTGGTGGGTGGCAGTTTGGGCGCGCATGCCCTGAATACCGTTGTGCCCCAGGCATTGGCGGGCATTGCGCCCGAACAGCGCCCTCATATTGTGCATCAGTCGGGAACCCAGCACCTTGAGGCACTTGAAAAAAACTATGCCGATTTGGGTGTGCAGGCTGAGTGTGTGGCCTTTATTGCCGATATGGCAGCGGCCATGTCAGCGGCAGATTTGCTTATTTGCCGTGCTGGTGCCATGACGGTCGCCGAAGTGGCGGCGGTAGGGGTGGCTGCCCTGTTTATTCCATTGCCGCATGCCATTGATGATCATCAAACGGCCAATGCAGCGTGGCTTACCCGTGAAAATGCGGCATGGTCCAAAGCGCAAAAAGAATTGTCAGCCCAATGGCTGGCTTCCTGGTTACAGGAAAAAACACGTCATGAATTGCAGGCGGTTGCCGAAAAAGCAAGGCAATGTGCCCGGACTGACGCCACGCAGGTGATTGCCGATGTGTGCGTCAGTGTAGTTAAGGATAAAAAATGAAACACAGGATAAGAAATATCCATTTTGTAGGTATTGGCGGTTCTGGCATGAGTGGCATTGCCGAAGTAATGCTCAATCTGGGCTACCGCATTAGCGGCTCTGATTTACAAGAGTCTGCTGTCACGCGTCGTCTGGCCAATTTGGGCGCAATGATTCATATTGGCCATCAGGCTGAAAATGTGCAGGAAGCCGATGCAATTGTTACGTCTACAGCGGTGGCCAACAGTAACCCTGAAGTGCTTGCCGCCAGGGCCCGGCAAATTCCTGTGGTGCCCAGGGCCATCATGCTGACAGAATTAATGCGACTGAAACGCGGGATCGCGGTTGCCGGCACGCATGGCAAAACCACCACGACCAGTTTGGTGGCCAGTGTGCTGGCTGCTGCTGGCCTTGACCCGACTTTTGTGATTGGCGGCCGCCTGAACTCGGCCGGTGCCAATGCGCGTCTTGGACAGGGTGACTATATTGTTGTGGAAGCCGATGAATCGGATGCGTCGTTTTTGAATTTGTTGCCGGTCATGGCCATTATTACCAATATCGATGCCGATCACATGGATACTTACAGTCATGATATTGCCCGGCTGCGTAGTGCTTTTGTCGAGTTTACCCAGCGCCTGCCATTCTATGGCAGTGCCATCCTGTGCAATGATGATGACAACGTCCGTAAAATCATTCCCTTTATTTCCCGACCGGTAACCACCTACGGTTTTAGCGATGACGCGCATTTCCAGGCGGTTAAGGTGAGGGCGCAAGGCACGCATATGTGTTTTGACGTTATCCGCCGTATCAAGGTTGATGAGTGGCTGCCAACCTTAAGTATTACCCTGAATTTACCGGGACGCCATAATGTCTTGAATGCCCTGGCCGCGATTGCCGTGGCGACCGAACTGGATATACCCGATGAGGCTATTGTTTCAGCCTTGAAAGGATTTAATGGGGTCGGGCGCCGGTTTTCCTATACGGGAGATTTCAATATTCCCGAAGAAAAAGGCGGTGGCCGGTTTACCGTGATTGATGATTATGGGCATCACCCGGTGGAAATGGCTGCCACCATAGAGGCCGCGCGTGGTGCCTGGCCTGACCGGCGCCTGGTACTGGCTTTTCAGCCACATCGTTATACCCGCACACGCGATTGTTTTGAAGATTTCGTTAAAGTCTTAAACAGTGCCGATGCGGTTGTCCTGACAGAGGTTTATGCCGCTGGAGAGGCACCTATTGTGGCTGCCGATGGCCGGGCCTTGACTCGGGGAATTCGGGTGGCAGGCAAGCTGGAGCCGGTCTTCATTGAAAATATAAGTGAAATGCCACAGGCGATTGTTGATTTTGTCAGGGATGGCGACGTGGTGGTGGTAATGGGAGCAGGTTCAATTAGCAAGGTCCCCGGCCAAATAGGAGAATTGGCATGAAACATGAATTTGGCAAAGTTGGGGTTTTGTATGGCGGCCATTCAGCCGAGCGAAGTGTTTCCCTGCAATCGGGTGAAGGTGTTTTGTCTGCCTTGCAAAGCAAGGGGATTGATGCTCACTTGTTTGATACCAGTACACACAGCCTGGCAGAGCTGGCGGCACAAAATTTTGATCGTGTTTTTATTGCCTTGCATGGTCGTTACGGAGAAGATGGCACGTTGCAGGGGGTGCTTGAGTTATTGGGCATTCCCTATACCGGTAGTGGTGTGATGGCATCAAGCCTGGCGATGAATAAAATCATGACCAAGCGGATTTGGCTTGAGCAAGGCTTGCCCACGCCCAAATATAAAGTGCTCAGGAATCTGGCTGATACCGATGCCGCTTGTGCGGAACTGGGCTTGCCCCTGATCATCAAGGCACCCCACGAAGGCTCAACCCTGGGGTTGTATAAAGTCAGCCAGCAGGATGAGTTACACGAGGCCTTCAATCAGGCCATCAACTTTGATCATGAACTATTGGCAGAGCAGTTTGTGGTTGGCCGGGAGCTTACTATTCCTGTCGTCGGTTCAGGTGAAGATGCCCGGGCCTTGCCGGTTATAGAGATTTTTGCCCCAGATGGCAATTATGACTTTGAGCACAAATATATTTCCAATGACACACGTTATGAGTGTCCGGCTAACTTGTCTGTTGAATTGGCCAGCAGGATTCAGGAAATTTCCGTACAGGCCTATCGGGCGATTGGATGTGAAGGATGGGCGCGGGTTGATATTATGCTTGATGGACAGAGTCAGCCCTGGTTGCTTGAAATCAACACCTCTCCAGGCATGACCAGTCACTCCCTGGTACCCATGGGGGCGAAAGCGGAAGGAATGAATTATGCCGATTTGTGTGTATTCATCCTGTCGCAGGCTTCGTGCAAAATACACAGGCCTGTGCCTGAACACGGATAAGCGGGATGTAAACAGTGCTGAATAATGCCCGAGTGACCAACCTCATTGCAAATGTTATTGCAATAATGGCCGTGATTATTTTGATCGCGGGGGGTATCTATTGGCTTGCGCATCGCCCGATGTTCAATTTGTCGCGCATTACGATAGAACCGGTAAATGGAAGGGTGCTTAATTATGTGTCGCCAGCCAGCATTCAGGCAACCATAGCGGGTAAAATCAAGGGCAATTTTTTTACGATTAACCTTGATGAAACCAAGCGGGCTTTTGAAACATCACCCTGGGTCAGGCAGGCTCACTTGCGACGCGTATGGCCAGATGGTTTATTGCTTAAAATAGAAGAGCATGAGCCCTTTGCATTCTGGAATGAAAACCAGATGATCAATACGTGGGGGGAACTGTTTTCGGCAAACCAGGCTGAATTGAATTCCGAATCGGAACTGCCACAGTTTAATGGTCCTGATGGTTCGGAACTCCTGGTCGTGCAACGGTATGCCGAGCTGGTTCGTTGGCTGGCGCCATTAAAATTTGGCGTTAATGAAATAACGCTTAGCGATCGCTATGCATGGCGTGTAGAATTGAGTAATGATATGGAATTGGTAATGGGAAGAGATCCGGGAGCGGATGCAATCAATCCGCACGGGGGGCAGGGAGCTGTGTCTTTTTCCTCGACCATCGAACGCTTTGTGCGTTCGTGGCCGATCTTGCAAAACCGTATCGAAGGCAGGAAAATAAACAAGGTGGATCTTCGTTATACCAAGGGCTTTGCCATAACGTATGCTCCAGTGGATAATACTCTACCCGTTGATAGTAAAGAGAAAAAATGAGTCGTGACCTTAAGGACCTAATTGTTGCTTTGGATATCGGTACCAGCAAAGTTGTTGCGGTAGTTGCCGAAGCATTGCCAGAAGAAGGGCGATTTGAAGTGATTGGACTTGGGCAGCATGAGTCCAAGGGAATGCGTAAAGGGGTTGTTGTCAATATTGATTCAACCGTGAACTCAATCCAGCGCGCACTGGAAGAAGCTGAGTTAATGGCCGATTGCAAAATCAGGGAAGTTTACACAGGTATTGCCGGTAATCATATTACCAGCTTTAATTCCAGTGGCATGGTGGCCATTAAAGACAAGGAAGTGTCCGAGGCCGATGTTGCCCGGGTCATTGAAACCGCAAAAGCAGTTAATATCCCAACCGATCATCAGGTACTTCATGTATTGACCCAACAATTTATTGTTGATAACCAGGAAGATATCAGGCAGCCGGTTGGCATGAGCGGCATACGGCTGGAAGTACGCGTGCATATTATAACGGGTGCTGCCAGTGCCGCCCAGAATATTGTCAAATGCGTGCGCCGTTGCGGACTGGAAGTGCAAGATCTTATTTTGCAACCGCTGGCATCCAGCATGGTTACCCTTACCAACGATGAAAAAGAGTTGGGGGTGGTAATGGTGGATATTGGTGGCGGCACCACCGATGTGGCTATTTTTTCTGGTGGAGCAATACGCCATACAACCGTTTTGCCGATTGCCGGAGACCAGGTAACCAGCGATATTGCAGCCATGCTCAGGACACCTACGCCCGACGCAGAAGACATCAAGTTGCGCTTTGGCATTGCCAAACAGTCCCTTGCCAATCCTGAAGAATTGATCGAAGTGCCCGGCCTGGGTGATCGTGATGTGCGCAAAGTCAAGCGGCAAACCCTGGGGGCGGTCATCGAACCCCGTATCGAAGAGCTGTTCATGATGGTGCAGCAGGTAGTCAGGGATTCAGGCTTTGAAGATCTGGTCGCTTCAGGTATTGTGCTTACAGGGGGCACATCGCTAATGCCCGGCATTGTTGAATTGGCCGAAGACGTGTTTCTCAAGCCCGTTCGGGTGGCAGTGCCCGAGTATCGCGGAAGCCTGGCTGATGTGGTTCGCAACCCGCGCTTTTCAACCGTTATGGGTCTGTTAACCGAAGCGCGCGTGCAGCGTCTCAGGGGTAGTAAAACCATGCAGCAAAAAGGAGGATTCAAATCCATCTTTTTGCGCATGAAAGAGTGGTTTATGAATTAAAATATAAGCATAATTAAAAGGTTGTATGGTTTTTTTATGTTTAAAGTGTATTTTTGCAGGGGTTAACCCTGCAAAAGGGTGGTTAATATCATCCAGGAGTTATTTAAAAGACAAATGCGGGAAATTGTTTCGGCCTTGTCTTTGAAATAATTTCCGAAAATTGGGGAATTTTCGATAATTATTTGGATTATAGGAGTTGGATATCATGGATTTGGGTTTTCAAATATTAGATGACAGTAATAATAGCGGCACCGTTATCAAGGTTATTGGTGTAGGTGGTGCGGGTGGTAATGCGGTACGGCACATGATGCGTTCAGGGATCAAAGGGGTGGATTTCATCTGCGCCAATACGGATATCCAGGCGCTTAACGCGACCGAGGCACCTGTGCAAATTCGTTTGGGCAATTCCGGTTTAGGCGCCGGTGCCAAACCAGAGCAAGGCCGTGCGGCGGCCGAGCTTGCCCGTGAAGAAATCAGGGCAGCCTTAAATGGTGCAAATATGGTGTTTATCACGGCAGGTATGGGTGGTGGTACCGGAACCGGTGCCGGTCCTGTTGTTGCTGAAGTGGCCAAAGAGCTGGGTATTCTTACTGTTGGTGTGGTTACCAAGCCTTTTTCTTTTGAAGGTACCCGCCGGATGAAATCGGCAGAAGAAGGTATTGTCGAGCTCGCCAAGCACGTGCACTCCCTGATTGTGGTTTTAAACGAAAAGCTTTATGAGTTGATGGGTGAAGATGCTACCCAGGATGACTGCTTCAAGGAAGCCGATAACGTCTTATACAATGCTTGCGCAGGTATTGCAGAAATCATTAATGTCCATGGCGATATTAACGTCGACTTCGAAGACGTGAAGACGGTCATGGGCGAATACGGCCAGGCCATGATGGGTACCGCCAAGGCCAGTGGCCAGGATCGTGCCCGCATAGCGGCAGAACAGGCTATCGCATGCCCATTGCTTGAAGGTGTTGACCTTAACGGTGCGCGTGGCATCCTGGTTAATGTCACTGCCAGCCGCTCCCTGAAAATGACGGAAACCAAACTGATCAACGAAATTATCAGCAGCTATGCTTCCAAAGACGCTCATTTCATTTTTGGCAGTGCCTTTGATGAATCCATGGGCGATGATTTGCGTGTTACCGTGGTTGCCACAGGTTTGGGACGCAAACAGCCTGAACTGGTGCATAATGTGACTCAGAATGTACGTACCGGCACTGATGACCTGGTGTTGAACCTGAATGCGGCCGATAGCCAGCCCGAAGCATTTAATCAGGATACGCCACCGGTATTTCGTAATCCCCGTGCTCGTAGCCAGGCAGCTTCCGACCAGGTAAGGGCGCTTGAAACCTCAGGTATGGAGCGTTACGACATTCCCGCCTTTTTGCGTAAACAGGCAGATTAATAAAAAATCAGTACCAACTCCTGCTGGAAATCTGTTTCATGGTTTCCATCAATTAAAAGAAACGGTTTCCCCAAGCCGTTTCTTTTTTGTCTTTAATTGAAACACTTTTTAGTCAAATCAATAACTTGGCACCTCGTTTCAAGGTAAAATAGTTGTTTATAAAAGGCAAATTTTGGCCTTATTTGCGATATTACACTTATGCTCAGACAAAGAACGATTCAGAATGTAGTTAAAACCACGGGTGTCGGCGTTCACTCCGGAGAACGCGTGGAAATTGTCCTGCGTCCTGCAGAGGCCAATACCGGTATTGTTTTCCATCGTGTTGATACCCCCGACGTTATTGATTTTCCCGCCCTGGCAGACAAAGTGGGCGATACTCGCATGGCTTCGGTCTTGCAAAATGGCCATGTCCGCATCTCTACCGTAGAGCATTTAATGTCTGCCCTGGCCGGTTTGGGAATAGATAACATCCACGTAGACCTGAATGCCGAAGAAGTGCCTATTATGGATGGTAGCGCGGGTACTTTCGTTTACTTGCTGCGTTCTGCGGGTATTGTTGAACAAAATGCGCCCAAACGTTTTCTTAAAGTGCTTAAAGCCGTAGAAGTGAGCGAAGGTGAAGGTGAGAATGCCAAATGGGCCCGTCTTGAACCTTATGAAGGCTTTTCCCTGGCGTTTTCAATTAATTTCCAGCATCCGGCCATCGACTCCACCGCCAGTTTTGCTGAAATCGACTTCGCCCGCGACTCTTACACTAAAGAAATCGCCCGTGCCCGTACATTTGGTTTTGCCAGCGATGTGGAGGCCATGCGTTCCATGGGTCTGGCCCGTGGCGGTAGCCTTGACAACGCCATTGTGATGGATGATTACCGTATTCTTAATAGTGATGGCCTGCGTTACGATGACGAATTCGTCAAGCATAAAATCCTTGATGCCATTGGTGACCTTTACCTGATTGGCAAGCCTTTGTTGGCCCGATACGTGGCGTGTAAATCGGGGCATGGCCTTAATAACAAGCTGTGCCGCGCTTTGCTGGCCCAGGAAGATGCCTGGGAAATTGTTACTTATGATTCACAGGCCGCTGCCGCCGACGCGGTTGGTCGTGATTGGCGTTTGGCTTAATTTTTTCTTCGTTTCAAAATCCGGGCAATGGCATCGGAAAATTCACCCTTAGGCAAGGTTTTATGCAATTTATCAAAGGCATCCACGGCAGATTGGTTTAAAATGGCTTTGTTTTCAGTACAAACCTGAGCCGTTGGTTCGGGTTTGTACAGGTTTGCCTGTATCCTGATGCGAACTTCATTCACATTCAAGCCCCGGTTCATCAGGAGCTGGCTGATTCTTGGCGTAAGTTGGCGTATCTTGGCCGCGTAAGCAGCGCTGGGTACGGCAATAACCAGGGTTCCGTTATCAAACTTCAGGATTTTACATGCTTGCGTTACCGGATCATGTAAACTATCCAGAATTATATTTTGTATGTCCAGGTAATAACTGGCCGTTTTAAGGATGTTTGCCTTTTGTTCATCATCCCTGAGCCAGCCCAGGGCAGTCTTTTCCTCATGGCTTTGTTGGCTATGGGTAGTATGGTTTTTGTTTTTATAATATTTACGAAACAGGGACATAGACAGTAGATAGGTAAAATGTTTAGAAAGCGTAAAAAAGATCTTTTTATATCAGAAAGTTCATACAAATACAGGCAGTCCAGCAAGAAAATCTGGGCATTCAGTATGTCAGTAATGGTCTTGGGTATCGCGGTGGCCAGTGGTGCAATGCTAGAGCGATACTGGGGAGCGCAATCCCTTCATCAGGAAAATAATAGCCATTTGGCAGTTAATACGCAACCTTCTGCCCGCGATGAAGCGCTTATTCGTAATAGTGTAAACTTCATGGCCACGCAGGTGGGGGAATTGCGGGCGCGGGTTGAAAGTCTTGAAAAACTGGGTACCCGGGTTGCCGGTACGGCAGGTTTACTCAAGTCTCCCGAGGCGGCAGCCATATTGCCAGCGGCAAAACAATCAGATGAATCCTTTTCCTTCGAAGATGATCTGATTACCAATGACACGATCATGTCAGCCGAAGAAATCGGGCGTGAGCTGGATATGCTTAAACAGCAAATTTCCATGCAAAATGACGGGTTCAGGACGATGGAGCTGTTGCTTAGTACACGTAATGCCGACCGCAGCCGTATTCCTTCGGCGTTGCCGGTCTCCATGTCAGCAGCGCGTATTTCCTCTTCTTATGGCTGGCGGCGTCACCCCATCACAAAAAAATATCATTTGCATGCAGGAACCGATTTTGCGGCACCAACCGGCACCCCTATTTATGCCTCATCAGCGGGTATTGTCCTAGAGGCCGGCTATAATGGCGCTTACGGAAACTCAATTGATATTGATCATGGCAACGGCGTGGTAACCCGATACGCACACGCTTCCAAACTGTTGGTAAAAAAAGGTGACCTGGTTTCCAAAAAACAGATTGTTGGCCGTGTTGGTTCTACAGGACGCTCAACCGGTGCGCATTTGCATTTTGAGGTCCGGGTCAATGGCAATCCGGTCGATCCGCTCATGTTCATGAAACAGGCTTCTAAACCGGCAACAGCGGTTGCCGGAAATTCATTGCTTGAAACCGTCAGTAAGGCAGGTGCGGCTGTCATTGGGGCAAAGCTGGGTTCGGGCGGAAAAGCTGGGGCCAGTTTGCCTTCTGGCATTACAACTGGAAGCGGTATGCGTTAAACTACTGGCTTCGAGTAAAACATTTGACTAACCACATTGGACCGGTTTGGCGGGTAGTACCTGCGAAAATCCAAGCTTATATTGTAAAATAAGAATGATTTCTATACTTAAAAAATTAGTTGGCAGCCGTAATGACCGCATACTTAAGCAGTATCGCAAAATAGTGTCAAAAATCAATGCACTGGAGAAAACAATATCAGCGTTTTCCGATGAAGAACTTGCCGCTAAAACCCCCGAGTTTCGAGCCCGTCTGGAAAAGGGCGAAAGCCTTAATGACCTGCTTCCCGAGGCCTTTGCCGTTACTCGCGAGGCTTCCCGCCGGATATTGGGCATGCGTCACTTTGATGTCCAGCTGTTGGGCGGTATTGCCTTGCATAACGGCAAAATTGCAGAAATGCGTACCGGAGAAGGTAAAACGCTCATGAGTACCTTGCCCGTTTACCTGAATGCCTTAAGTGGCAAGGGCGTGCACGTGGTTACCGTTAACGATTACCTGGCTCGCCGCGATGCCCAATTAAATGCCCGGCTTTACAATTTTCTGGGTCTAAGCGTAGGGGTAGTGGTTCCCCAGCAGGACAACCAGGAAAAAATTGATGCCTACCGTGCCGATATTACTTACGGTACCAATAACGAATTTGGTTTCGATTACCTGCGTGACAATATGGAGTACCGCAGCGAGGATCGCCGTCAGCGTGGGCTTAATTATGCGATTGTCGATGAAGTTGACTCCATCCTGATTGACGAGGCCCGTACGCCACTGATCATTTCAGGCCAGGCCGAAGACAATACTGAGTTGTATATTCGCATGAATGGCATTCCTGCCTTGCTCACGCGCATGCAAGAAGAGCCCAAGCCGCAGGAACCCGAGCCCGAAGGCGATTTCTGGGTAGATGAAAAATCCCAGCAAATTTACCTGTCTGAGGCCGGTCATGAAAGATCCGAGAAGATTTTGCGCGAGCAGGGTATCCTGCCTGAGGGCGAGTCTTTGTATGACCCACGTAATATCACGCTCATGCACCATTTAATGGTGGCTTTGCGTGCCCATAACCTGTTCTTCAAAGACCAGCATTATGTGGTGCAAAACAACGAGGTGGTCATTGTTGATGAGTTCACCGGCCGTTTTATGGCCGGTCGCCGCTGGTCAGACGGTTTGCACCAGGCGGTTGAAGCCAAGGAAGGGGTGCAAATCCAGAATGAAAACCAGACGCTGGCTTCCATTACCTTCCAGAATTATTTCCGCATGTATGAAAAGCTGGGGGGAATGACCGGTACGGCAGATACCGAGGCATACGAATTTCAGGAAATTTACGGTCTTGAAACCGTTATTATTCCTACCAACGTGCCCATGATCCGGATCGACCAGAACGACCAGATCTTCAAAAATGACCAAGAAAAATTCGCCGCCATCATTAAGGATATCCGCGATTGTTACGAACGTGCCCAACCCGTTCTGGTGGGGACCACCAGCATCGAAAACTCGGAGCTTTTGTCTGAGTTGCTGAAAAAAGAAAAACTGCCCCATGAAGTGCTTAATGCCAAACAGCATGCACGCGAGGCGGAAATTGTTGCCGAAGCGGGTAAACCCGGCCACATTACGATTGCCACCAATATGGCCGGTCGTGGTACCGACATCGTGTTGGGCGGAAGCATAGAAAAAGCCATTAACCTGGTTCGTGCCGATGATTCTTTGGTGGCTGAACAGAAAGACGCGGAAATTGCCAAAATCCGGGAAGCATGGAAACCGATTAATGAGCAGGTCAAGGCGGCGGGTGGATTGCGTATTATCGGTACCGAGCGCCACGAATCACGCCGGATCGACAACCAGTTGCGTGGCCGTGCCGGACGTCAGGGAGATCCAGGCTCTTCCCGCTTTTATCTTTCCCTTGATGATTCCCTCATGCGTATTTTTGCAGGTGAGCGTGTTCGTGCCATTATGGAACGCCTGGGTACCGATGGCGAGCCTATCGAGGCCAAAATGGTGTCTCGCTCTATCGAGTCGGCACAGCGCAAGGTGGAAAGCCGCAACTTTGATATTCGCAAGCAACTGCTTCAGTATGATGACGTCTCCAACGACCAGCGCAAGGTGTTGTATGGCCAGCGTAACGAGGTCCTTGAAGAGCAGTCCATTTCAGAAATGATTGCCGAATTGCGCAATGCCGCGGTTAATGACCTGGTGCGAACCTATGTGCCTGAAAACTCCATGGAAGAGCAATGGGATATTCCTGCCCTGGAAACCGCCCTTGCTGCCGAGTTGCAAATAGAAGTGCCGCTAACGGCCATGATTCAGGCCGATGACAGTCTTGGCGAAGAGGAAATTCATGATGCTATCCAGGAAGCGGCCAAGAATGCTTATGAGGCCAAGGTAGAGCAGGTAGGGCAGGAACAATGGTCCTCGTTTGAGCGCTCTATCCTGTTGCAAACCATCGACACACACTGGCGTGAACACCTGGCCTCACTTGATCACCTGCGCCAGGGTATTCATTTGCGCGGATATGCACAAAAAGACCCCAAACAGGAATATAAAAAAGAAGCCTTTGAACTGTTTGCCGGCATGCTTGAGCGCATTCGCAATGATACGATCAAGGTGTTAATGACTGTTCAGGTCCGCTCTCCTGAACAGGTTCAGGAAGCCGGAGCAGAGGCGGCCAAATCTCATGTGCAGAATGTAAAACTCCATCATTCAGACTTTGACGAGGCCTTGGGTGTTGAGGTAAATGAAAAAGGTGATGTTTCTGCCGGTGGAATTACAGTCCGGAATATGATGGCCAATGTCGGGCGCAACGATCCATGTCCATGTGGTAGTGGTAAAAAATACAAACACTGCCATGGTCAACTGAAATAAAAGCCAGGTAAAGGCCTGAAACGGATATCCGTCAGGCTTTGATGTTCTTTGTGTTATGAAAATGACTGAATACTGAATTCAACGGTATCCAGTCATTTTTTTGTGGTCTTCAGGGCTGGGCAGTTGGTGTGGGCACCACTTTTGCCTGCGAGACTGTTAAAGCAGAAAAATACTGGCCAGCCCCAGGAAAATGAAAAAACCCAGAGAGTCGGTAACAAAGGTTAGCAATACCGAAGAACCAATGGCGGGATCTTTGCCAAACTTGTCGCGGAAAATTGGGATCAGGACACCCAGCATGGCACCAATTAACATATTGCACAGCATGGCGGTGGCCATGACCAAGGCAATTTTGAATGAGCCTGATATAGCCCAGGAAAAACCGGCAGCTACGATGGTGCCAATGAAACCGACTAAAATAGTCACAATAAATTCCCGTTTCAGCAGGGAAGTAAAGTTCTTTGAGGTAATGCGTCCAACCGCCAGGGCCCGGATGACCATGGTCATTGTCTGGTTACCCGAGTTGCCACCAATACCTGCCACAATAGACATCAGGAAAGCCAAAATAACGATATGGCTGACCGTGCCTTCAAATTGTGAGGCAATGACCGCGGCGGTGGAGGCTGTACATAAATTGATCAACAGCCAGGGGGAACGGTTTTTGATGGCTTTGACGACCGGCGCAAAAATATCCTCTTCATGCAGGCCGGCACGGGATAAATCCTGTTCTTGTGAGTCTTCACGAATCACATCCACCATATCAGCAATGGTGACCCGGCCAATCAGGCGGTTTTGCCGGTTGACAACCGGTGCGGAAACCAGGTCATAACGTTCAAACGCTGATGCTGCATCGGTATCGTCATCATTGGGTTTGAGGGAAAGATAGTCAGTTTTCATGACATCTTTCACGTTAGTGTCCGGGTCATTGACCAGTAGTTGGGAAATGCTTAATACGCCCTGAAGGCGATCCTGGCGATCCACCACAAAAATCTGGTCAGTATGGTCTGGCAGTTCTTCAAGGCGCCTGAGGTAACGCAAGACGACCTCAAGGCTGACATCTTCACGCACCCGTACCATCTCGAAGTCCATGATGGCACCCACGGTATCTTCAGGGTAGCCCATGGCTTCAAGCAATTGTGCCCGTTCTTCGTTGGTAAGGCCTTTTTGGACTTCGGCAACAATATCGGCGGGAAGGTCGGGCGCCAGATCGGCCAGTTCATCAGCGTCAAGGTCTTCGGTGGCGGCCAGAAGATCTTCGCGATTCATGGATGAAATCAGGTCTTCACGAACCCAGTCATCGACCTCGAGAAGAATATCGCCATCATATTTGGCATTCACCAGGCTCCAGATCAGGCGGCGCTGCTCTGAGGGTAATGACTCAAGGATAAAGGCAATATCGGCCGGATGCAGCTGGTTAAGCGTGTGTTCCAGCTCAGCCTCATGTTGCCGCCTTAATAAGCCTTCAATAATGTCGGCCTGTTCGTCTCCTTCTTCTTGCCTGCGTACAAGGTTTTCTACCAGGGCATGCTTTTTCAGTAATTCCTGTATTCTTTCCAGTGCCAGTTGTGCATCTTCGGTGTCCAGTCTTCTGGGAATCGTGACCATAACGGCTTCGGGAGCCTTTGTTTCTGTGGCTTTATTGTTCATGTTTATTCATTTTTTATGGTGGGTGCAGTCAGGTGTGGCCTAAGCATTGCCATGAGTTCGGGAAATACCTGTGAGTTGGCGGCGGCAATATAACCTTTTATAGGCCAGGGATCAATGCTGTACATATCTTCGGCTTGCCCACCTGCTTCACGCACCAGCAAGGTGCCCGCAGCAACATCCCAGGGCGCCAAACCCATTTCCCAGTAAGCATCAAAACGGCCGCAGGCAATCCAGGCCAGGTCTAGGGCGGCGGCGCCCAGGCGGCGGATGCCGCGAGTTGTGTGAAGCGCGGCATCAAACGTGGGCATGTATTGATCGGCAAAAGAAAAATCCCGAAACGGAACCCCTGTACCAAGAAGGGAGTCGGCCAGGGATTGTGAGGCGGAGCAGTAAATCCGCTCGCCATTAAGTCGTGAGCCTTCCTGATAAATGGCGGTGAACAGCTCTTCCCTGCAAGGGTCATAAACAATCGAGACAACCGGTGTGTCTTGGGTCAGGGGTGGTGTGTCGGGCTGCAGTTGGGTGCCCGCATGGGCAATTAAGCCCAGTGATACGGCATAATGGGGAATCCCGTGCAGGAAATTTGTAGTGCCATCCAGGGGGTCAATATACCAGGTGGCGGTGCCAGTGGGCTTGCCACCGGTTTCTTCCGCCACAATACCAAATTCGGGGGTAAGGGTTGACAGGTGCGCCAGAATGACGGCTTCGGCTTCGCGGTCAGCCTGGGAAACCAGGTCATTGCGCGATTTATGGTCGATGACCAGATCTGATCTGTTATGGGCGTATGCCTGTAAAATTGCTGCTGCGGCATGTGCTGCGGTAATGCCTGCTTCCAATGCTCTGGTAAAATCCAAATAGTTTTTTGTTAACATCGTAATTCGTCCATTCAGTCCTTATAAACAGGAATTATACACAGGAGTGATGCCACGGTCGCCGGCTCCTGAACCTTAAATTTTGATTTGCCCGAACACTTTCCTTCATGTCCTCTACCAATCCTGTTTTATGTCCCGCCAACCTTGTTGCCCAAGAGAGTGGTTTTAGTTTACCTTGTACAGATAATCCCGTTTCGGCCATCACAGAAAGCTTTTGCGAGCTTGATGTATGGTATTCAAGTTTCGTGTCATCTTGTTTGCAATGGCAGGGCAAGGCACGCCATACCATTGCCCTGAATGGCACGCGTTTTGCCATGCATCTGCTCTTGTTGCGCAAATACTGGCAAAAAGATCCATTACGCTGCAAGCGTTTGCACCTGATTGTGTTTGAAGAGCGGCCGCTTTCCCGTGAAGATTTTGTAAAAATGGGCGCGCGTCTTTTTCCCGGGCATTTCCAGGCGCAAGTCAATGAGCTGGCCAGTCACTGGCCTTGCGTATTACCGGGCATGCATCGCATTGACCTGGAAGGGGGCAATATTACCATCACGCTGGCGTATGGCGAAAAACAGCGGATGCTGAAAAATATTCATGCCTCTATGGATACCTATATTCTGGCTGACAGTTGTGGTCCTGCCGTACTGGCGCAAGAAAATTACAGTGACTGGTTGCGTTATGCCTCACCACAAGTTTGTGTGATAAGTCGTGTCCAGGATGAGGGGCTCTTGAGGCAGGCCCTGAAAACCGAAGGTTTGGTAACAGGAGAAGCCAGCGTGAGCCAAGATGGAAAGCATCTGGCCTTGCAGGCGCGCTCTGGCCGGCCAATGCCGGTTTATAGGGCGGACCAGGACAGAACCGCATTGGTGATCGGGGGCGGTCTTGCCGGCTCTGGGGTGGCGCATGCCTTGGCCCTGCGTGGCTGGCAGGTCAGGGTCTTCGATCCGTCTTTTGCGCATGGGCAGTCGGCAGGGCAGCAGGGGCATATTGCCGCTGCCCTGACACCGATGATATCAATTGATGATAATTTTCGGTCGCGCTTAAGCCGTGCCGGTACGTTACGGGCGCATAGCCGCTGGCGTGATTTCCCGCCAACGGCCATTCCGGCCCGATGCGGTACGCTTGAGTTAAGCCGAAATAAAGGCCATGCCAAGGATTTGACCGAAGCCGTTAAAGCTATGCAATTTCCCCGGGAATGGGTGCGCCATGTTAAACCTGCCGAGGCTTCGGAATTGGCCGGTATGCCCATAGACCGGGAAGGGGCTTATTTTTCTGCCGGCATGCTGGTTAATCCGGAAGGTCTGATTCAGACTTTGCTGGCCAATAAGGAGATTGAGTGCATGGCTGCCCGGGTGGCATTTTTATTGCGTAATGAGCAAACCCGGCAATGGGAACTGTTGGGCGCAGATGGCAATGTACTGGCGTGCGGGCAGACGGTTGTGGTGGCCTGTGGTTTGCAAACCCTTCCTGTCATGCAAGAAAGCGGCCTGATGCAGCAAACCCGTCGTTCTGGTGCGGTGGTGCCGGCCATTCCCAAGCTATATTCGCTTCATTCCATGGGAGGGGAGGTCATGCATGTGCCGGCCGGGCTTGTTAATGGCGGACCCCGTTGCATTATTGGCGGCGAGGGCTATTTTTTACCAGCAGTCAACAACTTATGTGTGATGGGCAGTACTTATAGGCATAATCAATTAATGCCATGTACCAGTAAAGCAGGCCAGGAAGCCATTTTGTCAAAAATGCCGGTCCCACTTTCTGCCAATCTTAAAAAGGCGGTTCAGAACAATGAAATCAGCGGGTGGGCAGGCATGCGGGCTGTGTTGCAGGGGCGTTTGCCGGTTATTGGGCAGCTTGATCATGCTGAAGGCATTTGGATTGCTGCGGCCTATGCCTCTCATGGGCTGACATGGTCGAGTTTGGCTGGAGATGTGATTGGTGCCCGGCTTGAAGGAGAACCGGTACCGCTGGAGCGAGATTTGCTAAAAGCGATTTCTCCGCGTTAATTTTGCAATATTCTTTGTATTTGCAGATTTAAACGGGAAATAAGCCATATTTAGCAGGAATTTTCAGCTAAATCCTTGTTTCGATTTTAATTTTGGTGCAAATGAGTCAAAATAATATATTTTATAGTGTGACCGTTTTGGCGCCACACTAAGCGCAATACTTAAAAAGAACTTACGTGATCCAGCTTGATAATCTAGAATTTGTATCCGCACATTCAGCACATGCCGTTTTTGAAATAGATTCGGGTCTGAGCCTTCGTATAGAGGCACATGCTCCGGGCGTATTTCGTTTGCGGTGTGGTCCAGCATCCAAACTGGATGATGAAAAACTGAATGCGCGCGCCAGGGCCCGTCAGGAGTTACTGTTGGCCAGGCCCGAGGCTATCGGTGAAATGAGCACCGAGTCTGTTTTGCAAGAAAGTGCCTGGCGTTTTGTCCAAGGGGACATTACGCTGGAAATGCATGCCCGACCATTCCGGCTGGCCCTGTTTCGCAATGAACAGCTTTTATTAAGTACAGACAGCCAGTTTGCCAGTCCTTTTGTCGCCGAAATCGGCAATGGACTGCCAGAAAGCTGGGGTCTCATGCTGGGCTTGCCTGAAAAGGCACCGGTGTATGGTTTGGGTGAAACCCTTGGCGACTTTAACCGTCGCGGTCAGGAAATTGTTTCCGATTTGCCTGGTTTCAATTATTTACCTTTGGCCTGGAACCCTCAAGGTTGGGGTATTTACGTAAACTCCCTGAACCGTGTCTTGCATGCGCCCGGTACACCCGATGAGCCGGATACCTACCAGCTGTTTGTTGAAGACAGTGTCTTTGACCTGTTTTTATTTGCCAGTGAGCCGGCCGAAATATTCAATCAATATTCCGCGCTTACCGGTCGTGCCGGGCAACCCCCGCTATGGGCCATGGGCACCTGGTTAATCCAGCAAACGGGCCAAAACTTTAACGAAGTTGGCGAGTTGGCCAAGGCACTGCGTGATCAGGATATTCCGCTTGATTCCCTAAGGCTTGGCAACCCGTCCCTAATCCAGTTTCAACAGGACAAGCAGGCCCTTGAATGGGATGTTTCACGCCTTGAAGACGCAAGGCGCTATTTTGCCCAGCTGACCGAAGACCAATGGTATGCCTGTGTAACGACTTTCCCGGGCGTGCTGGCTAATACGCGCCTGTTTGCAGACCTTGAAGATCGTGGCTGGCTGCTTTGCAATGATGAAGGGTTGGCGCAGGTATTTGATGGGGTTCCGGCTACAGGTGGACAGTCTTTTGGCTTGCTTGATTTAACCTATAAAGACGCGTTCCTTTTCTGGCAAGAGCGCCATGCGCAACTTATTGAAGAAGGTGCTAGCGCGATTGAATGCAAGTTGCCCATAGCGCTGCCCGACTCAGTCAGTGCCCGTAACGGAGAGTCCGGTCCGCTGTTGCGCACGCTTTACCCATTATTACTGAAAAACGCCCTGTTTGAAGCCGTCTCACGTAACAAGATACCTGCAGAAGGGGTGGTGCTAAGTGACTGCCTTGGCCTGGGGTCGCAGCGTACGCCCTGGAAACAGTTGGAATGTCCCGGCAATGACTGGGATGCCCTGCACCAGATATTACGCAGTGCCCTGTCGGTTCAGGCCAGTGGCATCGTGACGCAGGTGCATGAGGTCGGTAATCCGCACATGTTGTCGGGTCCTGTCGATCCTGAATGGTATTTACGTTGTTTGGGGCTGTCGGTTTTCTCTGCCGGGTTTGCCTTGCATGCAAATCCAGCCTTGTTGCCCACCGCTTTCAATGAACACACCCAGTCACAAATCAAAACCCTGTTCGAGTTGCGTTACCGCCTTATTCCTTATGTGCTTGGCATCATAGAAGACTCGGTCAGAACCGGCCTGCCGGTACAGCGCATGATGTCTCTGGCTTTCCCAAACGATGCGAAGGCGCAAGAATACGATACCCAATTTATGTTTGGGCCGGCATTATTGGTGGCACCCGTACTGGAACCCGGTGGGAACGTTGTGGTTTACTTGCCCGAAGGTGAGGCCTGGTGGGACTTGAATACCGGGTGGCGCTATGAAGGCGGCCAATCTATCAGCCTTGAGTGCGCACTTGATTCCGTGCCTGTCTTCGGGCGTGAAGGGCATATGTTGTGCCTTGGTCCGGTGCTAAAAAATTTGGGCGAGTTCAATACGGCCCGCATACTGGATGAGGTCTGGATGTTTGGCATGCCATTAAATAACCCCGTTGTGATGCGCAATAAAATCCGTGTCATGCAAATGCAAGGGTCCAGCTATATCAAAGGGCTTGAAGGGCTGCGTATTTTGCAGTCTGAAGGGCTTGAGGTAAAGCGTCGCGGTGCCGAGGTACGCATCTCCCGAGAGCGCTAAGATGGGGGCAAAAAATGCCAACTCTGTGCCGGTCCTGATGTATCACCACATTACGCCGTCTTCGGGGCAAATTACCACCAGCCCCCAAAACTTTGAATCGCAAATGGCGGCCCTGGCGGCCAATGGCTACACAAGTCTGACTGCAGGCCAGTTTGCCGCTTATCTTCAGGGTGAGGTGGTACCCGAAAAATCGGTGCTAATCACCTTTGATGATGGCTATCTGGATAATTACGTTTATGCCCATCCGGTTTTGCAAAAATATGGCATGAATGCGGTCATGTTTCTGGTAACTGATTGGGCTGGGACGGGCGAACCCCGGCCCGTTGACGGATCAGGTAAGCCTTTACCCGCCTGCCCCTCACATCATGAATGCAAGGAAATGATTGCGGTAGGCAAAGCCAATGATATTGCGGTTCGCTGGTCTGAAGTGCGGGCCATGGAAGCCGCGGGTACGTTTGAAATTCATTGCCATACCCACACCCATACCCGTTGGGATTTGAACTTTGACAGGGCTGGGAAACGTGCAGGTATTGCCAATGATTTAAAACAATCAAAAGCAGCTTTGCTGCAGGAATTAAATAAAAACACCCCGCATTTGTGTTGGCCACAGGGGTATTTTGACGATGACTATATCCAGGCAGCCAAAACATTGGGTTTTAGCGTTTTCTATACGACTGATGCCTATGGTTTTAACGTGGCTGGCGGCAACCCGCAATATGTTTACCGGATTGCGGTCAGGAATAAATCGGGTGCCTGGTTAATGCATAGAATCGGTATTGCCAAAAATTCGTATTGGGGTCCCTTGTATAATCGCTGGAAAAAATTTGCCCGGCAACGTCGTATGGCCAGGAAAAATCAGGCTGGCTAACAAAGCATAGGCATCATTATTCGCATTGTTTGGCTTAAGATTATTTAAGAAAAGTAAGCTCCATATTTCCAAAAGAAATATGGCGCTTACTATAATTTTGTTTGCTGAAACCGGCAAATAGATCACAATCTCACATCATGATTCACATTAACGATTTAAGAAAAACATACAAAACGCCCAAAGGGATTTTTGAAGCCATCAAAAAAATAGACCTGAAGATAGAGCAGGGTGAAATTTTTGGCATTATTGGCCCCAGTGGAGCCGGTAAAAGCACGTTGGTGCAATGTATCAACTTATTGGAAAAGCCTGACTCTGGTTCCATTACCCTTAATGGCCAGGTGTTAACCGGTTTGTCGGAAATCGAGTTGCGTGCGCAACGACGACGAATTGGCATGGTCTTTCAAAGCTTCAATATATTGTCCCGGCGCACGGTTTTTAATAATGTGGCCTTGCCGCTTGAAATTGCCGGTGTCAAGAAGGAAGCCATCAAAAGCAGGGTAGATGAGCTGTTGAGTCTGGTGGGGCTGTCTCATTTAAGTGATCGCTACCCAGCGCAGATTAGTGGCGGACAAAAGCAACGGGTAGGCATTGCCCGTGCGCTGGCCTGCCAGCCCGATGTTTTGTTAAGTGATGAGGCGACCTCTGCCCTGGACCCTGAAACAACGGCCAATATTCTGGACTTGCTGCGTGACATTAACCGCAAGACAGGCATTACGATTGTCATGATTACGCACCAGATGGAAGTGGTCAAGCAAGTTTGTGACCGGGTGGCGGTGTTAAGCCATGGTGCCGTGGTGGAAGTGGGCGCGACTGCCGATATCTTTGCCAGTCCCCAGCATGATGTGACTCGGGCTATGGTGTCTGCGGCAACCGAATCCACTTTGTCTGAAGACTCGCAGGAGATTCTGGTGGAACGCCTGAAAAAATGGGTTCAGGAAAATCCCGGACAGGATGCCGCCATTTGGGAATTGCATTTGCATGATGCCCGGGTGTCTGACGGGCTGTTTGCAGGCAAGGCCAACGATTATGGTGTCAGGCTTTCCTTGTTGCAGGCCAAAGTGGAAGACATCAAAGGGGTTGCCGTAGGGAAATTATATGTACAGGTGCAGGGTAGTGCGCAAGCCATCCTGAATGCACAACAGGCCTTAAGTAATGAGGCTGGCGTTCAAATACAAGAGGTGGCGTATGAATCCGCAAATGGTTAATTTATTAATTGATGCTACCCTGGAAACCCTGCTCATGGTTGGGGTCTCGGGGCTGGCTGCGCTCTTTCTGGGGGTGCCACTGGGTGTTGCCCTGATCGTGACTGATAAAGGCGGTCTGTGGCAGAACCTGGCGGTAAACCGTGTTCTGGGGGCGGTTATCAATGCAACCCGCTCGGTACCCTTTATTATTTTGATGGTGGCGATTATTCCGTTTACCCGCTTTATTGCCGGTACTTCTATTGGCACCACCGCGGCGATTGTTCCCTTGGCTATCGCGGCTATTCCATTTATGGCCCGGGTTGCTGAAACCGCCATGCGTGAGGTTGACCGTGGCCTGATTACCGCTGCCAAGGCGATGGGCGCCTCACCCATGCAGATTATTGTCAAGGTGCTGCTG
>Ga0265295_1001414_pt1 | contig 42177 bp, 48 predicted proteins | sample Munlansysbiofilm_FD_192503 | JGI IMG/M metagenome (GOLD analysis project Ga0265295, IMG submission 192503) | Leachate microbial communities from a municipal landfill in Southern Ontario, Canada - Methane capture system biofilm | ecosystem: Engineered > Solid waste > Landfill > Unclassified ... | reverse complement strand
TAAGGCTACAACCATTGGTGGCTTTTTAACAAAGCTTAGACTTTTCATCACTGCGTATGCTATCAACTGCTTTTTGAAGCTTAGTGATGACAAAAAAGCTCTTCTGTTTAACTAGCAGTTTGGGTTTTCCTTATTTAATTTTAATCTCTATTTGTTAAGCATTAAAAACGTATCAATGTAAAAACAGCCTCCTTTTATTAATTTGATATCTAACTATATAAGCAAATGTTTATTCTTGCTTTTCAAAATTAACAATCGCCTTTTCAAGCAAAATCTCTAAAAGCATCGCTTCTTCATCACGAAGTCCAAAATACGCTAAGGTATTCAGTTTCTCTGAAATCATTTCAAATATCGGCTGGAGTTCAAATCCCTTTTGAGTAAGCGATACCCTTGTAAAGCGTGCGTCACTGTCTGATTTTATCCGTTGCACATAGCCACTTTTTTCGAGTTTTTCGACTAAAACAGTGACGGTAGGTTTGGTGCGATGAATCTTTTTAGCAATCTCTCCCATCTCATACGCATTGCCATCGAATAGGATATTAAAAATATCCCCATGACTGGGTGCGATGTCGGAAAGATCGTGTTTTTTGAGTTCCGCAATGATAAATTTATTGGCTTTTTCCGCCAAGCGACTTGAAAGCGCTATGAGTCGTTGTTTTTTCATGGGAAGCATTATAATTAGATATCTAATTAATGTCAAGTTTTGAACCAGATTTTTTTTTACATGTAACACAAATATATAAATTTCTAATTATTTTCTTAATTTTAAATTAAATTAACACATATTTAACACGCCTGTTTAATAATACCCGTGAATTGAAAAAATTTAATTAAAGGAGAGTTCATGGATATAATAGGACAATTTCCGTTGTTTTATTTTCCTGATGGCAATCTATTTTGCTATGATAGGATTTTTCTATCATTTAAAGGAGTTTTATGAAACTGATTTCGTGGAATGTCAATGGGATTCGAGCCGTCGCAAATAAAAATGCTTTTAGCTGGGTCGATGAGGAAAAACCCGATGTTTTATGTTTGCAAGAGATCAAAGCTGAAGCGCACCAAATTCCTGAACCTCTTTTTACACACCCTTTTACATGTAAACATATCAACTCTGCTACTAAAAAAGGCTACTCTGGCACGATGAGCTTTTCGACACGTCTGTTTGATACAACCGACACCGCATGGCACATTGATCATACCAAAGAGGGGCGCATCTTAGAACACCACTTGGGTGATGTGGTTTTGTTCAATGTCTATTTTCCCAATGGACAACAAAGTGAAGAGCGTTTACGTCATAAAATACAGTTTTACAGCGACTTTTTAGCCCACACCGAAGAGCTCCGCAAAGTGGGCAAAGGGATTATTATCTGTGGCGATGTCAATACCGCACACCGAGAAATCGACCTTGCCAATCCCAAAGCCAACGAAGATACCTCTGGCTTTTTGCCCATTGAGCGAGCGTGGATCGACACACTTTTAGCAAAAGGCTACCTTGACACGTTTAGAGAAGTGCATGGGGATGTCAAAGATGCCTACTCGTGGTGGTCGTATCGCTCAGGAGCAAGACAAAGAAATGTGGGATGGAGAATTGACTACTTTTTTATCTCCAAAGAGCTTCAAAAAAATCTCAAAGATGCTTTTATCTTGCCACACATTCAAGGCTCAGACCATTGTCCTGTGGGAATTGAGATAGCGCTGTAATCTTTACATGTAAAAAGGGTTAATAAACAATTTAAACAAAATAAACTATAATAAACCTCATTTAGCAAGGCTTGGAAGAGTTTTTGCTTTATTTAATCAACATAATTTCAAAGGAAGACCATTGGACGCAGCTGATCAAGAGTATGTCGAACGCAAACTTCTTTCGGGATTTGAAAATTTGTTGGACATTAGTGTTGATTTTGTGGCAGAACTTGGCACGACCAATATTACTATTCAGCGTCTTTTAAAACTGGAAAAAGGCTCCGTCATTGACCTTGAAAAACCAGCCGGAGAGAGTGTTGAGCTTTATATTAACAATAAAATTTTTGGTAAAGGCGAAGTCATGGTTTATGAAAAAAACCTTGCCATTCGTATTAATGAAATTTTAGATTCTAAAACGGTTATTCAATACTTTAAAAAAGAGAATCGATGAAAATTTTCTTGACAATCATTGCGTTGTGTATTTGGAGTCATGCTGCAAACTTATTGACCTATAATGTCTACGAACGAACTGATCGTGTAGATGTCATGCTCTCTTTTGATGCACCACACGAAGGTGCCATTTCACAAAAAAATGATGCCAATGCTATCATACTCACCATCAATGATTTGGGGTATGACAAGATGATTGAAAAGAGCATTAATTCTGCAATTATTCAAGAACTCATCATGATTCCTGAAAAAAACAACACCCTTCAAATTGTTCTTAAAAGCGATAAACAAATTAGTGTGGTAGCTTCAAAAACTGTTGACGGTTTTGGTCTTCGTATTCGAAGTAGCATTATGCAAAAACCAACCAAAATCCAAAGTTCTGAAGCCGTCTCTAGCACGTTACCCACAGCCTCTTCTGGCACAATGGATTTGATTGATTCACGCTATATTATTGTGATTGTTATTCTGCTACTTTTAATCATTTTAATGTTTTGGATTAAACGACGTATCGCCATCCAAACACATGGCCAGCCTGTTAATGCAACACCTTCTTCATGGCTCTTTAATCAAAAAACAACCTCTGCTCAAGAAGTGACTCTTTTACATAAGAAACCTATTGACTCCCAAAACAGTGTTGTTCTTTTTGAATACGGCTCTATTAAATATCTGGTCATGACAGGAAGTTCTAATCTTTTACTCGAAAAATTTCAAAATGGTGAAGTCAAAGATGACAATGATTTTGAAAAAGTCTTTGAAGAAAATCGTCGTCGCTTGGATGAATACCTAAAATTACAAGACAGTACCAAGCAAAATAGCTATAAAGAAAAGGCTTCTGCTGATTATGCTCCTTATGATGAAAATCGCTAAATACTTATGAATATTGCCATTTCTATTTTGTCCATTTATGCCTTTATTTTATTAGGATTTATGGCAAAAAGAATGCTCAAAGATGAGATGAATGAGAAGGGCATGATTTTGATGTCCATCTACTTTTTACAACCTATGCTCTCTTTTTGGGGTCTTTCTACTAAACCCATTAGCCTAGAATTATTGCATGCTCCTTTTTTATATCTTGTTATCTCCTTTATTTGTATTCTTATTAGCTCGGTTATTGCCTATCTTTTTTTTAAAGACGATATTAAAGAAAAATCCATTATTACCATTTGTGTGGTGCTTGGAAACACTGGTAATTTAGGCATTCCCTTAGGCATAGCCCTTTTTGGTGAAGCTTCGATTATCTACATGAGTATGATCAATATTACCAATGTTTTTGTGGTTTATACTTTAGGTGTTTTCTTCTATTCTAGGGGCAATTGTAGTATTAAACAATCGCTTCTTAACATCATAAAACTTCCTGTGATTTGGTTTGCATTTTTAGCTCTGTTTATGAATGTTTTTGAATTAAAACTTCACCCTGCTATGCAAACGCCTTTGCAAATGGGTGCTTACTGTACGATGGTTATTCAATTGGTTATCTTTGGAATGTATTTGTACAACATTAAACTACGCAGTATTAACTATAAATTACTTTTACATGTAAGCGTCATTAAGTTTATTATAACGCCTTTAATTGCCGGTTGGATTCTTTATGGAATTTTAGACTTAGATCCCATGCTTGCCACCCTTGTTTTTATAGAACTCATTGTTCCCTTAGCCGTCACAAATGTTAATTTAGCAGCATTGTATGAATGCAAACCACTGGATGTTACAGCAATGGTCTTTTTTACTTCATTGGTTTTTATACCTTTTTTTATTCTGGTTAGCAACCTTCTTCACCATCTTTCTATTGTAAGTATGCCATGAAAGATAAAGAAGCTAGAGTTAAATATATTCGTGCACTTGAACGATTTTTAGGAAGCTGTATCAGTGCCTTAAAAAATGAAAATTTTGATTATAATCTTTTTGTTAAACGTGCAGAAAAAAGTTTAAAAACATTGCAAAAAGTTGAAGCAATTAGTTTAGATTCACGCTATACCAATGCGCTTCAAAACTATGCCAATCTTGTCGCACAGAGTATTGCTAATAAGGAAAATGACCCACAAGAGATCCATAAACGCCTCACAAAAGAAGCCAATCTTCTTGAAAAAGAGAAATACCAAGGTAGCTACAAAAAAGAGAAGCACAAAGCACGAGGCTTTAACGACGGTTATTGAGCGAAAAAACTCTCAATCGCTTCACGCATAAACACTCTATCTTCGATGCGATTAATCTTATCTCGAAATTCAGAAGCTTCACGAAACCCTTTAGAATACGTATGCAAATGTTTACGAAAAATCGAAACACCTTTCTCACCATAAAAATCAACCATTGCATCATAATGTTCTAATACAATCTCTAAAATTTTTGTTTTTTCAACATGTGTTAGTTCATTTTTTATCTGATAAAAAATCCACGGATTGCCCACAGCTCCTCTACCAATCATAAGGCTCTTGCAGCCTGTAACTTCTTTTACATGTAAAGCTTTTTCATAGCTAGTAATATCCCCATTAGCGATAAGAGGAATTGAAACAGCTTCCCTTGCACGTGCAATCGCATGATAATCCACTTCAGCCTTATATGCCCCCGCACGTGTTCGCCCATGCATACTCATAAAATCCACTCCAGCATTTTCACATGCTTTGGCTATCTCTTCAGGAATTTTGGTACTAAAACCCAACCGTACTTTTGCACTGGTGTAGCGTTTATTAGAATATGTTTTAATGGTCTCAATAATTTTTTGCATATGTCCTAAATTTAAAAGCAACGAAGAACCTGCTTCTTGTGCAATAATCTTAGGCACAGGACAACCACAGTTTAAATCAATACCATCAATACCTTCAATGTCATTTAAAACCAAAACTGCTTGTTTGATTGATTCCAAATCAGAACTAGCAATCTGTACAATATAAGGTGTTTCAAGAGGAGATTTTGTGAGCATTTTAAGTGTTTTTTCAGAACCATAACGCAGAGCATTGGCACTAATCATTTCAGAAAAAGTAACATCTGCACCAAATTTTTTAACCACAGAACGAAAAGGAAGATCCGTAAAGCCAGCAAGAGGTGCGAGGGCTAAAATGCCTCGCTCAAAGTCTATCTCACGATTCATACGTTTAGAAATGTGTCGATGTTGATACTTTTACCATTGTCTCTTAAAAAGAGAAGTGTTCTAAATTTTACAAATTCCTCAGGGTCAGAATTAAGTAAAATCTCACGAATTTTGTCAATCATTTGCAAATCATAAAGAACATACAAATACGCATCCGCTGCAACAATACCTTTGGCATTGTACATTTTTTCAAAAAGGGCAATCAAAGAATCAGGTGAAAGCTTTCCTTTAATTTTACGTGCTAATTCAAGATAATCAGTACGCTCAGCATTGAGTTGCTCTAACATCTCTTCAATAGATTTTACATCCATATCAAAACTATCATCAGAGTTTAAATAACGCTCCATCATACGACGAAATGTTTGTTTATCAATAGGAAAATTGTAACGCTTAATTTCATTAAAACTAGCAAAATCAAGTAGCGCATCGTACGCTTTTTTACATAATTCGCCCTCAAGTTCTTTACAATTTTTTAAAATTTCAAGCGCGTATTTAGGCTCAACTTTCAATCGATTCAGTGTATTTTGAAGCACTAAAGGATTCTCTTTAGAAAGTTTATATTTTTTTAAATCTTCATAATTACCATTCGCAACACTTACTGCTATTGCTGAGGCATTAGCAATATCTTCCTCAATAAAAGAAGAAGGTAATGATGGATCAAATTTCATAGCTTGAAGCATTTTACCCGCAAATTTAAAACCATCTGTTTTATAAGAAGCATTCACTTCTTCACCCAATATACGATTTTTCGCAGCTTCATGAAAGACTTCACTGTCTTTCTTCCATGCTCTTTTGTATAAAAAATCTTTAAAATTATAAAATACCAAATGTCCAATAGACGCAATCACCAAAATAAAGACAGGAAGAACCATCCAAAACGCTACTGGAAAGCTAAGCGATAAGCCAAAAAACTCTAAAGTATACCCCTCGCCATTAAAACTATACACATACAGCCCAATGGCTAACATATAAATTAGTGATACTAGAAAATAGCGTTTAATTCCCATGTGGTTCTCCCTACGTTGTCTTACTTATTTTTTGCTGATTTTTCGATAATCTCACGACATACAATACAATACCTTGCATGAGGTTTTACTTTAAGTCGTTGAAATCCAATATCCTCTTCACACATTTCACACATGCCATAAGAGCCATTGCGAATTTTATTCAGAGCAAACTCAATCTCATTAAGCTCTTTCGTTTGCTGCGTACTAATAGCCTGTTCAATCATACGATCCGTACTAACTGAAGCATGATCTGCTTCATCTCCTACTTCACTGTCTTTTAAATCTTCTATTTCACGCATTGAATCTTCAATATTTTTCTTAATCTGGACTCTTCTTTCTTTTAGAATGTCCTCAAAATGCTTTAGCTCGTGCTCTCTCATCCTCTGTTTCCTTTACGAAAATGTTGAAACCATTATAGATAACTACTTGTGATAGGGATGGTTATTTTTTATACACAATCCCCGATAAATCTGTTCAAATAAAACCACTTTTGCGATTTTGTGCGCATATGTTAATCTACTTAAACTTATAATCTTTTGAGTTCTGCCTAAAAAAGCCTCTTCAAAGCCAAAAGCACCTCCAATAAAAAAGTTAACCGTTATATCTTGATTAAAAATAGTACTAAACTGCTCACTGCTTAATGACTCACCTTGTACATCAAGCGCTACATTATAGCCTTTTAAAAAAGGCTCATACGCTTTCGTATACGAAGCTTTTGCTTCTTTAGCACCTATCATTTGCGCAGAGGCAATGTGCTTATTAAAGATCTTAATCTCTTCTACTTTAGCAAAGCGAGAGATCATTTTCGTATATTCATTTGCGATAATATCTAAAGATTTATCGCTACTTTTTTCAATGGTAAAAACGTTTACATTCATGCTTTGAGTTTAAGCTCAAATGCATCTTTATGACAATGCTCACCCAAAAGTTTTAACAAATTGGATAAAACACTTTTCATTTCTGTACGCTTAACAATCATATCAATTAAACCATGGTCTAGCAAAAATTCTGCCCTTTGAAAACCCTCTGGTAAATCCGCCCCAATAGTTTGTTTAATAACCCTTTGCCCTGCAAACCCAACCAAAGCGCCTGGCTCTGCCATAATAATATCACCCAAAAAAGCAAAAGAAGCACTAACACCACCCATCGTTGGATCAGTTAAAATAGAGATATACGGCAATTTTGCATCGGCAAGCTTCGTCAGTGCTGCAGATGTTTTAGACATTTGAAGCAAAGAGAATGTACTCTCTTGCATACGCGCCCCACCACTCGCACTGATAATAATCAAGCCCTCTTTATTGGCAATGGCACGGTTAATGGCTCGTACGATTTTTTCGCCCTCAACAGAGCCTAAACTTCCGCCCATAAAGGCAAAATCAAACACCACAAGTTGAACACTCACATTGTTGATTTTACATGAACCACACACGACAGAAGAGTTTTTTCCTGTCTTCTCTTGTGCTTCTTCGATACGTTTTTTATACGATTTTTTATCCACAAATTTGAGGGGGTCAACAGGTGCTAAATTAGCATCAAACTCAACGAAACTGTTTTCATCACAGAGCTGTTCAATACGTTGTTTTGCGGAAATACGCATATGAAAACCACACTTAGGGCAAACGTTAAGACACTGTTCAATTTCTTTATAATACATCAAAGATTGGCAGGCACCACACTTTACCCAATGGCTTGGGGCTTCGCTTGGAGTAGATTGCATTTTTCGGATGCTGCTGAAAATTTCTGCAAATCGCATAGGTTTTATCCTCGTGTAAAGCTAATCGCTTTTAAATAAGCCTATTATTCTATCGAAAATTTCCTTATCTTTACTTACGAGGAAAATCTCATCTTCACAGAAGGTATACAAATCCTCACACATAAAGAGTCCCGCTTCAACATCATACGAGCGCATCCTTCCCACATAAAGAACAAACGAAACCTCGTGTGCATAGGCTAAAGAAAGGGCAAAGGCACCAGGAGAGCGGTATTTTATTTTGGCATCAAATAACTTTTGATGCACACGATTTGAAGCGTATGAACGCTCAAAAATACCCACTTTCGAAAAGACATTCATCTTTACATGTAAAAAGGTATCTGAGCCAATTTTACCTTGCCTTAACCCCTGTTCATCCTTGATAAAAACATCCCCATTGGCTAAATTGGCAATGACTGCTTGGGTACATTTTCCTGCTTCAATATAGGCCACAGAAGTTCCATAATAGGGTAAATGTGAGAGTAGGTTTTCACTGCCATCAATAGGGTCAAGCACAATGCGAGCGGAAGTAGCGGGGTTTTCAATCACCCCACTCTCTTCTGAGAAAATCTCTCCAAAAGGCAGAATTTGCTCAATAAAAATCCTCTCCGCCTCCAAATCAATCCCCGCACTTCGATCACCTCCCGCACCCACTTCAAATGCTTGATGATGCGTAGTCTGCAAACCCTTTACATGTAAAAGGGTATAAAGCTCTTCATTCGCACGTAAAACCGCCTCAATAAAATTCATTAGCCGAGCAGTTTCTTAATAATATGCATGGCTGCCTCTTTGCCCTCTTTGGCTGCGGTGACAACAAGGTCAGAGCCTCGCTTACAATCGCCTCCAGCATAGACGCCTGATTTGGTCGTTTGATACTCATGATTAACGACAATGCAACCTGATTTATTCACCTCAATGCCATTTTCAGCTAAAAAAGTCGGAACAGAAGGACTAAAACCTAAAGCAAAAATAATCACATCCGCATCCACTCTAAAATCGCCACCTTTGACAATTTCCACGCACTGACGGCAACTCGCATCTTTCGCACCCAAAATGGTTTTGTGCATATCTATACCCACCACAGCACCATCAGAATTAACCAAAATCTCTTTAGGTGTCACGTTGTAAACAAACTCAGCACCCTCTTCAATGGCATTTTTAAACTCTTTTTTACTGCCTGGCATATTGTATTTATCTCTTCGATACAAACAGGTCACACTCTTAGCCCCCTCACGAATCGAGGTTCTAAGACAATCCATCGCCGTATCGCCACCACCAATGACCACAACATTTTTACCCTTAACTTCAAACTTTTTATTGTAGGCTTCATTGAAAAGCTTTTTTTGAATGGAACGTAAAAAGTCAATCGCAAGAAAGACACCCTCAGCGTTTTCATTGGCGATATTCGCTTTACGTGGACTCTCCGCACCAATGCCTAGGAAAATAGCATCATGACTGTGTGCCACCTCATCAAAACTCAGCTCTTTGCTACCCACATGGGTGTTTACATGTAAAGAAAGCCCCGCCTCTTCAAGCCACTTCACACGACGTGCCACTACCTCTTTATCGAGTTTAAAACCAGGAATACCATAGGTCAAAAGTCCACCCGCTCTGTTTTGTTTGTCATACAAACTGACCGCAATACCCGCACGAAGCAAATAGGTCGCACAAGCAAGTCCTGCAGGTCCCGCACCAATTACCGCTACTTTTTTCTTCGTCGTAATCCCAGGGAAAGATGGTTTTAATCCTCGCTTAAACCCATCCTCAGAAATAAACGTCTCAATAGAACCAATCGTAATAGCCCCATACCCATCATTAAGCGTACAATCACCCTCGCAAAGGCGATCTTGCGGACAAATACGCCCTGTAATTTCAGGGAAAGGATTGGTTTCATTAGAGAGATTAAACGCTAACTCTTTCTTCATCCCACTGGTTGCTTTGAGCCAAAAAGGAATGTAATTATGCAAAGGACATTTACTATGGCAAAAAGGGTCACCACACTGCACACAGCGATCCGCCTGCTCTCTAGCGTCTTCTCGACCCATCACTTCATAAATCTCTTTAAAATCTCTGACCCTATCACTGGTTGAGCGCTTTCTTGGCTCAATTCTCTCTTCATTGATAAAATTTTGCATCTTAGTCTCCTTGCGCTGGGTTGAGTGGTACATTGGTCATATCTTTAGGGCGTACCATCCAAAAATCTCTTAAAACATCACGGAAATTCTCTAAAATATGGGTGGCTTTGAAACTCACTGTCTCATTGACGTGCGTTCGAAGCAGACGTTTTAAGAAGTGGCGTGCTTCATCCATGTCATCGGTATCAATACGCTCTGCTACCACTAACTCTTGATTGAGTTTGTCAATAAAATCACGGTTTTCATCGTAAATAAACGCCACACCGCCTGTCATACCCGCACCAAAATTCACACCCGTACTGCCTAAGATAGCAACTACACCGCCTGTCATATACTCACACGCATGATCACCCGTTCCCTCAACAACCGCCGTAGCACCTGAGTTACGAACACAAAAACGCTCACCTACATTGCCCGCAACAAAGAGTTTTCCACCCGTTGCGCCATACAAACAGGTATTGCCCGCACACGAGTAACCTCTGCCTTGATATTTTGGAGCAATAACGATTTTTCCACCGTTCATGCCTTTGCCCACATAATCATTGGCGGTACCTTTAAGATTAATGCTAATACCATTGGCTAAAAAAGCTCCCAAAGATTGTCCTGCTACGCCATTTAGTCTAAAGACAATGCTCTCATCTTTGAGTCCTTTGTTGCCATAATATTTCGCAATTTCACCGCTGATGAGTGTACCAAAGCTTCGGTTGGTATTGCAAATGGATTTGTGCAACACCATTTTTTCATCAGGATTTTCAATAACTTTGTAAACCTCTTTTAAAATCTCTTTCTCAAATTCATTTTTATCAAACGGCTCATTGGCTTTGCCATTGTGTGTATTTGGACCCTCTAGTCTCATAAGTACAGAAGAGAAGTCAAACTTTTTCGCAAAGCTATCTTCAATTACATGTAAAAGATCGCTTCGTCCAATAATATCTTCCAAACGCTCATAGCCTAAGTGTGCCAATATCTCACGCACATCTTCAGCTAATAGGGTAAAGAAGTTCACCAATTTATCGACCGTACCCACAAAGTGTTCACGAAGCTTCTCATCTTGCGTTGCCACACCCACCGAACAGCGGTTTAGGTGACACACGCGAAGCACTTTACATCCGATGATAGTTAAAGAGAGCGTTCCAAACGCATAACTCTCTGCCCCCAATAAAGCAGCCTTAATCACATCAAGTCCCGTTTTTAAACCACCATCGGTTTGCAAATGAACACTATCACGTAAATGGTTTGCTTTGAGTGCATTGTGCGCTTCACTCAGCCCTAATTCCCACGGATTTCCCGCAAATTTAATGGAGGTTAAAGGTGCTGCACCCGTCCCTCCATCGCCTCCTGAGATAATAATTTTATCCGCATACGCTTTAGCCACACCCGCTGCAATCGTTCCAACCCCTGCGGTGGAAACCAATTTCACCGTAATAATCGCATCAGGATTGATCTGCTTCATATCAAAAATAAGTTGCGCCAAATCCTCAATCGAGTAAATATCGTGGTGTGGTGGAGGAGAAATCAGTGTCACACCAGGAATGGTATAACGAAGAGTGGCAATGAGTGGTGTCACCTTATGCCCTGGAAGCTGACCACCCTCACCTGGTTTTGCACCTTGTGCCACTTTGATTTGAATCTCAGTGGCGGAGCGTAAATACTCAGGTGTTACACCAAAACGACCCGATGCAATCTGTTTAATTTTGGAGTTTTTATGGGTTTTAAGACGATCTGGTGCTTCACCACCCTCACCTGAGTTACTCATACCCCCAATTTTATTCATCGCCTCACCCAGCGCTTCATGCGCCTCTGGAGAGATAGAGCCTAAACTCATCGCTGCTGTGGCAAAACGCTTAAAAATAGCCTCTTTACTCTCCACTTTCTCCAATGCGATAGGCTTACGATCAGATTTGAGTTCGAAAAAGTCACGAATCATTTTAAAGCCACGGTTATTCACCATTTTAGTAAATTCCGCAAAATCTTTTTTCTCCGCTGTTACAACAGCTTTATGAATCGCATGGACAATATGCGGATGATAGTCGTGAAACTCTTGCCCCTCAATGTATTTGTAAAATCCACCAATCTCAAGCGGAAAGAGTTTTTTGTTAATGTTTAGATCATACGCTTTGGCATGGTTACTTGAAAGACGCTCTTCAATATCGCTGTATCCAAGCCCTGGAATCATTGAAATCGCACCATTAAAACACTCTTTAACAATCTCGCTAGAAAGTCCTAAGACATCAAATAAAGCAGAATTGCGATACGAAGCAATCGTTGCGATACCCATCTTCGACATAATTTTGAGTAAACCTTGATTGATAGCGTGACTGACGTTTTTAAGTTTTGTTTTCGTCTCATACGCACTCATCTCACTCTTTTTACACTCATCCAAAACGGTTGCGTATAAAAGATAGGGGTAAATCGCACTGGCACCAAATCCAACCATCGTTGCACACGAATGCGCATCCAAAGCTTCCCCGCTAATGGCAACAATGGAGACCAGCGAGCGTACACCCTCATCCAATAAAACCTGATTCACTCGACCAATGACCATAGTCATCGGCATCGGTTTTTGTTTTTTATTCATTCCTCTATCATCAAGGAAAACGATGCGCACACCCTCTTCTTTGACCGATTGTACGATGTCATACACCAAATCTTCAAGGCTACCTTTCAGGTTGTCTTCAAAAAGAGTTGAGAAGTAGCGATTTTTGTACTCTTCTTTGTAACGTGGCTTACTGGCATCACCAAACGAATCAATGATTTCGTATTTTTCTTGCATTAAAAGAGGTGAAATGGTTTTAATACAAAGGGCATGTTCTTCACCCTCTTCTAGGATATTGCGAATGATGCCAAAGTTGGTATTTAAACTCATAACAACTTTTTCACGAATCGGGTCAATCGGAGGATTGGTGACTTGTGCAAATTTTTGTTTAAAATAATCACTAAAATTACGCTGTGTTTGGCTAAACGCTGCCATAGGCGTGTCATCACCCATAGAGCCAACACCCTCTTTACCATCTTTCATCATCGGCTCAAGCACCATATTTTTGACTTCTTGCGTGATGTTAAAATAGCGCTGTTCTATCTCTAAATTTTCACGAACATAATCCGTTGTTTTTGAAAACGGGATATCTACAAACTCTTGCAGGTAGACAAGCCCTTTATTAAGCCATTCTGTGTAGGTGTTGGAGCTTTTAATGTAATCATTGATGTCATCATCTTTCATGATTTTGCCAAATTTAAGGTCTAAGCCTATCATTTGACCACTTTGCAGACGACCACGCTCAATGATGTTATCCTCTTCAATATCTAAAACACCGTATTCGCTTGAAATCAAAATGCGGTCATCTTTGGTAATGATATATTTGGCAGGACGCAAACCATTTCTATCCAATACACAGGCAATGTAACGTCCATCGGTCAGAGAAATCGCAGCAGGACCATCCCACGGCTCAAAATTGATACTGGAGTATTCATAAAATGCTCGAAGCTCTGCATCCATATGCGGAGCATTTTGCCATGGTACAGGAATTAAAGAGCGAATGGCTTTAAAAAAATCAAACCCATTAATCAACATAAATTCAAACATATTATCTAAACTTGCGCTATCGCTGACATCTGCGTTGGTTAAAGGATAGAGTTGTTGAAGCTCTTCTTGCGTAAAAACAGAACTTTTTATAGATTCACTGCGCACTTGTGTGTAAAAACGATTGGCAGAAATAGAGTTAATCTCTCCATTATGCGCTAAAGTGCGAAACGGTTGTGCAAGTTTCCATTTTGGAAGGGTATTGGTCGAAAAACGTTGATGAAAAAGTGCAAAGGTTGCTTTAAACGCTTTATCGCTCAAATCGGGGAAAAAAGTTTTAATGTAGGTTGGCATTACCAACCCTTTATACGAAATGACTTTGCTTGAAAAAGAAGCAATATAAAAATCAGAGGCCTGTGCTAACTTTTTTTCAACCATTTTACGGGTTAAATACAATAATGCATCAAAGCGTTTCGTTGCAACGAGTGAAGAAGAGGTAACAAAGGCTTGTACAATTTGGGGTAATGAATCCAGCGCTAATTTTCCAAGCGCTTTTGTTTTGACAGGGACATCACGGTACAAAAGAACTTTCAAGTCATTTTGCTCACAGGTCTCTTCAAAAATCTGTTTTTGTTCATCATTTTGCAAAAAAATCATTGCGACTGCAAACTGCTTTGGCAAGTCCACACCCAATTTTTTTGCTTCATTTTTCATAAACTCAGTGGGCATTGAAAAAAGAAGACCACTTCCATCGCCACTCTTACCATCAGCCGCAATTGCACCTCGGTGCATCATACGCTCTAACGCCGTAATTGCATCTTCAACATTTTCATGGGTTGGGATATTTTTTATGTTTGCGATTAGTCCAAAACCGCAATTGTCTTTAAATCCTGTAATAAGATCCATTGCACAAGCCTTTTATGGAATTTTCATCAAAAATCTGACAAATTTTAAGTTAAAAGCGAAGGATGTTACATAAAAAATGGTTAAAAAACAATTAAACAATATTTTATGCTATTTTGAACACTTACATATCACAACTAAAATTAATTGTCAATAAATTTAATATATAAATTTAATATACTAATTTTAAAGTTTAATATTATTGCAATATTTGAATGCTAAAATTCCTCATGCAAGGTTATATTATCAATATTACACGGGTTAAAGACGAAGACCTCATTGTCACCCTTCTCACACAAACGAGTATCAAAACACTCTACCGATTTTACGGGGCAAGACACTCCACTATTCATTTAGGGTATAAAATTGACTTTGAAGCGCTTCCATCCCTCAAATCCTCCCTACCCCAACTACGCTCTATCCTTCATTTAGGCACTTCGTGGAATACCCATCGTGAGCGAATGCTATTATGGCAACCTTTTGTGCGTCTTTTTTATACTCATCTCAAGGATATTGCGTCCTTAGAGCCTTTCTACTTTGAACTTTTAGAGTCTTGTGCTGCTATTTGGGCGAAACAAAATCCTAAACGTATAGCCATAGAGGCTTATGTTAGGCTTTTAGAGCATGAAGGAAGACTGCATGATGATTTTATCTGTTTTAATTGTGAAGAGCCCATAACGAGTGATTTAACACTCATTCGAGCCTATTTACCCGCACACAAAAATTGTGCATGGAATCAAACGTTTTCGCTTTTACATGTAAAAAGGTTGTTTGAAGAAAAAAGCACCATAGCACTCAGCGATGAAGAGGTGGATGTGCTATGGAAGATTTTATTGGAAGGGTTTTAACGTTTAGAAAACTACGTCAGCGTTACTCTAAAAAACGCTCATCGCAAAAACTAGACACCTGTAAACTCTCAAACGCTTTTTTAAGAGAAATAAAAAGCTCAGGGTTTTCTTGTTCCATTTGAGCCAGCATCTCTTTGGTACGAGCACGAATCACAGGCATTTTTACATCAAAACGCATCGCAGGACACGCCTCATCACCAATGGTTGGCATGTTATGCTCTTTTGCACAATCTCTGAGTTGACGCTCTCTTGCATGTATCAACGGGCGAATTACATGTAAGCCATTCTGGGCTGTATAAATTGGAGGCATGGAACGCAAAGTTCCATTGTAAGAGAAGTTCATAAAAAAGCTCTCCACCGCATCATCCAAATGATGTGCAAGTGCTAATTTTGTATAGCCATGCTCCAGAGCATAGGTATAGAGCGCACCTCTTCGCATTCGTGAGAAAAAACTACAAAATGAGGAGTTTTCTCGAATTTTATCTTGCGCCAAATCAAAAATTTTGGTATCCACAATTTCATGATCTATCTCGTGCTCAAGGCAGTGCTGATGGAGTGTATGTAACTCTTCGCCCATGCCATAAGTAATGGTAACCGCTTTAAACTCAAAATCAAAAGGAGCAACTCGTTGCATGTGCTTTAAAATGTGGGCAAGGCTGAGTGAATCTTTACCACCACTAAGCCCCAAAAGAATCTTATCGCCCTCACAAATGAGCTTATAGCGTGCGTTCGTTCGCCCCGCAATACGCAATAAACGTTTACTAATATTAAGCATCTGCCAATTCATCCAACATGGCAATAATAAACTGCGCACTCTCTTTAGCTGAGCTTACTAAAAACTCATCAAAGCTAAAACCTGCATCCATGTCCGCTGCATCACTAATCGCACGAAGCACACAAAAAGGAATCTTTAGCGCATCACACACAACAGCAACTGATGCACCTTCCATTTCAGTCGCATCTGCCTTAAACGTCGTATGAATCCACTCTTTTTTGACGCCATCGCAAATAAACTGATCTCCCGTGGCAATAATGCCCTCTTGCAAAATGATATTTTGTGCCTTGGCTACTTTATGCGCTAAAGCTCGAAGCGACGCATCGGTGTCAACATACACAGACCCCTCAGGCACATACCCATGCGGATGCCCAAAAGCGGTAATATCTAAATCATGCTGGGCTAAAGCCGTTGCAACAAGGACATCACCGATGCGTAAATTTGGATTTAGCGCACCTGCAACACCTGAGAAGAGCAGTTGTTCTGCCCCAAATTTTTCAATGAGGGTTGTTGCGGTTAAACTCGCATTGACTTTACCAATCTTACTGTACGCAATCACTAACTCCATCCCTTTATAGGTTGTCGTGTAATAACGGTTTTTCGCAAACTCTAGTGTTTCGTACGTTCCAAAAAAATCTAAGAGTGGTGTGATCTCTTCGACCATGGCACCCATAATGGCTATTTTCATCTTTTTCCTTTAAAACAGTGCAAGCACTTCTTCTAAGCTTTTCATATCGACAATGCTGTGGGTTTGCTTTTGCGAAATGCGTTTATTTAACCCTTTAAGTACACTGCCACCAAATTCTATAAACATATCGGTTGAAGATTCTACATGTAAAATAGATTGTTTGTATTTTACAGGAGAAATCAACTGCTCAGACAATAAGCGTTTTGCTTCATCTTTACTCTGATATGCTGTGGCAGTAACATTTGAGATAACAGGCATCGCAAATGCATCTTTCAGCCACTTTTCCAAATACCCCTCTAAATTGGCTTGCGCTGAACTGAGCAAAGGACAATGACTGGCAACAGACATCGGCAGTAAAACTGCTTTTTTAGCACCCGCTTCTTTAAAGAGTGGCTCAAGAGAAGAGAGGTCATCTTTATTGCCTGCAATGACAATTTGCCCATCCCCGTTATAATTGGCTGCCCACACCTTTTTACCCAGCTCTCGCTCTTTACATGTAATCTCTTCCACACGTGCATCATCCAGTCCCAAAAGAGCCATCATACCAGCGTTGATACCCTCACAGGCTTGCTTCATCAGTACTCCTCGTTGGTGGACTAATTCAACTGCATCTAAGTAGTCCATAGCGCCTGTTGTACTCAAAGCTGAAAATTCACCCAAAGAGTGTCCTAAAACAGCCACAGGAGTCACTTTGCATGCTTCAGTAAAAAGACGGTGCGCAATGAGACTAACCAATAAAATAGCAGGTTGAGTGTATTCAGTTTGTTCTAATTGGTCATTTTCTTCAAAAAGAAGCTTAGTAAAATCAAAACCAACACGTGTACTTGCTTGCTCAATCATCTCTTTTGCAAGTGAACTGTTGTCATAAAAATCTTTTCCCATACCAATTTTTTGACTCCCTTGGCCAGGGAATATAAAAAGGGTTTTATTCATTGATGTACCTCTCTATTTTTTTACATGTAAGCTTTTGTTCTATCAAAAAAACTTACATTTAGTCTAGTGTTAATCTATCTTTGTAGTCATTAATTTTTTTACGCAGGGTATTTCGGTTAAGTCCAAATTTTTCACTGATGGCAAGCTGTGAGCCAAATTTTGCATAGCCACTCTTAATCATTGGAACATCAAAAAGATATAATAGATCCCTATAATCGTTTCTGCCACCAATACGATTGGACAAAAAGCTTTGCATCATCGTTAAAATTTCTTCTTCTCCAAAAGAATTCATCAAATACGCATTATAAACTGATCGTCTTAATGAATAACAATTTTTACTCACATCTGGAACAATATTTTCTATTGAAAGGGTATCACCATAAGCATCATCAAACATCAAACGTGCTTCTAATGAAAACTTTTCCATCAAGGGAGCAATATCTTCTTGACGTTTACTAAGGGGTGGAATCAAAATCTTTAAACTAAAAAAATCATCTACAATAGCTTCATCAATATGAACATTTGAAGTAGCAATCATGCGTGTTTTGTAAACATCAAGAGCAACTCTTAATTTTTTGTAATTTGTAATTTTATGAAAATTTTTAACAATCAATGTATGATTTGTTTCAATTAACGCCAATAAATCATTAAAAGAAGCTGCATCAACAATAGGAGCAGAAGAAATATGCTTAGCAAGTGTTAACTTTCCAACGCCACTTTCACCTAAAATTAACGCATTAATAGAAACACTTTTAAGTAGATTTGCAGACTTAAGAGCCTCTATTGAGGCTCTTGACTTTGCTATATAATTAGTGTGATCCACAACATCCGCCACCATGAGAGTGACTTTCACCGCCGCAGCATCCACCTTCACCGTGTTCATGGTCATGACCATGTCCACCACAACACTCGCTATCGTCATCATTTGTAGTGTGGCAACTGCCACCTGTTCCACATCCACAACCACCTTGACTACCAACATAGCCATTAAGAAGTTCATCAGCTGTCGCATCACGAACTTCTACTACATTAATAGCAAATAACAAATCTTTACCTGCCAAAGGATGGTTAAAGTCTATTTCAACTGTTTCATCATTGAAATTTTTAACGACAACTTGTACCGTTTCGCCATGTTCACCTTGACCATACAGTGTCATTCCGATTTGAAGTTCAAGCCCTGCAAATTGTTCTTTTGGCAAAGTTTGAACTGCATTACTGTCATATTCGCCATAAGCGTCAACAGCAGCGACTTGAATATTGGAACTATCACCTGCTTTAAGTTCTTTAATTTTTTCTTCTAATCCTGGAATAATTTGACCTTTTCCAACAATAAAAGAGAGTGGTGCAGCATTTAAATTGCTGTCTAATATTTCACCATTATCAACACTTTTAAGTTCATAATGAATTGAAACGACTTTGTTATCACAAATCAGCATAACTTCTCCCTTGTTTTTATAATGGGATAAATGTTAACATAACTTTGTTGTAGAAGGCCTTAGGAAAAAATATAAGTCTATTTTTTATGCAAAAAAATGGTTAAAAATTATCAAATCTTTAACCATAATCACTTATTTTACTTTTTTTGCTTCAGGAGAGGTAGGATAATTCTCTTTTAATGCTTTATAAAACCCTTGTGCATCTTTAGTTTTACCTAATTTTTCAAAAGAAGCTCCAGTATGATATAAAAGAGTAGGAATATAAGAAGCTTTATCAAAAAGTGAAATACTTGTCTTATAGTTTTCTATTGCGGTAGCATATGATTTTTTATTATAAGCAATCTCACCCAGTTGGAAATTCACTTTTGCAGGTTTGTAATTACGATTTAACAACTCTTTATACGTCACTTCAGCATTTGTATAAGATTTTTTCTCAAAAAAATCATCTGCCTCTTTTAATAATGTTGCACTATCTTTAGTACTCAACTCTTTAGTAGAAAGGGTTTTGGATGTAGCTTCTTTTTCTGTATTTTTACTACTCGATTCAGAAGCAGTAGCAATCTGCTTTGAAGAAGTTACTTTTGAATTTTTCAGTTCATGTTCCAATTGATCAAACTTCTCTTTTGGGACATAATTCTTATTAATAGAGTCAATTAATGTACTAAGCTCACCAATAACAACTTTGACTTTATCTTGATTTTCAGTCTGAATCTTTCGACTCTCTTCAACATATCCACGCAATTTAATTATTTCATCTTCAAGTTGTCGAATACGTTCATCCTGCTTAGCTATCTTTGTTTCATAACTCTGCACAACAGAACGAATTCCTTCATATTGCTCTGCTACCCCATTATTTGAACTTTTTTCAGGTTCTGTGTAACGGATAGACTCTGAATTATAAGAAGAAGTTTGGTTAATTGGCACATGTTTAACTTCATGAGAAGATATGCCATTATTTGAAGAAATACCATTAGTATCAACAGTACCATAAACAGAAGGTTCAGCCGATAACGCTACTATTGGAAGTAGCGCCATCGAAAATTTAAAAAGCTTTTTTTTCATAGAGAGAATAATTATGGAAGTACTTTAAATTCTGCTCTTCTGTTTTTAGCCCAAGCGTCTTTATTATGCTCACTAACTGCAGGATTGCTTTCACCATAACTTACAACAGTAAGTCTATCAGCATTCATACCTTTTGCAACCAAACCATCTTTAACGCTTTTTGCTCTTTTAAGACCAAGCGCATAGTTGTACTCATCTGTACCGAATTCGTCACAGTTACCTTCAACTTTAATTGAAAAGTTTTTTGCCTCAGTAGAGTTAAACAATGCAGCATTTGCATCGATATTTGCTTGTTGATCTTTACGAACATTGTATTTGTCAAAATCAAAATAAATTGTTTTAGAGTTAGCCTCTAAAGAAGCAATTAATTTTTGAAGTGCACTCATACCATCATCTACACTTGATTGTGTATCAGCAGTTGATTTAGTCATATCAACTTCTGGACTTTTTTGACTACAACCAGTCAATACTAAAACCGCTACCGCTAAACTTGTTAACGCTAATTTACCCATTATTAAATCCTTTTTGGAAATTAAATTTAAAACTTTGGAATTATACCATTTTTTTTTTGAATATTACCAATCAATTGACTGAAGTTTACCAGTTTTTAATTGAAAGTGATACGTTTTGTTCGCATTTAAACGAATTATGCCCAATGCACTTTGATTTCCAAACTGTTTTATAAACATAATTGTATCAGAATCATTCGCAAAACGTGGATAAAGGTTCTCCCCTGTTGCTGTTAATTGGCGTAAATAATCTGTTTGAGTTGAAATCAAGTAAAGATTAAATGTATTTCTTCCAAATTCACTCTCAGCTTCTCTACTTGAATAAACAATATAATTATCAAATGTAGAAATTGAATTTTTATTTTTTCCATGATAAACCAATTTTTCAAAACTTTTATCATAAATACCTTGAGCGAAAATATCAGGATTTCCTAAACGATCAGAAACGAAAGCAATACGCCTATCATTGTCAATAAAATTACCATTAACATCAATACCAGAGTACTCAGTTATTTTTGTAATTTTCTTACTTCTTAAATCATATAAATAAATATCTGTTTGATCCTTAGGTGCCATTGTAAGTAAAAGCTTATTACCATCTTGTGAAACATCTGAGCAAACAATCATACCACTACTCGAAATAATACTGCGTCGCGCCCCTGTTTTTAAATCGTAGCGATATATGGTTGGCTCTGCTCCATTATAAGAAGTATAGTAGAATGCATTTTGCTCACTATTTGCCCACTTTGGAAATATATTTAAACCACCTGCTACAATTATTTTCTGATAACTAAGGGTATAATCAGAAATAACTATCTCACTTTTTTTAGCACCTATATAACGTGCAAATAAGACGGATTGTTCCATCCATTTTATAGAAGGGGCACCAATATTATCGTTTATATCTACAATAATTTTGTGTGCTAAGAAAGGATGTCTTTTTTTATCACTTAACGAATATGCTTTTTCAAATGTTGTAGCCCCCGTCTTAGCATTAATAAATTTTACTGTAGCTGACATGGTATTAAAGTCTTGATTTAAACTAAATCGTAAAATTAAATCCACTCTTTTGTCAGATAAAAAATTTTCTAGAGGACCACCTTCATAACTACTTTGTAAATACTCATCAAGTACTTGAAAATGACTACTAACCCTTAAATCACCAACTAAAAGTTTGAAAAAACTCTGTCTTGCTCCTAAATCAACATTTTTTGGGCTTGCATCCTGAACTGCTATTTTTGGCAAAACATCTATTTTCTTAACAATTTCCACTGTTGCATCACTTGCGTAAGAAAATAACGTAAACAATACTAAACAAATCATTTTTTTAATCATGACTTACTCCTTTTTATCTATAAATGTCATAGGTAATTCAAAGAGTTCTCCTTTGTCATATTTTGGAAATTCTACACTTTCCATGCTATGAAGAAACTCTTTTAACTTTATATTAAAATCATTACTATAAGACAATGACATTATTTTATAACTAAAAACACCTTGATTACTTACTTTAATAAGAACTTTAGCAACATTTCCATTTTCAGTTTCCAAAGTTTTTTGCCAATATTCTTCTAAAATTTCTTGAACTTTCCCAATAAAAGGGTCATATTCACCAGATTTTTTTGTATCAGCATCTTGTTTTTGTTCTGAAAAAATTAAAGAATTTGCAATTTTGGAAGCAACATTTTCACTTTTTTCTTTTGTTTCTTCTTTATTGGGCTTAATACGTGTTGGCTGTGTTTGATTTTTTTTCTGCTCTTTGGCTTCTGGTTTAAGTTTTGAAGTATTAATATCCTCAAATAAACCTCTTAAAGATTGACTTTTAACTGCTTCTTTTGGAGAGGATGCAACTTTTTTTTCTTCACTTTTTGGTTTTTCAGAAGGTTTTTCGACGGGCTTTTGAACTTCCTCTTTTTTTCTTTCTTCTTTTAATTTTTGTGAATCATTCTTTTTTCTCTCCACAAGAGCAATATTCATTGGGTCTTTATTCGATGTGTAATTTTTAAGTGTTTGTTTTTCATGACTTATCATATAAGCAACAAAGATCAAAAGAAAAGTGTAAAGGAAGATGGACATCGTCCATCCTAAAGAGGCATATTTATTAACGTTCGACACGTTAGCTATCCATTAGTTTCTAGTGATATGTTGATAAATCCAGCTTGTTTAATACTTTTTAATACAAACATAACGTCTTTATATGAAAGCCCCTCATCAGCTTTAATATAAACAATACTTTTGAGAGGATATTTACTTTTTTGCATCATAAAACTATCAGGAAATTCGGAGAGCATAAAGCTATCATTTTTAAGATAAACCTTTCTCTCCTTCGTAATCCTAATCTCAAGCTCTGGTAATTTACTCACAACTGATGACTTACTCCCATCAGGTAGCTTAATAACTTCTTCATAAACTAATGCTGGCGTTGTAACCATTAGTATAGCAAGCAAAACCAACATAATATCAACTAAAGGTGTAATATTTAATTCAGGAACTTCGTCCAGTTGACTGTGCATTATGAATCTCTTTTGGTTTCATTCGAAGAAAGTAAAATATCAACCTCTCTTTGTACATACACAATTACTTCGTAGGCTTTTCTTCTTAAAAAAAGATTTGCACTGTAAGCTGGAATTGCCACAAAAATACCTGCTGCTGTTGCGACCAATGCTTCACTAATCGCAGGAGCAATAACACCTAAAGATGCACTACCAGATTGTCCTAGTCCACTAAAGGTTTCCAAAATAGACACTACCGTACCAAAAAGACCTATAAAAGGAGCTGTAGAAGCAATAATTGAGAGCATCCATAATGCGCTTGTTGCATTTTTTTCTGCAACGTTTTTGCATACATTTAATAATTTTTCAGATGTCCCAGACACACTTGAGCATTTTCTTAAAATAGAATCATCACGCACATTTTTTGCACCCATTAACATAGATTCTAAAGAATTTTTTTCAACGGAAAGCCAATGTGTTAAATACAAATGCCTACTAAATAATATTCCAAAAGTAATAATAAAATAAATAGACAACCAAAGCATAATAACTAATGTAAAAAAATTGCTTCTTGCAAAAAAATTAATCACTAATTCAAAAGGAGACATAAACTTAAAACTTTTTCATTTTAGCGACGGATTCAATCTTCGCTGTTGCCATTGCAATAGCAACATCTGAATCACCAATACTTTTTAAAAGTGCTTTAGCAGCCTCAAGTGATTTTGCTACTTCACTTTCAGACGTACCACCAATTGAAACGGCGCCATCTGCTAGAATAGTAACAGAATTTTCATCTACTTTAACATGTCCCCAATTGATAGCAACAATATCATGATTGCCATCTGTAAGTTCAATATCAATCACGCCTGCTTGTAAAAGTGCCACAACAGAAGCGTGGCTTGGGAGAACCCCAAACTCACCTTCTTTTCCAGGAAGTGTAACACTTTTTACATCATTAGCAAAAATCTGACCCTCAGGGGTCACAATTTCTAATTTTAATGTATTCATTTTTTGACCTTATCGCTTCTTAGCTTTTTAATTTTGCAGCTTTCTCAATTACTTCTTCAATACTTCCTACCATATAAAAAGCAGCTTCTGGTAAATCATCATACTTACCTTCTAAAATACCTTTAAACCCAGCAATAGATTCTTCAAGTGTAACGTATTTTCCAGGACTTCCTGTAAATACTTCTGCAACGAAAAATGGTTGAGAAAGGAATCTTTCAATTTTACGAGCACGATCAACGGTTACTTTATCTTCTTCACTAAGCTCATCCATACCAAGAATTGCAATAATATCTTGTAAATCTTTATACTTTTGAAGAACTGCTTGTACGCCACGAGACACATTGTAGTGTTCAGCACCTAAAATCTCAGGATTAAGCATACGTGAACTAGAATCCAATGGATCAACTGCTGGATAAATACCTTTTTCTGCAATGGAACGATTAAGTACTGTCGTTGCATCTAAGTGAGCAAATACTGTTGCAGGAGCAGGATCTGTTAAGTCATCCGCAGGTACATAAACTGCTTGAACAGAAGTAATTGAACCTTTTTTAGTCGATGTAATTCTCTCTTGGAATTTACCCATTTCACTTGCAAGGGTTGGTTGATATCCAACGGCGGAAGGAATACGTCCAAGAAGTGCAGACATTTCAGCACCTGATTGAGAAAAACGGAAAATGTTATCGATAAACATCAAAACGTCTAGTCCCATTTCATCACGGAAATATTCAGCCATTGTAAGACCAGTTAGTGCAATACGGTTACGTGCTCCTGGTGGTTCACTCATTTGTCCATAGCACAGTGCAACTTTATCCAAAACGTTTGAATCTTTCATTTCATGGTAAAGGTCATTACCTTCACGCGTTCGCTCACCAACACCCGCAAATACTGAATAACCACTGTGTTTGAATGCAACATTGTGAATAAGTTCCATAATAATAACGGTTTTACCAACACCAGCACCACCGAAGAGACCAACTTTACCACCTTTTGCATAAGGAGCAAGAAGATCTACAACTTTAATACCTGTTTCAAAGATCTCAGATTTAGTGCTTTGTTCTTCAAATTTTGGTGGCTCTCTGTGAATTGACCATTTTGTTTTACCCGTAACAGGCTCACCTTGATCAATAACATCACCAACAACGTTAAAAATACGTCCTAAAACTTCTTCACCAACAGGAACTTGAATAGGATTTCCTAAAGCTTTAACTTCAATTCCTCTTGTCAAACCTTCACTCATATCCATCGCAATTGTTCTTACACGGTTGTCGCCCAAATGTGCAGCTACTTCAAGAATTAACTTTTGCTTTTTACCTTCTACTTCATAATTCACTTCAATCGCTTCATTGATTTTAGGAAGGTAGCCATTAAAATCGACGTCAACAACTGGACCCATAATCTGGCTAATTAATCCATTCATTGAATATTCTCCTTTTATTTTTTAAAACAGTTTATTTCATAGATTCTACACCACTGATAATCTCAATGAGTTCAGTAGTAATAGACTCTTGTCTTGCTTTATTATATGCCAATGTCAAGACACCAACACGTTCTTTTGCATTATTGGTTGCATTTTCCATAGCCTGCATACGAGCACTGTGCTCCGCCGCTAATGAGTCGATTAACGCATAATACATGTTATACTCAAAATATTTCTGAATTAAAGAATCTAAGATCTCCTCTCCACTTGCTTCAGGTTCAACTTCCATTAAAGAACTTGTCTCTTTAGCTTCAATCGGTGATTGAACAGGAACGACATCTACAATTTTTAATTCTTGTGAAATCATATTTTTATAACCATTGTGAACTAGAATAACTTTGTCTGTTTTTCCTTCGACAAAGTCATCAATTGCACTTTTAATAATCTCTTGTGCTTTTTCATAACTTGGAGATGAACTAACCCCTGTATAAGAAGTTAAAAGTTCAACGCCTTGAAAATTAAAAAACGCAATACCTTTGCGACCAACAGCACGTAATCTTACTGTGATCTTTTGTTCAGCATACTCTACTAATAAATTTCTTACGGCTTTAATGGTTTGAATATTAAAACCACCACATAAGCCTTTATCAGCTGTAACAAAAATAACATCCACTGTTTGTGGTGCTTTATTGTTATCAAAAAAACGACTTTCAACTGCACCATTTGTAGCTTGGTTGATCTTATATGCTATTTCAGAAAGCACTTCATTAATCTTAATAGCATACACACGCGATTGCTTTGCTGCTGTTTCTGCTCGTTTCAACTTTGCTGTTGAAACAAGTTTCATAGCACGTGTCGTTTTTTGAGTATTTTGAACACTCTTGATTTTTCTTTTTATCTCTTTAAGGTTTGCCATAGCTTATCCTTACTTGACTGCAAACGTCGCTTTAAACTCGCTCAATGCCTTATGTAATTGTTCTTCTAAATCTTTATCAATTGCTTTTTTAACGTTAAGTTGTTCAATAATATCTGGATATTTTGCACTGACATATGAATTAAGTTCAGCTTCAAAACGGCTAACTTCTCTTACGTCAATACTATCTAGGTAACCTTTTGCTCCTGCAAAAATAATTAATACTTGTTTCTCAATAGCAATTGGTGCATAAGGAGGTTGCTTAAGAAGCTCAACCATTCTTTGTCCACGCTCAAGTTGCTTACGGCTTGATTCATCAAGATCACTTGCAAACTGTGCAAATGCTTGAAGCTCACGGTATTGAGCAAGATCAAGTCTTAATGTTCCTGCAACTTGTTTGGTTGCTTTAATTTGAGCTGCACCACCAACACGAGAAACAGATAAACCAACGTTAATCGCAGGACGAATACCTGAGTTAAACAAATCTGATTCTAAGAAAATTTGACCATCTGTAATTGAAATAACATTGGTAGGAATATATGCAGAAACGTCACCTGCTTGTGTTTCAATAATAGGAAGCGCTGTTAGTGAACCTGCACCTAATTCATCATTAACTTTTGCTGCTCTTTCAAGCAAACGAGAGTGAAGATAAAAAACGTCACCTGGATATGCTTCACGACCTGGAGGACGACGTAAAATCAAAGACATTTCACGGTAAGCAACTGCATGTTTTGAAAGATCATCATAAACGATCAAAGCATGTTTACCATTATCCCTGAAATATTCACCCATAGAAACACCAGCATATGGCGCTAAAAATTGCATTGCAGCAGAATCACTTGCACCTGCATTAACAATGATGGTATAGTCCATCGCACCGTGTTCTTCAAGTTTTTTAACCACTTGAGCAACCGTTGATTGCTTTTGACCAATAGCAACATAAATACATGTAACATTTTGACCTTTTTGATTAATAATAGTATCAATTGCGATCGTTGTTTTACCTGTTTGTCTATCACCAATAATAAGTTCTCTTTGTCCTCTACCAATTGGAACAAGAGCATCAATCGCCTTCAGTCCTGTTTGAAGTGGTTCATGAACTGATTTACGAGCCATAATACCGTGTGCTTTCTCTTCAACGAAACGTGTCTCTGTTGCGTTGATTGGACCTTTTGCATCAATAGGATCACCCAATGAGTTGACAACACGTCCAACAAGTGCTTCACCGACTGGAACACGAAGAAGTTTTGCCAACCTTTTTACAGAAGAGCCTTCTTTTATCTCATTACAACTACCAAGAACAACAATACCAACACTTGACTCTTCAAGATTCAGAGCCATGCCTCTTTCGCCATTCTCAAATTCAACCATTTCACCAGCCATAACGTTTTTCAAACCATAAACATTGGCAACACCATCTGCTACTGAAATAACCTTTCCAGTCTCTTCGATGTCAACATTGAGTTCAAAATTTTCAATACGTTCTTTAATGATGGAACTGATTTCATCAGCTTTCATTTTTGCACCCACAAATTACTCCTTATATTTCTTTGTTAATTATCTTAATTTATTAAATTGCTTTTAAAATATGTTCACACATCTGAGCTTTGAGCCGTTCAGCGGAGAAACTTACTTCCACACCTAAATTATCAAGTTCAACTTTAATACCAGGATATGCATTAACCAAATTATTTAATTTAATCTTTGCATTAAATTTTCTACTAAAATTTTCCTCTAACATTTTAATCTGAGCTTCATTCATTGCAAAATTTGTAGAAACTGTTCCTTCAAATGTATTATTTTTTAATGCAATTTGATACGCTAATTCTTCTACTACATTAGGAATAAGTTTTAGTCTATCATTGGCATTTAAAAGTTTTATAAAGTTTTTAAACTTAACACTCTTTGTTTGAACTAAAGATAAAACAAATTCTTCTTTAGTTGATTTTGCAATGTTTGGAGAATCTATAATTGTGTTTAACTTCTCCAATGAATAAGCTTTTGTCAATTCACTCAATTCTTCAAACATTTCTATTAATTCATTACTGTCGCATCCTTGTACAAGAGCATTAACATATTTTTTTGCTACTGCATTACTCATTATGCAACCTTCTTATTAACAATATTCACAACTTCATCGTTATCTAATGAAATAGAACCTTCTTTGAACATTTCATCTAAAACTTCAGAAATAATAACCCTTTGCATTTTACGACGCTCGATAGAAATACGATCTTGAAACACTTTTTCTAAGTTTTCAATTTCATGTTCTGCTTCCTGTGTGATTTTTTCACTAAGCAAGACAGCCTCTTTTTTTGCTGTTTCTATGAGATTTTTTGCATTAACTTTTGCTTCTTCTACTTTTGCAAGAGCGACCTCTTTTTTACTGTTTGATTCTTTAAGTTTTACTTGAATGGAATCCAACTTCGTTGCAATTTCGTTTTTACGACCAAAATACCACTCTTTAAGATTAGCAGCAACATAGTAATACAAAATAGCCACGAAAATTAAAAAGTTAACAGTCCTTGGGAAAATATCTGTTGATCCAGCACTTACGCCTTCACTCGCAAAAAGAGCAATAGGTGCCAATAAGAGCAAGAAATAACTTTTTTTCATTTTACCCTCCACTAAATTGAGCTTAATTTCACATGAATGCTCTCTTTAAAAAGAGGCATTTTTGCCATTAAACCATTTTTGAATTCATCTTTTTCTGACTCTAGCGCATTTAAAAATGCAACATTTTGAGCTTCAATGTCATTTTTCTTTTGCTCAATACGTTTCATTGCTTTATCATTTGCTTCATTAATAGCCGCCTCACGAATTTTGGCAGCTTCTAATTTACCTTCAGATAAAATTGTTTCTATTTCCTGATAGTAGGCAACAACATCACTAGCATTTTTTCCTGCATTTTCTAAATCACGATTAATAGAATTATTTCTATTATCAATAAACTCCAAGAGGGGTTTATAAAGTGTTTTGTTAAGAACAATTAACAAAACTAAAAATACAGTTCCAGTCACTAGTAAGAGTGCTGGTATAATATCCAACATAATTCTTGCTCCTTTAGCTCGAGATCACACTCAATTTTTAAGATTTTTTTGATACAGATTAAATTCACTATGGGGAAAATTTTGCGAATTTTACCACAACAAAGGAAAATAGTTTATTAAACTTGTGACATTCATAGATAAAATTATTGAAAACGCTCCAAAAAAGTATAAATCGCTTCACCATTTTTGAAGTGTATAGTAATACTGTTAGATTTTGGTTTAGCCTCAAAACCAAGCTCTTTTAGGCGTGTTGATACGGCCTGCAACTCTTCTGGAATTGTTAAAATGGTCTTTTCTTTTTTACCAATAGACTCATCATTACTTTTAAGTTTTTTAACCAATGCTTCTGTCTCACGAACACTTAGCTTCTGACCCAAAATAGTATTAACAACCATCTCCTCATCTTTAGGTTCAAGTCCTACTAATACTTTAGCATGACCTTGAGAAAGAATACCTTCAGCAAGATATTTTTTAGTTTGCTCACTTAAGGTGAGCAATCGAATGGTATTCGTAATTTGAGTTCGACTTTTATGAATAATTTCAGAAAGTCCATCTTGTGTAATTTGATACTCTTCAATTAACTCTTTATAAGCAATCGCTAATTCAATAGGATTGAGGTCTTCTCGTTGAATATTTTCAATAAGTGCTAATTCACGTAAATTTTTGGATTCAATATCAGCAACAATGGCTTTAATCTTTTTAAAACCTGCTAATTTACTTGCACGTAAACGTCTCTCACCAGCCAAAAGCATATAATCATCATCTTTAGCGACAACAATAATTGGCTGTAAAAGACCATGTCTTTTAATAGATTCACTCAATTCTTTAAGTGCTACCTCATTAAAAGAGACACGTGGTTGGTAAGGATTTGGAGTAATACGTTCAATATCAATTTCACGTACTAAATCTTTTGCTTGTTCTATATCTTGCTTATACGCCTCTTCAACATCCTCAATAATGGCACTTAATCCCCGACCTAAAACTTTTTTTGTACTCATATCAGCTCACTAAAATAGAATTGGCAAGATTTTGATAGGCCTTAGAACCAGGGGATTCAACATCGTATAAAATAATAGGTTTGCCAAAACTCGGAGATTCAGCCAATTTAATATTTCGAGGAATAACCACATATGAAGCACTCTCTTTATCTAAAAACAATTTGCTTTTAAAATGCTCCTTCAAATCTGCAAAAACTTGTTTTGAAAGATTGTTTTGCGTACTGTACATCGTCGGTAAAAAGCCTTTAATCTCAAGTGTTGGATTAATGGTTTTTTTAATCAATTTAACCGTATTAAGAAGCTGTGCCAATCCCTCTAATGCAAAAAATTCACACTGAATAGGGATAATTACCGAATTTGCAGCACTGAGTGCATTAATGGTAATGCTTCCAAGGGCTGGAGGAGAATCTATAATAATATAATCGTATTGGTCTTTAATCTCTTCAATTTTTGTTTTTAAAATAAGCTCTCGACCTTTGGTATTGTTATCATAAAACTCTTTCTCAACGCCTACTAGACCGATGTTTGATGGCGCTACATGTAATGTTGAAAGGGATGTTTCTAAGATGACTTGAGAAAGCCGTTTTCTCCCAATGAGGACGTGATAAATGTTGTACTCATAATCGCTTCGATGAAACCCAAGTCCTGTGGTAGCATTCGCTTGAGGATCAATATCGATCAATAAGACGCGCTTTTCAGCAACTGCTAAGGAGGCAGCCAAATTAATAGCAGTCGTTGTTTTACCAACACCGCCTTTTTGATTTGCTATCGCTATAATCTCGCTCATCGTAAACTGTACACCTTTTTATTTTCTAGCTCTATAGAGCCATCATCACACAATACCGCATCTTTTAAAGAGACCAATTTGCCATCTAAGTGGAAAGAAAAACTTCGATTTTCATCAAATTCTATCTTATAATTACTAAAAACTTTCTTCCATGATTCTTTTTGATCAATGCTTCCAATAAACTGCTCAGCTAAATCATTTGGGGAAATAAAAACATCCAAATGCCCAAAATCAGGTGGGGAAATAATAATATTTAGCCCAATTGAACCTACAATAGTGCTTCCAATTTTTGTGGTAATCATACCACCAATTTTTTTCTCTTTCAAATAAAAATCATTAGGCCACTTCAACCATACTTTCGAGCCATACGACGCTAAAACTTCTTTCATTAAGGAAGAAAAATAGATAGAAACAGAAGCTAAAGGTAAATCGTCAGGTAAGTGTTTCTCTTCGATACAAAAAGAGAAAAAGAAGTTCCCTTCTTCTCCATGCCAAGCATTGCCTCTACTTCCAATACCTTGCGTTTGGAGTTTTGCACCAACAGCATAAGGTGCACAAACCGTTCCCTCACGTAAAGCAGCAATTAAATATTGATGCGTTGACTCAATTGTTTCAAACCAGTGAATCACCACAATTTAACCTTTTGCCGCGAATATAATCCCTAGCACTCATAGCACTTTTAGAGGCAGGCTGAAGTGTTTTAACCACTATTTTTCCTTTTTTACATGTAAGAATAATTCCCTCGGATGTTACCTCGCTTATAATACCAAACGTCTCATTTTCTATAGTATCAATCTGCTTGATATCTAATAACTTTAACCCTGATTCTAAAAAAATTCCAGGCCAAGGAGAAAGCGCTTTAAAACGATTGATAATCTCAGTAGCATCTAATGAAAGGGAGATTAAGCCATCCTCTTTTTTGATTTTTTTACAATGGGTTGCATTCGCACTTACTTGTTGTATCGGCATAAGAGAAGAAAAGTTTTTAAGGGTTGTTACTGTCAATCGTGCTGCACATGAAGATAAGGCATTAAATAATAAAGATGCATTATGCTCTGGCTCAATTTTGAGATACGAAAATCCTAGCATGGAACCAGTGTCTAATCCCTCTTCCATCAACATAGACGTCACACCTGTATACACTTCGCCTGCAAGTAATGCTGATTGAATCGGACTTGCTCCTCTAAACTTAGGCAATAAAGAGGCGTGAAGATTAATACAAGGGGCAATATCGAGTATTTCTCGAGGCAAAATTTGCCCATAGGCAGCCACCACAATAAAATCAGGACGGCACGCAGCAATTTTTTCATGCGCCTCTTTGCAACGCAAGGTTTTAGGCTGAAAAATCTCTACATGTAAAGCCTGTTCTAAAAGCCACGCTTTTGTATGGGGCGGTGTTAAAAGCTGTTTTCGCCCGACAGGTTTATCCTCTTGAGTCACCAAAAGAGCAACCTCAATAGAAGGTTCATGACAGAGCACTTCTAAGATGGTTGTTGCATACGAAGGCGTACCCATAAAAACTATTTTCAATTTCTCATTCCTTCGCATATGTTCATTCTTCACATACATGCTTCGGTTCCAAACCTATCAAAGTGAAGCAGTTCACTTTGATTTAACGGTTTTCACATGTAAAAAGGGTTCCGCCTTTATGAACACCTTCTAGCATATAACTTTTCACATCACTCAAATCAAACCCGCTGGCAATAAACATCGCTTTTTGATGTTCCAATAAAAACTGTGCCGCTTTGAGTTTGGTCACAATGCCACCGGTGGCAAAAGCAAAATTGGCAGATTTTTCCATTTCAAGCTCACGTGGATCAATCTCATGGACAATTTTTCGCATTTTGGCATCTTCATATTTATGAGGGTCTTTGTCATAATATCCGTCAATATCAGAGAGTAAAATCAACAAATCTGCGCCAAAATAGTACGCTACACGAGAAGAGAGTTGGTCATTATCGCCAAAAACCAACTCCTCCGTTGCTGTCGCATCGTTTTCGTTAATGATAGGTAAAATGCCATTTTCAAGTAAGGTATCAATCGTACATTTGGCATGATAACAGCGCTTACGTGAATCAAAGTCATCTGCGGTCAGAAGTAACTGTGCTCCACTTTTACCAAATTGCTCAAGTTTCTTATTGTAAGTAGACATCAATTGAGGCTGTCCCACCGCAGCAATGGTTTGACGATTGTGGAGGAGCTTTTTATCCAACTTTAAAATGGAGTATCCTGCTGCCACAGCACCAGAAGAGACCAAAATAACCTCATATTTTTCCATTAAAGCTACTAAAAACTCAACTAAATTTAAAATACGTTCTTTGCATAAACGGTTTTGTTCACTTAAAACGTGTGTACCAACCTTAACAACGACTCTCTTCATCTCGAACCTTTCGAATAACATCAGATAGTGCATATTTAATAGGATCTACATTGATCTTAGAAACCGATGAAAGGGGTATGACAAAAAAAGGCAAGTTTCCATCTCTCTCATACACATCTTGACAATACGAATGCAAATCCTCTCTGGCTTTATATTTTTGTGCCAAATCATTTCTTTTTAAACTTAAAAGATTTAAAAAGAAATTTACTTTTTCATTAATCTCTTCAGGAGTCAGCGTATCACAACGGGTTAGTGCAATAGCATAATCACGCTGTGATAATTTTTCAGAAAACTTTTTTAACTCTTTTTTTAACGTCTCGTACTGTTCTTCGAGATCACGATAATTAGCTAAATCTATCATAAAAAGTAAAAATTTTGTACGTTCAATATGACGTAAAAATTCTATCCCCAAACCTTTACCTTCACTTGCACCTTCAATAATCCCTGGAATATCTGCCATCACATAGGATTGATAATCATCGGTGACAACCACACCCAATTTTGGCGTAAGGGTCGTAAATTCATAATTTGCAATTTCAGGTTCGGCATTTGAAACCACAGAAATGAGTGTTGATTTTCCTACATTAGGAAATCCAACAAGCCCAACATCCGCAATCAGTTTTAATTCTAATTTAATTGCTTTAGTCAGTCCACCTCGACCTGGTTGAGCAAATTCGGGGCGTTGATTGGTTGAACTTTTAAAGTGTGTATTACCAAGTCCACCCATGCCACCTTCTAAAAAAAGTTGTTTATCACCCTCTTCTAAAAGATCCAATAAAACTTCATTGGTTTCTGCATCAATAACTTGCGTACCAGGAGGAACAATAATGACTAAATGCTCACCTGATTTTCCATACATTTTACGTCCCATACCAGGTTCGCCATTTCTTGCTTTAAGGTGTTGATTGTTACGAAAATGAGAAAGCGTGTGGGTATTTTTATCTACTTTAAAATAAACATTTCCACCTTTGCCTCCATCGCCTCCATCAGGGCCACCTTGAATAACATGTTTTTCTCTGCGAAAAGAGACACAGCCTGGGCCACCTTTTCCAGAGCTTAGAGTGAGTGCTACATTATCGATAAACATCGTAAAACCTTTTTTATGTATAGAGTAATACCTTTAATCATTACATGTAAAAGGGTAATCATTGAAGGTATTTAATTATTTAAGAGGAGAAAAAAGAGGAGAAAATCTCCTCCTTAATATGAATTAGTTTGCGGGGATAACAGAAACTTTGTTTCGTGTTTTATCTTTACGTTGGAATTGAACAAAACCGTCAACCAAAGCGTAGATTGTATGATCTACACCGATACCAACATTGCTTCCTACATGTACTTTTGTTCCGCGCTGACGAATAATAATATTACCTGCACGTACAAACTCGCCACCAAATTTTTTAACACCCAGTCTACGTCCAGCTGAGTCTCTATTATTCTGGGTACTTCCTTGACCTTTCTTGTGAGCCATTGGTTACTCCTAATTTTTCTATGTAACGCTTGTGGGTTAAGCTTTAATGCTTACAACTTTTACTCTAGTGTATTGTCTTCTAAAACCACGCTTGACTTTTGAGTCTTTACGTCTACGTTTTTTGAATGTAATGACTTTTTTGTCCTTACCTTCTGTGACAACAACCAGTTCTACAACTGCACCACTGACGAAAGGTGTTCCCACTTTAAGTTCGCCGTTATTCACCGCTAAAACTTCCGTCACTTCGATTTTCTCTTTTGGCTGAGCGTCAAGTTTGTCGACGTTTAAGTAGTCGCCTTCTTGAACTTTGTATTGCTTCCCGCCATTTTTAATAATTGCATACATGCGTATGTCCTTCTTGGGAGAGATTTTATTTAGGGTTTGGATTTTATCGAAAACTTCTTTAAGGAAGTATTAAAGATAAAAACCTCATCCTATTTCAAAGTACCATATCGGTGTAATACTCAATTTGTTCTTTTTTCAAAATACGAATAAAGTTCGTACTCCCTTCAACGCCAGAAGGATATCCTGCTGTGACAATATAGGTTTTTTCTTTATCAATCACACCTTTTTCAATGCCTCTTTGAAGGGTTTGACCAATCATCACATTGAGATTGCTGGTGTCAACATTCATAATGGGTTTAATACCCCATGCAATGGTAAGAGAGCGTGCAATTTTTTCATCATGTGTGACCGCATAAATATCCGCTTTAATACGATAACGTCCCAATTTTTTAGCGGATTTTCCTGAACTGGTGAGTGAAATCATCGCTTCTACACCTAAACGATCTGCCAACCTCGCTGTCGAAGAGGAGATAATATCAGTCTCATCCAAGAAAGGGTAAACTTCAAATTTTCCATAGGGATAGATACTCTCAGTTTCTCTAATCGTTGCTGACATAACCTCAACCACATGAATAGGATTGACACCAATAGCACTCTCTTCTGAAAGCATTACAGCGTCCGTTCCATCGAGCACTGCATTGGCAACGTCACTGATTTCTGCACGGGTTGCCATCTCTTTTTCTGCCATGGAAAGCAACATTTGCGTTGCCGTAATAACAGGTTTTGAAGCGGCATTGGCTTTGGCAATGATTTTCTTTTGAATGCTTGGAACTTTATAATACGGCACTTCAATTCCCAAATCTCCACGAGCCACCATAATACCATCGCTCACTTCTAAAATTTCATCAATTTTCTCAACGGCATCAAATTTTTCAATTTTGGCAAAAATGTGTGAGCGAGACTTATGCTCATTCAAAATATTTCTTACATGTAAAATGTCTTTGGCACTTTGTACAAACGAAACGGCCACAAAATCAACCCCATTTTGCGCACCCCATAAAAGGTCTGCTTCATCTTTAGGGGTAATCACTTCAATATTAATCACCGTATTGGGGAAATTAACTCCTTTATTTGAAGAGAGTTTACCACTATTTTCAACTTCTGTGACGATATTTTTCCCTGTTTCAACCACCCTAGCACGAATATTGCCATCGTAAAGATAGATATATTCACCCACTTTGAGCATATCTAAGATTTGTGGTTGATTAATGCAAAGTTCATACATACCCTCTTTAACTCTTTTGCCTACGATTTGCTCTTTCGTAAAATAGAGTTTATCCCCAGCAACTAGCATAAAATCCTCTTCTAATTTACCCACTCGAATTTTAGGGCCACAAATATCTTGTAAAACACCTACTTTTTTGCCCACTTTTGCCTCTGCTTCTCTAATTTTTGATAGAGTACTCGCATGGTATTCATGACTTCCATGACTAAAATTGAGGCGAAATACATTCACACCCGCACGAATAAGCCCCTCTAAAATTTCTACGCTATCACTTGCAGGTCCAACCGTTGCTAAAATCTTTGTTTTTTTATCCATATTTTTTCCTTTATTTAAAATACACTCCATCTTATCATTCTATGGTAACAAAATTATATCATAAGGCTTTATTATTCACACCTGTAATGATAATGAACTTTTGTACAGCTAACTATCATTTTCAATAAATTTAAAAGCTTTATATGCTATCATCATGACTCATAATCCTAACAAATAAGATATTTGAAGCACAAGCATGACAAATACCATTCAACATTCCATCTTGATTTTTCATTACAATGAGACGCTCTTAGAGAGTCGAAACACTGTTTTGTGTAATACCATCGTAGGGCAATATGCTTCATTTAAAGAACGTGGCATTAAAGGGATTTTTATTTCCCTTAAACATGCACCCTATTCTCCTTTTCTCAAAGAAGATCCCCATTTAGGTAATCTTGTAAAACAACTTGAAAAACTAAGCCATAAAATAGACATTCCCATCGGAATTGGTGACTATAAAAAAGAGTTATTTGCTTACCTTAAAGAGTTAAGTGCGGTAACATCGATTAAACTTTTTCAGAATATTCAAACGGCACTTTTATTTTTTAATCCTAGTGCTATGAAAAAAGAGTTGGATGTTTTAATTTATGATGAAGACAAAGAGAATGCCAATAAAATTACAAATGAACTCTCTAAACTAGGCTATTCTATTGTACAAGCCAATAATGCTGAAGATTTTAGAATCAAAGCTTCAGCCAAAAAATATGATATGACCATTACCCACACCGCTATCAATCACTCTAAAGATGGGGCATCACAACCAAAAAGTTTAGGGCTTTCGAAACAACTCATTATAAACCTTCCTGTTTTTATTGACACCGCAGTTAATTCACTGGTTACCATGACAGGGCTTGAGGCACAGAAAATCAAGCATGAAATTAGACCATTTAATGAAAAAATTCCACCTCAAACCATTATTGCGGCAATGAAATTCAAAGGAGATATTAGCGGTATCTTTTTCCTTATTTTTCCAAAAGATCTTGCACTCATTGCCCTTGAAGCAATGTTGGGAGAGAGTATTTCAGCCGATGATAATGCAGCGATTATCGATGGGGTCGCAGAGTTTTGCAATATCATTACGGGTGCAGCGAAAGTTATTTTCTCTAATAAAAATCTCAAAGTGCTTTTTGAGCTGCCTAAAACCTACCTCTCACTCCAAGTAGCACTTTCTGATACATTAGGCTCCAATGGCGTCTGGATTGATATGCAATTAGCAGAGAAACCTTTTTACATGTTTATTACCAAATAACCCTTTTACATGTAAAGAGGCTACGCCATCATTAAGCGCAGTGTAGACATTGAGGAGTGTATGAAACCTAGCCTTTTATAAAAGGCTTGCGCTTGCGTGTTATCCACATCGGTTAATAAGCTGATGCGTTTACAATGTAAAGCTTTGGTGTGAGCAATGGCAAATGATAAAAGCACCTCTCCTCCCCCTTTGTTTCGGTAGGCTGGTTTGACGATCATATCTTCCAACCATGCAACTTTTCCACCCAGTGCGGTGCTAATACTCCATAATAATGTCACCATTCCTGCGATTTCACGCTCATACTTCAGTACGAAAATCGTTCCCGTAGAAGGTGTTTCTAAAATCATCTCTAAGCCTTTGCTTTGAAGCTCAAAATTGGGCGTAAACTCACTTTCTTGAGAAAAAAGAGTTGCCAATAACGCAGATAAGTCATTGACTTCAGAGGGCTTTGCTAATTCAACAGACCACATCGTGATTTCCTTTTTACATGTAACGAGTCTGTATTTTAACATAGGAACCTTTTTTGCTTGTTATATTCCAATCATAAAAAGGAGGTATGTATGACTGTTAATGAGAGTAAAATACGGGTGAATACCTTTTTGCAACAAACACTCAATGCTATTGCCTCTAAAAACGAAGAGGCAGGGAGTGCTTTTGCTTCTATTTTAGAGAGTGAAATTAATGTTAAGCAAAAAAGTTCATCCAATGAAACACCGATTGAGACGCTAGCATCTTCTTCACAAGATGAAGCGCTTGAAGCCTTTAAAGAGGCGCTTAGAACCAAAGGTGCGCTTCAATTTTATCAAGATTACAATTTTGAAAAAATTGAAAAGATGATTGAAGAGAAAAAAGCAGAGCTTATGGATAAACTAGGGCTTAGTGAAGATGCCCAAACTCCTCTTGTGGGAGAAGAACGTGCTAATGCACTGGCGAGTTTAGATGAGATGCTGGATGCGTATCGTAAACAGTTGCAAGAGAAGATGCAAGCTGAGGATGAGCTCAAACAGCAAACCTCAACACTCACCACATTTTTGAAAGATTTAGCTTAACGCTTTTGAAAAATTAAAATGGTTTTATCAGGCTCATCCCCAAAAAGGGTGATGGGCTTAGTCGAAACCAATTTAAATGCTGTCAGTTTTTTAAAAAATGAAAGCGGGTGAAAGTATTGGATAATGCTTCCTTCTTCTTTGCGATATAACGCACCTTTCTTTTCAAAAAGGACGATTTTGGTGAAAAGCTCTTTATTTGAAAACGTTGCGTCCACGCACAAAAATTGTATGCCATTGTCCTGACACATAACCCCTTCTGCTACACCTTCAAAACCATAGAGCGTATTAACATCACAGACAAAATAGCCCCCTTTGGGTAAACAAAAAGCAATGGCATCTAAAAAAGAGCCTAACTCTAGGGGTGAAATATAATTCAGAACATCTGCGATAGCCACCACACACTCAAAGCTCTCTGCTTCACATTCACAAAGCTCCTTGGTGGAAGCATTCACACCCAAAGCAAGGGCTCGCTCAACCATTTTAACACTTCTATCAATCCCTAAAGCTTCAAAACCATTCTCTTTGAGATGTTTTAAGAATTTTCCATTGCCACAGCCGACATCTAAAATGGTTTTTACATGTAAAGAGTTTAAAATGCCTAAATAGTTCTGATAAAGCATTTCATACTGGGCATCAAAGCCAATAAGCGATTCGATTTTTGCGTAGAGATCAAGGGGATTTAACATAAGACTTCTTTAAAAAAAGGGACATACACCGACGTCCCCTTAGGCGTTTTAGTCAACGAGTTCTTTTTTGAAAAGCTCTTCGTCAAAGGTTTTTCCGAGGTATTCACATAAAATACGTACATCACGACGCGCGTTACCTAAACAACTGGTCGCTCCTGGACTTGGTGTCATGTTGAAAATAATACCAGTCCCTGGATTGATGCTCGCTTCTCCTAACATCAATTTTTGCTCTGTTTTGTTAATGACCTGAGGCCTTACGCCACCAAAGCCATTTGCGTATTCAATATCGTCTACTTGCAAGGAAGGTACAATTTTACGAGCATCTTTAACAAAAAGCTCTTTACCATATTTTGGCACTTCAAAGAAGAAGTTTCTAAAAATGTAGTTGCGAATATCGCTGTCTTTCATCAGGTCGTAAAACACTTTAGCCACTTTCGTATCAAATTGCAATGTCTGCCAAAAATCAAGATACGTACCGCCTGTAAAACGCTCTAATTTTGGAAGCACTAACGCTGTGGGCCCAAAACGGGTACAACCATCGGCCAAAATATCAGGGTCACCATGCAAGGCAGCAAAAGGAAGTTTTGGGTGTTGCACCATATAAACTTTACCATTCAACATTTTTTGCTTGGTCATGTAAAAACTTCCAGCCACTGGTAAACACGCCAAATCCATACCATAACCCATCTCATGCGCAAGATAAAGGGAGTGTGCGCCTGCATTGACAACCACAAAGTCTGCGGTAAAAGTTTTGTCTTTTGTCATCACAACGTGCATATCACCTAATTTTGTGATATTGGTCACTTGTGAATTTAAGAAAACATCGGCAACTTTGCCTTCAATTTTTTGAGCTTGCTCGACCAAACTCTCTGTCATTTGTCCAAAATCTACGGTACTGTACTGTCCACCCTCAACGCCCACACCAACGATGTTTTCTGGACGCTCTTTACCATACTGGTCAAAGACAAGTTTTGGTTCAATCTTGGAAAGTTTCTCTTTATCAAACACTTCTAAATAAGGATAAAGCTCTTTAAAATCCTCATAACGCTTAAGCATATAATCCACTTCAGCATCACCGACACCAATGGCCATTTTCTGATGAGCAAACAAAAATTTCTCTTGATGACCATACTGAACACAATATTTTGCAATCATGCCAGCAGTCTCTTTAACTTTGGTTGCTTTCTCCAAGGTGTAGTTTGTTTCAATATCACCACAGTGAATGGTTTGGGAATTGGAAGTTCCAGCAGAATTGAGTTTTGCTAAACGATCATACTTTTCAACAAGTGCAATACGTTTAATATCTGTATATTTTGCAAGCTCATAAAAAAGAGCTGCTCCTGAGATACCGCCGCCAATGACTAAGACGTCATAGTGATTTTTTGTCATGATAAAAAACTTCCTACTCTAAGATTTTAGGGTAACGCATTTTATTCTAAAATATCCAACAAAAACATTAAACTAAGTTAATTTTTCTATGCTAATCAACTAAATTTAAGATAATAAGGCAATTGCTTCAATTTCAACCAAGGCATTTTTGGGTAATGTTTTCACCGCCACGGTACTACGAGCAGGTTTATGCTCACCAAAAAAACTTCCATACACAGCATTGACACTGGCAAAATCATCCATATTGGCTAAAAAAATGGTGGTTTTAACCACATAATTTAAACCGCTCTTTGCCTCTTTGAGCACCGCTTGAAGATTTTCAAGAACCTGTGTAGTTTGGGCTTCAACATCGCCTTCTAAAAATGTACCATCAGGACGCAGTGCAATTTGGCCTGACGTAAAAACCATTCCATTCGCAACAATCGCTTGAGAATAAGGTCCAATGGCACAAGGCGCATTGGGAGTTGAGATAACATTCATTTTTCTTCCTTTTTAAAATGTTCAATCACATGGTTAAAAACAGCTTCAAGCGCTTCTACTTCGCTTAAGGGACAACACTCATTGGGGGCATGAATGGTGTCATTGACCACCCCACACTCAATGGTCGCCACGCCAAACGCAC
>Ga0265295_1001413_pt1 | contig 42183 bp, 49 predicted proteins | sample Munlansysbiofilm_FD_192503 | JGI IMG/M metagenome (GOLD analysis project Ga0265295, IMG submission 192503) | Leachate microbial communities from a municipal landfill in Southern Ontario, Canada - Methane capture system biofilm | ecosystem: Engineered > Solid waste > Landfill > Unclassified ... | reverse complement strand
GCAAACCGGGTACCTGCCTCAGACGTACTGAGGGGAAGAATGGACAGGAGCCGTATACGAGGCCCGTACGTACGGTTCTGTGAGAGGGATGAGGCGAGCTTGATCTGCTCGCCTCACCCTACTCGATATTTCAATACCGCCTGGAAAAGATTCTCAGCAGCCGCAACCGCAGTTATGGCAGACGTGCTTGTTGTGATCCTCAGGCGCAATCGTCTCCGGGGCGAAGGCGACCCGATTGATGCCACGTTTGAGATCTTCGATCAAATCGCGATTGGGGCTGGTGCCGATGACGTTGCCGAGGCAGAGATTGACGAAGCCGTCACGGGGAGAACGCAACCGGATCGAGTTGAGAATATCGCCGTAGCCGTTGATGACGATGACCATTTCCGGTTCCTCATGATGGCACAAGGTCACGCCGTAACGAGCCAGTTCCTCTTGGGCGTCGGTGAGGAATCCGGTGATGGCCCCCTCGTCGATGGGAAAGTCCCAGTCATCTCGCGGGTTGTAGCGGCCACAAAAAACCACGGTGATCTCTTTGGTGTCCATTTACTCCTCCCCCTTCAAAGACACAAAGCCGAACCTCAGAGTTGGTGAATCCAAGACGTGTCGCCGCTGCCTTGGCGCAGAATTTCCACCCGGTCGCCGATCAGGCTGATGATCGTCGACGGATCGCCCATGCGGATGCCGCCATCCACCACCAGATCGAGTTGTCGCCCGAGGGAGTCGTGAATCAACGACGGATCCCCCAGCGGCTCCTCTCCAGTGAGATTAGCGCTGGTCGTCACCAAGGGATGGCCGAGTTCACGAACGATGGCCAGGGCGATGGGATCGTCGGGAATGCGGATGCCGACGGTCTTCTGCTTGGTGGTCAGGGTATCAGGAACGATGCGGGTCGCTTCAAGAACGAAGGTATAGGGGCCGGGAAGATTACGCTTCAAGGTGCGAAAGGCAAAATTGCTGACCTGGGCGTAGTTAGCGACATCGGAGAGATCGGCGCAGATGAAGGAGAAAGGCTTGCGCGGATCGCGTTGCTTAATCTGATAGATCTGTTTGACCCCCTTTTTATTGAAGATGTCGCAACCGATGCCGTAGGTGGTGTCGGTGGGATAGACAATCACTCCCCCCTCCCGGAGACACTCGACGACCTGGGCAATCAGACGTTTCTGGGGATTTTCAGGATTGATGACCAGAATCACGGGAAACTCCTTGCTCCGGCAATATGAACGTACTTTAACCGGGCATGGATCATATCACAAGCCCCGCACGGGCGAAAGAGCTAAGAATGTCGTCCGGAAACGCGATGTAAAAATCGAAGCGGGCTTCAGAGCAGATAGCTGAGACGTGGAACATCCTTCAGAGCGGCATAAATGCCGTGAAGTTGCTGAAGATTATGGAGGCGAACCAGCACCGAAACGGACTGGTGGCGGCCGCCGCTGCTGGGACGAACCTTCAGGGAGTCAGCGGCCACGGGCGTGACCGAGGCGACCGCCAGCTGAACCGCCGCGACAAATTTACCGTCGTTGGGTCCGAAGGCCTTGAAAATATGATCGCAGGGGAACTCGATGTGCAAATCCTTATCGTTCAACATCGCCGAGCCCCGTATGCCCGAACCCGCCGGAAGCGCGGACGGTCGCGGAAAGTTCCGAAACTTCGCACAGTGTTGCCCGACAGACGGGCGCAATCAGCAGTTGGGCAATCCGGTCGCCATCGGCGATGGAGACCGCCTCCTGGCCGTGGTTGATGAGAATCACCCCGAACTCCCCCCGATAGTCGGCATCAATAGTGCCGGGACTGTTGACCAGAGTCACCCCCTGTTTGAGCGCCAGACCGGATCGGGGGCGCACCTGTCCTTCATACCCCGGCGGAATGGCCAGGGCCAAACCGGTAGGAATCAAGACCCGATCCCCCGGGGCCAGGGTCAGCGGGGCGTCAAGACAGGCATGAATATCCATCCCTGCCGCGTGTTCAGTCATATAGCGGGGAAGGCGCGCCTTCTCGCGCAGGCGTTTGATTTCCACCGCAACATCTTCCATGACATCCTCCCGGGCTGAGCGATATGGTTTACGAAAGCGGAAAGCCGGGGGGCGAATCCGCACCCCCGGCCCCAAACCGGTCTATCCTGTAACAGTGACAGGGTTGTTATAAAAGAATCAGGCTTGTTCCGGCAGACTCTCGCCGAGAGCTTCCTTCCGGGAGAGCTTGATCTTGCCCTGCTTGTCGATACCGATGCACTTGACCAGTACCTGGTCCCCTTCGTTGAGAACGTCGGTCACAGCCTTGACACGCTCTTTGGCCAGTTCGGAAACGTGCACCAGACCGTCGGTCCCGGGATAGATTTCGACGAAGGCGCCGAATTCCATGATCTTCTTGACCGTCCCCATGTAGAGTTTGCCGACCTCAGCTTCCTGGGTGAGGTCGCGAATCATCTTGATGGCGCGCTTGCAGGCCTCGCCGTCGGCCGAGGCGATATTGATCTTGCCGTCATCCTCGATATCGACGGTACAGCCGGTGGCCTCGATGACGCCGCGGATGTTCTTGCCGCCGGAGCCAATAACGGTGCGTACCTGGTCGGGCTTGACGTAGATGGTGGTGATGCGCGGCGCATAGAGAGAAAGCTCGGCGCGGGGGGCGCTGAGCGCCTCGGCCATCTTGCCGAGGATGTGGATACGACCGTCGCGGGCCTGGGCTAGGGCGGTACGCATGATGTCGCGGTTGACCCCGGTGATCTTGATGTCCATCTGCAGCGCGGTAACGCCGTTTTGCGAACCGGTCACCTTGAAGTCCATGTCGCCGAGATGGTCCTCATCACCGAGAATGTCGCTGAGCACGGCCACGTCATCCCCTTCCTTGATCAGGCCCATAGCGATGCCGGCAATCGGCTCCTTGACAGGCACGCCGGCATCCATCAGCGAAAGAGAGGCGCCGCAAACGCTGGCCATGGACGAGGAGCCGTTCGATTCGAGAATGTCGGAAACGACGCGAATGGTGTAGGGGAAGTCCTCATGCTTGGGGAGAATCTTCGACGCGCTGCGCTCAGCCAGATAGCCGTGGCCGATTTCCCGGCGCCCCGGAAAGAGACGCATGCTTGTCTCACCGACGCAGAAAGGGGGGAAGTTGTAGTGCAGGAGGAATTTCTTGAATTCCATCCCCTGCACGTTATCCATGCGCTGCTCGTCGATGGAAGTACCGAGGGCCACCGCTACCAGAGCCTGAGTCTCGCCGCGGGTGAAGAGGGCGCTGCCGTGAGCACGGGGAAGGATGCCGACCTCGCAGGTGATGGGACGTACGGTAGCCACGTCGCGACCATCGATACGCACCTTGTCTTCGATGATCATGCGCCGCACCACCTTCTTCTCGACGCCGCCGAAGATTGCAGCGATTTCCCCCTTGCGTTCGGCGTACTCCTCACCCAGTTCGGCCAGCACCTCGGCCTGCGCTTGCTCCAGGGCGGCATGGCGATCCTGCTTGGCACGAAGGGCAACGGCGGCGCGGACCTTGGGCTCGGCAAGGGCGACGACCTTGTCTTTGAGTTCTTCATCAACCACCGGCGCTTCAAAAACACGCTTGGTCACACCGACCATTTCGGCCAGTTGGATCTGGGCGTCGATCAACGGCTGCATGGCATCGTGACCAAAGAAGATCGCTTCAAGCAGATCTGCTTCGGGAAGAAAGTCAGCCTCCCCTTCGACCATGATGACCGCGTCCCGAGATCCGGCGACGACAATATCGAGATCACTCTCGGCCATCTGCTGCAGGGTCGGATTGGCAATAAACCGGCCGTCAACGCGACCGACCCGTACCCCGGCGATGGGCCCCGCGAAGGGAATGTCGGAGACTTGAACGGCCGCCGAGGCGGCTACGATCGACAGGGTATCGGGATCGTTGACCTTGTCGACGGAAATGACGGTCGGCATGATCTGGGTTTCGTAGAGGTAGCCCTTAGGAAAAAGCGGCCGCATGGGCCGGTCGATCAAGCGGCAGATGAGGGTTTCCCGTTCAGAAGCGCCGCGCTCCCGGCGGAAGAAAGAGCCGGGAATCTTGCCGGCGGCGTAGAATTTTTCCTGATAATTGACGGTAAGCGGGAAGAAACCCTGCCCCTCCCGCATGGTTTTGGCGGAAACCGCAGTACAAAGAATCTTGGTTTCCCCGTAGGTAACCACGGTCGCGCCATCGGCCTGACGGGCCATCTTACCGGTTTCGATGGTCAGGGGTTGCCCGTTAAACTGTACTTCGACCTTGTGATAAGCCATGTTTTTCACTCCTTTGCCGCCGCTTGCCCCCGGGGCTTAACGCGACGGCACACTGATGTGCCTTGCTTGTTGTGTACAAAAAATGGCACAGGAGGCAGGCCTGAGACAGCCTCCGTCATCCTTTCAGAACGTCGGAAGCTCTCTCCGGACAACCTCCAGAGCCATCAACCAGAAAACAAAAGGCAGCCGCTTTCCGCCGAAACGAAAAGCGCGCTGCCCGAGACTATCTGCGAATCCCCAATTCCTTGATCAGGTTACGGTACCGCTCGACATTCTTATTTTTCAGATAATCGAGCAGACGCCGGCGCTGACCAACGATTTTAAGCAGTCCGCGGCGGGAATGGTGGTCCTTTTTGTGGGTGCGGAAATGCTCGGTGAGATAGGTAATCCGCTCGGAAAGAAGCGCAACCTGCACCTCGGGAGAACCGGTGTCCCCCTCGTGAGTCTTGAATTTGTCGATAAGTTCCTGTTTGCGTTCCGTGGCCAGCACTGTGCCATCTCCTTTCAATCAATATGCCAGGAATGTCCCTGGACTTGAGACGTTAATTTGCGAATTAGTAGCATAAACCCGGCGGGTTGTAAAGACTCTATAGCGTATCGTTATTGGCAGGGAAAACCCGCAGCAGCTCGAAGTCTCCGCGTTTTTCCCGTTCCCTGCGGGGATCGAACCGGGCTACCGCCCGCAGAGCTCCGTGATCGAGCAGCAGAACTCGTCCTCCTTCCTCGGGCAAGTTGCCGTCAATGATTTCGGCGCGGGCCGGCGGGATGCCATTGCGCAGTCGACTCGCAGCTGACTCGTCCAAGCTCAGCCTGGGGAATTCAGCCAGGCTTTCCAAAAGCGGCCGTAACGGCAGGTCTTCGGGTCGTTCCCGGTAATCCTCAAGGCGAATCGCGTCGCGCACATCGAAAGAACCGCTGCGGGTGCGGCGCAATGCCGTAAGATGGGCGCCGCAGCCAAGATCCTCCCCCAGATCATGGGCCAGGGTGCGGATATAGGTACCCTTGGAACACTCCACCAACAACGTCACCAAAGGCAGTTCGATGGATTCTATATCGATCCGGTGGATGGTAACCTCGCGGGCTGCCCGCTCGACTTCAATCCCCTGACGGGCCAGTTTGTAAAGGGGAACACCCTCTTTTTTCAGGGCCGAAAACATGGGAGGGGTCTGGAGAATCGTCCCCGTCAGCGCTTCACAAGCCCTTCTCACCCCTTCGGGGGAAACACCCCACCAGGGACGGCGTTCCAAAATCCGGCCCTCGGCATCCTGGGTATCGGTACTTTCCCCCAGCTTCAGTGTAGCGCGATAGGCTTTGCGGCCATCCATGAGAAACTGGATAATGCGTGTTCCCTGACCGACACCGACCAGCAGAACTCCAGTGGCCATGGGGTCAAGAGTTCCGGCATGCCCGACCTGGCGTTGACGGCAGAGGCGTCGCACCTGCCGAACAATGTCATGGGAGCTGACCCCCTGCGGCTTGTCAATGACGAGGATTCCGTCCATTTAACAAGCGGCGAGCAGATCGTCAAGACGGGAAAAGACCGTGGCCCGAACCTCGTCGAGGGGACCGTCAACGACGGCGCCGGCGGCATTGTGGTGGCCACCGCCACCGAACTCCCGACTGAGAGCGCCAACGTCGATGCGCCCCTTGGAGCGGAAACCTACCTTGAACGAGGTCGGGGAAATCTGGCGAAAAAAGATCGCCACCTCGACCCCGTGCACCGAACGGGGATAGTTGACGAATCCGTCGGTATGCTCAGCGCCGGCCCGGGCCTGCTCATACATCGACTGGGTTACCGCCACCGATGCATAGCGTCCGCAGGAAGAAACGGTCAAGGTCGCCAAAGCCTGGGCGAGCAGACGCAAGCGCTTTTCGTCCTGACTCTCGTAAAGAGCGGAAGCAACATCCCAGGGATTGATCCCCAGGGCCACCAACTCCGAAGCGGCGGCAAAGGCTTCGGGATTGGCGTTAGAATAACGGAAGGAGCCGGTATCGGCAAGAATGGCGGTATAGACACAGAGCGCTACATTGTGGGAAATGGGGCGTCCCGAGGCCTTCACCAGACGATAGATCAGGACGCCAGTGGCGCAGGCCTCTTCGTCAACGTAATAAACATCGCCAAAATTTTCAGAAAAAGGGTGATGATCGATATTGACAAGAGACCGGCAGACGTCCTTGAGCCCGCTGCCGGCACGCCGTAATTCCCCAGCATCGAGGATAAAACCGACATCAAAGGACGCACCGGGAGGTATCTCGGAAACCACTCTTTCGGAACCAGGCAGAAAGGCATAATCCCGAGGGATCCCGTCACGATTATAGGGGAGGACTTCCTTGCCCCATTCCCGCAGAAAATGGGTCAGAGCCAGAGTCGAACCCATAGCGTCGCCGTCGGGACTTTCGTGGGAGGCCACCAGAAAGCTCGCGCCCGCCTCAATTTTCTCCAGAATCGTCCTGATCATCCGTATGCTCACTGCTGACTTGGCGCAACAACGTATCGATACGATTGCCGTAGGCCAGGGAGTGGTCGAACAAAAAAAGCAGATCAGGAACGTAGCGCATGCGCAAACGCTTGCCCAGCTCCCGCCGCAGGTAAGGAACGGAACTCTTCAGCCCCTTTTCGGTGTTTTTCACCTCGACGTCGGAACCGATGGCGGAAAAGTAGATCCGGGCCAGATGCAGATCAGGGGTGACCTCCACCGCCGTGATGGTCACAAAGCCGATACGCGGATCCTTCAGCCCCTTGATAAGAAGGGCCGATACTTCCTTGTGGATCTGCTCGGCCACACGATGTGAACGTTGAAATTCCAAACAGTTTTCCTGTCAGTAATGAAGAATCTCGATGAAACGATCGACAATTTCGGCGAAACCGGTCTCTTCTATGGACTCGTCAAGACGATCGTAAACCTGATGAATCGCCTTCTCATCGTGATGAACCATGGCGAATCCAAGATGGGTACGCTGCCAGAGATCCTGCGCCCCAACCTCGGCAGCGGATACGGGAAAATTGTTGCGGCAGCGCGCCAGCAGCTTTTTCACCAGACTGCGCTTTTCCTTGATAGACTGGGGCGCGTGAAGCAGGATTTCCAGATGCAGAACGCCGACGACCATCCGCGCCCTTCCTCTAGAGCGACGTCTTGACCGACTCCATCTCGAAGGCTTCGATCACATCGCCGATTTTGATGTCGTTGTAGTTTTCCAGGCCAATACCGCACTCGTAGTTGTTCGCCACCTCGCGGACATCGTCTTTGAAGCGCTTGAGGGAACTCATCCGCCCTTCCCAGACCACGACATTGTCCCGCACCAGACGGACATTGGCACCGCGCACAATCTTGCCGTCGACCACATAGCAACCGGCGATCGTACCGACCTTGGAAACGACAAAGGTATCGCGGACTTCCGCCCGGCCCAGATATTTCTCCCGCAAAGTCGGAGCAAGCAGACCTTCCATGGCGTCGCGGATGTCGGCCACGGCGTCATAGATGATGTTGTAGAGGCGGATATCGACCCCTTCCGCCTCGGCCATGGCCGCAGCCTTCGGTTCGGGACGGACATTGAAGCCAAGAACGATGGCATCGGAAGCCGAGGCCAGAGTGATGTCGCTCTCAATGATGCCGCCGACGCCGGTATGGATGACAATCAGGCGGCAGGCGTCAGTAGAAAGCTTGAGCAGCGAATCCTTGACCGCCTCCACAGAACCTTGGACATCCCCCTTGATGATGATTTTGAGCTCCTTGACATCCCCTTCTTTGATGCGGGCGTAGAGTTGCTCCAGGGAAATCTTGCTGGTCTTGGCGAGTTCGGCTTCGCGCACCTTCTGGGCGCGGTGCTGGGCGACTTCCTTGGCGGTCTTCTCATCCTCCACCGAGTGAAAGCTGTCACCAGCCTCGGGCACCCCGGAGAGACCGGTCACCTCCACCGGACAGGATGGCCCGGCGGCCTCGACACGCCCCCCCCGGTCGTCGACCATGGTCCGTACCCGACCGAAATGCACGCCGGTAACGATCGGATCGCCGACCCGCAAGGTTCCTTCCTGAACCAGGACCGTGGCCACCGGACCGCGTCCGCGATCGAGACGGGCCTCGACAATAACGCCCTTGGCGCGCTTGTTGGGGTTGGCCTTGAGATCCATGACCTCCGCCTGGAGCAGAATCATCTCCAGAAGTTGGTCGATATTGGTCCGTTGCTTGGCGGAAACTTCGACATAAATCGTCTCTCCCCCCCATTCTTCAGGAAGCATGCCGAATTCGGTCAATTCCTGCTTAACCCGGTCGGGATTGGCGTCGGGCTTGTCGATTTTGTTGATTGCCACCAGAATCGGAACCTCGGCGGCCTTGGCATGATTGATCGCCTCCTTGGTCTGAGGCATCACGCCATCGTCGGCAGCCACGACAAGAACGACGATATCGGTGGACTTGGCCCCCCGCGCCCGCATGGCGGTAAAAGCCTCATGACCGGGAGTGTCGAGGAAAGCGACCTTTTTGCCGTCGAGCTCGACATCATAGGCACCGATGTGCTGGGTGATGCCGCCGGCCTCACCTTCGGTAACATTGGTGGCCCGAATAGCATCGAGCAAGCTGGTCTTGCCGTGGTCGACATGGCCCATGATGGTGACGACCGGCGGCCGGGCCACCAAACCCTCGGACAACTCTGCCTCGCCGGCGCGGGTGCCGGCATGTTCAAGAACGGTTTCCTCGTCAAAGGCGACGTTTTCCACCTCGTAATTGAAATCATTGGCCAAAAGAGCAGCGGTTTCATAATCGAGGGGATGGTTGATGGTGACCATCGTCCCCTGACGCATGAGCTCCTTGATGAGATCGTTGGCCTTGACCCCCATACGCTTGGCGAGTTCACCTACGGAAATGACATCGCTGATGCGGATGATGCGCTTGATGGCCTTGGAGACGGTGACTTCCGTTTTCTTGACAACTTTGGCCCCCTTGCGGCCACGACGAAGCTTGTCCCCCCGTTCCGGCTCGAAAACCTCGCGCTTTTGGCGGCGCTTCGCTCCACCTGCGGCAAAATCCCCGTCGCTGTAATCTGCCCCTTTGCCTTTTTTATTCTTCTTACCGCCACGAGCTTCCTTGGTCGGGAAAACTTCCGTGGAAGGCGCCGGAATCGAGGGGCCACGCCCACTCCGGGGGGGAGCCCCGGTCGGGCCGCCGAAAGAACGACCGGCACCACCCTCGCCAGTAGCGGAACGATCTTCGCGGGGGGCACTCGGGCGCCGTCCCGGCGGCGTGGCCGGGCGTTCGGGCCGACCGGCGTCACGACCGCGGGTCTCAGGTCTCGCGGCAACGGGCAACTCCACCCGACCAAGGATCTTGGCCCGGGACGGACTAGCCTTCTGTGGTTCGCGCTCCCGACTCTCGGTCATTGGCCGGGGGGTAAGCGTAGCCTTGGTTTCCGGCATCTTCCCCACAACCTTGGAGACGACGGCGGCGGGAGGGGAAGTTACTGGCGCCACGGATTCTTTCTTAGGCTTTTCCGCTGACACATCAGCTGTCGGCGGCACCACCTCCTGAACCGGTGGAGGCGAAACCGCAACTTCAACGACCGCTTTCTTGCCCATCTCGCCGATCTCAGGAGCCGGCGGCACGGGCGGCTCGGCCTTCTTCTCGGAAAGAACAACAGAAGGTTCGCTTGCAGGCTCCTCCTCGACCTTGGTCGAGACGGGAGGTGTTTCGATCCGCGTCTCAACGGAAACGGAAGCGGGCGGCGCGGGGACTTCGACGGCAACGGGCTCGACAGCAGGCTTAACATCCTTGCGCCGGCGGCGGATCACGCCGGAAGTAATCCGCTCTTCTTCGACAACCTCGGCCTGTGCCGAATCCTGGGCTTCAAACTTCCGCAGGTCATCGTCATCGAGAAAGCTCTTCTCGCTCTTCACTTCGACTCCCGCTTTCCGCAGCCGGTCCATGACCGTTCTCAGCTCCAGGCCCAACTTCTGCGCCAATTCGAAAACCTTTGTCTTTCCCATCAAATCTCCCCTGCCATCTGCTTGTATCGTAATACTTCCGTCTTAACCGATTCGGCCAACGCACCCGTTTTAAGAGCGATCACGCTACGCTCCTCCTTACCCAGCATCCTACCGAGCTGCTCCTTGTCGAGCAACCGCCAGATGGGAATCCCCCGGTACGAGGCACTGGCAACAACCTTATCGGCAATGCCCGCAGAAACATCCCCGGCCAGCATCACAATCGCGATCTGCCCCGGCATCGCCAGAGCATCCAGAACCAGCCGGGCTCCGGAGAGAACAATCCCCGACTTCCGAGCCATCCCCACAAGACTGATGATTTTCGTCTCAATCGCAGCGCGAAGGGCAGCGTTCAAGCGCTCCGGATCAATGGCCAGGAGTTCCCGGCGAAACGCCCGTTGAAACTGCCGGCGCTGTACTGCCTGACGTATACACTGCGGATTCATGCAGGTATATACACCCCGACCTGGGAGACGATGGCGGTAATCGACCAGAAGCTCACCATCGGGGGCCAGAACATAGCGGACCAACTCGTGCTGTTCAAGAACCTGCCGGCAACCGAGACAGGTGCGCTTGGGGGTATGCCGCGTTGCGATCATGCCGTAACCGCTTACCCCTCTTCGGAAAGGGGACCATCGGATGGAGCGGACTCTTCACCCGCGACAAAAGGAGCGAGATGTCGGGCCAATTCTTCCTTGGTCATGGAACTACGCCCTGGAATATCGAAATCCTTGGCCATTTCGTAAAGCTCGTCACGAGTATGACGCACTGCTAGGGCGGTAGCTGCATCCGTCTCCACCGACTCCGCCGGCTCCAAAGCCGCGCCCTCCTCATCCTCTCCGCGGGCGGACTCTTCCTGCTCGATTTCAGCGGCCCGCGATTCGCTCTTGATATCGATCTTCCAGCCGGTCAGTTTAGCCGCAAGTCGGACATTCTGGCCCTTCTTACCAATAGCTAGGGACAGCTGATCATCGGGAACGATGATTTCAAGGGCCTGCTCATCGGCATCGACATAGACCCGGGTCACCTCGGCTGGAGCCAGAGCCGCGCAGGCAAAACGGGCAATATCGGGGGACCAGGGGATGATATCGATCTTCTCGCCGCGCAGTTCGGACACGACATTCTGCACCCGCGAACCGCGCATGCCGACGCAGGCCCCGACCGGATCAACGTCGGGATCGTGAGAAACAACGGCGATCTTGGCGCGACTGCCGGGCTCCCGGGAAACCGATTTGATCTCGACAATTCCCTCGGCAATCTCCGGAACCTCAAAGGAAAAAAGCGCGGCAACCACACCGGGATGGGTACGGGACATGATGATCTGCGGTCCCTTGGTGGACATCTTGACGTCGGAAATGTAGGCCCGAACCCGATCCCCCTGGCGGTAATTTTCCCGGGGAACCTGCTCACGATGGGGGAGGAGGGCTTCGGCACGGCCCAGGTCGACAATCAGGTCACCACGTTCGTAACGACGGACGATCCCATTAACCAACTCGCCGATACGATCCTGAAATTCGTTGAAGACCCCTTCCCTCTCCGCCTCCCGAACCTTTTGAATGATCACCTGTTTCGCCGTCTGGGCAGCGATACGGCTAAAATTACTGGCTTCGAGCTTCATTCCCAGGGAGTCGCCGAGCTCGACCTCGGAATCGATCTCCCGCGCCTCGGCCAGATCGATTTCCTTGTAGGAATCCTGAACCTCCTCAACAACCGTAACGAATTCGAAAACCTCTACCTCACCCAGATCATTGTTGTAGTGTGCCTCAAGATCCCGGGTATTGCGGTATTTCTTGTTGGCCGCGGAGAGGACGGCGGATTCCAAGGCCTCGACCAGTACGGCCCGATCGATCCCTTTGTCCTTCACTACTTGGTCGATGATGTGGTTAAGATTTGTGACCATCTCAACTTCCCCCTGTATCCATAACGCTTGGGGCCTTAGCGCCCCTATGCCGGCTGTGGGTTTCCGCCGGGAACGCCGGCCTTGTTGACAGTTTAAAATTCGAATTCAAGATGGCCCTTGGCGATCCCGGAAAAGGGGATCTCAACAATACCACCCTTTTTATCCTGTTGTTCTATGCGAACCCGATCCCCGTCGACCCCGAGCAAGGTACCGGTAAAGGTTTTGCGAGACTGCCCCCGTTGATCGGGATCCATGCTCTCAAAGGTTTTTACCTTGACCAAACTTCCGGCGAAACGCCGATAGTCCTCGATCTTCTTTAAAGGCCGATCAAGACCGGGGGAGGAAACCTCCAGGCGATAGGCGTTGCGGATAAGATCCTCGACTTCAAGGACCGCCCCAACCTCACGACTGACCTCGGCGCAATCATCCAAGGTCACGCCTCCCGGCTTATCGATGAAAATCCGCAGAAACCAGTCCCGCCCTTCATGTTTATATTCCAGATCAACCAATTCCAGGCCATAGGCTTGGAGAATAGGATCGATGATGGCGGTAAGCTGTTCCAGTAAGGTCTGTTGCGCCACGTTACCTTCCCTCAAATAAAAAAAGTGAGCAAGGGCTCACTTTCTTCATAGTGAACAAATTAACAGGGAATTCTTATCATGCCAACGGGCGAATTGCAAGGGAAATTTACAGGCAAACCGGCAGGGTGAAAAGCGAAAAGGCGCCGTTAGGCGCCTTTTCGGAAGGTTTTAAGCCACGATCGCGCCGACCGGGCAGACATCGGCGCAGGCGCCGCATTCGGTACAATCGTCGGTGATCTTGTACTTGTCACCGGCCTCGACAATGGCCCCGACCGGGCAGGTGTCGGCGCAAGCGCCGCAGGCGATACATTCATCAGTGATCTTCATGAGACTTCCTCCTTGGGTGATTTGGATGGAGTGGTTAGGGGTTAGATCTCCATCACTTCCTTCTCCTTGACCGCCACGACCTCATCGGTCCTGGCCACAAACTTGTCGGTGAGATCCTGGATCTCCTTCTCGACGCGCTTGGCGTCATCTTCAGAAATTTCCTTGTCCTTGGCAAGCTTTTTTACCGCATCATTGGCCTCGCGGCGAATATTACGCACCGCGACCTTGGCATCCTCGGCCATGCGCTTGAGCATCTTGACCATCTCCTTGCGACGATCCTCGGTCAGAGCAGGAATAACCATACGGATCAACTGGCCGTCGGAAGTGGGGGTCAACCCAAGATCGGCCTTGAAAATAGCTTTCTCAATTTCGGGCAGCAGCTTCTTTTCCCAAGGCTGGATGGTAATCAACCGGGGCTCAGGAATCGCCAGGGTACCCAACTGGTTGAGAGGAGTCGGCGTTCCGTAATAGTCCACACGGACATCATCAAGCAACGAGACCGAGGCGCGCCCGGTCCGCACCTTGGTAAAATCCTTTTTCAACGCCTCTATGGCTTTGTCCATGGAGGAACAAGCTTTGGTGACAATATCCTTGGTCATTGGACTCAATCTCCTTTGACGATCGTACCGATAGCTTCGCCGAGCACCACCCGCATAATGTTGCCGCGGCAGGTCAGATCAAAGACCACGATCGGCAGATGGTTATCCATGCACAGCGAAGTGGCAGTAGCGTCCATGACCTGCAAGCCTCGCTTCAGGACATCCAGGTAGGTCAGGGAGGGAAACTTGACGGCATCCTTGTCCTTAGCCGGATCTGCGGTATAGACCCCGTCGACCTTGGTCGCCTTGAGAATCACCTCGGCTCCGATCTCCATGGCGCGCAGGCTGGCGGCGGTATCGGTGGTGAAATAGGGGTTGCCGGTACCCGCACCGAAAATAACAACGCGACCTTTTTCCAGGTGGCGCACGGCACGACGGCGGATATAAGGCTCAGCCACCTGTTGCATGTCGATCGCCGACTGCACCCGGGTCGCTACCCCAACTTTCTCCAGAGCGTCCTGCATGGCCAGACTGTTCATAACCGTTGCCAGCATCCCCATGTAGTCGGCACTGGCCCGATCCATTCCCTTCGACGCTGCGGCCACCCCGCGAAAGATATTACCGCCGCCGATGACCAGCGCAACCTGGGTACCCAAGGCCGTAACCTCGCGAATCTCCTCGGCGATGCTGACAATGACGTCAGGATCGATTCCGTACCCCTGATTGCCGGCCAGAGCTTCGCCGCTGAGTTTGAGAAGAATTCTTCGATATGCCGGTTTTGCGTCGGTCATAGTTTCTCCGCCAGGCCCCTCCTCGAAGGAGGGGCCTTATAGAGTCAGGATAAATGCTACTTGACGAGAGAAGCGACTTCCGAGGCAAAATCGCCTTCTTTCTTGTCGATCCCCTCACCCAGTTGGAAACGGGCAAAACGATTCAGCTTGAGGGGCGCGCCGAGTTCCTTGGCGAGCACTTCGACCACCTTGGTAATTTTCTGGTCGGGGTCGATGACATAGGACTGCTCAAGAAGGCAGACTTCCCCGAAGAACTTGTTGATCTGGCCATCGAGAATCTTCTCGATCAGGTGGTCAGGCTTGCCGCTCTCCTTGGCCTTAACGCGCATGATGTCCTTTTCACGCTCGATAACCTCGGCGGGCACCTCCTGACGATCGAGATATTGGGGATTGGCGGCGGCCACATGCATAGCGATCTGCCGGGCAAGGGTCTGAACCCGCTCGTCATCTTCCCTGACGGTAGCCAACTCGACAAGGACGCCGATCTTGCCGCCACCATGGACATAAGAGGCGACCACACCGGAATCAACGGCAAAGCGGGCAAAACGGCGGATATTGATATTCTCGCCGATGGTGGCAATCTGGTGGGTTTGCTCCTCGGCGACAGTACGACCGGTCCCCGGGAAGGTGGCGGCCATCAGTTCACCCAGATCCTTGGGAGCGCCGGCGACAACAGCCTCACCCACACCGGCGGAAAAAGACTGAAAGGCCGTATTCTTGGCAACGAAGTCGGTCTCGGCGTTGACTTCGACGATCGCCCCAATGCGCCCCTGACCGGCAGCAACCACCATCCCTTCGGCGGCAACCCGACCGGCTTTTTTCGCGGCGGCGGACAGGCCTTTTTTCCTCAAAAAGTCGATCGCCGCTTCCATATCGCCCCCGGTCTCACTCAGGGCCTTCTTGCAATCCATCATACCCGCGCCGGTTTTGGCGCGCAGTTCCGAAACCATTGATGCAGTAATCTGTGCCACGGACAATCCTCCAGCAACCTGTCCCTGCTGCGGACAGGATAGAATCGGGTTGGTTGAAACGGTAATATATCGCTCAATCTTCAAAAAAGCACCCCGAAGGGCGCCTTTATATCGATCATGACGCGTAAAAATCAGGCTTGGGCCGACTGCTCGGTCGCGACTTCGGCCGCCTCGACCTGATCGGCGCCTTCGGCGTCGGTGCGGATGGTGTTCTCCCGGGCCTGCCCCCCTTCGATGCAGGCCTCGGCCATCTTCGAAGCGAAAAGGCGAATGGCGCGAATGGCGTCGTCATTGCCGGGAATGATGTAATCGATATCATCGGGATCGCAGTTGGTATCGACCACGGCCACCACGGGGATCCCCAACTTGCGGGCTTCCTTGACGGCGATCGTCTCCTTCTTGGGATCGATGACGAAGATGGCGCCGGGGAGCTTGGACATGTTCTTGATGCCCCCCAGACTTTTTTCAAGCTTTGCGCGCTCGCGCTCGAGTTGAAGCGCTTCTTTCTTGGTAATCAGATCATAGGTACCATCTTGGGACATGGCCTCGATCTTCTTGAGCCGCTCAATGCTCCCCTTGATGGTGGAAAAGTTGGTCATCATGCCGCCAAGCCAACGATTGTTGACATAGAACTGCCCGGCGCGCAGGGTCTCTTCCATAATGGCGTCCTGCGCTTGCTTTTTGGTCCCGACAAAAAGAATCTTGTCGCCGTTCTCTACGGTCTGTTTGATAAAGTCGTAAGCTGTCCGGAAATAGCGAACGGTCTTCTGCAGATCGATGATATAGATGCCGTTTCGCGCGCCGAAAATATACGGCTTCATCTTCGGATTCCAGCGCTTGGTCTGGTGTCCGAAATGGACACCGGCTTCCAGCAGTTGCTTCATGCTAATCTGGGCCATGGGGTACTTCTCCTTCTTCTTGACGTTGGTTGAATGCCTCCGCCTCCATCCTTCTCACCGGATTTTCCGTCAGCCATTGACGGAACACCGTCCGGTAAGTCCGGAAGCGTGCGTGATGTTTTGGATAACGGGTGTCTATAGCATGCCCTTCGCCGTCGGAGCAAGGAAAAAAATCCTGCAATCAGGTTTACAAGCGCTTTCGGTTGGTCTAAGATTCGCAGCCATGTCGATCCGGAGAATACATAAATATATCGCTAGGGAAGTCGGTGTTCCCACCCTTCTCGCCCTGGTTGTCTTCACCTTCGTGCTGCTCATGGGGCGCATTCTCAAGTTGATGGAACTGGTCATCAACAAGGGGGTTCCTGCGCTTGATATCCTCAAGCTCTTTTCGTTTCTGATTCCCTCCTTTCTGGTCATTACCCTACCTCTCGCTTTTCTGCTCGGCATTATGCTCGGCTTCGGACGGCTCTGTGCGGACAGTGAAATCATCGCCCTGAAGTCTTCGGGGGTCAGCCTCTATCACATGTTCCGTCCGGTACTGGTTCTGGCCTTTCTCACGGCCCTGACGACCGGATTACTCACCCTTGTTTTGGGGCCGGCCGGGAACCGGTCCTTTCGCGAGCAGATCTTCAATATCGCCGCCAAGCGGGCCAATGTCGGCATTCAGCCTCATGTCTTTAATGACGAATTCGACGACCTTGTTCTTTATATCGATGACGTCGATAAGAAGGGCAACGTCTTCCGAGGGGTGATGATCTCCGATCAGCGTACCGGCTCCAGCCCATCGATCATCTTCGCACAACAGGGCCGTATTTTTTCCGATCCCCAGGCTCTGATGCTCACCCTGCGCATCGAAAACGGGACCATTCACCGCGCCACACCGGGCAAAGAAGCGGATCAGATCATCCGTTTTTCCACCTACGACGTGAATCTGAACATGGGACAGCAGCTGGAACAAGCCGAAAAACGGCCACCGAAACCGGCGGAGATCGGCTCCCGGGAGCTCGCGCAAGTTCTCTTCTCCGACAACGAAAGTCCGTCAGAGAAGACCAAGCTTTCCATTGAATTCCACAGCCGCCTCATCTTCCCCCTGGCGCCGCTCCTTTTTGCTCTGGTGGGTGTTCCCTTGGGAGTACATTCCCAGCGGTCCGGTCGCAGCGGCAACTTCTCCGTGGCACTGCTGATCTTTCTCGGCTACTATCTCTCCTTCTCCTTGGCGGAAACCCTGGTTGCCGAATCGGGTTTTCCCGTCGCCCTTACCCTGTGGGTTCCCAGTCTGATCTTTCTCGTCGGCGGGCTTTACCTCTTCCAGCGCGCCGCCCAGGAACGACCGTTTAGCTTCGGTACCCTGCCGCTGCTTTTTCGGAAAGGACGCAAGGGGGTCGGGGCATGAGTCTTCTGCACCGTTACATTCTCAGCATTTTCACCCGTCTGCTTCTTTTGTCCCTGGGTGCCTTTGTCGGCATTTTTTTGCTGGTCGATTTTCTCGAAAAGGTCGACGACTTTATCGAACATGGCGCCGCGCCTTCCCTTTATATCCTTTACTTGCTCAACATGTTTCCGATCGCCGCGGCCCAGGTCATTCCCCTGGCGATCCTGCTTGCCGCCTTTGGCACCCTGGGGGGGTTGTCGAAGAGCAATGAACTGACCGCCATGCGCGGGGGAGGAATCAACATCTGGAGAATCACGCTGCCTTTGCTCGCCTCGGGCCTGCTGCTCTCCATTGGACTCTTCTTTGTGAATGAGCTCCTGATCCCCGTCAACCAGAAGAAGATTCACTATCTCTTGCGCAACGAGTTGCGCGGCAAGCAGGAGATCCTTTTCAAGCGAGATAATATCTGGTTTCGGGAAAATGGCACCATCTACCACGTGCGCCAGTCACAACCCGAAAACAATCTTCTGCTCGGCGTAACCATCCTCGAATTCAACGAATCCTTTCATCTGATCAGCCGCCGCGACGCCCCTCTGGCCCGCTACACAGAAGGCTCCTGGATTTTCGAGAATCTGGTCAGCTACCGGTACGCCCCCGACACCAGCATGATTATCGAACGAACGAGATTTTCCCAAAAGTCCATAAACCTGGCCAAGAAGCCGGAGGACTTTACGGAAACTCTCTACAAGGCGGAGCAACTTGGATTTTTCGAACTGCGCAGTCTTGTTGAGAAGATGCGAAACGAAGGCTACAACCCCCGAAACTATCAGGTGGATATGCACGCCCGCCTGGCCTATCCCTTCACCTGCCTGACCATGACCATGCTCGGCATCCCCTTTGCTCTGCGCAAGGGGCGTTCTGCCAGCCTAGCCGTCGGCGTAACCCTCTCAGTAGCCGTCGGCGTGGTCTTCTTCATCCTTCAGACCCTGCTCACCACCCTCGGCTATTCAGCGGTCGTCCCCCCTTTCGTCGCAGCCTGGTCGGCACTTTTGATCTTTACTCTGCTGGCAGTCTGGCTACTCCTCTCGACCCGGGATTAGCTCCGAATGTAATCCCAAACAAAAAACCCACCTCAACGAGGTGGGTTTTTTGTTTGGGATTACAACAATCTCAGTAGCGGTAATGATCAGGCTTATACGGTCCTTCCACGGGAACACCAAGATATTGCGCCTGTTCCGGGCGCAGGATAGTCAGACGGGCGCCAAGTTTGCCGAGATGCAGCCGGGCGACTTTTTCATCCAGTTGTTTGGGCAGCACATAGACCCGATTTTCATAGCGGCCGTCATTATTGAAGAGTTCGATCTGCGCCATAACCTGATTGGTAAAGCTGTTGGACATGACGAAAGAGGGATGGCCGGTGGCGCAGCCGAGGTTGAGCAACCGGCCTTCGGCCAGGACAATGATGGCGTGACCGTCGGGGAAGTACCACTGGTCGACCTGATTACCGTGCTCCTTGGGATTCTTGATATTAACCTTTTTGATCCCCGGAACCCGAGCCAGCGCCGCCATTTCAATCTCGTTGTCGAAGTGGCCGATATTGCCGACAACAGCGTTATGCTTCATACGCGTCATATGGACAGCGCGGATAACGTCACGATTGCCGGTGGTGGTGATGAAAAGGTCGGCGGTATCCACCACATCCTCCAGGGTTTTGACCTCGTAGCCCTCCATCAGCGCCTGCAAGGCACAGATCGGATCGATCTCGGTGACGATGACCCGCGCACCCTGGCCACGCAGGGCCTGACAGCATCCCTTGCCGACATCGCCGTAACCACAAACGACGACCACCTTGCCGGAAAGCATGACATCGGTGGCGCGCATGATGCCGTCGACCAGGCTGTGGCGACAGCCGTAGACATTGTCGAACTTGCTCTTGGTCACCGAATCGTTGACGTTCATCGCCGGGAAGGGAAGCAGCCCATCGCGCTGTAACTGGTAAAGGCGATGCACGCCGGTGGTGGTCTCTTCGGTGACGCCGCGGATGGAGTTGCGAATTTCCACCCAGTCGTTGCGTCGAGCAGCGATCGACGCACGCAAACATTTGATCAGTTCGACCCAGTCCTCGGGATCATCCTGACTCGTTTCGGGAACGCCTGCTTCCTGCCATTTAGCCCCTTCAAGGACCATCAGAGTGGCATCACCACCGTCGTCGAGGATCATATTCGACACTTGCCCATCGGGCCAGGACAAAGCCTGCTCGGTACACCACCAGTATTCGCTCAGGGTTTCCCCCTTCCAGGCGAAGACCGGGATTCCCGTCGGGCGATCCGCAGTCCCTTCGGGGCCGACGGCCACCGCCGCCGCCGCCTGGTCCTGGGTGGAAAAAATATTACAGGAAGCCCAGCGAACTTTGGCGCCAAGGGCAACCAGGGTTTCGATCAGCACGGCGGTCTGGATGGTCATGTGCAGCGAACCGGTAATTCGCGCCCCCTTAAGCGGATATTGTCCGCGATATTCCTCACGCAGAGCCATCAGACCCGGCATTTCGACCTCGGCCAGCTCGATTTCCTTACGCCCGAGGGTCGCCAGTTGCAGATCCTTGACTTTAAAATCCATTTTTTTTTCGCTCATTACGCATGAAACTCCTTTATATGTTGAACGGGAACGGTTGAATCAATGAAGCATCACAGAGGCAAGACCAGCGAGTGGAGCTGTCCGGTATCCACTTCCCGGAACTGCACCCGCAGTTCGCGGGCCGAAGTCGCCTCAGCGGGAAAGAACAGAAACCCCCTTCCCAGGGTACCGGCGGCGATACTCCGGTTTTCCAGATGCTTGTTGGCGAGATCGCGGGATATCTGCCGACCGGCATCGCCGGATGTTCCCGACTGGGTACCGCCGATGACCGCACCTCCGGCTGCGCCCAGAGCCGCGCCCTTAGCCGCGGCGGTGCCGACATTCTCCCCGGCGACGATCCCGATGGCGGCACCGAGCAGCGCGCCGCCGGCCGCGCCGATGAATGAACCCTTACCCACGCCTTTGGCGATTTCACCGAATTCGGAACTGGTCTCAAGACGTTCATAGGCGGTGCGGTTATCGAGGACATTCCAGTAACGCCCCTCGCTGTCGATCAGGAAGGTCTGGTCCGGCACGATCAACAGAGGATGGATACCAACATTGTCAATGATGACCTGCACCGGAAGAATTCCCGCCCCACGAATATCGAAGCCGAAATTTTCCCGGGCCACGGCGCTGTCGGCATAAGCCTCGGCGGCGACTTGGGCTCCCGCCACCAGTTGCATACCGGCATAAGCAGCGGGCGGACGGAATGGAACCTCCTGACTCTTATAGGAGGCACACCCCCCCAGCGCAAACATGACGAGCAAAAAAAACAAGCGGATTGTCCTGATATGCGACATATCGACCTCCTTCGTGATCAACGCATTTATCTTTAAAGTCTAGCAGCTTCCCCCGCTTCGACAATCGAAAAACCAAGATGCCCCAAACGTAAGGGGATCGGCATCAACTGCGGAAACGGGGAAAGAAAAAGCGAACCTTGCGGTTCGCCTTTTCAGGTTTCCTTTCCGGTCTCGATCAGAGGCCGGCACGACTGCGCAGGGAATCAATCCGGTCGGTGCGTTCCCAGGTAAATTCCGGCAGTTCACGACCGAAATGGCCGTATGCGGCGGTCTTCCGATAGATAGGACGGAGCAGGTCAAGAGTTTCGATGATGGCACGGGGACGCATGTCGAACTCTTCCCGGACGATGCGGGCAATTTCATTGGAGGGGAGCTTGCCCGTGCCGAAAGTATTGATCATGACCGAAACCGGCTCGGACACGCCAATGGCGTAGGCCACCTGTACCTCGCACTTATCGGCAAGACCGGCAGCGACGATATTTTTGGCCACATAGCGCGCCATATAGGAAGCGCTGCGGTCGACCTTCGAAGGATCCTTGCCGGAAAAAGCGCCGCCGCCGTGGGAACCCTGGCCTCCATAGGTGTCGACGATGATCTTGCGCCCGGTCAGTCCGCAGTCACCCATCGGCCCGCCGACCACGAAGCGACCGGTTGGGTTGATGAAATATTTAGTCTTTTCATCCAGGAGATTGTCGGGGATAACCTTTTTGACGACCTCTTCGATGATTGCCTCCCTGAGAGTCTCGTATCTGACGTCGGGGGCATGCTGAGAAGAAACGACAATGGCATCGACGCGAATCGGCTTGTCATTGATGTACTGGATGGAAACCTGGGATTTTCCGTCGGGACGCAAAAAAGGGAGCAGCCCGTTTTTACGCACTTCACTGAGACGCTTGGCTAGGTTGTGGGCAAAGGTAATGGGCATGGGCATGAGCTCGCGGGTTTCGTTGCAGGCATAGCCGAACATCAGTCCCTGGTCGCCGGCCCCCTGTTCTTTGTGCAACCCCTCCCCTTCGGTCACCCCCTGGGAAATATCCGGCGATTGCCGGTCGATGGAAGTCAAAACAGCGCAGGTTTCCCAATCAAACCCCATGGCCGAATCGTTGTAACCGATTTCCTTGATGGCTTCACGAACGATGACCGGATAGTCGATGCGGGCACTGGTGGTAATCTCACCGGCAATCATCGCCATGCCGGTGGTGACCAGGGTTTCGCAAGCCACCCGGGAGCGGGGATCCTGTTCGAGGATTGCGTCGAGAATGCTGTCGGAAACCTGGTCGGCGACCTTGTCGGGATGCCCCTCGGTTACGGATTCGGAAGTAAAAAGGAAATCGGTCATAGCCATGGGCTTTCTTCTCCCTTGAAATAACGGAAATTCATGATCCGGTTCGAAAATACGTCTTATAACAAGCTCCGGCATCAGAATCAACTACAAACGGGCAGTCAGGGTTCCGGGGGGCGAAACAGCTCGGGAAAACGTCGGGTCATCTCGGTCTCCAGGCAGCGATTAATCTCGGAAGCGGTCGTCAAGCTCAAGAGCCGTTCAAGCAATTCCTTTCCCTCAGATCGCCGAATCCGACGCAGCACTTCCTTGACCCGGGGGATACTTGGCGGATTCATGGACAGTTCATCGAAACCCAGCCCGAGGAGGATCAGGGTATAGAGCGGGTCGGCGGCCATTTCCCCGCACATCCCCACAGGGATCGAAGCCTGTCGGGCCGCCTGGCAGATTAGCTTCAGAGCGCGGAGAATGGCGGGATGCAGCGGCTCGTAGAGATAGGCGACATGTTCGTTCCCGCGATCGACGGCAAGAAAATACTGGATCAGATCGTTGGTACCGACGGAGAAAAAATCGGCCTCCCGTGCCAGCAGGTCGGCTATGAGTGCTGCCGAGGGAACTTCGACCATGATCCCAACGGGCAATGCGGCATCGTGCGCCACCCCTTCCGCAGCCAGCTCGGCCTGAACCTCGGTGCAGAGTTCCCGACAGGCCCGCAGCTCAGCGACGCCAGAGACCATCGGCAACATCAGCCGCGCCCGACCAAAAGCCGAAGCCCTGAAGATCGCCCGCAGCTGGGTCTTGAAGAGCCGCCGCTCCTTCAGGGAGAAACGCACGGCGCGGAGTCCGAGCGCGGGATTGAGCTCGTCGGAGATGTTGATTTCCGGAGCCAGCTTGTCGCCGCCGAGATCCAGGGAACGAATAGTCACCGGCTGCGGCGCCATCGCTTCCAAAACCGCCCGATAGGCATTGAACTGTTCCTCCTCGGAAGGAGGAGCGGAGCGATTAAGATAGAGAAATTCAGAACGAAAAAGACCGACTCCCTCGGCGCCGTGGCGCAGGGCCAGGGGCAGTTCCTCGGTCAGCTCGACATTTCCCCGCAGCGGGATACGAACACCATCCAAGGTCTCCCCCGGCAATTGGCTGAGGCCGAGAAGCTCTTCTTCGCGCAGCGCCTGCGCCTGCTCTTTGCGACGATACTCGGCGATGGTGGCGGAGGACGGATTAAGAATGAGAATACCGAGGAAACCATCGACGATGACGGAGAGTCCGCTGGGAACGCGCACTGTAAGAGTTTCCAGGCCAACCACCGCGGGAATACCGAGGGAACGAGCCAATATCGCCGTATGGGAGGTCCGCCCGCCGAGATCGGTGGCAAAACCGATCACCCGGGCCTTGTCCATCTGCATGGTATCGGCGGGCGAAAGGTCGTGGGCGATCACCACCACCTGATCGGAAATCACGGCGATCGGCTGCTGGGTATATCCCTTGAGATTGCGCAGCAGTCGTTCTCCCACCGAGTCGATATCGGAACGCCGCTCCCGGAGATATTCATCCTCAATCGCCTCAAAAACCTCTCGAAACTTCTTAAGGGTTCGCTTTAGCGCCCCTTCGGCATTGAGAAAATCGTTCCGGATCAACTTCGTGACGCCCTCCAGCAAAAGACGGTCCTCAAGAATCAGCAGGTGAGTATCGATGATGTAGAGATGCTCGGCCATTTCTCGGGAAGAGGCCATTTCCCGAACTTCGTTGAGCTGGCGCCTGGAACTTTCTACCGCCGCCTTGAACGCCGCGATCTCTCCGGCGACCTCCCCGGGGGCGACCCGCCGTTCAATGGCGGAAAGACGCTGCCGGTCGATGACGTGGGTACGGCCCAGAGCGATGCCCGGAGACGCCGCCACACCGACGAGCAGGGTATCCTCGGGGATGTCAGTCTTCACCAAAGCCATTTTCCACCAGCTGGGCAATGGCCGCGAAGGCCTCTTCCATATCGGGACCGGAGACGCTGATATCGATCTGAGACCCCTTGGGGGCGGCCAGCATGAGAATTCCCATGATGCTCTTGCCGTTGACTTCCATGCCCTCCTTCTCGACGGTCACGTCTGACTGATAGCGATTGGCCGTCTGCACCAGCTGGGCGGCGGCGCGGGCATGAAGACCGAGGCGGTTGACAATGGTAAAACGTTGTTTTTTCATCTTTTTTATCCCCAAAAGCAACATGGTCCACCGGCGGAATCAGCCGCAAACGATCATCAGTGCCGCCGACATAAACAGGATCAGAATCAGGGTAGAGACGCCCAAGCGGCCAAGTCCGCCCAGTAGAAGAACGCTCAGAAGCACACCGGCCCCCCAGATCGGCGGGACTTCCGCCAAGGTCAAGGTATCGCCGACAAGGATGGCGGACAGAGCGCCGAGAAGCAAACCGGTACCCTCTTTGCAGCGCACCGCCAGATCAGGAAGACGATACCCCTGAATCCGCTCGATCATTCCCAGCCTCTGCCGATAACCGCCGCCCAGCCCGGCGATAAAGGCAACGCCATGGGGGAGATTAAAGAGCAACAGAAAGGCCAGGGGAGCCCACCAGAAACCGCTCACGGCCAGCAACAGGGCCAACACAGCCGCAAAGGGACGAAGACCACCCCAGAAGAGGGCATCCCCCATGGCCGCAAAGGGCGCCATGCACATCGCCTTGAATTCATCCACATCCATAGCGCCCCCGACGGCCGTCTCTCCCCCCTCTTCAAGGGCGAGCACCGTACCGAGAAGGGGTGCGGCCATGAAAGGATGGGTATTAAAATAGGCCAAATGCCTCTGGCAGGCCCGAACCAGATCCTCGTCGCGATAGATGAGCCGCAAGGCCGGGAAGAGAATGTAGAGGACACCGAGGCTTTGCATGCGCTCGTAATTCCAGCTCGCCTGCAGCAGGGGGAGACGTAACAGGACACGCACGCGAACGCCGAGGGGGAGCATCAGAACCCCTCCCGGAGCAGATAGACGGCAAAAAAAGCCAGCAGGTACAGGGCCAGGATACGCCGGCTGCGCAAGGTACCGAGAAAAACCGCCGTCCCCACCAGCGGAAAGGCCAGAAACAGCCAGGGAGCACTTTCCCCGACCTGGGGCAGAAGGTACGGAGCAAGCCAGGGCAGGAGCAGGGAGCCGGGGAGAACAATCCCGAGATAGGTTCCCAGGGACGCCAGGGCGAAGAAAACCAGTCCCAAAAGATGCCAACGGGTCGCGGCCAGAGGGCGGCCGAGGTGGAGATCCTTCTCCGCCCAAACCAGCAACCGGCCATTCCCCAAGCGGGCGAGATGGTCGAAGAATTGACCACACTTGCCCAACGGCAAGGCGACCAGAAGGGAGAGCAGAAGCAAGGGCAGATCCTCGACGCCTCCGGCACCCATCACCAGGGCCAAAGCCGTCCCCCCCACGGCAATCTGCGTGTCATCCGGCGGGATCGCCGCTCCCACCGGCAGCCGCCCCAGCCACAGGAGTTCCAGCAGGATTCCGGCCTGCAGGCCGAGTTGGGAATCCCCCAGAACCCAGCCGGTCAGGGGCGCGGCGACGATCGGCCGACAGATGAGCAGTTGCAGAACGGCGGTGCGATCCAGCCCGACCAGCAGGGAAATCAGTCCGGCGTAAAGGTAATCCGGCGAAAAGGCCATCTCAACCCTCCCGTTGCGGGGAGAGTTTCTTCCAGTCCCGTTCCCGGTCTGCGGGAATACACTGGGCGACAACTTGGACTCCGGCCGCTTCCAAGTGCCCAAGGTTGATGAAGTCTTCGGGAGCGAAGGCAATGGTGCAGGAAACCCGGCGGCGGTTTTCTCCGCCATGGAGATTGCCGAGATTGAGCTTGTCGTAAGCCACGCCGAGCCGATAAAGCGCCAAAGCATCCTCGGACGTGGCGACAAGAAGCAGAACCTTGCGGTCGATCAGCCTGCCTCCGGCAAAGAGATCGGCGGCGCCGGCAAGGGTTTCGATGAAGACCCCAAGGCCCTTGGGAACCGCGGCGGCCATAAGAATTTTCCGCATGGGATTACCCGCGACGCCGTCATTGGCGACAAGGAGGCAATCGGCATGCACATGGGGCACCCAGGATTCCAGAACCTGACCATGGATCAAACGATTGTCGATGCGGGCAAGAACGATGCTCATGGTCCTTCACATCATCGGCTACTTTTTCAGCAGCTCGCTGGGGAGAAAAATTCCCTGTTCGCCGCAAGCCTTGAGCAATGCGGCCAGTTCTTCCAGGGCAAGGCCCTCGCCGCTGTTGAAAAATTTCAGAACCATGGGCAGGTTGACGCCGGTCACGACCTCAACCCGTTGCTGCTCGAGAAAGGCCAGGCTGATATTGGATGGGGTTCCTCCAAACATGTCGGTCAAGATGACGACCCCTTCGCCGTCGCTTCCCACCTCGCCGATCGCCGTCGCGATCCTTTCCCGGATGGAATCGACACTGTCGCCCATGTCGATACTGACGGCGCGGGCCTGTTCAGTCGGCCCGACAATCATCTCCGCCGCACGAAGAAACTCCTCACCCAGGTGGGCATGGGTAGCGATTACCAGTCCTATCATCTTATTTCTGCCCTTTGCTGATATCGCGATGCACCACTTCAAGGGAAACTTCCGCCGCGGCGAAACGGTCGCGCAGGGTCTCGACGATAGCGACACTGCGATGCTGCCCCCCCGTGCAACCGATGGAAACGGTCAGATAACTCTTCCCCTCGCGCCGGTATTGGGGAAGCAAAAAAGCGAACAGGGACTCAAATCGTTCGAGAAATTCGCGAGTCTCCGGCTGCGCGAGGACATAATCGCGAACCTGCGGATCGCGCCCGGTCAAAGGCTGCAATTCGGGGACGAAATGGGGATTCGGCAAAAAACGCACATCCATCACCAGGTCGGACTCGGCAGGCAATCCGTAGCGAAAGCCGAAGGACTGCAAATGCACCACCAAAGGGAGGGCTTCCCCGGTGCCACGCACCCGACGCACCACCATATCCCGCAGTTGATGGGGCGTCAGACGGGAGGAATCGATGATCGCCGTGGCCCGGCCGCGCAAATGAGCCAGCAGAAGGCGTTCCTGGCGAATCCCCTCGGCCACTCCTCCCGCCAAGGCAAGAGGGTGACGACGCCGGGTTTCCGAATAACGACGGGTCAAGGCCTCATCGGAAGCCTCAAAAAAGAAGATTTCCAGTTCATAACCGGCGTGTCGCACCGTTTCCAGAGTCGTTTCGAATTCCGCCAGAAAACCGCGATTACGGATGTCGATGACCACCGCCACTTCGGAGGTAAAACGCACCCCCTGTTCGACCAGGCCGAGAAATTTGGGTAACAGCGCCAAAGGCAGGTTGTCCACCACGAAAAAGCCCTCGTCCTCCAAGGCACGAGCCGCCGAACTCTTGCCGGAACCGGAAAGCCCGGTGATGATGATGACCCGTTTACGGTTGTTATTCAAGGTTGTCTCCAATAATGGAATGGGCATGCAACCAAGCGGTTTCGGCCATACGTTTTTCGAGACGGTCCTGAAACTCTCGGGCGCTGTGGTAGCCCATCTCCTTGAGCAGTTGATTGCGGGCCGCGACCTCAATAATGGTGGTAATGTTGCGCCCGGGGCGCACCGGGACCTTCATCAAGGGGATTTCCAGCCCGAGAATTTCATAACGCAACTCTTCGAGTCCAAGCCGGTCGTATGCGGCGCCCTCCTGCCATTCCACCAGTTCGATGGCCAGATCGATCTTCTTGCGCTCACGCGTGGCGGCAACCCCGAAGAGGTGGCGGATATTGATGATTCCCAAACCCCGAATCTCCATATGATAATGAAGCAGGTCGTTGCCCTCGCCAAAAAGAACGGCCGGCAGCTTCATACGCACCTTGACCACATCGTCGGCCACCAGCTTGTGCCCCTTGAGAACCAGATCAAGGGCGCATTCGCTCTTGCCGATACCGCTCTTCCCCAGAAGCAGAACGCCGACGCCGAGGATATCCACCAGAACCCCGTGGACGGTGGTGGAAGGAAGCAGCCGTTCTTCCAAAAACTGGGTAATCAGGGAGATAAAACGGGAACTCTGATGCCGCGAACGCAGCAGAGGAATGGCGTACTGCTCGGCACAATCGATCAACAGCCGGGGGGGCTGTTGCCCCTTGGTGATGATAAAACAGGAGATATCGAGTTCGCAAAGCCGCCGTAGATGACGTTCAGCGATCCGGGGATCAAGCTGATCCAAGTAGCTTAATTCCGTGGAACCGAGAACCTGTATGCGGTCGGGATGAAGATTGGTGGTATAGCCGGCGAAAGCCAGGCCGGGTTTCTGGATGCGGGGCACCTGGATACATTTGTCAAGACCGCGCTCACCGGCCAACAATTCGAGATCAAGCCCGGCTTCTTTCTCGGCCAGCAACTCTTGGATACTCAGACCAGCCATGCCTTTGAACTAACCTGGGGTTCGCGATGAACAGCAAAAGGGAAAAAACCTGCTACATCCGGTCTTCTTCCTCGACGATGATGTCATAGAGTTGTTCCGAAGGAGCTTCGATAAGACGACGCCGCACCGAAGGGTTCTTCAGCAGTTTGGAAATTCGGGCCAGGGTCTTCAGATGCACCCCCACCGATTCTTCGGGGGCGACCAGGAGAAAAAAGAGATGGGCCTGACGGCCATCCATCGAATCGAAATCAACCCCCTGGCGGCTGCGCCCAAAAGCGAGAAGCAACCGGTCAAGCCGAGCCAGCTTGCCATGGGGAATGGCCACGCCTTCGCCGATACCGGTACTCCCCAAAGCTTCCCGCTCATGGAGAACGCGCAGAACCTCCTCGGCGTCCAGGTTGTCGGAAGCGCTGACGAGAACGTCAGTCAACTCACCAAGGGCCTCACCCTTTCCGGATGCCCGCAACTCGCCGGCAATCGCCTTCGGATTCAGTAGTTCCGCAATCTTCATGACCTGCACTTCATATCGGGTTGGTAAACGGGAAACGGCCCGACGATAAAAATAAACGTTTCATCGTCGGGCCGCGCCAGGAATTTACTTGGTTTGGGGGACAATCAAACCGTAGTTGCCGTCCTTGCGCCGATAAACAACGTTGATCTCGTCGGTAATCGAATCGGTAAAGACGATAAAGTCCTTGTGGAGAAGATCCATCTGCATGACCGCTTCCTCCACGGCCATCGGCTTGACCGAAAAACTGTTGCTGCGAATGATGGTCGGCTCGGGAGATCCGAGATCGATACTCTCGGCGGCGAAAACGGTCTTTTGGATCTGCCGCTCCTTACCGGCGGCCGGCTTGTGTTTTTTCAGCTTTTCCTTGTAGCGCTTGAGCTGCCGCTCGATCTTGTCGATCACCGCGTCGATGGCGGCGTACATGTCGTTGGTTTCCTCGGAAGCCTTGATGGTGACGCCCTTGGCGCTGATCGTCACCACCGCCTTATGACGGATTTTCTTTTCCACCGAAAGAAAGGCTTGGGAGTCAATCGGCTCGTCAATATATTTCTTGACCCGTTCCAGCTTCTCCGCGACATAGGCGCGAACCGGCTCGCTGACTTCCATATGTCTGAATGTCACATCAATCTGCATGGTTGAAACCTCCTGATGATTAAGTTTCTCCCGGTGAAACCAGCTTGTTGTCCAGTATATCGATTCCTGGAAGCTTAGCCAGCCTGGAGAATTAAAAATGTCGTCTGCGCTCCGTGGAAGAGCCGAGGCCAAGCATCTCGCGATACTTGGTCACGGTCCGACGGGCGATGTCGATTCCCTGCTCCAGTAGCAGATCGACGATTTTCTGATCGGAATAGGGTTTTTTGGGATTTTCGCCGGCAATAATCTCCTTGATCTTACTCTTGACACTCTCCGAGGCGATGGAGTCCCCCTCGGTGGTGTTGATCCCGCTGTTGAAGAAGTACTTGAGTTCGAACAGCCCCTGCGGGGTCTGAACATACTTGTTGGTGGTAACGCGACTGATAGTCGACTCGTGCATCTCGATATCCTCGGCCACATCGCGTAACACCAGAGGCTTGAGATAAGCCACCCCTTTGTCGAAAAACTCCCGCTGAAATTTGACGATACTCTTGGTCACCTTGTAGATGGTCCGCTGACGCTGATGAATGCTCTTGATCAGCCAGATGGCGCCGCGCATCTTGTCCTGAATGTACTCCCCGGCTTGGGCGTCAATCCCCTCTCCGCCCGCCAGAGCATTGCGATAAAACGCATTAATGCGCAAATTGGGGAGTCCTTCGTCGTTAAGAACGACGACATATTCGTCATTGATTTTGTAGACGAAAATGTCGGGAGTGATGTAATGGACCTCCTCCTGGGTATAAATGCTGCCGGGCCGGGGATCAAGCCCCGAGATGATCTTGGCCGCACCGAGAACCTCATCGAGAGTCACCCCCAAGGCCTTGGCAATGGCCGAGTATTTACGTACCTCAAGATCAGGAATGTGGTTGAGCAGAATCGCCTCGACCAGACTCCCTTCCATGCCCAGATAGCGAATCTGACGGAGGAGGCACTCGCGCAGATCGCGGGAAGCCACCCCGGGAGGATCGAAATCCTGCACCACCTCTAGAGCCCGACCGACCTTTTCCGGGGAAGCGCCGGAGGTCGCAGCGATCTCTTCCAGAGACGCCTGAAGATAGCCGTCATCATCGAGGTTGCCGATGATTTCGGCGGCAATCCGACGGATTTCATCATCCAGACGCGAAAGGTTGAGCTGCCAGAGAAGGTGATCGGACAAGCTCCCTTTCTTGGTCAGCAGATTTTCATAAGAGGGCCGATCCTCGTCTTCTTCATAGAAATCCGCCGTCGAGCCACCAAGACTGTAACCTTCGAGATAGGTCTGCCAGTCGATATCGGTGACGCCTTCGTTTTCGCCGGACACTTCCCGAACCTCATCGACGGGGACATCGCTTGCGGAGACTTCACCGGCGGCGACCTCTTCAAACTCCTTTTCCTCGGGAACTTCCGTGGCTTCTTCGAGAACCGGATTTTCCTCCAGCTCCTGTTGCACCATGTCGACCAGTTCCATCCGCGACAGCTGGAGGAGCTTGATCGCCTGCTGCAACTGGGGGGTCATCACCAGTTGTTGACTGAGCTTGAGTTGTTGACGGATCTCTAAAGCCATCTACCGACTCGCTTGGTTACGGGATGGGTGCCGAAACACGGGACTGTTCATTGCGCGGTTTTCACAACTGGAAGGATTCTCCCAGGTAGATGGCCCGGGCCGCGGAACTGGCGGCGATTTCCTCGGGGACACCGTATTCGAGAACGGCCCCTTCGTTGAGGATATAGGCTTTGTCGCAAACGCCGAGGGTCTCGCGTACGTTGTGATCGGAGATCAACACCCCGATCCCCCGGGAGCGCAGCGAGGTGATGATCGATTGGATATCCATGACCGCGATCGGGTCAATACCGGCAAAGGGTTCATCGAGGAGAATGAAAACCGGTTCGATAACCAGCGCCCGGGCAATCTCCAAGCGCCGGCGCTCTCCTCCGGAGAGGGCGTAGCCGTAGGATTTGGCCACATGCCCGAGTCGGAAATCTTCCAGCAACTCGGCAACACGCTCAACCCGCTGACCGGGAGTCAGATCCAGGGTTTCCAGAATTGCCAGCAGATTCTCTTCCACCGTCAATTTGCGGAAAACCGAAGCTTCCTGAGGCAGATAGGAAATCCCGGCCCGCGCCCGCTGGTACATGGGAAACTGGGTAATCTCAAGATCGTCAAGAAAGACCTGCCCGCGATCAGGTCGAACCAAGCCCACCATCATGTAAAAGCAAGTCGTCTTGCCGGCACCGTTCGGTCCCAGCAGACCGATGACCTCCCCGGAGACAAGTTCCAGATCGACGTCGCGCACCACCTGCCGCCCGCGATAGGCCTTGTTCAACTCACGGGCACTCAGACGGCGGCTTTTCACTTTCCCCCCCCCTGAGGATGAAAGACGGCGTTAACCCGCCCCCCCTCCTTGCCGGTGACCACGCTGCGCTCTTCATTGAGAAAGACGGTGATCTCATCCCCCTCGACGGAATCCTTACCCTGGTGGACCTTGGGAGAACCGGTCAGAACCACCTTACTTTCCCGATTGTAAAAAACCGCCTTGTTTCCGGTAGCGGTTCGTTCACCCTGGACGATGCGCACGTTGCCCACCGCCACGACCTGATCGATATCCCGCGTTTTCCCTGGGGAATAATGGATTGTCACTTCATCGGCGTAGATGGTGGCATCCCCCTGTTTGGCAACGACGCTACCACTGAACTTGGCGAATCCCGCCGGGTCATCTCCCTCCAGCCGATCGGAAGTGATTTCAATCGGTTGGGAATTGTCGAAAGCACCCAGAGCCGAAGTCTTTTCGGCGGCGCCGGCAACAGCACCCACGGCCAGAAGAAAGAGACACAACAACAGGCTTCTCAATGGAATGAAAGCTTTCATGGCTTGACAACCTTCTGGATCCGCGCCCTGACCGGACCGGAAATCTGGTAGACGTGCTTGTCTACATCGAACTTCAACCCCGTTCCGGTCACTTCCAATTCATCAGAGAGCATGCGAACCGGGGCATCGGTGCTGACGAGACGGTCGGCTTCGGAAAAAACGAGAGAGTCGGAGTAAAATACATAACCGCGCACACTCTCAATAACAACCTCCCCCTTGGCGTTGACTACCTTAGTTTCGCTGGACAATTCTCCGGTTTGCGCCCTTAGTGTAGCGACCTCTGCCCCCTGGTCATCAAAGAAGGTCATAAAGACATCGCGGATCAGCGTGAATCCGTCCTTGACACTGTAATCGGCCGAATCGGCCAACAGGTGCCACCGACGGACGCCGTCGCTGGTCTCCGTGTAATCGATCCCTTTAACCGCGATATCGACGTCCTTCGGCAAGGACGCGATCAGTTCCTCGGGAGCCTGATCCCGGTAATTGACAAGGACCGTCACCAGCAACACCGACGACAGCACGGCGATAAATAAACCTAAAAGATTTCGGGAAGTTATCTTGTTTTTCATAACTTTTCGCCAGTATAGCATCTCGCCGGAACAGAGTAAAGACGAAACCTGGCCATTGGCACGAGACTTGAAAGAGAAACCGTTATCACGTCTATGCTTCGCCGAAATAGCGAGCGGTAATCCGCTCCCAGGCGCCGCTCCCCTTCAAAAGCAGATCGCAGACTTCCCGTACAGCCCCCCGCCCGCCGCGCCGCCTGGCAACATAGTCGACCAGCGGCTTGACCTCGTCGACGGCATCAGCCACTGTCGCCGCGAAACCAACCCGGCACAGAATCGGCAGATCGACTACGTCATCCCCCATGTAGGCCACTTGGGCGTCGTTCAGATTTCTTTCCGCCAAAATTTGCCGATAGGGAACAAGCTTTTCCGTCGCGCCCTGACGGACAATCGTGATCCCCAATTCCCGGGCGCGGATTTCAACCACCTCGGAGGTGCGACCGGTGATAATGCCGACCTCGATGCCGGCCCGCTGGATCATCTTGATACCGTGACCATCCTTGACGTCGAAAGCCTTGGTCTCCACCCCGTGATGGTCGTAGATGATGCGCCCGTCGGTGAGCACGCCGTCCACATCGAGCAGCAGCAGGCGGATATCGGAAAGATTTTTCAGCATCAGACCACCCCCGCTTTGAGCAGATCATGGAGGTGAATGATCCCCACCGGCACACGGCTCTCTTCCGTCTCGAAAACAAACAGAGAGGTGATGGAATGCTGCTCCATCTTCTGCATGGCCTTGGCCGCGAGATTGGAACGGAGGATCCGCTTAGGATTGACCGCCATCAGTTCGCAAATCGGCCGGTTAAGGGCATCGAGCCCCTTCTCGATAGAACGGCGCAGGTCGCCGTCGGTAAAGACCCCGAGCAGTTCCCCCCGGTCATCGCAAACCCCGGTGATCCCCAGTTTTTTGCTGGTGATCTCAAAGAGCGCCTCCTTAAGGGGCATCTCCGGAAAGACCCGAGGAATGGCCTCCCCGATATGCATGAGATCCTCGACCCGCAGCAGCAACCGTTTGCCCAGAGTACCGCCGGGATGAAAGAGGGCGAAGTCCTCTTCCTTGAAGCCGCGCCGCTCCAACAGAGCTACCGCAAGGGCATCCCCCATGGCGACCGTCGCCGTAGTGCTGGCGGTCGGCGCCAGCCCCAGGGGACAGGCCTCCTCCTTAATGGAGATATCGAGCAGGACATCGCCGGCCCGGGCCAGGGTACTGGCGGGATTGCCGGTCATGGCGATGAGCGGTAATCCCATGCGCTTGATCACCGGCAGAATGCGGGTGATCTCCTCGGTTTCACCCGAGTTGGAAACGGCCATCACGACATCCCCCTTCATGAGCATGCCGAGATCGCCGTGAATCCCTTCCGCCGGATGGAGAAAAAGGGCCGGGGTTCCCGTAGACGCCATAGTCGCCGCCACCTTTTGGCAGATCAGCCCCGACTTGCCCATGCCGGTGATGACGACCCGCCCCTTGCAGGCCAACATCATTTCCACCGCTGTGACAAAGCGTGAATCGATGCGGTCAAGCAGGGCCAGGACCGCCTCCGCCTCAACCCTGAGCACATGTTTGGCCGTTTCGATCATCTCACTCATGGTTCAGCGCCCCTTGACGATGGCGTCGATGGCCAGCATCTGCCGCAACATACTGGGCAGATCGCCGAGAGGCAAGGAGTTGGGACCATCACACAGAGCCTGGTCGGGATTTTCATGCACTTCCCAGAAGAGGCCGTCGATGCCCGTCGCCACCGCCGCTCGGGAGAGGGCGCCGACATACTGGCGCTGCCCGCCCGAAGCGGTCCCGGCACCGCCGGGCAGCTGCACCGAATGGGTCGCGTCGAATATCACCGGGCAACCCGTTTCGCGCATGATGACCAGCGAGCGCATATCCGTCACCAGGTTGTTGTAGCCAAAGGAAGCGCCTCGCTCGGTGAGCAGAATATTGCGATTGCCACCAGCTTCGATCTTGCCGACGGCGTTCTTCATGTCCCAAGGGGCGAGAAACTGGCCCTTTTTCACATTGACGACCTTGCCGGTGCGCGCCGCCGCCACCAACAGATCAGTCTGGCGACTGAGAAAGGCCGGAATCTGGATAATGTCGAGAACCTTGGCCGCCGGAGCGACCTGGCTGATGTCGTGCACATCAGATATGACCGGCAGCTCGAACTCACGCTTGACCCGGCCGAGAATTCGCAGGCCCTCTTCCATCCCAGGTCCGCGAAAAGCATCGACCGATGTCCGATTGGCCTTGTCGTAAGACGCCTTGAAGACCAGGCCGATCCCCAGAGAGCTGGTCAGCTCCTTGAGATAGGCAGCGATGCGCAGGGTCAGATCCTCATTTTCAATGGCGCAGGGCCCGGCGATCAGCACCAGGGGCCGATTACCGCCAAAGATCACGTTGCCGACGGAGACTTCACGCACCACGTCAGGAATCTCCTTTTTGTTTGAGACAGGCACCGACAAAGGACTCGAAGAGCGGATGCGGGCTCATCGGCCGACTGCGAAACTCGGGATGGAACTGGCAACCAAGAAACCAGGGGTGATCGGCCAACTCGACAATCTCCACCAGATCCCCTTCAGGATTGATCCCCGAGAAGATCAGGCCGCATTTTTCCAGCGGCTTGCGGTAGGCGTTGTTGAATTCATAACGATGTCGGTGGCGCTCGGAAATCTTCTTCTGACCATAAATACGCCGCGCCCGGGTGCCGTCGGCCAAATCGCAGGAATAGGCGCCGAGACGCATGGTGCCGCCCTTGCCCTTGACCGATTTCTGGCCCTCCATGATATGAATGACCGGATTCTTCGCCCCTTCGCGAAACTCGGCGGAATAGGCATCCTCGATGGCGCAGACGTGGCGGGCAAATTCCACCACCGCCATCTGCATGCCGAGACAGATGCCGAAGAAGGGAATCTTGTTCCGGCGGGCGAATTCAATGGCGGCGATCTTCCCTTCGCTCCCTCGCTCGCCGAAGCCGCCGGGGACGAGAATGCCATCGATGCCGTCGAAGGCGTTGCCGATACCGTGTCGCTCCAGGGACTCGGAATCGACATATTTAAGGTTGACCCGGCAGTCATTCGCAATGCCGCCGTGAATCAGCGCCTCAGCCAGGGACTTGTAGCTCTCGGTCAGCTCCACGTACTTGCCGACGATGGCGATGGTCGTTTCCGAGGACGGTTCCTTGATCCGCTTGATGATCCGATGCCATTCGGAGAGATCCGGCGTCTTGGTCCAGATATTCAAGTAATCGACCAGGCGCTCATCGAGCCCCTGCTCGTGGTAAGCCACCGGCACCTCGTAGATGGAGCCGACATCGCGGGCGGTAATGACCGCCTCTTCCTTGACGTTGCAGAAGAGGGCGATCTTCGCTTTCATTTCCCGGGGGATTTCCCGATCGCAGCGGCAGAGGAGGATGTCGGGTTGAATACCGATCTCCCGCAGTTCCTTGACGCTGTGCTGGGTCGGCTTGGTCTTCAGCTCGCCGGCGGTGGGGATATAGGGAACCAGGGTCAGATGAATGTAGAGGGTGTTCTCATGCCCGAGATCGGTGCGGAACTGGCGGATCGCCTCCAAAAAGGGGAGCGACTCGATATCGCCGACGGTGCCGCCGACCTCGACAATGGCCAGGTCAACCCCTTTGGCGTTTTCAAGGATCTTCGCCTTGATCTCGTTGGTGATATGGGGGATGACCTGGACCGTGCCGCCGAGATAGTCGCCGCGGCGCTCCTTGCGGATGACTGAATCGTAGACCTGGCCGGTGGTGAAGTTCGACTTGCGGGAGAGGGTCGCGGTAGTGAAGCGCTCATAATGCCCCAAGTCGAGATCGGTCTCCGCGCCGTCGTCGGTGACAAAGACCTCACCGTGCTGAAAAGGGCTCATCGTCCCCGGATCGACGTTGATGTAGGGGTCGAGTTTCTGCATCGACACCCTTAACCCCCGGGCCTCCAGCAGCGCCCCCATGGAAGCAGCGGCCAATCCCTTGCCGAGGGAGGAAACCACCCCCCCTGTGACAAATACGAACTTGGTTTTCATCCTGGCTCCTTTAGCGATCTCGCAGGAGGCGAAGAGCACCCCGCGAGAGAAAAATCAAAGTGCCGATACTACACCGCCGCCCGCAAAAAGAAAACCCCAAATTCCCCCAACCTAACTCCCTCCGCCCGCTGCCAGCAGATCCCGCACCCGCTCAAGATCCTCGGGGGTATCGACCCCCTGGGAAACCAGGTCGGTCGCCGTCACCCGGATTTTATAGCCGTGCTCCAGCGCCCGCAACTGTTCCAGTTTTTCGGTCTTTTCCAGCGGGGTGGCCGACAGCTTGGGATAGGAAAGAAGAAATTCCTTGCGGTAGACATAGAGACCGATGTGCTTGTAGCCGCCCAGAGCGTGAAAATTCTCAGCCAGGGTCTCGGCATGATCACGGGGATGGGGAATGGGCGCTCGGGAAAAATAGAGAGCGAAACCCCGGCCATCGACTACCACCTTGACCACGTTGGGATTGAGAAACTCCTGCACCGAAGCGAGGGGGGTCATCAGCGTCCCCATGGGGATAGAGGCGTCCTCCACAAGGGGCGCCACCGCCAAGTCGATCATGCGCGGGTCGATGAGCGGTTCGTCCCCCTGCACGTTGACGACGATATCCGTGGCGATCCCCTCGGCGACCTCGGCCAGGCGATCGGTGCCGGTGGGATGGTCGACGCGGGTCATCCAGGCCTCGCCGCCAAAAGCGGACACCGCCTCGAAAATGCAGGTATCGTCGGTGGCGACAATGACCCGGTCGACCCGGGTTGACCGAGCGGTACGCTCATAGACCCACTGGATCATCGGCTTGCCGAGAATCTCGGCCAAGGGTTTGCCGGGAAAACGGGTCGAGGCATAGCGGGCGGGAATGATCGCGGTGACGCGCATGCGACAATCCTTTCAAAAGAGAGGAAAAGAAGGGTGGAGCGCCCGAAAATTAGAAAAAACCCCCGGCAAAGTCAAGGCGCGGAGGCTTCATCCTTGCCCGGCCAGGGCATGACGGGAACGGTACTGATGCTGTTTTTCGGACTCCCTTCGATGACCCGGTCGCTGTAAGCAACGTAAACCAGCACATTGCGCTCGCGGTCGAAGAAACGTACGACGTGCAGTTCCTTGAAAAGCAGGCTGCGGCGCTCGTCGAAAACCTCCTCGCCGTCCTTGAGTTCCCCGAGAAAACGGATCGGTCCGACCTGCCGACAGGCAATGGCGGCATCGCTGACATCCTCGGCCACACCCATGGCCCCCTTCACCCCGCCGGTCTGCGCCCGACTGATGTGACAGGCCACCCCCTCGACCTTCGGGTCGTCGAAGCCATCGATGACGATCTTATCGTTCGGCCCCAGCCAGCGGAAACGAGTACTTACCGCCCCCGTCTCGCCCCGCTCCGGCCGGCTGAAAATCCAGACCCCGAACCCCACCAGCACCAGCAGCAGAAAAACCCCGAACAACAGAGCCAGACGTTTCATCGTTCACCTCAAAATGGACAGAGAAAAGATTTTCTGAAGAATAGCACTGATCTGCGCACAGTGCGCAGGATCCGGCGACGATCGTGTGGCGGTGTTCCGTGTTCATCGCAATCCCGCGGCACGGGTTCGGCAAAGACCCTATTCAAATTTTCGGCCCGCTGGTAGATCTCGATACGTTTTTCCCCCTTACGTGATGCCGCGAAAAGTCGCGATTCATCGCTCTTCGCAAGTCGGGGGACGGTCCCCCTCGACCAATGTCAACAACTCGGTCTGTTGCGCCTGGATCAGGTCAGCCAGCGTATCGATATCCCGCAACCTGTCCAGCAACAGGGGCTTCAATCCCACCTCCCGGCATCGTGCGAGGGTTTGCGCCAGCACCTCTCCGGTGCTCCAGGCGATCCGGTCGAACACCTGCGGCCTGAAGTGCTCGGCGGTAAAGCCGATCAGACAATAGCCGCCATCGACGGCCGGGGCGATCACCATGCCGGCCCGCACGAGAACGGCGGCGGCCTGCCGCAAATAGGGCTCATCCAAGCCGACAACATCACTGCCGCACAGCAGAACGGATGAATATCCCGCGGCGAACAGGCGCCGAAAGGCATTCTGCATACGCGCCCCCAGGTCGTCCCCCTCCTGGGGACAACAACAGACGGCGTCTGAGCGCCAGGTTTTGGGCAGTTCTTCCGGATCGTCCCCGTCGTAAAACAGCGCCCAGGGCAAACCGCCGGCGCGAAACTGGGCCAGAATCCGTTCAACCAGCCGCACGTAGATCCGACAAGCCGGCTCAACGCCCACATCGGAAGCCAGCCTGGTTTTGACCCGACCCGGTACAGGCGGCTTGACAAAAAGACAGATGACCGCCGACGCGCTCATCGGTACTCCCGTGCCAACTCGACGGGATCGGCGCCGGCCAGGTAGCGCAGTAGCAGCCACCAGTTTTTCAGTGTGCGTCGCCCAGGGCCATCCCGCCGCCAGCGCCGGGCCGAGGTTCGCAGGCGTGCGGCCAGCAGTCGGCAGGGGCCGCATGACCGGTGCAAACGCCGCGCCAGAGCCACATCCTCCATGATGGGCAGTGGCGGGATCCCCCCTACCTGATGCAAAACCGAGCGCCGCACAAAAATACCTTGATCACCGTAGGGCAAGGAAAAAATCCGACAGCGCAGATCAACACCGCGCTCAATAAGCCGGAAATGCAACCCGCCGGCCTCAATCCCGAGGCGGAACGCTCCCCAGGCGGCCCCTTGGACAACGGCCTTCCCAACCAGGGACAAGCCCTGGTCCGGCAGTCGGGAGTCGGCATGAAGCAGCAGAATCGTATCGCCAGTGGCTGCCGCGACACCGGCAGCCAACTGTGAACCACGCCCTTTCACCGCGGTCAGCCGAAGGACATCAGGATCCCCAATGACCGCCAGGGTGGAAGCGGCGCGATCCCCGTCCACCACGATAATTTCGCTGGCGGCATCCTGATCGCGAAGCTGGCCTATCAGGTCGTTGATCCGTTCCTGCTCGTGCCATACGGGGATGACGACGGAAAGATTCAAGGCCACAGCGGACATTCCCAGCCCAGGCACTCAGGGTTGCGGTCTCGCTGTGCGCAGGCAAAAGGCCGGACCTCCGGCCGATCCGGGCAGAGCCAAATGGCGGCATCTTGCACTGCAAAACGGGTCCAGCGGGAGGGGTAAAAGGTCATGAGAAGCGACGTTCCTGATTCTGAATTTTGCGTACAACGCCGGGATCAGGGCAAACAGTCCCAGCAGGACAAAGGAGCCGAGCACAAGCGGTGAGGCGATATCTCTGAGCGCATGAATGGTGGCCAAACCGACGCCGGCATTGACATAGACAAATCCACCGGGATGATACCGAAGAAAGTACCCAGCATAAAGGTGCGAAGAGGCAGCCACGTCAGACCGGCAGCCAGATTGATGAGAAAAAACGGGAAAAAAGGGATCAGCCGCAGAAAGAGCAGATAGCTGAGCCCACGCTGGTCAAGCTCGGCATTGAGCCTCTCCAGTCGGTGACCAAAGCACCGGAATACCGCCTCGCGCAGAAGCTAACGTGTCGTCAAAAACGAAAGAACGGCTCCCAGGGTGGCGACCGAGACCGCATAGACGGTTCCCAGCCAGTGCCCGAACAGGATCAACAGCAGAATCATCCATTTCTTTTGATTCATGGCTCGGTTGAAATCAGAATATCACCGTACCAGGCGGTTGCTTCAGCGCCCGTATTGTCCGTGTCGGTCATGATGGCGATGCCGCCGGCCTCGGGGGGATCTTCCCCGAAGACCCGCCGGAAGTCCGCCAAGATGTCCCGTTTTTCCTCAACCCACCGACCGGCCTTGGCGGGCCCCGACTCCACAGCCAGGAGCATAGCATTCGCCGTGAAGGCGTTGGGAACGAATTCTTCCACAGGCAGTTTGTTGGCCCATATGTAATTGAGCGCCCGGGTCCGCCAGAAGAAACGATCCGGGAAAATCACGTAAAGCCGGGCGGCATAATCATCCCCCTGCTTCATTCTTGCATCGCCACCGGGCACGGTGGCGGAGATTTTCCAGCGCCACTTTAGGTAGCGATGCGTACGAGGGTTGAACGTTATTTTTTTGGTCAGGCCAGAAGCAGCCGCTTCAGCCCGAGCTTCGAGCACGGTACGGCCATCCGCCTGGACGATGCGATAACGGGTTGTCCCTTTGAAACGCTTGCTTTCCCAACCCGCAGTCCCTTCCGTGGCAAAACGGGAAACGACCAGGTCATCGGCCCAAGCAGCGGAAGGGAGCAACACCCCCAGCAAGCAAGTCAGAAGGATCAGGCACAGATGTTTCAGATGATTTTCCCCCATTGTAACTTCAGTCGATTGAGCCAACGTTGAAGCGCTGATGTCGGGCTGGAGGAAAAGTCCGTGAAACCGGCCAGCAGGTCCGCCACAAATAGTCGTAGCTGTTTTGCGCCCCGGATTTCCCCCGGGGACAGAGGATGACGACCGCATCAGCAGACACCTGAACAACCGCCAGCGCCTCGTCCAGACGCGCCTTGTCCTCCGGCGGTCTTGTCGGGAAACGCGTTGGTCTCGATGGACGCGGGCAGATGCTGTTTCAAAGTCGGCGGCAGGCTGGATGTCCACCAGAATGACCTTCTGCTTATCGTCCAGCAGGATTTTGAGTCTCTCGGAAAAATTCGTAAGAACTTGCGAAAGAACGGTGCTACATTGCGGGACAGCCTGAAACCATTCACTTTTATGATAGTTTTGTCGAAGGCGTTATAACGTAATAGTCAGCGAGCCTTCTAAACGAAAATCGGCGAAAAATTCACGAACAGGCCTCTGATCGGGTAGGAGGCGGGGTTGCCCCCGCCGTCCTCCCACACCACCGTGCGTACGGTTCCGTACACGGCGGTTCACGTGACGTTCTGAAAGCGACGGTGGTGGTCAATTAAGGAGACCAACCCCGCT
>Ga0265295_1001412_pt1 | contig 42207 bp, 24 predicted proteins | sample Munlansysbiofilm_FD_192503 | JGI IMG/M metagenome (GOLD analysis project Ga0265295, IMG submission 192503) | Leachate microbial communities from a municipal landfill in Southern Ontario, Canada - Methane capture system biofilm | ecosystem: Engineered > Solid waste > Landfill > Unclassified ... | reverse complement strand
AGCAGGAGTTGGAACTATTTCTGTAAACCAGCCGTTTTTCTGAGCTGCAACAGCTTTCTGCTGTGATTTTGCTGCAAATTCGTCCATTTCCTGACGGGAAATTTTGTACCAGTCAGCAACATTTTCAGCTGTAACACCCATTGAAATATACATCTCTGCATTTGTCTTTGCAAATTCAGGATGAGGACGTGGGTTGTTTCCGCCCATTGGAACAAAAGTCATTGACTCAAGACCACCGCCCATAGTTACTTCTGACCAGCCGGCCTGAACACGAAGTGTTGCAAGAGCAATAGCTTCAAGACCAGAAGAGCAAAAACGGTTAACTGTAGCACCAGATACTTCATTTGGGAAACCAGCCATTTTTGCAGCAACACGGCCGATGTTAAGTCCCTGTTCAGCTTCTGGGAAAGCACAGCCGATCATACAGTCGTCGATTTCTTTTGGGTCAACGCCGACCTTGTCAACACATGCCTTCATGATGTGGGAAAGAAGATTCTCAGGTCTTGTTTCCCTGAAAGCACCCCTGCGGTTTTTGCATCCAGGGGTTCTAACGGATGATACTATATATGCGTCTCTCATTTATATCCTCCTAAAAAACGTTAAATATTCTTTCTTTAATTATTATGCCGGTATTAGTTACGTAGAGGCTTATTTGTCTTAAGCATGTGATCAATACGTGCAAGAGTTTTTTCTTCTTTACAGAAGTCAACAAATGCTTCACGCTCAAGTCTAAGTACGTGTTCTTCAGAAACTTTTGTTCCGTACTTAACATCACCACCAGCAATAACATAAGCAATACGCTTTGCAAGGAATGCATCGTATTCACTCATGAAAAGACCGTTAGCCATATTGTAAAGTTCAGCAGTAACCATACCTGTACCAGAAATACCAGCAACAGGAATATCTCTCTTCAATGGAGGAGTCCAGCCTGCATCAGCCATTATAAGAGCTTCTTTTTTCGCTTCACCAATAAGAAGGTCACGGTTGAATACAATTCTGTCTTTCCAAGGATGAAGAAGACCAATACTAACAGCCTGAGCAGCTGACATTGAAACTTTTGCCATACCAATAGCCATGAAAGCATCAATATAAATTTTTGTAAGGTCAAGAGTTCCAGCTGTTCCAGCAGGAAGAGCTTCAATCATTTTCCTGTAAAGGTTAGTACAACCACCGCCAGCAGGAAGAAGACCAACGCCTATTTCAACAAGACCCATGAAAAGTTCTGAATGAGCAACTATTTTGTTTGCACCAAGGCAGGTTTCACATCCGCCGCCAAGGGTCATTCCATAAGGAGCAGCAACAACAGGAATTGAAGAATATTTTGATCTTAGTGTAGTTTCATGTGCAAGTGCAATAAAGCTGTCGATTTCGCTCCATTTTTTATCATGGATAAGACCTGACACGTAAGAAAGATCAGCACCAGCTGAGAAAGCACCTGGCATACCGCCAGCCTGGTTACCAATAACAACGCCTCTAGCATTTGCATCAAGATAATCCTGGCAATCAGCCATAAATTCAATAATGCCACGGTTAAGAGCGTTCATTTTTGTATGGAATTCTATACAGAAAATGTCATCGCCAAGGTCGATAAGCGAAGCAGAAGGACATGTTTTAACAACTTTGTTGTCTGCTTTGATTGCTGCAAGAGAAAGAGCATTTTCATTTGCAGGAACATCTTTATAAGAACCTGATGCAAAATCAAAGTACTGGCGCTTGCCGTCTACCATTTTGTAGAAAGATGCATTTCCTGCTGCAAGCATTTTTTTAACTTTATCAGATACAGCAAGACCTTCTTTTTCCATTCTTTCAACTGATTCTTTAACACCTATTGCATCCCAGGTTTCAAATGGTCCAAGTTCCCATCCATAACCCCACTTCATGGCATTGTCTATTTCAACAAGGCTGTCTGCGATTTCTGGAATTCTGTTTGCAGAGTATGTCAATGCACTTGCAAGGCATTCCCAAACAAATTTTGCACCTGCATCGTCGCCCCATACAACAGTCTTGGCTTTTTCTTCAAGAGTTGCTTTTTTCTTTGCTTCTTCAAGGCATGGGAAAGAAGCTTTATCAAATGCTTCATATTCGCCGGTAACTGCATTAAGCTGATGCTTGAATCTCTTACCGTTTTCGTCTTTGCCACTCTTATAAAAACCCTGCTTTGTTTTGTTTCCAAGCTTGCCTTCAGCAACAAGCTTCTTAACATAATCAGGAGCTTTTACAGTTTCTTTCATTTCATCATCAGGGCAAAGATTGTAAGAGTTATCTGCAACATGAACCATTGTATCAAGACCAACAAGGTCAGCTGTACCAAAAATAGCTGTTCTTGGACGGCCCATTGCAGGTCCGAAAAGTGCATCAGCCTGAGATACAGAAATTTTGCCGTCAGCTATAGCCTGCATAACTTTACCAATACCCTGGATACCGATACGGTTACCGATGAAGTTAGGTGTGTCTTTAGCCCAAACAATACCTTTACCTAGAACTACTTCGCCAAACCATGCCATGAAATCAAGAACTTCTTTATCTGTCTGTGCATCAGGAATAAGTTCAAGAAGATGCATGTAACGTACAGGGTTGAAGAAATGTGTTCCCATGAAATGCTTTTTAAAGCTGTCGCTTCTTCCTTCGCTGATCTGAGCAAGAGGAATACCTGAAGTGTTTGAAGAGATTATTGAATTTGCACTTCTTACGCCATCAATTCTTTCAAAAAGTTTTCTCTTGATGTCAAGATTTTCAACAACAACTTCGCAGATCCAATCGCACTCTGCAAGCTTGTCAAAATCATCTTCAAGGTTACCGGTAGAAATGAGCGCTGCATCTTTTTTAGACATGATTAAAGCAGGCTTGTTCTTTAGAGTTGCCTGAAGTCCTGCTTCTACAATCCTGTTTCTTGCTGCAGGATTATTTTTTTCGTCATCTTTAAGGTCGAAAGGAACAATATCAAGAAGCAGTGTAGGAACTCCAGCACTAGCAAGTAATGCAGCAATACCACCACCCATGATACCAGAACCGATTACAGCGGCCTTCCGGATTTTTCTGGTCATATTTTACCTCCTAAAAAATATATGAATGTTAAAAAACGGGAAACCAGATATAAAATGAAATCTTTAATGTCATTAACAAAGAGAATATTTAAATGTCAAGAAAAAACACTATTAAGTTTTAGTTTCACCTAAAAACAAAAATCCTCTTTACTTACAACAACTTATATCAATATCCCCAACTTTTTGATGCCAATTTTATTTTATTTTTCTTCATTTCCATCGCCAATCATTTCTGATTCGATATCATCTAGAGCTTCCATTGCCTCATCAAGATCATCAAAAATAATTGCATTATACCCCACCTCTTTTTCAGCTTCCTGCATAGCAGTAAAAAGCCAGACCTGAGAATCCACAACCCTTATAACCTCACTTGCTCCCATTTCATAAAGCTTTTTTTGCACTTTTGTTATTTCTGATACATTTGCCGAAACAATCTCTCCGCTGTTTTTCATTTTAAAATTTCTTAAATCTGAAAAAACAGTAAAACCTCTTTTAAGTTTTGCAGCCTCTTTTAAAACATCCTCAGCAAAATCCATATAGTCATCAATAGTAACTTCGCCGTATTCAATGACTAATCGATTTTTCTCAGGATCTGCATAAACTTCATTCATAACCCCATCTCCTCCCCAAAAAATTTAATCTGCCGGAGTCAATAAACCATAATCTCTAAAATAAAACCTGCAAAAACTGATTTTATTATTTTTTAACAAGGTTTATTTGACGATTAAAAAGGAATATCATCATCAAAATTTTTACTATCTTGATCTTTTTCGCCCAAACTTTCCTGCCTAGGAAAACTACCGGGGTTAATATCTGTATCGCTGCTAGACTGAGGAAAAGGATTATTACTATCGTCTGGACCCAAATTATTCTGCTGCTGTGGAGGCGGATATTGTCCGCTGTTTCCTGATGCTGAATCTAGCATATTAAGATCATTTGCAACAATTTCAGTAATATAGTGGGTAGCACCGTTTTTTTCATAGGATCTGGTTTGAATTTTGCCTTCAATATAAACTTTGCTGCCTTTTTTCAGATATTTGGCACAAACCTCTGCAAGGCCTTTGAACACAACAATTTTGTGCCACTCTGTCTTCTCTCTTTTTTCTCCGGTAATTTTGTCTTTCCAGGTTTCACTTGTAGCTATTGAAAAACTGCACATAGGGTTTCCATCCTGGGTATACCTCATTTCGGGATCACGTCCAAGATTTCCCAAAAGTATAGCCTTGTTAACTCCACTCATAAAAAAAAGCCCTTTCGGTATTTTTTAAAAAAGATTAAAAGACTCTTAAAGAAAGATTAGATTATTCACTTATCACAATAATTCAGACAGAGTAAAGACATATTTCATATATTTGATTAATAAAACATTTTGTATCAAAAAAACCCCTTTTAAAGGCAAAAAAAATCAACATCAGAATCTTTTTAGGGCGATGATACAAAGGCTTTTGCAATATTTGATGTATAAACAATAACCTGATTCAATATATTCATAAGTTCCATATGTACTTCATGAGTTTCTATGGATTCTTCTCTTTTACAGACAATTCTTTCAAGATGCCTAACTCTGTACTGCAGCTCAAGGTCAAGATATTTTCTTTCCTTTGTCATTATTTTTGCAGCCTTTGAAAGGTCCTTTTCGTCAAAAGCTTCCCTGAGAAGAGAAATCTGACTGACAGCCTTACTATGATAAATTTCAAGTTCTTCCCTGCCTTCTTCTGAAAAATCAATATCCAAAGCTTTTTTTTTACTTAAAAGGTTTAAAAAATTTCTTTCTATCAAATCACCTATACTCTCAAGGTCTTTTACAATCGAAATCATACAATAAATTCTTTGCTGCTCTTCTTTAGATACATTTTCCCTTGCAACCTGAAAAAGATAATCACTTATTTTTTTTTCTAAAAAATCAATTTCCTTTTCCCTCAATTTCAGCCCTTCTTCAAAGCTTCTTCCAGGAAATCTTCTGTCAATTTCATTTTGATACTTTCCAGAAAAAGGCATAGCTGCAATTATTATCATTTCTTTTATTGTTGAAGCCATTCTTGCAATTTCTTTTCTTGAAAGATATACAGCTACATCAGCTGCAACAATTTTTGTATCATCAAGATATGATAAAAAAAGAATCTTTTCTTCATCTGGAACAGGAATATCAGGGAGTATTTTTTCAATAAACCCTGCAAACTGCTTTGTAAAAGGAAGGAAAAAAATCCCAAGAAAAATATTAAAAAACGTATGAGCATTGGCAATCTGCCTTTCAATCCCCATGCCTAAATATTTCCCTGAAAACAATACAAAATCTATAAAAAAACCAAGCAAAGGCAAAATAAGCATCACACCAAAAATTTTAAAAAGAAGATGGGACAACGCTACTCTTTTTGCATTCCTTCCTGAACCTGCACCTGCTATAACTGCAGTTACACATGTCCCTATGTTTGATCCAAGCACAACAGGCACAGCATGATAAAATTCAATCAGCCCATGGGCAGCCAGAACCATTAAAATTCCTGTCAAAGCATTGCTGCTCTGAATAACAGCAGTAATAACAAGGCCTGCTGCAACACCTGTATATGGATTTGAAAGGCTTTCCAAAATAAATTTAAGCTCTGGAAGTTCCTGAAGTGGTTCAACTGCGAAGCCCATAAGCTCCATTCCGTAAAAAAGAAGGCCAAACCCTATAAGAGCCTCTCCCCAGATTTTAACAGCTTCATTACCTGAAAAAAATCTTATAACAAAACCTGCTACAACAAAAAAAAGAGAATAATCAAGAATCTTAAAAGCTATAAGCTGAGTTGTAACAGTTGCTCCAATATTTGCTCCAAGAATTATTGGGAGAGTGCTTGAAAATGTCATAAGCCCTGCCTGAACAAATCCTACAAGCATTACAGTTGTTGCACTGCTTGATTGAAGAACAGTTGTAACAGCACCTCCAGAAAGAAACCCCTTGAACCTGTTCTGGGAAATTCCAGAAAGAAGCCGTCTTAACTCATCACCGGCAGCTTTTTTCAAATTCTGGCTCATCATGTCCAGTCCGAAAAGAAAAAAAGAAAGCCCGCCTAAAAGAAACATTAAAAACTTTACAAGATCAAAGCCTGAATCAAGCATATAAATATATCTTTCCCTTTAAATCTTTTTAATCTATTAAGTCCAAAAATAAAATTTGACTTTATTTAAAGATTTTTTTTTTGCAAGAAATAATTTACTCATCAAAAAATAAATTCATAATAAAAAAGTCTTTATTAACAATATTTTTAATTTTTAAAAAATTTGAATAAAAAGGTAAAAAAATGAATCAAGATTTTGATTTTAAAGATAATTTTTCTTCATTAAGAAGAACTGCAATTGGGAAAAAAATAAAAAAAAACAGAGAAAAAATTTTCCCTGTATTTGCTTCTATTCCTCCTGGTTTTTCAAGCTCAGCTTTAAAAGAAGCAAAATTAAAATTAAATTCTTTGCAAAATCTCCATATAACAAAAGGGGGAATATCTTTTAATGCAAGCCTTGAAGATGTTATAAAAGCGAACCTTTTACTTGGTATACCCTCAAAAATACTTTTAAGATTATCCAAATTCAGGGTTTTTAATTTTGACACTCTTGAAAATGAAATAGAAAAAATCCCTTTTGAACTTTTTTTGTTTAAAAATTCTAAAATTCAAATAAGTGCGTCTTCAAGAAAATCAAAACTTATTCACAGTTCTGCAATTGAAGAAAGGGTTCTTAAGTCAGTATTAAAAAGACTTGAAAAAGAAAAAGTTCAAAATTTTTCAAAAACTTCTCAGGATGCAAAAATTTTAATTAGAATTTCAAGGGATACCGCTGTTGTTTCAGTAGATTCATCTGGAGAGCCATTGTACAAAAGAGGACTTAAAAAACTCACAGTTAAGGCTCCAATACGTGAAAACCTTGCATTTGCAGGACTATTTAACTCTAATTACAACCCTGATTTTGCTTTTTTTGATCCAATGTGCGGATGTGGGACTTTTTCTGGAGAGGCAGCATTGATTGCTTCAAACACTTTTCCTGGAAAATTCAGACATTTTGCCTTTGAAAACTGGCCTTTATATGACAATGATCTTCACAAAAAAATTATCCTGAAAGAAAATGAAAAAATTATTGACTTTAAGGGAAAAATATTTACTTCAGACATAAGTTTTAAAAATGTTGAAACTGCAAAAAAAAATTACCTGGATCCAAATCTTTCAAAAAATATGTCTTTTTTTTGTTCAGATTTTTTTTCCATAAAAAAACAAAAAAACCCTGGAACCATTGCCATAAATCCCCCATATGGAATAAGAATTGAAAAAGAAAAAAAACTTATTAAAAATATAGGGGAAAAGCTGAAAAAAGATTTTTACGCTTTCAATCTTTTGCTTACAATCCCCAAATCATTTCAGGATAATTATTTTTCAGAAAAAAATTTTGATTTAATACCTTTTGTTCACGGAGGAATAGAAATGAATCTTGTTACAGGAAAAATTAATTAGTGATTGGCCGAAAACAAGAATTTTGTTTCATTCAAGGAAGATGAAAAATTTAACCTTTAGGATACATTGAGTATTTTGAGAATTAAATTTTTAAATAAAATCAGCTTTTTTTATCAAGCCTTACAATAAGTTCGCCTATTCTGTTTTTTTCCATTTCCTTAACAGTAACAGATAGTTTACCAATTTCTATGACTTCCTTTTCTTCTGGAATTCTGCCTATGTATTCAAGAATATACCCTGAAAAAGTGTCATAATTTGGAGATTCAGGAATATTTTGCCTAAGCTTTCTATTGACATCCTCAATTGCAGCCTTTCCAAGAACTATCCATTCATTTGCCTTTATCTTTACAATATGCGGCTCTACATAATCTGTTTCATCACTTATTTCACCCACAATTTCCTCTAAAACATCCTCAAGTGTAATAAGACCTGATACTCCGCCATGTTCATCAACAACTATTGCCATATGGTTTTTTCTATATTTGAACTGATGAAGAAGTGTATTAATCCGTTTATGCTCAGGAATAAAATAAGGCTCCCTCATCACTTCTCTTATACTCGGCCATGAGCCGTGCTCTGTGTAGTATCTGAAAATATCCTTTATATGCACTGTGCCTATAATATTATCAATATTTCCTTCCTTTACAGGAAACCTTGAAAAACCAGCTTCAAGCATTTGTCTCATTTCAGGAACATTATCAATATCTATTACAAACATATCTCTTCTCGGCCTCATTATTTCAGAAGCCGAAATGTCATCAAACTCAAAAACATTTCTTATAAGCTCACGCTCTTCCCTTCTTATTTCACCTTCTTCTTCACCTACTTCAACATAAGTTAAAAGTTCTTCTTCTGTAACAGTTGGAAGCTTATCAACTTTGCCGATTAAAAGAGGTATAAAATCCATGATTTTGATAAAAGGGAAAAAAAACCAGTAAAGCCAGAATAATGGATAAATAACAATTTTTGCAATTGTAATATTATTTCGGGTAGCAAGGGATTTTGGAAGAATTTCCCCAAACACAAGAATAAGGAAAGTCATTATTCCTGTTGCAATTCCAACACCTGTACTACCGTAAAATTCTATGGCTGCAGCAGTTGCAAGGGATGACGCGGCTATGTTTACAAGATTATTTCCAATAAGAATTGTAGTTAAAAGCCTATGTGGATTTTCCTTCATCCTGATGATAAGCTGGCTGAATTTATCCTTATTTTTTGCCAAATGTCTTATTTTTGCTTCATTCAGGGAAAAAAGTGCTATTTCAGCTGATGAAAAAAAGCCTGATAAAAAGACTAGAAAAAAAAGGCTTATAAATTTTATTTCCATTTATTTTTCTTTTTGAAAAAAAATATCCTTGTTGTTTATTAAGTTGTTTTGTATTCAATTATTTGACCACAAATTAATGCAATATAAGTTTTAGTTCAATGAAAAAAAATTTTTTTTTACTTTTAATAATTTTATTACCAAAAGTTGTATTTTCCACTGATTTAAATTCAGCCGAAATATCTCATCCTTCAAAAACATTTTCTTTTTTTTTTGAAAATGATGCTTTTTTTGATACAGACAGGGAATACAGCAATGGAATAAGACTTTCCATGACCTACTCAAACCTTCCGCCAAACTATTATAAAGTTCAAAATTTTCTTGAAAAAATAGGCCGTTTTACAAAAATTTCAGACGGGGATTCAACACAAGCATATTCACTAAGCATAGGTCAAAATATATACACACCTGAAAATACACAAACAAAAGAACTTGTAAAAGATGAACGGCCATATGCAGGACTTACATATATAGGAACAGGAATAATTTCAGCAACTGAAACGACCATGAAAACTCTTGAGTTTTCCACAGGTATTATAGGGCCCCTTTCTCTTGCAGAAAAAACTCAAAAAACAATACATGAAACATTTGGCTGGCAGGAACCAATGGGATGGGACAACCAGCTTTCAAATGAGCCCTTTATTGAAATTGTTTTTTCTAAAAGATGGAAAAAAAAGAATATATCAAACAATGGGTTTGGATTTGATCTGATACCTGAAATGGGTGCAGGAATAGGAAATGCACTTGTTTACCTCCAAACAGGGATAAACTTCAGAGTAGGCTATAATATTCCAAACGATTTTGGGACTCCAAGGATAAGGCCTGCAACTGATACAAATTTTCCGCTTGATAAAACTGATCCAAGATTTTATCCCAAATACAAAAGATTGGGGCTTTATTTATTTTGCAGTGCCGATGCCCTATATGTTCCAAGAAATATTTTCCTTGACGGTAATACATTTAAAAACAGCCACAGTGTAAAAAGAAATCCTGTTATTGGTTCAACAATAGCAGGATTAGGGGTAATTATTCACAGATTTAATATTATATACGGACATGTTTTTAATACAAAAGTTTACGAAACTGAAAAAGACAGACAATATTATGGAACAATAAGTGTTTCCTATACATGGTAAATATAGATCAAATTTTGTAAAAGCCAAAAATAAGGGGATCCTAGATTAAACGATTTTCAAGTTTGCTGCATATAACGTCAAATTGTATCAGACTATTCTTTTTCTGTGCCTGATGCAATTTAACGTATAAGATTCAGCAAAATTGGAAAGCTAGCAGGTTTAATATTTTTAAATAACAAAACAATCAATTCAAAGCACTTTTTCAAGAAAACTTTTAGTTCTTTCATTTTCAGGAGATGTGAAAATTTTTTCAGGAGGGCCTTCCTCAATAATTGTTCCCTCAGCCATAAAAATTACACGATCTGCCATTTCCCTTGCAAATCCCATTTCATGGGTAACAACTGCCATTGTCATGCCTTCTTTTGCAAGTTTTTTCATTACATCCAAAACGTCTCCAACAAGTTCAGGGTCAAGGGAGCTTGTCGGCTCATCAAAAAGAAGAGCCTTTGGATTCAGGGCAAGGGACCTTGCAATTGCAATTCTTTGCTGCTGCCCTCCGCTCAGCTGATCTGGATAGGCATGGGCTTTTTCCTTAAGTCCGACCTTTTCAAGAAGAATAAGAGCTTTTTTTTCAGCTTCTTTTCTACTGACCTTTCTAACCTCAACCTGTCCAAGACAGATGTTGTCCATGACAGTTTTATGGGGAAAAAGGTTGAACTGCTGAAAAACCATTCCAATTTCTGTTCTTACAAAATTAATATTTATACTTTTTGAGCAAAGGTCATATCCGTCAGCAATAACCTTTCCTGAACTTATTTTTTCAAGCCTGTTCATACATCTTAAAAGGGTAGATTTGCCTGAACCGCTAGGCCCTATTATAACAACCACCTCTCCTGGACGGATATGAAGATTTATTCCCTTTAAAACCTCATTGTCTCCAAAAGACTTGTATACATTTTCAATCTTTATCATATTTAAAAATCCAGTGATTTATGAATAGTCAAGTTTATCTTCAACCTTTGCAAGAAGCCTTGCTATTACAAAAGTGAAGAAAAGATAAACAATTCCAGCTCCAACTAGGAACTGAACATAATCATAGTATCTTGCTCCCATTACTTTGGCAGAATACATAAGCTCCTGGGTTCCTATTACAGAAACAAGGGATGAATCCTTTAAAAGAACAATTGCCTCATTCCCAAGGGGAGGAATGATTTTTTTCATTGCCTGTGGAAGAATTATATGTCTCATTGTCTGACTGTAAGAAAGTCCGATTGAACGTCCTGCCTCCATCTGGCCCTGTCCGACTGCCTGGATTCCGGCCCTTACAATTTCTGCAACATATGCTCCGCTGTTTAATCCAAGTGCAATAATTCCAACAAGAAGAGGATCAGGCGACATTGAATGACCTGTGATTAAATTAAACAGCTGGGGAACGCCGAAATAAATGAAAAAAATCTGCAAAAGCATTGGAGTTCCTCTGAAAATCTGAACATAAAATCCGCTGAACCACCTGAAACAGACTATCCTTGAAACCCTTCCCATCCCAAGAAAAACTCCTAGTATAAGTCCGATAAAAACAGCTCCAAGTGTAAGTTTGAGAGTTACAACAGCACCTGATAACATGAAAATTTTATGCTTCCATAAAAGACTTAAGTCTATCATTTCCTAATCTCCTAATACAAAATTTAAAAAACTTATAATTTAAGATTCAAGATATTGAAAGGATAAATTAAAAACCAAAAAAATTATTTAGTTGCTGAACGAAAACGGCCTTTTTTGTCCATTCTAAAGCCAGATTCAAAATTTAATCCTCAAAACACTCAATGTATCCTAAAGGTTAAATTTTTCACTTGAACTGAACAAAAAATTTTCGTTTTCGACAGATCACTACCTAAAATACCCAAATATCCTAAACTTAAATTTTTTATCTTCTCTTGTTGAAGATTTTAGGGCAACAACTGCTCATCCCTGTACTGTTTCAGTTTTTTTTACTGATTTGGTTAAAAATTCAAAAAAAACATAAACTGCTACTGCACATAAAATACTATTAACAGGGGCAATCCCGGGAATGAACTTTGCTCCGAAAACGCCTGAAATCCAGGCAAAAACAGCACAAGGTCTTATTTTTTCAAAATCTGTGTCTTTAAGAGAAGAGTATGATTTTCCATTTAAAATAAAATAATCTGCAATTATTATCCCACCAATTGAAGGAATCATTGTATTTAAAAAATTAAGCCAGCCTACAAAATTATTATAAAGATATACAGCCATTAAAGTTCCAAGAAAACCATTGAATAAAACCATAAATTTTTTGGGAAGTTTTGTAATGTTTGAAAAACCAAGACCAGAGGCATATAAAGCATTGTCATTTGTTGTCCAAATATTAAGTCCAAGAATAATCACAGCCCATACAATCATTCCCTGCTTAAGAAGAACTTCAGAAATATCTGATTCCTGATAAAAAGAAGCTCCAACAGCCCCAAAAAGAAACATAAGACTGTTTCCAATAAAAAATGCAATTACAGTAGACCATACAGCTGTTTTTGTTGTTTTTGAAAATCTTGTAAAATCAGGAGTCAATGTTCCTCCGCTTATAAACGATGCTGTACAGATTCCTATGGCAGTAAAAATACTCATTTTTTCCATAGGAACTGAATTAATCCATGCTCCAATTCCGCCAAAATCTGAAAATGCCGTACCTATTGAAAAAAAACCAAGAGCTGCAATTGAAGGCACAGCTACAAAGCTTAAAATTGTAAGAGCCCTTATTCCAAACCAGGCTGTTGCTGTCATTAAAATACCTGAAACTGCTGTAATAAAATAAAGATTAAGTCCTGTTATTTTCTGCACAGGCAGAGCAAACATTGCAACTCCAACACCAAACCAGCCGACCTGGGTTATTCCAAGAATAAATGAGGGTATATAAGAACCTGACTTTCCAAATGAATATCTTGCAAGAAGATGGGTAGAAAGCCCTGTTCGTGAGGCAATTGCAGCAAGAAGTGCTGTATAGCAGCCAAGAATAAGATTCCCTGCCATTACAGAAAAAATCAATTCTTTTGGTGTAAGGCCTGCTCCAAGTTTTCCTCCAGCCCACATACTTGCAGAAAAAAAAGTAAACCCAAGCATTACAACCATCATTGATAAAAAACCTTTTTTTGAAAAATCACTTACATGATCCAGTGCAAAATCAGGATCATATTCTTTTTCTTTCATGAATAATTCCTTATTATTTTCAATCAATTTGTATTAGACCTAAATTGAAAATCGCTCAACTTAGGTTAGAGTTAAAAAGCCTGCCTAGTTCACACAACTGCTTTTTGCAAATTTCAATCAAATCAGCATCCTTAAATTTTTTATAATCCAGAACAGGAAACCTTTCTTTTAAAACTTTTTCAAAAGAAACTCCCTTATCTGCAAGTTTTTTCATTTCAGACCAGTATCCAAACACGTCTTTTATATATTCATGAGTCCAGAAAGCCCTTGAACCTGCATCATAAACCGCACACCTTTGAAGTGGATATCCCGGATTTTCATACTTTGATTCTATAAATTCAGGTGCCATCAAAGCATCAAGACAAACAAGATCTGTTCCTGTTTCCTTAATTGAAAGTGCTGTATTTTCATCTGGAACGGTAAAACAGCCTTCGTGATAAATCAGTGTTGTTTTTTCATAGCCTGGAAAAATTTTTCTGCAGAGCTTATCTGTTTCTTTGAGTATTTCAAGAGCCCTTTTGCCTCCAAAAGTAAAAAACAAAATTGAACGAAGCTGACTTTTTTGATTTTGAGCTTCCCTGACAAGAGCCTTCACTGCATGCTCAAGACTTGTACCAGTTGCAACAACATCTCCAATTACAATACTTGCCCTTTCAGGCATATAAACCTTGGCATATTCATTTTCAATTATATGCCATTTCTGGGGATCATCATCTTTTCTTGCCCTTTGTGCACTTATAAATGAGCAGCCATGCCTGTTCCATCCAAAGGCACGATAAAGAGCCTCTCTTAATCCGAAATTAAGGCCTCCCCTTAAAATATTGAAAATAATTGTTTCATTTTCCTCAATGCACAAAAGCTTATTTGAACAAAGATTTTTTAAAATTTCACAGCAGGCATTTTCAAGCCTTATTGTATAATCAACTCCCATGACAAGAGGGTTGTTTGCGATTTCTCTTGTTTGTGGAGTTGTGGCAATAAAGCAGTCAATTTCTTTTACATCTTCTATTTTGTAAAGTCCGCATTCCTTTGCGGAGGAAATTTTTTTTAGCATAAATTCTCCCTGTTTTTTAAAACCTTTTGGGTTTTAGTAGGAGTTTTTACCCATGTCAAGAAAGGTTTAAATTTAAAAAAATATTTCATAAAACAATTATTTATGAATTTTCAGTACTAATTTATATTGAACTCACAACAAGTATAATGCTATGAAAAAAGCTCTTAATAATTCTAAGTATAGGTATAAAATGCTTTATCAAAATATAATAGTCAGAAGCGGCACATCATTCATTTCAAAACAGCAGAACAAAATTTTAAAGGCAAACCTTGGCTCATGCATAGGTATTGCACTTTTTGACAAGGTCAATAAAGTTGGGGGAATACTTCACACTCTTTTGCCTGAACCATATTCAAACTTTATTGATACAGAAGAAAAATATGCTTCAACCGGCCTTCCAAAATTTATTGATGAGCTTATAAAATCAGGAGCAGACATAAATTCTTTGGAAGCCTGCGTTGCCGGAGGTGCATTTCCAGGAGAACCGGATAATTTTGATTATTACCTGAATTTGGGTGGACAAACTGCTGAAAAAGTTTCCAAAATCCTTAACTTTTTTAAAATCAAAATCATTCAATGGGAAACAGGCGGTTTTTTTTCTTCATATCTGACTTTGAACCTAAATAATTTTGAAGCTTCAATCACACCTGTTGCAGAATACTGCATAGAAAATGAAACAAATCACTCATTTAAAAAACCGGAAAAAAACGAAATAGAAAAAAAAGCTGACCATATAAAGCCAATCCCCCAAATTGTTATTAAAATAATAAATATGATTAACTCAAAATCAGCTGGTCTTAAAGAAATTGGAAAAGAAATAAAAAAGGATCAGGTAATATCTGCAAAAGCTCTTCAGCTTTCAAACTCTGCAGCCTTTGAAGTAGCTTATCCTGTACAATCGATTGATGAAGCAATTCTTAGGATAGGCGAAAAAAATATAGTAAAACATATTTTAAATCACTACATAAAAGAATTTTTTTCCTCATCTGACCATGGTTATTCTCTTTGCAAAGGAGGTCTTTTTCACCATAGTATTTCAACTGCTCTTATAAATGAAAAATTATGTGCATTCACACAAATGGAATCACCCCAAATTGGTTATACAGCAGGCCTTTTGCATGATCTCGGCAAAATACTTCTTGATCAGTATGTATCGGATTCAAGACCTTTATTTTACAGAGAACTTATAAAAAAGAACAAAAATATAACTGCTGCAGAAGAAAAACTTTTTGGGATAAATCATTGTGAAGCAGGACTGATAATTGCAAAAAAATGGAATTTACCTCAGCTTATTCTAGATGTAATCAAATATCACCACTCACCTGAAAATGCACAGGAAAACAAAAATATAATTATTTTAACTCATATATCTGACATTTTAAGTTCATGGTACACAACTGGCGTGCTTCCTGAAACATCAAAAATTGATATTACTTTGAATTTACTTGAAAAAGTATCACTTTCTCCAAAGAAAATTCTTGAATTCATGCAAAAACTTCCTTTAAAAGAATTTTCAGCACTCTTTCCGTTGCAGTTAAATGAAGTTTCAGGTAAAAAAGAGTGTGTAAAAATTGCCGGGGGAGTTTTATGTCATTAAGTGAAGCAAAAAAAAAAAGGTTAAAAGAAATTCCTGGGATAGATACCCTTATCTTAAAAATAAAAAATGATTATTCAATAAAAAATATCCCGGACTCATTAATTTCTAAAAAAACTAAAGAAATAATTGATAATTTAAGAAAAAATATTGTCTCAGGAGAATATGATTCTGAAAAAAAAATAGACGCTGATGAAACAGCAGAAAAAATATACAAAAAAATATTAAAGGCAAATGAACCCAATTTCAAAAGAGTTATAAATGCAACCGGCGTTGTTGTTCATACAAATCTTGGGAGATCTCTTCTTGCAAGGGAAGCAGCCCAATTTGTATTTGAAAGGGCAACAAGTTTTTCCAATCTTGAGCTTGACCTTAAAACAGGTAAAAGGGGGTTAAGATACTCTCTTGTTGAAGAACTTGTATGCGAAATTTCAGGGTGTGAGGCTGCAATGGTTGTAAACAACAATGCAGCAGCTGTTCTTTTATGTCTTGATACCTTTGCAAGGGGAAGAGAAGTTGTTGTTTCAAGGGGAGAACTTGTTGAAATAGGGGGCTCATTTCGAATTCCTGAAGTTATGGAAAAAAGCGGAGCTTTTTTAAAAGAAGTTGGAACCACAAACAGAACCCATTTAAAAGATTATGCAAATGCATATGATTGTGAAAAAACAGCAATGTTTTTAAAAGTTCATACAAGCAATTTTGACATAATAGGATTTACCTCAAAAGTTTCACTTGAAGAGCTTTCAAAACTTTCAAAGGAAAAAAATGTAATTTTCATGGAAGATCTTGGAAGCGGAACTTTCATAGATTTTTCAAGGTTTGGACTTCCAAAGGAACCAACAGTTACAGAATCTGTAAAAGCAGGAACAGACCTTGTAACATTCAGCGGAGATAAACTTCTTGGAGGCCCGCAGGCAGGAATTATTGCAGGGAAAAAAGAGCTGATTGAAGAAATAAGAAAAAATCCACTTACAAGGGCTTTAAGAATTGACAAAATGACCCTTGCAGCACTTGAAATTACACTAAGACTTTACAGAGACCCTGAAAAAGCTCTTGAAAAAATTCCAACACTAAAAATGATTTCTGAAAATTTAAAATCAATTGAACAAAAAGCATATTTACTAAAAGAAGAAATAGACAATCTTGAAATAAAAAACCTTAAAACTGATTTTGTAAAATCAAGTTCAAGGGCAGGAGGAGGCTCTCTTCCAGAAACCAACATACCAACAATTTGTGTTGGAGCTGAAGCAAAAAACCTGTCAGCTTCTTCCCTTGAAAAATTCATGAGAAAGAATAATCCTCCGGTTATGGGAAGAATAGAAAATGACAAATATCTTCTTGATCTTAGAACAGTATCTGATGATGAAATTAAAATAATTGCACAGGCATTCAAAAACCTTAAAAAAGAATTTGAGTAAATATGGAAAACCATTTCAGTGCTGATAAAATTCCTGAATTTCTTTATCCTGCAAAGGAAAATGAAAAAAGCCACAAAATAATTTATACTGACCATATTATTGCAGATATTTTAAAAAAAAGATTTCCGGATTTTTTTTATGCGGATGATATATCTGATTTTGCAAACTTTGCTTCAGATGAATCACTTGGACTTATCCTGTTCGCCCTAGCTCCATTTGAAAAAGATTTAAACACATTAGAGCTTTTTGATACACTTTGTTCCCTTATTCTCAAAACTGGCAAAAAAACTGAAAACCCTTGTATTTTCATCAAGAACAAAGCACCTGGCATTTTGTTCAACACCAATTCCATTATTTACCTCAAAGAAATTGCAACTAAAATAAAAACAAATTTCAAAAAAGAATCTGAAAAGGACTTAATAGCTGGAATAAGTTATCACCCATGCATAGACTACAGATATAAAAATTTATCTGAAAACGGGCTAAAAGCTCTTATACATGCATCAATGATTGAAGATAAAATTGCGGTATTTGATTCTACAAGCTTAAATGTAAGCTCTGATGATTTTTTTCAAAAAAAAGACATTGAAAATGCTATAAATGAACTTGAAAAAGGGATTTTAATAAACAACAAAGATTTCAACATTCTAAACAGTCTTGGAGTTTGTTTTGCAGCAAAAAAAGATTTTAAAAAATCTCTTTTATATTTTGAAAAAGCATTTGAAGTTTCAGGCAAAAAATTCATGATGCCACTTTACAACCAGGGATTAGTTAATTACCTTCAAAACAATATTTCAAATGCAGAAAAAATTTTTTTAAAGGCATTTGAATTTTCTGACAATTTTTATGAAATACCTTTTTATCTTGGTAAAATTCAATTTGATCAGAAAAATTATAAAAAAGCACTCGAATTTTTTTTAACAGCTGAATCAATAAAACCTGAGAGTGCTACAGTATTAAACTACATAGGCGAAATTTATCTTTTGGAAAATGATTTGGAAAATGCCTATCTAGCTTATAAAAAATCTTTGAAATTTCTTCCTGACAATCCATATGCACTTTCAGCAATAGGATTTATCTATCATATGAAGGGAGAAAACAAAGAAATATCAAAAACCTTTATAAAGGAAAGTCTTGAAATGGAACCTGACAATCCTTTATTTAAAAAACGATTCGAGCTTGTTTCAAAAGATAATATTAAAACTGAAACAGACAATGATCAAAAATTATTTAAAAACTGAATTTTTCAAGGAGTAATTAAAATGCCAATTTATGAATATCACTGCAAAAACTGCAATATAAATTTTGAAACCCTTGTAATGGCAGGTGAAACACCTCAATGCACAAAATGCGGCTCAACAGAAGTTACAAGACTGATGTCAGCTTGTGGATTTGTAAGCAAGGGAGCATCTTCGCAAGGAAGCGAGGCACCTACCCTGAAATCTTCTGCTGGATCAAGCCCATGCAGTTCTTGTACTTCAGGCAATTGTTCATCCTGCGGACTGCATTAAATAATTTTTTTTAAAATATGAAAGGTTTTTCTTTATAATGGAAAGCAATTTTAAAGGCTTTGTATATCTTGTAGGGGCTGGACCTGGCGACCCTGAGCTTATTACTCTTAAAGGCAGAAGATGTATTAAAGAAGCAGATGTTCTTGTTTATGACTATCTTGCATCAAAATCACTTTTAAGACATGCAAAAGAAGAAACAGAAAAAATTTATGTTGGCAAAAAAGGCGGGGATCATACCCTTTCACAGGATCAAATAAACAATCTTTTAGTAAAACTTGCACTTGAAGGAAAAACTGTTTGCAGACTTAAAGGCGGAGATCCATTTATATTTGGAAGAGGCGGAGAAGAGGCAGAAGTTTTAAAAGAAAATGATATTGAGTTTGAAATAGTTCCAGGGGTTACCTCTGCAATTTCAGCTCCTGCATATGCAGGAATTCCACTTACCCATAGAAGTGCAAATTCAACACTTGCACTTGTAACAGGCCATGAAGACCCTGCAAAAGAAAATTCTTCCATTAACTGGGAAAGCCTTGCAAAGGGAATAGGTACAATTGTTTTTTTAATGGGAGTAAAAAATCTTCCAAATATTTCAAAAAAACTTATTGAAAACGGAAAAGATCCTAAAACACCAGTTGGACTTGTAAGATGGGGAACAACTCCATCCCAGGAAACACTTACAGGAACACTTGAAAATATTTCTTTAAAAGTTAAGGAAAATAATTTTAAGTCTCCTGCAATTATTGTTGTTGGAGATGTTGTAAACTACAGGGAAAAATTAAAGTGGTTTGAGAAAAAACGCCCGCTTCTTGGAAAAACAATAATGATAACAAGGGCAAGAGCCCAGGCAAGTTCACTTGTTGAAAAACTTTTATCCCTTGGGGCAGAATGTATTGAATATCCCACAATCAAAATAGTTGAACCAGATGACAAGACTTCCCTTTTTGAGTCAATTGAAAATGTTCAAACCTACGACTGGCTTATTTTTACAAGTGTAAACGGAGTAAAGCATTTTTTTAAGGCATTGTTTGAAAAAGGCAGCGATGTAAGAGTTTTAGGCAGCCTTAAAACAGCTGTAATTGGACCTGCCACAAGGGACGAACTTAAAAAATACGGAATAAATACAGATGTTTTTCCAGAAAGCTACCGTGCAGAATCTGTTGTTGAAGCATTTGAAAATATTGATATAAAAGGCAAAAAAATCCTTATTCCAAGAGCAATGGAAGCAAGGTCAGTTCTTCCTGACGAGCTTAAAAAAATGGGAGCTGTTGTTAATGAAGTAACAGCTTACAAAACAATTCCACAATCTGACAAAAAAGATGAAATACTTTCAGATTTTTTAAATGGAAAAATAGATATGGTCACATTTACAAGCTCTTCAACAGTTAAAAATTTTAAAGCTCTTTTTACAGAAGAAGAGTTTAAATCAATAATTTTAAAATTCAAACCAGTTTCAATTGGCCCTATTACAACTGACACAGCTGTTGAACTTGGACTTACACCTCAAATAACAGCAGATGAGTACACAATTGACGGGCTTGTTGATTCGATTTTAAAGCTTTATAAAAACTAAAATAGCTTTTCTTAGATATGATAAAGGCTGAACCTAAGTTCAGCCTTTATAAAACTAGTTGCTCAACGAAAACGGCCTTTTTTGTTCATTTTTGCGTCAGATTCAAAATTTAATCCTCAAAATACTCAATGTAGCCTAAAGGTTAAATTTCTCATCTTCCTTGAACTGAACAAAAAATCCTCGTTTTCGGCCAATCACAAACTACATCTTTTAGAATGAGGAAAACTTAATTCCTACTCTGTATTTGGGATTTTTTGAAGTAAAGCCTATATCCCTTTTTGCCCATACAACATCACCTTTTTCAAGTTTTCCTGAGCTGTCATCCATTGTTCTTAAGTAAAGCTTTGTTCCGCAAAGATAAGGATATTGTGAAATCATGCTCATGCCGGATTTTGAAACATCAAAAAATCTTCCTCTGTATTCATCTCCGTTCAAATCCCTGCGATAGAGAATTTCATCATTAATATACATTCTCTGGTCTTTTCTTTCATTTAAAACATATTCTCCTCCGCTCTCCTTTCTGTAACAGACATTTTTCATGTTGGTCCAGTCGTCAAGATCTCTTGCTTTCATGGCAACCTCCTTTTGTTTAAAGATTAAATTCCATAAACAAGCCACGAAAAACTTTTATACAAGCAGCTTCACCATGATATAAAAGTGGCTTTGGAAAACATAATTTCAGAATTGAAAAGGTATTATTTGTATAATTATACTTCCTAAAAGAAAAATTTTTCAACAAAAATAAAACTGAAAACTTAGTTTAAATATCTGAATTGATTGATTTTTTAAAAATTTTTGTTTTTACAGAAAAACACAGGCCTTAATTTCAAGTTATAATAAAAAAATACCGTGTTCAGTTTAGTTTGAATTATCAAAGTCTGAACACGGCTTATTTTTTTATATCTTTTTTAAATATTATCTGATCAATGCAAAATTTTTGAAATAAAACACCCTGAAGAACCAGACCAGTTTTGTTTTTCTTCTTTTACAAGACAGTTTTCAATTACAAAATCTTTTTGTGAAATATATTTATTGCCTAAATTATCAGACACTTCAGCCTTAACTGTAAATGTGCCGCATTTTTCATAGGAATGTGCACTTACAAGAGATGAGGACTTTGAAGTGAAACTGCTTCCGTCACCAAAATCCCAACGTGCAGAAACAAAATCCGCCCCTTCTTTTTCAGACTCATAACTTATTTCAAAATATGTAATATCAGCCTGATTTTCATAGTTTTCTGTTACGTTTTTTATTTCAATAACAGGCTCATCCCATGCCCAGTCAAGCATAGCTTTCACAAATACTTCTCTGGTTAATCCTCCTGAAGTTTCATCTATGCCTTCTACTCCAATGGAAGAAACAATAACTTTGCCATTGTTTACTATTCCAGGAATTTCAAGGGATGGATAAAGCCTTTTTCCTTTAAATACATAACCATTGCCCTCTCTTCCAAAGCCTGGATATCTGAAAAAACCGCTTTTAAACTCATCCATCTGAGTTTGATCTGGATTAAGGCCAATAAAAATATTTTTTAAAGCCAATGGAGCATTTTCACTTGCAATGATTGGAAATTCAGGCGGATTTCCTCCTGTAACACTTGAGCTTAAAGGTTCAGCATCTGCAAAATTTCCAAAGGCTGAAAAAGGATTTAATACACTTGAAAAAATATTTTGGCCCATGCATATGACAAGCCCTCCCATATTCACATATTCCAAAAGCCTGTCCATATCCTGGGTATTTAATGGGCTGTAAGTGCTTTTTCCTGAAAAAAGAACAATCACTTTATATGAAAAAAGACTGGATGCTTCATAAATCTGAACATCTTCGCTGTTTGTTTTAATATCTAGAACATCACATACAAGCTGCTGGGCTTCAAAGACATGTTTATAATCATTGAGATAATCATTTAAATTTTCATCTGAACTGCTTGAATCAAGGTCAATTAAAAGAGCCTTGTCTTGCTGCTTTGAAACATTTAAGACCCTTGCCCATACAGGAAAATGCACTTCTCTTTTGCTGTTTTTCAAAACCACATATCCCTGGTTATCTCCAACACCCATGCTTTGGCCTGCATCAAACAAAACATTAATTTCTTTTGTTTCAAAAGGTTTTAATGAAATATGGGAAGGATTAATGCTAAAGCCTTTTACTTGAGCCATATTTTCAAATCCGTCTCCTGTATAACAGGTATTTATGTCAAAACTCTGATTTTCAGGAAGAATATTTTTTATTTTAACAGCCATATTTTTACTTGAATTTGTCTCTAAAACTCCAAAACCAAGTGAGGGTGGATATAAAATCACCCCAGGATCAACTGCCTTTTCAAGGTCTATACGCCCTGCTCCAATATCAAGGGGCTGTGCAGGCTTATCATCATTGTTATAAATTTCTTTATATTTTGCAGTAGACATCATGGCTGATTTTATTTCATCATTTGACCACAGGGGGTAAATCTGCTTAAGAACTGCTGCCGCACCGGCAATTTGTGGAGAAGCCATTGAAGTTCCTGAAGACTGGCCAAACCCAAGATGTGCGTCTTCTCCTTCTTGAAGCGGGTCATAGCCCTGGGAAAGAATATTTACACCAGGGGCTGCAATGTCTGGTTTTAATGTGCTGCCCACTCCAGGACCTCTGCTGCTGAAATCTGCAACTATATCTTTTTCATTTCCCTGCTGAAAAGAGCTGAAACTAAAAACAAGCTCTGAACTGCCAGGATGTTCTTCATACCAGTTTTCAAGAGCCTTTCCATTGGACTGTCCTATAAATACACCATAGATTTCAATAAGATCTTTATTTGCTCCAGGTCCCATGTCCTGAATTTCATCACCTGAGTTGTTATATACAACTACAAGTTTTGCTCCGCTGTTTTGTGCATTTAAAACCTTTTCATCAAAATTGCATTCTCCCCTTTCAATTACGGCAGCACAGTCATTAAATATGTTTTCCGGAAAAGGAGAGCACCCTTTAATATTTTCAGAATCAACACTTTTTGCTGTTTTTAAGGGATATGAAGATATTGAACCAACAGGAGGAAGGCTGCCAAAACTTGTTATGCCGGCAGCCATGTCCACAAGGTCATCTGGTACTGAAGCCTCATCTGAAAGACTCAGGCTTCCAGCAGCAAAAGTTCCTCCTGAAGTTGTTGCAGCAACAGCAATATAGTCATTTGAAGGATGATCTCCGGTTCCCTTTCCAGGTCCGGCATTTCCCATTGCCGTAGAAACAAAAATTCCTGATTTCCATGCATTTATAAGAAGGTTGTCCTCAATGTCAAAATCACCGCCTGAACTGAAAGGTCCTCCACCCCAGGAGCAGTTTAAGACATCTGCTCCGTCTTTTATAATATCTTCAAGGCAGGCTATTCCTTCAGGTGTTTCAAAAGTATCTCTTCCGCTTACACTGTGATAAAAAATTTTATAACTCATAACCCAGGCTTGAGGTGCAACGCCGCTTAATTGAACATCTCGTCCAATAAAATCAGCAGTTACAATATTTCCTGCTGCTGTTCCTCCTGTATGAACTCCGTGCGAGTCATAATCTTCACCAGGCCAGGGATTGGCATCACCAGCACTTGGGGGATCGTTTTCCCTGTAATAAGCCCTTGATGCAATTATTTTCCCGTTATTGTTTGATTTAAAACCGAGTCCTCCAAAAGGATAATCAATTGGATAGCTGAAATTTGTGCCGTCAAACATTGGAGCATCCTTGTGGATTCCCGCATCCATTATTGCAACTTTTATTCCCTTTCCTGCATTATTCTTTCCTCCTATATGAAGATGATTCCAGGCTGAAGAAGCAGAAATAAGAGGAAGGCTTGCATACATGGTGGGATAATATGTTTTTACCTTGTATACTTTTTTTACTCCTTCAATATTTGAAAGCCTTTTTATGGCCTCATCTTCATTATTTTCTCCAATATCTATGGCAAAGCCGTTTAAAACAACATTGTATCTATGTTCACATTCAATTCCTTTTTCATTTTTAAATTTTGCAAGTTTTACATTTGAAAACCTGCTTTTTATCCTGTTTAGAGTCCTGTTTTGAAAGGTTGTAATTGATGAAACATATTTTTTTGATTCTTCTGATTTAAAATCAAGTCTTCCATTTGACATGATTTTTGAATTTCCATAGCCGTGTACTGCTAGGGAAGGTTTTTCAAGTTCAACAATGAGCCTTTGAGAAAAAACAAAACCGGAACTGAACGTAAGAATTATTGATATTAAGCAAATAAAGACTAAAACTTGCATGGTTATTTTTTTAAGCAATTGTTTTTCCCCTCAGATATAGCATTTACAAAATTACTTTATTTGTACTTGAATTGTAATTAATCCCAAAGAAAAAAAACCAATTATCCATACAATGTTAAACGCTTAATTTAGTGATTGACCCAGCCAATTTCATATGCAGTAATCTCAATGGAAAATTTATTTCTTTTTGTGCAAAAACATTCAAGAAATGCCGAAGTTAATGCCGCCACCTGCACCTGGATCAAGCAGTTTTATATTTAAAATGAACAATTACAAAAACTCAAAGCAAAACAGCAGTATTATTAAAATTAAGAGCATAGGTATAATCAAATTTTTTGGCCATTTTATTTACAAGATTAAGCCCTATGGAATTTTTTGAGCCTTGTTTTTTTATATATAAAACCGGATTAAACGGCACTCCGTCATCTCTTATTCTTAAAACAATTTCATTTTTACTTATAGAAAGCCTTACATCAATAAAGCTTTTTGTCTTTTTTTCTTTTCCAAATCTTACAATATTTGCTGTAAGTTCTTCTGCAATAAGGCCTGCATAATTTGCACGCTTTGGAGATATTTTGTTTTTTATGCAGAATTTTATAATTTCATCTGAAATTCCTGCTGCATTTTCAATGGAGGAATCTATTGTAACATCGAAAATTTTTGCATCAATATCTTCTAAAAGAAGAAAAGGTGAAAGATTTTTACTGCTTTTTTTTCTTATGATAAAAGACACAATAAAAACAGTTCCAAGGGTTAAAATTTCAGCCAGAATAAATGAAATCCAGATACCCTTTTCGCCTGTAAATTTCTCCATTAAAATAACCAGGGGAAGAATAAAAACTATATTTTCAAGGATTATAGAAACACTTGAAAGAAGTTTCCTGTTAATTGTCTGAAAATAGCAGATCATAACAAAATTAAGACCGAAAAAAGGAAGGGAAAGGGAAAAAATCCTTATGGCTGATTTTAAGGGTTCCATCAGACCAGCACCTTTAATTCCAAATATCATTGCAATATATTCAGGAAAAGCAGTAAAAATTAAGACCATAAATATGCAAAGTCCGCTTACTGTAAGTGCGGCTGTTTTCATTATAAGCCTTATTCCTGAATAGTCTTTTTCTCCAAATGTACACCCTAAAAGAGGAACAAGGGTCTGGGCTGTTCCGCCTATAATTATTCCAGAAACTGCAAGAGTGTTTAAACATACTGCAAACATTGCAACTCCCCCGGGGCCAAGGGTTTTTAACAAAATTATATTTATTGCAAAGTTTTTTACAAATACTGTTGCTCCTGCAAGTGCTGAAGGAACTCCGGTTAAAATAATTGATGAATAAAGTTTTAAATCAGATTTTTTTATTTTTACAAATTTAAAAGTTCTTGTTTTGGACTTAAAATATTTTATTCCAAGAAAACCGCCCAAAATATAGCCAATAACTGTTGCAAGGCCGGCTCCTCCTATTCCCATTTTAAATACACCCATAAAAACAAGGTCAAAACCAAGATTCAGTGCATTTGCAAGAATTAAAATATTTGCGGCAAGCTTTGGATTTGAATCTGTTCTTATAAAATACAGTGCACCTGGAATTGTAATAAGAAAAGGAATTCCAAGGCTTAAAACAGTAAAATATGTTTTTACAAGTTCATTAAGCCTGCTTTTTCCGCTTAAAAGTCCTGCTATTAAATCTGAAAAAACAATACACAAAAAACCTGTTAAACACGAAACAACAATTAATCCTGCTATTGAAAGAGTAAAAACTTTGTCTGCCATATCATTTTTCATTGCACCTTTAAGCCTTGCGGCAATTGTTGAACCACCAACTCCGAAAAGGGCATAAAGGGCACTGAAAAAATAAAGAACAGGGGCACAGATATTTACAGCTGAAAAAGCATCTGTTCCCAAAATATTTCCAACAATAATTCCATCCACCACAACTCCAAGTGAAAGAGCAAGATTCATGATTACAGTGGGAACAAGATATGAATAAAATTTTTTTTGTAAAAGAGTGCCTGATCTTGTAAAAGTTTTTTCAATTATATTTTCAGATTGTTTATTCAACTAATAATTTCTCCAGCTTTATTTTCCTCTTTCATCCAAATCAAGATAGGGAACCCCTTTTTTTAAAAAAACCACCCCCCTCACAGTAACAGGCTCTCCGCCTGGTTTAAGCGGTGACAAATTCTCAGGCACAGCACCATGGACATAAATGCACTTGCCTTTTTCCTCTATCATCCAGTCACTTCGTGAAACAGGGGGAGACGAAAGCATTTTGCTGCAACGCCAGCCCCTGAAACTTCCTGACAAAATTACATTTTTACCTTCATATCCAAGAGGATTTTCAATAAGTTCAACCGGCGAGACCTTAAGCTTTAAACTTTTTGAGCCATTAAGCCCTGAGCAGGATGAAAATAAAGCAAAAAAAATAACTACTGAAAAAAAAACAGGGAAAAATAAAGATTTCATCTAAGCACCTCGGGGTCAAGTTTAGGAGCTCTTTTTTTAGAGCGGATATTTACTGTAATTTTTCTTTTTCCTGAATTTATTGTTATCTTTTTTTCCTGGGGCACTGCTCTTGAAAGAAATCCTGCATACCAATAATTGCTGTAATTATCCAGATCATTCAATGATTCAATTGAACTAAAGTCATTAAGAGGCAATGAAAGATCAAGATATACAGGGCCAATCTTTTCCCATTCTCCTACATCAGGATCATAATACCAGAAAATTGCATTTGCACCCTGCCAGTAAAATCCATCTTCAAAATATTCAACAAAAACATCATATTCCCCTGGCTGGACATAATCATTTGCAACATAATATTCTACAGACTCTCCTGTATCATAGGAATCGCCTGAAAAATATCCGTTTGGAGTAGTCTGTCCCATCCAGGGTGCATAAATTTCATTATCAGGTTCCCATACATAAAGGTCTAAGTCAGCATCTGTATCCCACTCAACATAAAAGGAAAAGCCCCCGGGATTTAATGTTTCATATACTCCTGATACAATTTTTTCAATTGCATCTGACCAAGTCAAATCACCCTGATTAACTGCAAGAAGGCCGTAATCTCTTAAATCATTATAAAGATTGTCAGAAGACATCTGCCCTGCTGAGGGAATAAAAGCTGCAAGTCCGTGTGCATTTTTGACTTTATCGCCATAGGTACGGCTTAAAACCAAACAGTTTGAAAGAGCATTTACAACCTCATTTGCAGCAGAACCTACTTCTTCTGGGACAATTGCACCGGCTATTCTTGAACAAAAATCATAAAGGTCTATATTGGTTTTATATTCAAACTTCTGGCTGTTTGCCTGTGCATGGGAAACTACTCCTGAAACAGCAGAATAATTTTCTGAAATCTCCTCTGCAAAATCAGTCATGGCATCGTGAAGTTCCTCAATAAAAGACATGTCTACAGCTGATTTGGTTATCTGATTGCTTCTGTTTTCAGGATCATTTGCATAGAACTCTAAATATTTATTTACAATTAGTTTTGAAAGATCAAGGCCGGACATAAGAGGTGATGATTTAAGTTCCTGAAGTATTGTGTGATAAGGATCTCCATCTCCTGGCTCAACATCTTCAGAAAATACCATATAATCTGTTGTGCCCTTAAATTCATATGCAACCTCATACATTGCCATAAGGCATGCATCAAAATTAATTATATCAAGATGTACTCCAGAAGATCTTACTGCAGAACCAAGATTTGGAAGACTCATGAAAGAATTGCTTGTTTCATCCTCAACAGCTCCTTTTGAAATATCAGATTTTTTCCACCCTGCTCCGTGATCCCAAATAATAAGTGCGTAATTATCTGCAGGATATGAGGCAGCTGCCCACTTTATAAAATCTGTAAGGGTTTGAGGCGATCCCATATTTACATTTCCAATGGATGACGCAGATGAAAGGCTTACTTTTTCAGTATCCTGATCATTTTCTACAATAAATCTAAGAGTTTCACCTGAATAATTGGGATAATCAATTAATTGGAAATCAGTGTATTTCGAACTAAATTCTGCCTGAACAACAATTTTTAAATTTTCGTCTGATCCTGCCTGTTCCATTTCATTTATGTCAATAAGACCACTTGTAGATAAATTGTTGTCTGCACCCATATAAACCATATAAGTCCATTTAGCTTTAGAAGAACTTGCAGGGTGTAAATCATCTATATCTGTATTATCAGCAACATAACCCTCAGGTTGAGTCTCAGCTCTTGTTGAAACATCAGGGTCGCCATAACCGTCACTGTCTGCATCCCTGTACCATGTTTTTAATTCTTGCGGAGTATCACCGCCTCCTCCACTGCTACCCCCTCCGCAGCCGGCTATTGAAACAAAAAGCATAAGTAATAAAATTACATAAATTTTTTTCATTTCCTTATTCCTTTTTTAGTTGATGTATTTATTTATTATATCTCAATCAAACAATTTTTACACCAGGTTATTTAATCCATTTCAACACATACACTCTTTATTTTCCCGCCTTTTGAAGCAACAGGGGCTTTGTCTGATATTTCAAAGTTTACTTCATCAAGATCATTATCCTTTAAAAGCTCAAGCACATATTTTGAAATTTCCCTTTTAACCTGATTTTTATCATATTCAGGGGAATACAAAGCTCTTAATTCAAGGTTTTTTTCAGATTTTTGAACAAACTGAAACTGCAGAATTCCCTTTGTTTTTGTAATAATGAAATTAAGCATTACAGGTGCAATTGCTCTTGATTTTCCGCTGGAAATAAAAGTCAGATTGTCACCGCTTCTTCCCATGATTTTTATTACTGGAAGCATACTTTTACAGCTGCATTTTTCATTTTCAATAATAATACTGTCTTCAATTTTATATCTTATTATCGGCTGAAGATATGAGGAAAGATTTGTAACAAGAACAGCAGAAGACATTTTCCCGTCTTTTACAGGATTATTATTTTCATCAACAGGTTCAACTATTATCCAGTCGTCATTTAAGTGCATATTTCCCTTTTTACAGTTAAATGCAATTTCTCCGCCTTCTGTGCTGCAGAATGAATTTGTTATTTCAGCATCAAAAGCTTTTTTCATCATGTCAAAGGCATAGTCTGTAAGCTGTTCTGCAGAGCATGCTATTGCCTTTGGAGAAATTTCAAGCCTTCCTTCAATTTTTTCCCTGGCAAGAACTGCAAGAACAGAAGGATAACCTGTTAATACCACAGGATTAAAATTATTGAGTTTTTTTACAATTTCAGGAACAGGCTCAAGAATTGAGCATAAAAGAAGATTATCAGGATTTATAGAATTTTTTCTCATTCTTTCAAAAGAACATACTGCCGAATGAAATCCTCCGGTTCCAAGAACCGAGGCACACCTGTTTTTTGAGATATCAAGTAAATCTGCAATCCCAAATCTCTTAAAAAGCCGTTCAGCCATTAAAGAACCGTGAACATCTGCATGGAATTTGTCCCTTACCATCCACAAAGGCTGGCCTGTGGTGCCAGATGTTGTAAGAACACTGTATTTTTCAAGAAAGGGATTTCCAATATTTTCCATATCTGAAAAATAATTTTCAAGACTTTTTATTGTTATATCCTTATCTGTAACCCAGTCTTCAAAATGGGGCATGAGCTGTTTTTTTGAAGTGACCGGCAAATCCTCAAGTTTAAAATTTTTTGGAATATCCTTGTAAAGCTCTGCAAAAAAATTTGAATTTTTTGCTGCATATAAAACAAGGCTTTCAAGTCTTTGGTCTTGAAGAGACTTTCTTTTGTCATCTGAAAAATGCTCTGCTTCTTCAACTGACTTTCTTATTTTTTCGATGGAAAGATTTTTCATTTTGATTTTCCTGTATTTAGTTGCTGAACAAAAAACTTTTGTTTTCGTCCAATCACTGATTATTCAGCTTAAATTAAAACAGCTGCTTTATTTCAAACCCTCTTTTTTAAAAAACACTAAACAGCAACAAAAAGCTTTTCAGCCTGCTCTGCCTTTGCAGAAATAATTCCCATAAGAGCAAATGCAAATTCAGGCTCCCTTAAAATTATCTGCTTCATGTCTTCAGCCAGAATATTAAATGCAAAAACAGGGTCAACTGCCTCAACAGTACTTCCTGCACTTTTCATTCTTCCGATTCCAAGAACTTCTTCTCCTGTGCAGGCACCTTTTGCTCCTACCCTTACTGTTCCAATCCAGCCGTTTCTGTTGTGCCTGTAGGTTTCAACTATCCCTTCCATTACAAAATTAAGGTCTTTAATTTCAAGTCCTTCCGTCTGTAAACGGTCTTCAGACCCAAAGTATTTTGGAACCATTTTTGCCGCAACTGAGTAAAGACGATCTTCATCAAACTCTGCAAAATAAGGAAGTTCCTTTAAAAGTCTTATTCTGTCTGAAAGTGCGTGGCGCACAAACTGTAAAAGGTCTGTGCCTCCTGGTATTTTCCATTCAAAACCAAGTTTTTTTAAAATTTCTGCAGTTTTATCAGCTCTTATATCTGCAATTGTCTGGTCAGGTTTCTGAAGCCAGTCCTGCCATCCTGAATGCATTAAAAGACGTTCAATATATTCAGAAAAACCCGGATAATTTGCATGCTTTGCTACATATGCCACAAAATCATCAAACTTTTTTGAATCAAACCTTAAGCCAAGACCTTTCTCTTCAAGACCTTTTGAAAGCTTTAAAAGATTTGGATTCTGGATATGAAAAACCCTGTTTAAAAGATCCGGCCTTCCAATCAGACAAACTATTGCCTCGGCAGCCTGATCAACAAAGGTCATGTTTCTTGCGTCCATTATTTCAGGTGCTGCTCCAAGATTTACATAAGCTCTTAACTGCTGATAAAATGCGTTGTCTTCAACATTTTTCTGCAATGCTCCGGTTTTTGAATCACAGGTAATGTTTCCTGCTCTGTAAATATTTATATCAAGGCCGTTTTTTCTTTCTTCATAAAGAAGCTTTTCTGAAATAAGTTTTGATCGTACATAAAAATTTTCAGTATGCTGGTTTTTATCAAGGTCTGATTCTGTAAAAAGAATTTTTGTTCTTCCTTCAATATTTCCTGCACCTATTGAAGTTGTGGAAACATGGTGAATTGTTTTTTTTCTTCCGTTTTTTGAAAACAAAACAATATTTTTCACACTTTCAATATTTGCCTCTTCAAATTCTTCCCAGGCTCCGTAATGTCTTGTAAGTGCTGCTGAATTCAATACTGCATCAGCTTCTTTTAATAATTTTTCATATTTTTCATTATTTATTCCAAAATTTTTCTTTCCAAGGTCTGCTGCAAAAACCTCAAGCCTTGAATCTGAAACTGAAGAAAGGTCTTTGTTAAATCTTAACCAGAAAACATCAGACAGTCTTTTTTCTGCATCTTTATCTGATTTCCCCCTTACAAGGGCTGTTACAAATGAATCTGTATTTTCTAAAAGCACTTTTAAAAGGTCTGTTCCAAGGGTTCCAGTTCCTCCTGTCAAAAGAATATGCTTTGGCCATTTTACATAATCAGGGTCAAAATTTTCTTCTGACTCAACAAGTTTTTTATAGGCTTCGAGTTCTTTTTCATAGATTTTGTCTTCTTTTAAAGGTTTGACCATTTTTTTCAGATGCATAAGCCGGTTTGCTCTTGTACCTCCTGCCTCTTTAAAATTTTTGGCCTGCTCTGCTATTGTAGTGTTTGAAAAAATATCTGATGCAGTAATATCAAAAAATTCACTCAGGCCTGCAAGAAGTGAAATTGCACTTAAAGAATCTCCTCCTATTTCAAAAAATGAATCAAAGGCGGAAAAATTTCTGTGTCCTAAAACATCTTCCCAGCATTTTGTTATATGCTCTTCCTTTTCATTTTTCGGTTCAATGGGCCCTGATTTTGAAACTGATACAAGCTCAGGTTTTGGAAGCTTTGACCTGTCAATTTTTCCGTTTACATTTAAAGGCATTTTTTCAAGTTCAATAAAATGAATCGGAATCATATAATCTGGAAGAACAGATTTTAAATAAGATTTGATTTCTTCCTTTGAAACTTTTTCACTTATTGTGTAATAAGCAGCTAAAACCTTGTTTCCAGATGTTTCTTCAATTGGAATGACCACACTTTCCAGAACTTTCAAAACCTCTGAAATTCTTCTTGCAATTTCTCCGGGCTCAATTCTGAAACCTCTTATTTTAACCTGAAAATCAAGGCGTTCCATAAATTCCACAACACCGCTGTTAAGCCATCTTCCCCTGTCTCCTGTTCTATACATTCTCTCACCCGGGAAAAAAGGGTCTTTTACAAAGGATTTTTCAGTAAGCTCCGGCCTGTTATGATATCCCCTTGCAACCCCTTCTCCTGCAACACAGATTTCTCCGGGCATTCCAATTGGACAAAGCCTTCCCTTTTTATCAAGAATATAAACCCTGTAATTTTCAACAGGCGAACCTACCGGCGGATTTTCCATAACTTCCAAAACATCAAAACTCAAACATGCCATGGTTGCTTCACTCGGGCCGTATTCATTTGTAAGCCGATACGGGCCGATTTTGTATTTTGTAAGCCGGTCTCCTCCGACAACCATTGTTTTTAGCGATTTCCCCTCGGCCATTCTCATAAACTGCTCGGCAAACTGAGTTGGAAAATGTGCATGACTTATGTTTTCTTTCATGAAATATAAATCAAGCTCCTTTGGAGAAAGACGTAAATCTTCAGGAATAATATAAAGTGTTCCACCTGAAGTTAAGGGGGCAAAAATCTGAACAACCGAAACATCAAAGCTGAAAGATGCAAAAGCAGCTGTATTTGAATTTTCTGTAATTTTATGATGGGTTTTGTACCAGTTTATAAAATTTACCATTGAATGATGTTCTATTGAAACTCCCTTTGGAGTTCCTGTGGAACCAGAGGTAAAAATAAGATAGGCTAGCTCTTTTTTTCCTTTTAAAACATCAGGGTCGGTAACCGGTTCGGAAATTGGTTTATCAACGCTTATTTTGCAGGCATCAAAATCAAAGGACTTTAAACTTTTTGATGAACCGACAATAATTGAGGCGTTTGTATCATTAATTATAAAAGACTTTCTTTTCCCCGGATAATCAGGGTCAACAGCAACATAGGCACACCCTGCCTTTAAAACCGCAATCATGGATAAAACAGCATGAACCGACCTGTCTGATGCAACAACAACAATTTCCTCATCAGATTTTTTGTTCTTTAAAATAAGCCTTGCTGCCTGATTTGAAATTTCATCAAGTTTTTTGTATGTAATTTTTTCACTTCCTGAAACTACTGCAGTTTTATCAGGATATTTTTTTGCAAATAAGGAAATAGCATGACAAACCGAAGGCCATTTTGGCAAATCTATGGGACTGGGATTGAATCTGTTTAAAAGGGTATCTTTTTCTTCGGCACATAAAATATCAATATCACCTATTAAAATATCTATATTTTCCGAAACAGATTCTAAAATCCTTGTAAAATGAGAAATAAACCTTGCAATGGTTTCCCTTGAATAAATTGATTTTCTGTAATCAGCACGTAAATTTATACACCCGTTTTTAACTGATGCTCCAAATGAAATATCAAACTTTGCGGTACTGGTTTCTATAAATTTGATTTTTGCTTTTATTTTGGACGCTTCAATAAAATCTGATATTCCTGTTTCCTGCATTACAAAGTTTACGTCAAAAAGAGGATGCCTTCCCGGGCCGCGGTTAAGTCCGAGTTTTTCATAAAGGGAAGAAATAGGATATTCACTGTTTGCATAAATTTCTCTCATATGCTCTTTTGCTTCAAGAAGAAGCCTTGAAAAAGCCTTGTCATCAAGGGGTCTGTGCCTTGTTGGAAGAGTTCTTACAAACATTCCGACAACATTTTCAGCTCCTGCAAAATCTCTTCCTGAAGTGCTTGTACCTATTATAACATCATCAGTATCACTCCATCTTCCAAGAAGAACTGAAAGAGATGCAAGCATGAGCTGATGAAGTGTGGACTCTTCTTTTTTGGCAAGTTTTTTAAGCTTTTGACTTAGTTCATAGCTTAAAACCTCAAGATGGTCGTCTCCTTCAAAATCTGCTTCAGGTTTTCTTGGTCTGTCTGTCGGAAGTCCTGATTGGGGCGGATTTAAAAAATTATCTATCCAGAATTTTTCATGTTTTTTCTTAACTTCAGCTTCTCTTTTTGCTTCTGTATATGTAAAATCCCTGTGCTGGAAAACAAGAGGCTTTAATTCTTTTTTTTCATAAAAATCAAAAAGGTCTCTTATAATTATTCCAACAGATACCCCGTCACTTACAAGATGGTGCATATCAATTAAAAGAACATGTTTTTGATTTTTACCGGAATTTTTTAGGGCAAGAAGCTTTACTCGAAAAAGCGGTGCTTTTGAAGGGTCAAAGGGTCTTACAAAACTTTTTGCTGCAGATTCAAGATTTTCAGGAAAAACTTCACCAAATTCCATTTTAAGCAAAGCTTTTTCCTCTAAAACCTGAACACATTTCCCTTCAATTATTTCAAACTTTGTTCTAAGAGAATCATGTCTTTTCAAAAGATTTACAAGTGCATCAGAAAGAGATTTTTTATCAAGGTCTCCTTCTATATCAATTCTTAAGGGCATGTTATAGCTTGTCTTGATTCCATTCATTCTGCTCAGTAAAAAAAGCTGCTGCTGGGCAACAGAGGCCGGATAAAATTTAAGGTCCAAAGCTTTTTCAATAATATTTCTGCTTAAATCTTTTTCTGATTTTTCAAGAAATTCTGCCATTTTACAAGGACTTGGATTGGAAAAAATATCTGAAAGAGATATTTCACAGCCAAGTTTTTTACTGATTTTCACCTGAAGTGCCACAGCTCTTAATGAATCTCCTCCGCATCTGAAAAAATCACCTGACGCACTTATTTTTTCAAGATTTAAAATATCAGACCAGATTTGAGCCAGATTTTTTTCAAGTTCTGTTGCAGGTTCAACAAATTCTTCTTTCAGATCTTTTGTTTCATCAGGCTTTACAAGTTTAAGCCTGTCAATTTTTCCGCTTGGGGTTATCGGAAGAGTATCCATTTGAATCATATAAAGAGGAACCATAAATTCAGGTATTCTCTTTTTTAAAAAAGCTTTGAATCCTTCTATCGGTTCATTTATTTCACCTGCAAAATACCCGCACAGATAAACCCTTCCCCTGTTGTCTTTAAAATCTGCAACTGCCGCCTGTGTAACGCCTTTATATTCAAGCATTGCATTTTCAATTTCGCCAAGTTCTATTCTAAAGCCTCTGAGTTTTACCTGCCTGTCCATTCTTCCAAGATGAAGAAGTTTTCCGTCCATACGAAAAGCTGCAAGGTCTCCTGTTTTATACATGATTTCATTTTTATAAAACGGGTCAGATACAAAACACTCTTTTGTTTTTTCAGGACGGTTGTGATATCCAAGTGCAACGCAGGGACCTGAAATACAAAGTTCTCCGGCAGCTCCGGGAGGCTGCGGATTGTTGTGTTTATCAAGAACATAAACCCTGCATCCGGGCATAGGCTTTCCTATTGGAATGTTTTCCTCAAATTCTTCAACCAGATTCCCTGTTACATAAATTGAACATTCTGTTGGGCCGTAAATATTGAACAAGTCATAACTTCTTTTAGTAAATGTTCTGAGTTTTTCCCCTCCGACAAGAAGGGTTTTAAGGGATTTGTTGTCCATATATTCCATGAACTGCTCGCCAAGCTGGGTTGTAAGAAATCCAAAGGTAATTTTATATTTTTCGTAATAATCATTTAAAGGGCCTAAGGACAGTTTAATTTCTTCCGGAATAAGATGAAGCTCAGCTCCTGAAAAAAGAGCTGTAAAAACTTCTAAAAGGCTTGCATCAAATGAAAAACTTGCATGCTTTGCAATTTTATCTTCGGATGTAAGTTTATATTCTTTTATTGCTCCGAGAATAATATTTGAAATGCCGTAATGTTTTAAAATTACTCCTTTGGGTTTTCCGGTTGAGCCTGAAGTATAAATAAAAACACAAGGGTCATCAGGATTTCCCTTAAAAGGAAAAAATGAGTCATCACACTCAAAAATATCGGGGTCATCCATATTTAAAAGCTTTGCACCTTTAAAATCCCTTTCATCAATAAATCTTTTTGCTGTTACAAGACATGGTGCATTAACATCTTCGAGCATAAAGCTTATTCTTTCATCCGGATATTCTGCATCAATTGGCATAAATGCAGCACCTGTCTTTAAAATTGCAGTCTGGGCTATAATTATTTCAGGGCATCTGTCCATTAAAAGTCCTGCAACAGTTCCGCTTCCAACACCCATGTCAAAGAGTTTTTTTGCAAGAATATCTGAAAGTATGTCAAGTTCTTTGTAGGTAAGTATTTTGTCACGCCACACAACAGCAGAAGCTCCGGGATTTCTTTTGCACTGCTTTGAAATAAGCTCATGAACAGTTGAATAACTGCCATTCACAGGTTCCTCAGGATTAAACCCCTCAATTATCAATGTTTTTTCCTTTTTGGTTAAAAAGGAAATTTCTCCGGATTTAAGCATTGGATTATCAATTGCATTATTTATAAGAGTCTGAATATGGCCTGACATCTGCTCAACCTGCCAGGATTCAAAGCAGTCTTTTCTGTAGATAAAAACAGTTTCAAATGGAATTTCTCTTGTCTGGTCTTTTTTGGGGTATGAAAAATAAATTGTTAAAGCATTTTTAGATTCATTGTAATTATGAATATTTAATTCGCAGTCATCCGGGATGTCAGGCCTTATAAATTCAACAACTGAAATATTGTTAAGTTCAGGTACTTCTCCATTTATTTTTCTCAAATCTGACACAAGTTCATCAAAAGGATATCTTTCGTGAAAAAGTGCCTCTTTTACAGCTGTTTTAGTCTGATTAAGAATATCTTTGAAAGTTAAATTTTTATCTGTATCAAGTTTTAAAACAACAGTACTTACAAACATTGCCATTGCATCAAGCATTGATTCCGGATGCCTGTTTCCTGTTGCAGAACCAAAAACTGCATCATCACGGTTAAAAATCCTTGAAAAATAAATTCCAAGAGCTGAAACAAAAACCCTGAAAGGTGAAATTTTTTCCCTTGCACAAAAATCTGAAAGCTTTTCACAGGTCTTTTTGTCAAATCTGCTTATATACTTTGAAAGAAAAAGCTCATCCTTTGGAACCTTGATTCCCGGTTCCATTGGTTCAGGCAAAGTTTCAAACTTTTTGTTCCAGTAGTTTTTATCTTCTATATATTTATCTGATTTAAAATAACTATTTTCATTTTCTATTGCAGGCATCGGGTCATGTGGAAAAATTTGCGGAGCATAATTTGTATTTCCTTTTAAAAGCTCAGTATAAGCCTTCAAAATATGAGCTGCTGCAATTGAATTTGACCTTCCGTCCATTGCTATGTGGTGATAAAGCGTATAAAGATAAACAGCTTTTCCAGGACCTTTTAACACAGCAAAATAATGAAGCGGACTTTCAAGCATTTCCATTGCAGCCGCACTTTTATTTTCAAGCCATGTCATGCAGAACTCATCGCTTTTATCCGAAAAATCAAAAACTTCAAGAACAGGTTCAGATTTTTCAATAAAATATTTAAAAGGCTCTCCGTTTTTTTCAGTAAAACGGACTCCAAGACCCGGCTGAACTCCCATGGAAAGATAAACTGCCTTTTCCATTATAGCTGAATCACCTTCCGGCATTCGGTATGATGTTGGAACATTCCACATTGAAGAGTCAGGGTTTAATTTCTGGGTAAGATAAATTCTTTTTTCAGCATGGGTGAGTGGATAAAAATTTTCCATTTAGATTTCCTTTTAAATGTCCTTTTTTAAAAATATGCCTAATTTGAAATCTGCATATTTGATAACAAACACTGTTTAAAATCTCACATGAAAAACTTTTTTACAAAAAAATATTTTATCTTTTTTAAAAAAAGACAAAAGCACTTATCTCAAATCATAATTTTTTTTGTTTGAGTAAATCAATTGATTCCTTCATAATCCACAAATTAAAATATTACACCATATTATTAAAATAAAACTTGGATTAAAACCCATGAACCAGAAAATTGAAGAAATTAAAACAGAACTTAGTGAACTGAAAAATGAGTATAAAAAAGTTCTTGATAAAACCATGCCGGAAATTTATTCAAGACTTGATTTACTTAAAAATCTTGATGAAAAAATAATAAATCTTGAAAAAAAACTTAATACTTTTAGTCCGCAGACAATAACTCAGCCAAAAAAAATTGAGAATTCTAAAGAAATAGAACAAAATGAATTTCTCCCAAAAAATTTCAATTTCACAAAAAAAGATTCTGAAAAAGCAAATCTTTTTCCAACAATAAAAAAACAAGATCCATTGTTAATTATTTTTATAACAAACATTATAAAAGCCGTTTCAGGACCTTTTGAGTCTTTATTTGAAACTTTTGCAGGATTTTACAGACACTACCAAAAACAGGGAAAAGGACCTGTTTTTCTTATGACTCTTGGAGGAATAATTGCACTTGTTTCAGGTTTTTCCTATCTTATCAAATATTCTTTTTCAAATTTTTTCAATGAATGGGCAAAGGCTTTAACTGTTTTTTTCTGCGGAACCTCAATAATCTTTTTTTCAAAAATACTTTATTCAAAAAAAGAGGAAATGCATGATTTTGCATCAGGGCTTACAGGACTTGGAATAATAATAAACTATCTTGCAATTTATGCAGCAGGGCCTTTTTACAGCCTGATTCCCTCATATTTTTCTTTTTTTCTTTTAATTTTAAATACTTTAGCAGCATTTTTTCTTGCTGTTTATTTAAACACAAGAATTGTTTCCTTTATTGCAATGGCAGGAGGAATTTTTTTTCCACTTGCACTTGGAAATAATGGCCAGAGTACAGATGTGTACCTTTTATATCTTCTTTTTTTAAGCATAATAACCCTTTTAGTAGCAAAAAAAATAAAATGGGAAGAACTTTCATATATTACAATGATTTCAAGTCTTTTCATGGTTGAGGCATCAGTTTCAAAGCTGCTGTTTCATATTATAATTGTTCACTTTTTTTACTGGGTTTACTCATACTTCTTATTGTTTGACAAAAAAAAGATAAAAAATGCTCTTTCAAAAAAAGAAATTATTGTTCTTTCAGCTCTTTTTATCTATCTCACAGGAAGTATAATTAATCTTTCATGGACGCCAAAATATGCAGGATATTTTCTTTGTCTTAACTCAATTATTTCTCTTGCTCTTTTTTTCAGATTTATTAACGAAAAATTAAAATCTTTTTTTATTATCTTTTCAGGACTTTTTGCAGGAATTGCAGTTCTTCACCTTGTTTCTCCAGACATTGCAGGAGCAATCTGGGGAATAGAGGCTCTTCTTCTCATATACGCAGGATTCAAATTCAATGAGATTTTTGTAAGAAAAGAAGGTTATCTTATTTTAATGATGTCAATATCTTCCATTATATTTTCAATTGTCCAGGGACTTTTTTCAAATAATTTTGACTTGGTTATTTTGTCTTTTATAAATCTTTTTTCAGCAGGATTTTTTATATTTGTCCTTCGTATCCTTATGGAAAAAAATGAGCAAAGACTTGATGGTACAGAAAAAACAATTCTAAATATTTCTGATAATGCAGTTTTTGTGTGGATAAGTTCTGTCTGGCTTTTTATCCTGAACCAGTTTTTTTTAAGTTATCTTCTAATTCTTGCAGCAGTGCCTCTTCCTTATTACCTTTACAGGGCAGGTAAAAGAAAACTTGTTTTTGGCGAGTTTTTTGCTTTTTTCCATCTTTTATTCCCTGGGCTCCAAATTATTTATTCTGGATCTTCAATAAAATCATTTATTTTTGTCGACCTTGATATTGCTGGAAAAATCGCTCAGCTTGAAATCTTTTTTTCATTTATTCTGATTTACCATATTTATAAAAGATTTAACAAAACAGGCTATTTTTTCAAATCATCAAAACTATTAAGAAATCTTTTTTTCATTATCATACCAATAAGTTTTCTTCCTTCCTCATATAAATATCTTTATGGATATATGCCTGTTTTGTTATGGGTAAGCGTTGCTGCTGCAATCTGCCTTTATTATTATCTTAAAAAAAGTTTCATGTTTCTTGAATTTGAAATTCTAAGCCTTGTGGCATCTGGTTTTTCAATTTTTTACTCTTTAATTTATATTTTCAATTATAACAGATATGATTCTTTTTCCCTGTCTTTTACAAAAAACCATGAAGCAGTTTTTTATTCAATAAGATTTGGAATTTTATCAGGAATTTTACTTTTCCTTGCAGTTTTATTTTTTACAGGTGGTTTTAGAAAAAAAGACTATAACAACGATCCTTTCAAACGAATTTATCATGGAGCCTTTATTTATTTTGGATATTCTTTATTTCTTTATACCTCAATAATTTGCAAATCAGTTGCTGCAGGAATATGTGCCTGGTCTTTATTTTCTCTTTACGCTGCATTTAAAAGACCTGTGAAACCATGGTTTGAAAACACATACAATTTCTTTTTCACATCATATCTTTTTTTAGTCTTCCCAAGCCTTATTTTTATCATGTCTGGTACTTCAAATTTAAACATTGTATTAACAACAATTCCATTTATAATTTTTGGGATATTGATTCACAGGGAAAATTATTTTCTCCATGACAAAAATAAATTATTCACAAATAAAAAAATTCTATACTTTTTCTTCAACTTTCTTGCAGCATTTTTGTTTGCAGTATATCTGGAAAATTTCAATATAAATTTCACAAGCCCTTTACTTACAATTTTTCTGGTAATTCAAGGGACAATACTTTTATTTGGGACTTTAAAACCAGTTTATTTTGATTGTATGAAAATACCTGCCGCTGTTTTTCTTGCAGCTTTCTTAAAACTTGTTTTCATGGATTTAAGAGGATTGCCTGTAACAGGAAAAATAATTGCTTTTATGGGAGTTGGCATGGTTCTTATTGCTGGAGCTTATCAGTTTCAGCAGCTTAAAACCAAATATTCAACAAATAAAACTGATATTTAACGATTTTAAAAAGTTTATAAGAACTATTATAATTTTTTATACTTAACATAATATACTGATTTTTATAAAAATATTTACATCATTGATGTTAATATATCTTGCTGATATAAGGATATTAAAAACCTGAAAACTATGAGGATAAAATGAAATATCCATACGGAATATCAGATTTCAATGAAATTATTGAAAACAATTATTTTTACTGTGATCGCACAGACAAAATTCATTTAATTGAAAATTCAAAATCCCAGCTTTTTATAAGACCAAAACGCTTTGGAAAAAGTCTTTTGCTTTCCATGCTTGAAAATTATTATGATGTTTCCAAAAAAAATGATTTTCAAAAAATATTTGGACACTTAAAAATTGGGAAAAACCCTACTCCATACAGAAACTCATATCTTATTTTGAGATGGGATTTTTCCTGTGTGGATGCAACAGGAAGTGAAGACAACATAAAAAAAGCTTTATTTGATCATATTAATATAAGCATCAAAGGATTTCTTCTTTATTACAGAGATTACAATATTCCTTTTTTTGAAATAGACAAAGACAATGCACTCAATTCTATTCAGTCCCTTGCAAGTGCGGTAAAAATGACTTCTAATCCGATCTATCTCCTCATAGACGAATACGACAACTTCGCAAACACAATAATGATGTCTTCTGCAGATAAAAAACAGGAATATGAAAAAATTGTAAATGAAGAGGGGA
>Ga0265295_1001411_pt1 | contig 42221 bp, 36 predicted proteins | sample Munlansysbiofilm_FD_192503 | JGI IMG/M metagenome (GOLD analysis project Ga0265295, IMG submission 192503) | Leachate microbial communities from a municipal landfill in Southern Ontario, Canada - Methane capture system biofilm | ecosystem: Engineered > Solid waste > Landfill > Unclassified ... | reverse complement strand
GCTCGGCAATGCAGGGCGCGATGTGGATCACGGTGGGCTTCTCGTTCATGGGCGCGTTCCAGAGCTTGACCTGCATAAGCCGGGTCACGATGGCCGGGGCCGGACAGCCGCCGCAGCCGACCATGCCGACTATCTCAGCGTCGGTGTCCTCGTAGATCTCGAAAATTCCCTGCCTTCTGTTGAAGGCCACCAGACAGCGCGAACAGCCGATGCACACGTCGTCCATGGTGTTCTTGCAGCCCACGATCAGAATCTTTTCCACACTGCACCTCCTTGATAAAGCAAAATTTCGAGTTGTTGCGAAACGTGCCGAAATTAGGCCCATTGCGCCGCAATGGCAAGCGGGCATGCCGCATTTTGGAGCCAGCTCGACATACGCACCAAGAAAACTTCACACCCCAGAGCAAAGCGCTTCAAAAACCTCCGATCAGCCTAACTCCTCTGCGCCAGCCCCCGCAGCGGTTCGGGCAAGAAACGCCGCAAGCGCAGGGCGATGGCGCCCTCATGGCGTTGCCAGAGAATGCCGAGCCAGATCACGCCCAGGCCGATCAGGGTCAGCACGAAGGGGAAAACCAGGCTGTCCTTGAAGACGTTCCAGGAAAGATAGCCCAGATAACCCGCCGCGCCCAGGCCGCCGTAAACCGCGAAGACCCTGCGGCACAGGGCCGCGCCGCAGAAGATGAGCAGCAGGTTCACGCAGAAGTAGAGAAACTTGTTCAACTCGCTGTCCGAACGCATCAGGGACAGGCCGCCCCAGAACGCCGTGACCCCGAAGATGTAGAGCCAGAAGGCATAGTCCTTCTCGCCTTTGGTCCGGATGTCGATCCATAGGGCGATGAGGGTGATGACCACTCCGGACCAAAGGGAAACCAGCTTGCGCAGTTCCCAGGTCGCATCGGCCTGGCCGAAGAGGAAGGGGGTCAGATCCATGCTCATGTACCACAGTGTCGCGGCCACGGGCATGACCAGAAACGGCAGACGATAGCGCAGGAGCATGATTGATCCGACGGCCAGAGTGGCCAGTTCCATGAATATCCAGCGCCAGTCGACATAGAGATGATAGTCCCGGTACACCCGTCCATCGGCCCACCAGCCCATGGCGACCTGAAACCCGTAGACGGCCAGCGGAGTCAGAGCCACGACAAAGGTGGCCGTGATGCCCGCCGGGATGGGCAGACGGCGTTGGTGCAGAAAATTTTCGGTCAGCACAAGCCCGGCCAGGGCGTAGGCCGCGGCGATGCCAAGCAGCCCCCAGCCGCCGAACGATTCAAAGCCCAGAGTCATGAACAGGCTCATGGCGCCCATGGCCATCAGCCCACCCAGATAGTAGAGGATGTGGGTGAATCGGAATCCGGGCGCGTTTGAAGCCGAAGCCTCAAGATAAGCCCACAGCCTGTCGGCCTGTTCGGGGCTTAGAATCCCTTCTTCCATGGCCTCCCGCAGTGTGTTCCTGCCTATATCCATCGAACCTCCTTGCGGGTGTGATGCCGCTCCGCAGGCCACGCCCGCTACCCGGCGCCTACGTCGGATCGCGCCGTTCTGGCAACACGGAAGAACAGATCCACGCCCCGGCCCGAGAGCCGACTCAAAGACAACGACGCCCCCACATTCCGAAAAAAGCAAAGCCGAAGCGCCTGACCGAGGGTTCCGCCATGCGAGACGTCCCTCTTCTTTTTTGGAGAATAATTCCTCTTGACGACCCTTGTGAAGCATGGCACAAATTGGTTGACTAACCAACCTACTCTTTCATTGGGAGAAAACACATATGAATCTGCCAGGTCTCAAAACATTTCTGGTACCCGTGAACGACAGCGAAGCCTCTCGCCGCGCCAAGCGCTACGCCATCGCGCTGGCCAAGCAGTGCGGAGCCAAGGTCATCCTCTTTCATGCGCATGGCTTGATCAGCGGACGCATCAGCCCCGACGGGCGCGAAAAGATCATCCGCAAGAATCTGGAGGAGATGGGCAAGATTTTCGCCATTTTCGTGGAGGGATGCCGGGAAGCGGGGATCGAATTTGAAATCGCGGTCGAACAGGGCGCGCCGGCCGACGCCATCATCAAGGCCGCCCAGGATCATGGCTGCGACATGATCATCATGGGCGCCAAAGGGCATGCCGCGACCCGCAAGATTCTCGGATCGCTGACGGAGACGGTCAGCAAGCAGAGCCCTGTGCCCGTGGTCGTCGTGGGAGAGGAATGCGAATGCTCCAACTCCTGCGGAACGGCCTGCCGGAACAAGTGGCGCTTCGCGCCCTCCCCCGATCTGCAGCACGCCTGCTGATCGCCGGACGGAAAATCCGAAAAAGCCACGCCGGTCTCCCTGCGTGGCTTTTTCATGCTCAAAATCCGGCGATATAGGCGGACAGCGTCTCAATTTCGGCGTCGGACAGCGGTTTGCTCACCCGTTCCATCATGGCTTTCTTCTTCCCTCCGTAGGACTGAGCCTTGTAGCCAAGCAGTGCCGACTTCACCTCCTCCGCCGACATCCCTTTCAACGCCCTGCTCATGGCCGCGTTGGAGCCATCCGCGCCATGGCAGCTTTTGCACGATTTCGCGTAGCGCTCGGCAGCGCCGCCTGAAGCAACGGCCACCGAGGCGAAAAGCAAAACAGTCACAAGACATGTCACACCATGTTTCATCTCGTCCTCCGCACGCTGGGCATGTTTTTAGTTTGAAGAGCAAAGCTCGGCGCGACGCGAACCATCGGCCAGGAAAAGCCCGATTTCGGAAGCCTCGTCGGCGCTCAGCAGATCGGTCTTGTATTCGACCATGCGCAGCACCGTCCCGTTCCACCAGGACACGTCGTCCACTGTCACGTCGCAGGTCTTGTCCATTCCGTGGCAGCCCTGACAGCGCTGGACGATCAAATCCCCGGTATCACCCGCTCCGGCAAAGGAAACCAGGAAAAACAGGAGCGAAACGAAAGCAAGGCCCGCACACCGAGTAATCAAACCAAACGGCTTGAAATCCTGAAGCATGAAATCCTCCTCCAAAAGCACTCGTTGCCCAAACAGTGAAATCCGCCTTCAACGCACAGTTTCCGCCGATCAGTCGTAAAAAAAAGAATCCGGAACGGTCGCGCCAACAGCAACGCCAAAAGTTGCATGCGTACTGAAAAGTAACCCCGATCCGTGAAAAAGGCCAGCACGCAACCTGTATTCGGGCCCGGCAAGAGAAAAGTCAGAAGAATCTTGCTTTTCCAGACATCATCCGACAAAAACGGATTCACCACCTTTCGGAGCACTCAATGGCCAACATTCTCATAATCGACGACGACCAGGACTTTTCCCGCGCCTTCCAGCGCATCATCGAACGCATGGGACATTCGTGCCAGGTCGCCCGGAGCATCACGGAAGCATTCTCCCTGCTCAAAAGCATGCACTGCGATCTCATCTTTCTTGACGTCAACCTTCCCGACGGCAACGGTTTGGCGCACATCAAGCAGTTCCAGACTTTTCCCTCCCTGCCGGAGGTCGTCATCCTGACCGGCGACGGAGACTCCGACGGAGCGGCCCTGGCCATTGCCAACGGCGCCTGGGACTATGTCGGCAAGCCCATCTCCCTGAACAACATCACCCTCATCCTGCAACGCACCATCGCCTACCGCGCCTCCAAGGAGCAAGGCCGGGGGCCGCGAAAGGTCAAGCGCAGCGCCATCATCGGAGAGAGCCCTGCCATCATGGGCTGCCTTGAAATCATGGGCAAGGCCGCAGGCAGCAAGGCCAACGTCATCATCAGCGGCGAGACGGGCACGGGCAAGGAACTGTTCGCGCGCGGCATCCACGAAAACAGCGACACTTCCGGAAAGCTGGTGGTCATCGACTGCACGAACCTGTCCACCCACCTGGCCGAGAGCACCCTCTTCGGCCACACCAAAGGCTCGTTCACCAGCGCTCACGAAGCCCGGGACGGACTTTTCAAGCTGGCCCACAACGGCACGGTGTTTCTGGATGAAATCGGGGAACTGAGCCTTGACCTGCAAAAATCCCTGCTGCGAGTGCTGCAGGAACACAAGTTTCGCCCCATCGGCTCGGAAAAGGAGGTCAGCAGCAATTTCCGCGTCATCGCCGCGACCAACCGCAATCTGCGGCTCATGGTCGAACAGGGGCTCTTCCGCAACGACCTGTACTATCGACTGAACGGCCATCAGATAGAAATCCCCCCGCTTCGCGCCCGCAAGGAGGACATCATTTTGCTGGCCGAATACTACACGGGAAAAATCTGCCGGGAAGGCAACGTCGCGGCCAAAACGCTCACCCCGGAATTCCTGAACGCCCTCCATGCCTATCACTGGCCGGGCAACGTGCGCGAATTCGTCAACACCATGGCAGTGAGCATCGACAACTGCCTGGACGAGCCGTCCCTGTACAGCCACCACCTGCCGGTGGACGTGCGCATCAGCATCGCCAAGAACTCGTTCCGCCATGATCCGAACAAGGAGCAGCCGAGCCTGCTCGCGCCCGCACCGTCTCATAACGCCATCCCCCTGCCCTTTTCTCCCGGAGAAGAGCTGCCTGCGCTGCGCGACGCGCGTGAAATCGTCGTCGGCCAGTTCGAAAGCGCCTATATGCGGCAACTGCTCGAACTCTGCGGCAACGACGTGAAAACGGCCTGCGATCGATCCGGCCTCTCCAGGGCGCGCCTTTACGAGCTGCTCAAGAAACATTCCATCCGGCTGAAATGACGGACCGATCGCACGCAAATGCGGTCCGCCGGCGCATCCGCTTCAATTTACGGCCAAATACCGGCTTGACGCGAAGCGATCCTTAGATACACAAACACCCATTATCCAAACAGGGAGTTTGTCATGACCAGATTTTCCCGCCCTGCCTTGCTGACTTTTCTTTTTCTGGCCGCGTCCTTCCTCTCGGGAGAGGTCTGGATGCAGGCCGTTCGCCATACGTCCTTCTGCACTACCTCCGCCTGCGACGTGGTCGGGGAATATGTCCGTTTCGGGGAAGGCAACCTCATCAAGATGGGGGCCGCGTTTTTCTGGTTTTTGTGGGGACTGGTCTTTTTCGGCGGACGTTACGACAAGAAATGGATCTGGGGACTGGCCAGCCTGCTGCTCTTCGGGGCCCTGGCCTTCGACGGCGCGATCCTGGGTTTTCAGTTCATGGGCCTCAAGGAGAAATGCCTGCTCTGCGTCATCGTGGGCGCGACCCTTTTCGTGGGTCTGTGCCTTTTCGCCTGGATGCGCAGATCGCTTCTGACGGTCTTTCTGGGCGTGGCCGTATGGTGCGGCGGTTTCACCGCCAACGCCGTGCTGGACCTGAACGTCGTTCCGCCCGCCATCACCGACACCGCCTTCGGCACCTGGGAGACGGCCCCGGACAATGCCCCGCAGCACGTGCTCTTTTTCAGCCTGCACTGCGACCACTGTTCCAAGATCCTGGCCAACCTGTCCATCAACGCCCAGGCCCTGCCCGGCAAGTGGCATCTGGCCAGCACGGACAACAAGGAGGACGACCTGTACCGCCTGGCCACCGTGCAGAACTCCACAGCCAGCAAGGAAAACCTGTTCCTGGAGGTGCTGCGGGTGGAAAGCCTGGACACCATCGATCCCGTGCCGGTGTCCGAAGACCTGCGCCAGACCGTGCGCACGGCACGGGCCTATTTCAAGATGAAGGGGTTCAAAGGCGTGCCAGTGCTGGTGGTCATGGAGCGACCGGGCTGGGAGATGGTCTTGCGCGGGGAAGGCAACATCACCGAATATCTACGCATACGGGGATTTTTGCAGCGCGAGTTGCAGTTTCCAAGTCATGCGCCAAAGGCCAACGGAAACGCGACGGAGAAATAACGGAAAGGAACCGGCCGACGCGAATGGCGCGGGTCGCCGCGTCGGAAACTCATTGCGACAACGGCGGTGACAGTTCTTCATCATCACCCAACCCCAGGTACATCCACAAAAAAACTCGCCGGGAACTCCCGGCGAGTTTTTTTGTGGAGCATCCAATGCAACGCTTGCGCCGCGTCGCCGGGCCCTACTCCTGCTCGCGCCGAATCCTGGCCCCCACAGCGCCAAGCTTGACTTCCATCTGCTCGTAGCCGCGATCGAGGTGGTAGATGCGTCGCACGTCCGTCCTCCCGGCGGCCGCGAGGCCCGCCAGAACAAGACAGGCGCTGGCGCGCAGGTCGGAAGCCATGACCGTGGCGCCTTTCAAGGTGTCCACTCCGCGCACCATGGCGCTCTGCCCGGACAGGGTGATGTGCGCGCCCAGGCGGGCCAGTTCCTGCACGTGCATGAAGCGGTTCTCGAAGATGCCTTCGGTGATCACGCCCGCGCCACGGCTGACGCACATGAGCGCCATGATCTGGGCCTGCATGTCCGTGGGAAAGCCAGGATAGGGGCGGGTGGACAAGTCGACGCAGTGCAGGGGTCCGTCCACGGTGGCCGTCAGGAGGTCGCGGTCGCCCTCGATGAACATGCCCATCTCGCGCAGCTTGGCGATGACGGAATCCAGGGCGTCCACCGGACAGTCGCGCAGGGTCAGTTCGCCCTTGGTCATGCCGGCGGCGACCAGATAGGTTCCGGCCTCGATGCGGTCGGGCATGACCGCATAGGAGCAGCCGTGCAGGGATTCCACGCCCTGAATGCGCACAATGCTGGTGCCGTGGCCGGTGATGCGGGCCCCGCAGGCGTTCAGGAATTCCGCCAGGTCCTGGATTTCAGGCTCCCGGGCCGCGTTTTCCAGCACCGTCTCCCCTTCGGCCAGGGCGGCCGCCATGATCAGGTGCTCGGTGCCGCCCACGGTGGGAAAATCGAGATGAATATGGGCTCCCTTCAAGCGGTCGCAGTTGCCGATGATGTCGCCGCTCTCCAGCTCGAAAACGGCTCCCATCTGCTCCAGGCCTTTGAGATGCAGATCAACGGGCCTGGCCCCGATGGCGCAGCCGCCGGGCATGGCCACCCGCGCCCGGCCGAGGCGAGCCAGAAGCGGACCCAGGCACAGCACCGAGGCGCGCATGGTCCGCACCAGATCATACGGCGCTTCGGGCTTCAGATCGCACGAGTGCAGGAGCACGTCCCCGTCATTGTATTCGGCGCGGCAGCCGAGCAGTTCGAGAAGCTTCAGCGTGGTGGCGATATCGCGCAGATTCGGCACATTGGTCAGGCGGACCTCGCCGTCGACCAGAATGGAGGCGAGCAGAATGGGCAGGGCCGCGTTCTTGGAACCGCTGACCCGGATCTCTCCCTTCAGCGGCACGCCGCCTTCAATGACAAGTTTATCCATATTTTCCTCAAATACCCCGGCCTGCTCCGGGACTTATGTTTTCTTGACAAACGCGGCGCGCACGGCTTCTGCCTCGCCGGGATAGATGCCGCGATCCGACTCCGAAACAACGGCGCCGCGCCACCTGTGCGGACGCGGCTCGCTGCCCTCCTGCCCGGCCGGAACCGGGTTCGAATCGATCATGATCGGATGGGCGTGCACGTCGTAGTCCGGCACGGCATAGCTGAACTCGATGGGGATGTTGTTGGGGTCGAAGGAGTACAGGGAGATGATGAATCCATGGTCGACAAACTCCGAGGCCCAGAAGCCGTTGGCTTCCAGCAGGTCCTTCAAGCGTCCCAGCTCTTCGAGACTCTCAACACCGAACGACACATGGTCGAAGGCCAGGGGTCCGCGCACGGGCGCGCCATGGTCCTTTTCGGCGATGGGCCGAACGCCCGGCCACTCGAAAAAGGCGATCATGTCCTTGTCGGTGATCTCGAAGAAATAGTGCCGGTAGCCCTGATGCCCCAGCCCCACGACCAGGCGCATGCCCAGGAGGTCGCGCCAGAAATGAACCGTCCGGTCCATGTCCGCCGTGACCATGGCCAAGTGGTTGATGCCCGTGAATGCAGCCATGCGGTCTCCCCCAAAAAAAAAGCAGAACCAGTTCTTATCCGGTTCTGCTTGAGTGTCAAATGGGGTGAGTGACGCGGCTTGAACGCGCGACATCCTGGGCCACAACCAGGTGCTCTGCCTACTGAGCTACACCCACCACAAAAATGCGGGAAAAAAAAGGGACAGACGAACTGTCCCGAGTGGTCTAATGGGGTGAGTGACGCGGCTTGAACGCGCGACATCCTGGGCCACAACCAGGTGCTCTGCCTACTGAGCTACACCCACCATCCGACAGGGGAAACTCTCTACCCAAGCCCCCTGGCCCGGTCAAGTAAAAATCTTGTTTCAAGCGCAGCCCTTGACAATGGGATCAGGCCTTTTATTTGGTGCAATCAAAATTTCCAAACCAGAAGGAGCATTTATGTCTCAGGCACAGCAGTTCGAATTCAAAACGGAAATCAAGCAACTTCTCGATATCATTACCCATTCAATCTACACAAGTCGGGAAATATTTCTGAGGGAACTGGTCTCCAACGCCTCCGACGCGCTCGACAAGCTGCGTTTCGAACAATCGCGCTCTACCGAGATCTCAAATCCCGACCTCGACTTGCAGATATCCATCACCGCCGACGAAGAAAATCGCCAACTCGTCATCACCGACACTGGCATCGGCATGACGCTGGACGAACTGGTCGAGAACATCGGCACCATCGCCCATTCCGGGTCGGCCGAGTTCATCCGCCAGGCCATGGCCGACCAGGCCAACTCCTCCAACATCATCGGCCGCTTCGGGGTGGGCTTCTACTCGGTATTCATGGTCGCCGACAAGGTCACCATCCGCACCCGTTCCTTCCGCCCCGAGGCCAAGGCCGTGGAATGGATCTCCGACGGGCTGGGCACCTATACCGTGACCGAACTGGACGAAGACCTGCCGCGCGGCACGACCCTGACCGTGCATTTGAAGGAAGAAGGCAAGGAGTTCGCGGAAAAGAACCGCATCACCTCCATCATCAAGAAGCACTCCAACTTCATTTCCTTCCCCATCCTGGTTCAGGGCGAAAAGGCCAACACCGTGCAGGCCCTGTGGCGCGAGAACAAATTTTCCATCACCCCGGAGCAGTACACGGAATTCTACAAATTCCTGACCTATGACCACGAGGAGCCCCTGGACACCCTGCACATGAGCGTGGACGCCCCGGTGCAGTTCTCGGCCCTGGCCTTCGTGCCCCCGCGCAGCCAGGACACCTTCGGCTTCGACCGCGAGAACTACGGCCTGGACCTCTACGTGCGCCGCGTGCTGATCCAGAGCAAGAACAAGGACCTCATCCCCGAATACCTGGGCTTCATGCGCGGCGTGGTCGACACCGAGGACCTGCCGCTCAATATCTCCCGCGAGACCCTGCAGGAAAACCTGCTCATCCGCAAAATCGCCACCACCCTGACCAAGCAGATCCTCTCGCACCTGAAAAAACTGGGCCAGGACAAGGACCGCTACACCAAATTCTGGAACGAACACTCCAAACGCTTCAAGCTCGGCTACGCGGACTTCGCCAACCAGGAAGCCTTCGGCGAACTCTTGCGTTTCAACTCCTCGCGCCATGAGGACAAGGACGGACTCATCTCCCTGGAAGAATACATCGAGGCGGCCAAGGACGGACAGAAGGAAATCTACTACATCTCCGGCCCCAGCCGCGAGGCCATCGAGCAGAACCCGCACCTGGAGATCTTCCGCGCCAAGGGCCTGGAAGTGCTCTACCTCTACGAACCCGTGGACGAGTTCGTCATGGACAGCCTGCGCAAGTTCAAGGAATTCGAGCTCAAGGCCACCGAAAACGCCGACATCACGAACATCGAAAAATACGCCGACAGCTCCGAAAAACAGGACAAGCCCGAGGAACTCTCCCAAGAGCAGTCCAAGGACATGGACCGTTTCCTCAAACGCGTGCAGGAAATCCTGGGCGACCGCATCACCGAGGCCCGCATCTCCAAACGCCTGAGCCAGAGCCCGTCCTGCCTGGTCAGCCCGGACGGGTCCACCTCCCAGATGCACAAGATCATGCAGCTGGTGACCAAGGACACCTCCATCCCCAAGAAGATCTTCGAGATCAACCAGGACCACAAGCTCGTGCGCAACCTGCTTTCCGTGTTCGGCAAAAACGAACAGGATGAATTCGTAACCACCGTGATCGAACAGCTCTACGAATCCGCCCTGCTCATGGACGGCTACCTGGCTGACCCGCACAAGATGGTCAATCGCCTGAACAAGCTGATGGAAGACTCCAGCGCCTGGTACAAGGAACGGGAAGGAAAATAAGGAATGCCTCCGGCGGGCAGGGGACTTCTCCCCTGCACCCCATTCAGGGTTTTGAATTTATCAGCCCGGCACTTTTGAATCGATTCGTTTGAGACAAAAAAAGTCCCTCTGGGAAGCACGCCTTTCCAGGGGGACTTTTCTATTTCGCGCGGCCCAAGAAGTCAGGCGGCGCAATCCTGAAGAGGCAACCACCCCGCCCTTCGGGCACCCCTCCTTGGCAGGAGGGGAGTTGGTGTTAGCCTCGATCCAGTTCTCATGTGTCTCGACCGCAAGGGCCCTGATCAGACGCAGGCAGCTTTCCTCGTTCGGGAATATCCTGACAACCTGAGTCCGTCGTTTGATCTCTTCATTGAGCCTTTCCAACATGTTGGTCGACTTCAGATGCTTGTGATGCCCGAAAGGCAGCCTGTAGAAGGTCAGGGTTTCCTCGATGTTGTCTTCCACCCATGAGCACAGCTTTGGGTATTTCTCCTGCCACCTCAGAAGCCAGGAAGCCATGTCCTTGCGGGCCTCGGCCAGGTCCCGCCGATCGTAGATCCAACGCAGCTCCCGTAGACAGTCATCATCTGCCTTGCGCGGCAAATGATCGAGGGCGTTGCGCAGGAAGTGGACGTAGCAGCGTTGCCAGACCGCCTCGGGCAGGGCTTCCCGTAGCGCCTTCTTCAGCCCGGCATGGTCATCGCTGACCGCCACTTCCACCCCTTTGAGCCCGCGCTGTTTCAGACCCAGGATGAAATCCTTCCACGAGCTTGCACTTTCACGGTTGGCCAGTTCCACGGCCAGAATCTGCCGGCGGCCTTCCCAGTCGATGCCGATGGCGATCATTACCGCCCGGCTACGTATCGCTCCGCAATCACGTACTTTCTCGTAACGAGCATCAAGGATCAGGTAGGGATAAGCTTCCTCCAGAGTCCGGCTGGCGAACTGGGCCAGTTGCTCATCCAGACGCTTCACGATGGCGCTGATGGAGCTGGCCGAGAAAGAGTGTCCGCAAAGCTCCTCGGTGATCTGCTTGACCTTTCGAGTGGACACGCCCTGGATGTACATCTCCGCCAGTGCCGAGACCAACGCCTTCTCGCTTCGCTGGTAGCGTTCAAAAACCTGGGTGGAGAACTGTCCCTGACGGTCCTGCGGGACTCGGAGCTCGAGCTTGCCGACACGTGTGATCAACGTACGGCCATAATAACCGCTGCGATAGCCCAGACGGCCCTCTGTGCGCTCCCCCTTGGCGGCCCCAAGGGCTGCATCCATCTCGGCCTCCAACGTTTGCTGGACGACCGCACGGACGAGTTCCTTCAAAACATCCTGCTCGCCTTCAAGAAGCCCTTTGAGTTCAGACGACGATACGATAGAATTTTTTCTGACCATGGCAGACTCCTCCCGGAGTTGTGGATTGGTGGTACAACCCACACATGCCATGGTCTTTCTTTTTGCTGAAGATCCCGCACACTACCTCCCTACTGATCTTTCCCCAAAATCTCCTCATTTTTGACATGGCTCAAAGCGGCCCCATCCCAAAGCCCCTAGACAGGACTCACGCAAGCAACAGCGGAGGAGAAAATCATGATTCGCAAGATTATCGAAATAGACGAAGAAAAGTGCACGGGCTGCGGCCAGTGCGTGACGGGATGCGCCGAGGGCGCTTTGGCCATCATCGACGGCAAGGCCAAGATCGTGAGGGATATGTTTTGTGACGGGCTCGGAGCCTGCATCGGGCATTGCCCCGAGGACGCCCTGCACATCATCGAGCGCGAGGCCGACGATTTCGACGAAGAGGCGGCCATGGAGCATGTGCGCAAAATTGGCGGCCTCGAGGCCCTGATTCACGGAACGGGACACGGCGGCTGCCCCTCGGCCCAGGTTTCCACCCGCGCGACCGGACAGGGCGGCTGCCCGTCCGCCGGTATGATGGGCATGACCCCGTGCGAGCAGGCCAACGTGCCCACCGGCCAGGTAGGCTCGGCCCTGTCCCACTGGCCCGTGCAGATCCGGCTCGTTCCGCCGCACGCGCCGTTCTTGCAGGACTCGGACCTCTTGATCGCGGGAGATTGCTGCCCCGTGGCCACCCCGGATTTCCACGGACGCTTCCTGGCAGGGCGCACGGTCATGATCGGTTGCCCCAAGTTCGACAACGCCGGGGAATACGTGGAGCGCCTGGCCCAGGTCTTTGCCCAGAACCGCATCAACTCCATCACCGTCCTTGAGATGGAAGTGCCCTGCTGCTCCGGCTTGTCGCGCATCGTGGCCCAGGCCCTTGCGCAAAGCGGACGCGACATCCCCTGCACGCGGGCCATCGTGGCCAGGGACGGCCAGGTCAGCGAAGAAAAAATCAGCGCCGCGCCCAAGCCCATGGCAGGATTGACCAAACTCTAGAATCCGGAGCCGACACCTGCGGCAACCGGCTGAAAACAGGAATCAGTCCTTGCCGCGCACCGGCGCGAAAGCCTCTTCCAGGGGATTCCCCGGCAAGGAAACGATTTCCGCGACAGCACCCTCTTCCGTCACCGCACGGGGGAGGGTGTTGTCGTTTTCCGGCCACTGCTGACACAGCAGCACGCCCGCGAACACGACGGCCACGCCCACGAGCTGCGGCGAGGTCAATCTTTCGTCCAGGCACAGCCAGCCCAGCAGCATGGAAAAGACGGGGATGAGGTTGACGAAAGCCGAAGCCTGCCAGGCCGGAAGCTTGCTGATTCCATAATTGTAGAAGCCATATGCCCCGATGCTTATGCACACGCACAGATACAGCACGGCCAGGCTGGGGCCTGGCGGAAAGGCCTGAGGCATGGTCGTGGACGGCAAAAACAGAAGCGGCAGAAAAAACACCGTGCCGACCATGGACTGCACCGCGGTCAGAAACCACGGAGAGTAGCGGGCGCAAAGTTTTTTCATGCTCACGGTGTAGCCTGCCGCGCAGAGCATGGCCAGAAGCTCCAGAAAATTCCCGAAAAGCGGGCGGGGGGCGGCGGCGGTCTGCGTTCCGGCGACGCTGACCAAGGCCACCCCGGCCAGGGCCAGGATCAGCCCTGTCCATGAGCGCAAGCTCAGCCGCTCTCCCAGGAAGAAACCCGCGCAGACCGCGACCAGAACGGGCAACGTGGCCGCGACCATCCCGGCCTGCGACGCCGAGGTCATGGTCAGGGCCTGGCCTTCGAACACGAAATACAGACACGGCTCGCACAGCGCCATGAAGACCATGAAGAACAGATCGTCCCGGCGCAGACTCCTGGGGCGCCACAGCGGAAGCGCGAGCAGAAAGAGCGCGGCGGAAAGGGCCATGCGCGCGAAGACCACCACAATGGGATCAAAAAACATCACGGCATATTTGAATGCCACGAAAGAACTGCCCCACAGCACCATGCCTGCAAACAGGGAAAGAAAAGGGAGGGCCGGAAAAAAGGTCATCGTGAATCACCAACCATGCATCATAGCAGTATATTTTAAAAAAAAGCTTGCATAGAATCACGCCTGCACCTACGTATTAGGCGAAGATTCATAAATATTCATGAGTATCCGGCGCCATGCCGACATTTTTTAGGAACCCAGACATTCCATGCACGACTCACCAATTGAAAACATATCCGAATCTGCGCAGCACTTCAGTACTCCGCAATTTGAAGATATTTTTCAATCTGTCATGGACGACATACAAAACCAACGTCTGCTGAGTTGTGTGATCGGATTTCCAAAATCAGGCAAGACATATTTTACCTACCGCCTGAATTCTTCCCAAGATGCCCATGCATTTGTCATCACTGCGTCATCCGGTCAAACACTTTCGCAAGCGATAAACCTGCACTTATCTCCTGAAAAAGAAAATAAAGCCGCTCTGACCCAGTTATTGCGGGAAAAGAAACGTGTCATCATCTTTGTCGACAACGCCCACCTTCTCACCGACGAGGACTTCGCATTTCTCGGCGGCCTGTTCAGTCTGACCAAGCATCTGGCGGCGCTGCTCCAGGTTGTCCTGGTCGGGAACGGGGAAATCGTGCACCGACTGGCCAGACCGGAAAACAGGCCCATCTACAACATGCTGGGAGCCATCTGGACTCTGCCCAAGCTGACTCGTGAACAATCCCTGGCCTATATCCGCGCCCTCCTCGACAACGCGGGCCTGGCCGCCGACATCATCGGCAACCCTGAAGCCGTGGCCAAACGCGCCGCCGGGGTGATCGGCATTCTGCGCATGCTGACCATGACGCTGGCCCTGAAGGCCCTGCACACGGATCAGTCCTGCGATGCGGAAGAGGCTCTGAACCTTGCCGGCTCGCCCACGGACACACAGGACGAGCCCACGGAAGAAGCCATGCCGACCCAGAGGATGGCTTCCTCCATTTCGCCGCTGACAGGCCTGATCCTGGTCCTGAGCATGGCGGGGATCATCGGGCTGTTCCTGCTCTTTTTTTCCTGGCTCATGCCCGACGCCGGCCTGAAGGATCTTTTCTCCGAGCTGACCGGATCGCGCCGGACAGTCACGGTCGAACCAGAACCGTCGGCACCCGCCCCGACCCGGAACATCCAGACCGCCTCCGGCGCCACGCATTGGCAGAGCGTGGCCAAGACCGTGTTTCGCAAGCGCACCAGCGACGGCCCCTACTCCCTGCAGCTCGGAGCGTACCCGACCATGGAGTCCCTGCTCCTGCATCTGCCGCGCTTCATGGACCAGAAGCAGCCCCTGTTCTGGAACCACGACCAGGGGGATGGCCGCTTCTCGCTCTTCGTGGGACGCTTCGAAAGCTTCGAACAGGCCGGCAAGTTCGGAAGCCAGAACAATCTGGCGGATGCGCCGGTGGTCTTTCGGCCATTCGTGGCCACGGTCGGACCGCTCATGAACCAGGACCAGGTCAACAGCGCCAGCATGAGCCTGGGGTTGCCGGAAAAACTCGATGTCTTCGAACGCGAGCTCGTCAGCGGCGTCGAAATCCAGTTCGCCCTGGAACGCTCCCGCGACGATGCCCTGGCGCACTGCTCCCGCGCCGAAAAAAAAGGCCTTTCCTGCGCCGTCACGCAATACGAATAAAAAAGGGACGATCATGACCTGCGCGGCCCTGATCGTCCCGAAAGGCTGATCCGGGTCCTCTCGGCGTAGCGTCTATTCGCGCAGATCGAGCACCCGCTGCGCCTTGCCTTCGGACTTGGGCAGGGAGTTCTGTTCCACCAGGTCGATGCGCGCGGTGATCAGGATCTCGTCGCGCAGCCTGGAGCTGATGCGGCTTTGCAGGCTTTTGAGCTCGCGCATGTCCTCCACGAAATACTCCTCCTTGACCTCCACCTTGACGCGCATCTGGTCCAGGTAGCCTTCGCGTTCCAGCACGATCAGGTAGTTCTGCCCCACCTCGGGGATGCTCATGAGCACCTGCTCGACCTGCATGGGGTAGATGTTCACGCCCTTCAAGATGATCATGTCGTCGGCGCGGCCCATGATGCGGTCCAGACGGCGGTGCTTGCGGCCGCAAGGGCAGTCTCCGGGAATGAAGCGGGTCAGGTCCTTGGTGCGGTAGCGGATGAGCGGCATACCCTCGCGGCACAGGGTGGTGATGACCAGTTCGCCCACTTCGCCGTCGGGCAGAGGCCGGCCGGTTTCCGGATCGACGATCTCGGCCAGGTAGGCATCCTCCCAGATGTGCATGCCGCATTGCTCCAGACACTCGAAGGCCACGCCCGGCCCGTTCATTTCCGACAGGCCGTAGGAGTTGTAGGCCTTGAGGCCCCAGACATCCTCGATGCGCCTGCGGATGGCCTCGGTGTGCGGCTCCGCTCCGATGAGCGCCACGCGCACCTTCAGACGGTCCGGGCCGTAGCCGAGCTCGTCCTTCACCGTGCCCAGATGCAGGGCGTAGGACGGAATGATGTGGATGGCGGAAACCTGGAAATCCTCCAGCAGCTTGAGTTGCCGCTTGGAATTGCCCGCCCCGGCCGGTATGGTCAGGCAGCCCAGGCGCTCGGCCCCGTAGTGGATGCCAAGCCCCCCGGTGAAGAGCCCGTAACCGGACATGTTCTGAAAAGTGTCCTCGGCGCGGATGCCGATCATGTGCATGCAGCGGGCCATGAGGTCGGCCCAGGAGTCGACGTCGTTTTTCGTGTAGTAGATGACCGTGGCCGATCCCGTGGTTCCGGAAGAGGCGTGCAGGCGGATCATGTCGGAGACCGGCCGGGTCAGCATGCGCGCCGGGTAGGCGCTGCGCAGGTCGTCCTTGGTGGTGAAGGGCAGCTTCGCGATGTCGGCGGCGGAGGTGATGGTCTGCGGGGGGATGCCGCTCTCGGCGAACCGGCGACCGTAAAACTCGGACCGGGCCGCGCGTTCGAGAGTGGTCGCAAGACGCGTGTTCTGAACCTTGTCCAATTCGCTGCGCGAAAAAAATTCTTCCGGGCAATAGGCTTTCATGGCTGTGTCCGCTCTTGAGTTGAAGGTGCGAGGATCAGTACGCGCCGCCATCCTCCGACGGCAGGCCCACTTCCGTGAGGTTCTCGAACACGGTGTACTGACCGAAATAGCCCAGACGGATGGCCCCCACCGGACCGTTACGCTGCTTGCCGATGATGATTTCGGCGATGTTCTTGTTCGGGTTGTCCTCGGCCTTGTTGTAGGCCGCGTCGCGGTAAATGAAGACGATGACGTCGGCGTCCTGCTCGATGGCCCCCGATTCGCGCAAATCCGAGATCATGGGCCGCTTGTCCGAACGCTCCTCGACCTTGCGGTTGAGCTGGGACAGGGCGATGACCGGCACTTCCAGTTCCTTGGCCAGGGCTTTCAGGTTGCGCGAGATGTCGGAAATCTCCTGCTCGCGGGAGTCGCTCTTGTGGCTGGAGCGCATGAGCTGCAGATAGTCGACGATGATGAGCCCCACTCCCTTCTCGGCCTTGAGCCTCCGGCTGCGCGCCCGGATCTCCATGGTCGAGAGGGCCGGGGTGTCGTCGATGTAGATGGGGGCTTTCGAAAGGTCGTCGGCGGCCTGGTAGAGGCGGCTCCAATCCTCGTCGTTCAGGTACCCGCTGCGCAGTCGGCTCAGGTCCACGCGGCCGTGGCAGCCCAAGAGGCGCATCATGAGCTGGTCCATGGACATTTCGAGGGAAAAGACCGCCACGGGCACATCGTGCTGTATGGCCGCGCGCATGCCCATGTTCAGCGCCAGGGCCGTCTTGCCCATGGACGGACGGGCCGCCAGGATGATCAGGTCGGACTTTTGCAGACCGGCGGTCATGTGGTCGAAATCGGTGTAGCCGGTGGGCACGCCGGTGACCAGCTCGCCCTGTCCGGCCCGCGTCTCCAGCTGCTCGAAGACCCGCTGCACAAGATCCTTGCTGCTCATGAACACGGGCTTGCCCTTGGACTCGGCGATGGAGAAGATCTGCTGCTCGGCCTGGTCGAGCAGGGATTCGGTCTGCTCTCCGGCCTCGAAACAGCTGGTCAGGATCTCGGAGGAGGTCTGGATGAGCCTGCGGCGCACGGACTTGTCGCGCACGATCTGGGCATGGAAGACGGAGTTGGAGGCCGAGGCCACGGACTCGGCCAGAGAGGCGAGGTAGACCGTGCCGCCGACCTCGTCGAGCTGTCCCTTGGTCTGGAGATACTCGGCCACGGTGACCAGGTCCACGGGCTCGCGGCGGCGGTAGAGTTCCTGGAAGGCCTGATAGATGGTGCGATGCACCGGAGAATAGAAATCCTCGTCGTTTATCGTGTCGACCAGGGTGTGAAAAATGTCGTTGCGCAAAAAAACCCCGCCCAGCACCGCCTGTTCGGCCTCGGTGTTGTGAGGGGGGATTCTGCGCAACAAATCAGAAGAGGCCTTTTGCAAGGCCTCCTCTGGTTGGATTCGAGTTCCGAGGCGCTGCCCGAATTTACTCTGCGGCAGCTTCTTCGGTTGCATCGGCCTGCGGTTCGGGTTCGTTCACCTGTTCCTGGCGTCCATGCTTGACCACGTTCACGGTCAGCTTGGCCACGACCTCGGGATGCAGCTTCACGTCGATGACGTATTCGCCCAGGGAGCGGATGCCGTCATCAAGCTGGATCTTGCGGCGGTCCACTTCCACGCCCTGCTCTTCCAGGATCGCGGCGATCTGGGAGGAGGTGACGGAACCGTACAGCTTGTCGCCGTCGCCCACGCGCACTTCGATGACCACCTTGGCGGCCTCGATCTTGCCGGCCAGGCCCGCGGCCTCGGCCTTGATGGCGTCGTTCATGGCCTGCAGCTTGCGGCGTTCCTGTTCAAAGACCTTCAGGTTGCCGGGAGTCGCCATGGAGGCAAGACCCTGAGGCAACAGGTAGTTTCTGCCATAACCGGGACGGACCGCGACAATGTCGCCCAGTCGGCCCAGATTATCCACGTCTGCTCTCAAAATGACCTTCATGATCAAATCTCCTAGATTCTAGATTTTTTGAGCACGTCGGTGCTGTGGGTGGCCGTGTAGAACATCAGAGCCATCTGACGGGCGCGCTTGACTTCGCGGGTCAGGGCCCGCTGGTGTTTGGCGCAGGTTCCGGTGATGCGGCTGGCGATGATCTTGCCGCGATCGGTCACGAAATCGTTCAGGATTTCGGGATGCTTGTAGTCAAGCAGGATTTCCGGATTCTCGCAGAAACGGCAGTACTTTCTCCGGGGTGCGAACTTCTTCTTAAAGGACATCTTATGCCTCCTCGGTTGCCGCTGCGGGAGTGTCGGCGAGTCTGACGGTGATGAATTTGAACACGCCGTCGGTGATGCGGACGTTGCGTTCCAGTTCAGCCACGGCGCTGCCGGGCATGCTGATTTCCATGCGCACGTACCGGCCGCGATTGAACTTACGCACCGGGTAGGCGGTATCCTTGACGCCCCAATCGTCGATCTTGAGCACGCTGCCGCCCTCGCGCTCGACAATGGCGCTGAAGTTGTTCACGATTTCGCGGCATTCTTCCACGCCCAGCTCAGGGCTGAGCAGGATCAATTCCTCGTACCTTGTCATCATTATAGGTCCTCCTTACGGGTAAAAGCCCACCCATTCCATTCGGGGGAGCAAGGAAACAAAGATCGTTATTCCCATCCTCCACCTCTGTCAAGGATCGCGCCCCCCAGACTTGAAGCTCGCGCGAATTGCGCCTACACCGTGCCCATGACGCGCATCATCCTTCTCCTCCTGCTGCTTCTGCCACCCCTGCCCGCCCTGGCCGCATCGCCGAACGTGCTCGTCCTGCACTCCTACCATCCAGGCCTGTCCTGGACGGACACGCTCAACGCAGGCATCAGCGAAACCTTTCGCCAGCAGATGCCGGAAGTCCTGCTCTGGGTCGAATACCTGGACACCAAGCGCAACACGGACACCTCCTACCTTTCCCTGCAGGCGGCCCTGCTTCGGCACAAGCTCGCCCAGAGCACCTTCAACCTGATCATCACCACCGACAACGATGCCCTTGATTTCGTGCTCAAGTACCGGGACAGCATCTTTCGCGGGGCGCCGGTGGTCTTCTGCGGGGTGAACGATTTCAAGCCGGAGCAGTTGCTTGGGCAAAAGGGCATCACCGGACTGGCCGAAAACCCGTCCTTTGCCGAAACCATGCGCACCGCCCTGGGCCTGCACCCGGACACGCGGGAGTTCGTGGTCATCGGCGCGGACCAGGCCATCACCGATCTGCTCACGGACCGTTCCCTGCGCGAGCTGGAACAGCGTTTTCCGGGCATCCGGTTCACCTACTGGAACAACCTCGACGCGCTGGAGCTTCGAAGCCGCCTGCAAAAGCTCACGACCGGGCAACTCATCCTCGTCCACGGGGTCATGCGCAACGAGGAAGGGGTGCTGGTCGATTACAGCGGCAAGAACCTCTTCCTATCCACCCACACCGATGCACCCATTTACGGGTTCTGGGATTTCGAGATGGGCACGGGCTGCGTCGGCGGCAAGATGGTGCAGGGCAAGACCGAGGGGACGCGCGTGGCCGAGCTGGCCATAAAGATCCTTGAAGGAGCCGATCCAGGATCCACCCCCGTGGACACGGACACGCCCTCGCGCTTCATCTTCGACTACGTCCAGCTCCAGCGTTTCGGCATCAGCGAAAAAGCCCTGCCCGAAGACAGCCTGGTGCTCAACCAGCCCGCCCGATTCTACCAGATCGACAAGCGCTACATCTGGACCGCCACGGTGGGCGTGGGCGTGCTGCTGGCCGCCCTGGCCATGCTGGTCAGCGCCATCCGGCGCCGCCAGGAGGCCCAGGCCGTGCTGCGCCGTCACAAGGAACAGCTGGAGGAGGCGGTCCGCGCCCGTACCGAGCATCTGCGCACGGCCAACGACGAACTTGAGCGCGAGGTGCACGAGCGCATCCGGGCCGAGGGAGACCTGCGCAAGGTCAGGGCCAGCCTGGAGATCGAGGTCGACCGCCGCACCACCGACCTGCGTTTCGAGATCGAGCAGCGCCGTCTGGCCGAAGCCCACATCCGCGACCGCGAAGCCAAGGCCAGGGCCCTCATCAACGCTCCCACCGAGACCCTGCTGCTCATGGACCAGGCCGGGATCATCCTCGACATCAACGAAACCGGGGCTTCGCGCCTGGGCAGAAACCGTGAATCCCTCTACGGACTCTCCCTCTACGCCCTGCTGCCCGAAAAACGCGGCCAGCGCTTCCGGCAGGCCGTGGACGGCGTGTTCGCCACCGGCGAAGTGGGCTCCATCAACGAATACGGCGAGGAACAGGATCTGGACCTGCGCTTCTACCCCGTCTTCGACGACGGGGGCCAGGTCACGCGCGTGGCCGTGTTCATGGCCGACGTCACCGGGGCCCGGCGCATGGCCCGGCAGATCATGCTCCTGGACAAGATCAACTCCCTGGGGCGCATGGCCGCGGGCATCGCCCACGAAATCCGCAATCCGCTCACCGGCATTCACGGATACCTCTACGCCATGGACGAGATCTGCGAAGACCTGCCCGAGACCGAGCCCGTCTCCGTCCTGCGCGCGACCATCGCCAAGATCCGCAAGGCCGCGGGCAAGATGGAATCCGTCATCCGCAGGGTGCTTGATTTCTCCAAGCCAGGCACGCCCCGGCTCGAGCTTCTCGACCTGAGCGTCCCGGTTCAGGAGGGGCTGAGCCTCATGCTCCCGACGCTGCGCAAGGCCGGAATCAGCGTGGACACCGATTTCGCCCCGGTTCCGGTCATCCTTGGAGACCGCATGCAGCTCGAACAGGCCGTCATCAACATCGTGGACAACGCGGCCCGGGCGGTACGCAACAACACGGGAGCGAAAAACATCGCCCTGCGCATCGTCTGCGACGAAGACAGGCTTCGCCTCTGTGTCGCGGACAACGGCCCGGGCATCACGGCGGCCGATCGGGAGCGCATCTTCGATCCCTTCTACACCACCGCCAGCGACGGCACCGGCATCGGCCTGTCCATCGTGCAGCGCATCGTCGCCGACCACAACGGCGCCATCCATGTGGGCGAAAGCCCCATGGGCGGAGCTGAGTTCAGGCTGGAATTCCCTCTCCCGAACACGGAGCGAACATGAACTATTCCCTCTTCATCATCGATGACGAAGAATCCATCCGCGACAGCCTGTCCATGGCCCTGGGACGCCACTACACGGTCAGCACCTGCGCCGGCGGCAAGGAAGCCCTGGAACGCCTGCCCCTGTTGGCCCCGGATCTGGTGCTCCTGGACATCGGCCTTCCCGACATGAGCGGCCTGGAGGTGCTGGACAACATCCGCCGCCTCGCGCCCCATGCCGCGGTGATCATGATCACGGCCTTCGAAGACCTGGACACGGTCATCGCGGCCATGAAGCGCGGAGCCTTCGACTATCTCTTGAAACCCCTGCGCATGGACGCGCTCAAGCTCTGTCTGGAGCGGGCGGGCAGCTCCATCCGCCTGGGCAAGGAGATCCGCCTCCTACAGGACAAGGCCCTGCGCGAACAGATCCCCTTTTTCGTGGCCGAAAGCGAAGCCCTGACCGACGTGGTGCAGACCGTGGCCAAGGTCGCGGTCAGCCCGGACACGCCGGTGCTGGTCGAGGGAGACACGGGCACGGGCAAGGAACTCATCGCCAGCGCCATCCACTACCGCAGCCCCAATTTTCGCGGCCCCCTGGTCACGGTCAACTGCGCGGCCATCCCGGCTGAGCTGATCGAAAGCGAACTCTTCGGCTATGCGCCGGGCGCGTTCAGCGGGGCCGGAAAAAAAGGCAAGACCGGACTGGTGGAGGAGGCGGCGGGGGGAACGCTTTTTCTGGACGAGATCGGCGAACTGCCGGGCAGCGCCCAGGCCAAGCTGCTGCGCTTTTTGCAAGAGGGGGAATTCTACGCCCTGGGCTCCACGGCCAAGCGCACCGTGCGCACGCGGGTCGTGGCCGCGACCAACCGCGACCTCGAAGACATGGTCAAAAACGGAGCTTTTCGGCAGGACCTTTTCTTCCGCCTGGCCGTGGTCCGCATCCGCGTTCCGTCGCTGGCCCGCCGCAAGGAGGACATCCTGCCCCTGGCGCGGCTCTTCCTGCACCAGTACGCGGAAAAATTCGGCAAGAAATTCACCGATCTGACCCGCAAGGCCCAGGATGCGTTGCTGGAACACGCCTGGACCGGCAATGTGCGCGAACTGCGCAACATCATGGAGCGCGCCGCGCTCATGGCCTGCGGACCGGAACTGGATGAGGGCGATCTGGGGCTTGGGTCGCGGCGCCTCCCGGCTGAATACGGCCGCCCCGTCATCGCCGGCGAGGGTGTTGATCTGCCGGGCCTGTTGCAGGCCATGGAGCGCGGATATTACGAACAGGCGCTGCTTCTGGCCGAGGGCAACGAATCCCGGGCCGCCCGCCTGCTGGGCGTCTCCCGGGACACCTTCAGATACAGGCGGGGCAAGCTCGGCCTCTAGCGCCTTGCAACTGAGCCTGGCCCAGCGTCGCGCTGGCGACCTTCGTCCACGCCGATGCCGTAGGCCTTGAGCTTGCGGTACAGATAGGTCCTCTCCAGCCCGATGGTTTCCGACAGCCTCGCCACGTTGCCGTCGGCGCGGGCCATCTCGCGGCGCAGAAACGCTTCCTCGAATCGGGCCTTGGCCTCCTTGAAGTCGGTGATCCCATCCCCGACCTCGGCCAGGGCATCGAGGCCCGCGCCGGCCCGGTATTCGGGCGGCAGCATGGAGGCGTTCACCTCCTGCCCCTGATACAAGATGAAGAGCCGTTCCACGAAATTCTTCAGCTCCCGCACATTGCCGGGCCAGGAGTATCGCTTGAGGAGGTCCATGGACTCCCGGTCGAAGCGCACGGGCCCCAGACTCTGCTCCTCGATCATGCGCCGCGAGAAGAACTCGATCATCTCGGGGATGTCCTCGGCCCGCTCCCTGAGCGGCGGCACGCTCAAGGGGAAGACATTGAGCCGGTAATACAGATCCTGCCTGAAACGCCCCTCGACCATCTCCTGCACGAGATCCTTGTTCGTTGCCGCGATGACGCGCACGTCGACCTTGAAGGTCTTCGTGCCGCCGACCCGCTCGAATTTCTGCTCCTGCAGGATGCGCAGAACCTTGGCCTGGGTCTTGAGGCTCATGTCGGCGATTTCATCCAGGAAGAGGGTGCTCTTGTCGGCCAGCTCGAACTTGCCCTTCTTGACTTTGTCCGCGCCGGTGAAAGCGCCCTTTTCATGGCCGAACAGCTCGCTCTCGATGAGTTCTTCCGGGATGGCCGCGCAATTGACGCAGATCATCTCCCGCGCCGCCCGCTTGCTCGCCCGGTGGATGGCCCGGGCCGCTATCTCCTTGCCGGTCCCGTTCTCGCCGTTGATGAGCACCCAGGCCTCCGTGGGGGCGACCTGGGCCACGAGTTCGCGCAGGCGGACCACCCCGGGAGACGAGCCGGTTATGGTCGGCGGCTCTTCGGGGCGGATGCGCGAGCGCAACTCGCGGTTTTCGCGCTTGAGCATGGACAGTTCCAGCGCCTTGCCCGCCGTGACCAGGATGTTGTCCAGGGAGAGGGGCTTTTCGATGAAATCGAAAGCCCCGTTCTTGAGGGCGGTGACCGCGGTCTCGATGTTCCCGTGCCCGGATATCATGATCACCGGGGTGTCCACGCCCTTTTCCCTGAGCGCGCAGAGCACGGCCATGCCGTCCATGCCCGGCATCCAGATGTCCAGAAAGATGAGGTCGAAATCACCGTCCAGGGCCAGGGTCAGGCCTTCCGTTCCCGTGCCGGCCTCGGTCACCTGCCAGTCCTCGTCCTCGAAAATGCCGCGCAGGGAGAGGCGGATGTCCTGTTCGTCGTCAATGATGAGAATGGAAGCGTTGGTATGCATCATGCCTCGCTGCGGGCGGCCGGGAGTTCGATGACAAAGGTGGTGCCGCCCGGTTCATGGGGTTTGACCCGGATGTGTCCGTGATGATCGCTGATGATGGACTTGACGATGGCCAGACCCAGGCCGGTGCCGCTGCGCTTGGTCGAGTAGTAGGGTTCGAACATGCGCGACTGCTCCTCGGGCTTGATGCCGGGGCCGTTGTCGCTGATCTCGATGTACACCCGCCCTTTGCGCTTGCGCGCGTAGAGCACGGTTTCGACCCGTCCGCCGTCCTGATCGGCCAGCACCTCGGCCGCGTTCAGGAGAATGTTGTAGATGGCGCGGCCCATGGCCTCGCGGTCGAGCATGACCAGCGGCACCTCCTCGGCCCGAAGAACCCAGCGGATGGACGAGTGGCTGCCCGAAAACACGGACATGGCCTCCTGCAGCAACGGTTCGATCCGGCCCGGCGCGAGCGTCACCTCGGGCAACTTGGCGAAGCTTGAAAACTCCCGCACCATTTCCTGCAAATGCTCGACCTGCTTGACGATCAGCCCGGTGCATTGGGTGAAGACGGGATCCTCGACCACAGAGCCGAACTTGCGTTCCAGACGCTCGGCGGAAAGCTTGATGGGCGTGAGCGGATTCTTGATCTCGTGGGCGATGCGACGGGCCACTTCCTTCCAGGCGTCCAGACGCTGCATTTTCTCAAGCTCCGAAATGTTCTCGAAAACGGCGACGATGCCGGAGTCCCCGCCTTCGCTGTCCATGAGCGCCACGGCATTGACCAGGAGCTTGATCGTCTCGCCGCGAACCTCCAGGTCGAACCGACGCTGCCACTGGGAGCCGGGGCTGCTGCGCAGCAGCTGGCTGACCTCCTGCACCAGCCCGCGATGGGCGGGGCCCATCAGATCAAGGGCCGATTGCCCGATCAGGGCCCCTGCCTCCAGGCCGAGAATGGCCTCTGCGGCGCGGTTCATGGTCGTGACCCGGCCCGCGCGGTCCAGGGAAACCACCCCGGCGGTGATGTTCTCCAGAATGGCCTGCACATAGTGATTTTTCGCTATGAGAACCTGATATTGATCTTGAAGCTGACGATTAGCGCGGGTCAGATGCGTTCGGCTCTGTTCCAGATCCTCGGCCATGCTGTTGAAAGACCGAACCAAAAGCCCCAGCTCGTCACGGGACTCGTCCACAAGGCGCACGGACAAATCGCCCTTGGCGATGCGCTGGGTCCCGGCGGCCAGGGCCTGGATCGGGGCGCTGAGTTCCCGGGCCAGCCTGAAGCCGAACCAGGTCGCGCCGAGAAAGATGAGCATGGTCATGAGCGCCAGGACCATGTACAGGGTCATCTTCAAGGGATATTTCAGGCTTCTGAGCTGCTTGTACTCGCCCACGCCCTGGGCGATCTGCTCCAGGCGCTCCAGAAAGCCGCGCCCCACTTCCGCGCCAAGCACCAGAAAGGCCGAGCCGGTCCGGTCCAGGGGCAAAACTCCGACAACCAGATCGGAATCAGGGTGAGGCCAGAGTGTGGCCCAGTATTTCGAGTCCCTGCCCAGTTCGCTGAAAGGCACCCGGGAGCGGATCTCGGGCCAGATCTGCGACCAGAGCGGGGCCGCTTCCCAATGAATTTGACGCATGTCGCCGCCGATCACGCCGCTCAGGGTCAGCTGGTATTCGCGATTCTTTTGCCGCAAGGCGGCCTGCGTACCCTTGGCGCCGAAATCCAGCTTGCGCTCCCGCAAGTGCTCCGCGATGCCCCGGGCCTTGAATTCAAGACCGCTCTCGGCGGCGGCGTAGAAATCCTGGCCCACGCTCAAGGCCTGGTCCATGGACGTTTCGACCTGGGCCTGGAACCAGTAGTCGACGGAGGTCTGCACAAACCAGGTCGAAAGGATGAACATGATAAAGGTCGGGACCATGGACAGGGTCACGAAGATGAGGACCAGCTTGGTCCGCAGGCCCGAGCCGAGCACCCGTCTGCGCCGGTCCAGGACGAGCTTGATGACGTTGCGCAGGACCAGGAACAGGACCAGGATGAGCAGAATCAGGTTGACGTTGAAAAGCGCGAAGAAAAGATAGGAATTGAGGTCGAGCAGACGCAGTTCGATCCAGGTCAGGATGACGATGAGAAAGATGCCCACAACGGCCAGGGTGATTTCCCGTTGCCGCTTGCGCCGCTCATGGGCGGTGCGTTCCTGGACCGGAATGGGGCGGGGTGACTTGTCCATGCTCCTCGCGCGTGTTTGAGATCAGAAATCAAAATCCAGAATATAGACCACTTCCGGGACCAGGTCCCAACTGACGAAAAAGAGGGGCTTGCTGACCCAGCCCGGAACGTTGGTGCGCTTCACGCTGAAAGTCAGCACGACCCGGTAGGCCTGGCCGCGCTCGATGGAATCCCAACTGCCCATGGGCAGGGACAGGCGCGACCAGAACCGGTTGAGTTCGCTCTGCAATTCCGAAAAATCAAAGGTCTGGGCGCCTCGCTGATCCGTGACCAGACACTCGCGGGCGATGGGCTTGCTTTCCACCGTGCAGGAGTATTGCGCCTCGGACAAGAAAGCATCCCAGAAGCCCATGCGGCGCTTGTACAGCTTGCCGGTACAGCTGACCTCGTAGTGTCCGCCGTTCTGCAATGCGTCCATGAGCGGAGCCAGATCATTGACCACGATGCTGAATCCGACGGAAACCGAGCCCTGCGCATTGTCCACGCCAAGGTCGGTCAGGGAAATGGGATCGGCCCGGAGCGCTGGCGCTGAAAACAGGCTCCCCGCCATGACGAGGCAGATCGCGATGAAAATTCTGTATTTTTGCATTTTTAATGGATTAGATGAATAAAAAAAGAATGTTGTCGTAATTTTCCTTGATTTTCAACCCAGGGCAGGTATGCAACACGCAAAACTGCGGAGCCTGAACCGTTTGTCCCAAGCCCCGCCCGAATGTCATTTCGCGGTGATAGTCCAAGGCATGGTATTTGACAACAGCCGAAGCGAGGAGAGAGTCATGAAGCTTAATGAACACAACAGCAAGCAACTTTTCCATGAAGCCGGCATTCCCGTGCCTCTGGGCGAGCTTCTGGGCCCGGGAGACGAACCGGCCCCCTCTTTCGCGCTGCCCTGGGTGCTCAAGTCACAGGTCTTGAGCGGCGGCCGGGGCAAGGCCGGCGGCATCCGCATGGCCGATACCCTTGAACAGGCCCGCACCGAACTGGCCAAAATCTTTTCCCTGGCCATCAAGGGAGAAAAGGTCCGGCTGGTGCGCATCGAGCCCAAGGCCGCCTACACCCGCGAAATCTATCTCTCCATCACCCTGGACCGTCAAAGCCGCTCTTTCTGCGTCACCGCCGGCCGTTTCGGCGGGATGGACATCGAGTCCTGCGACCCCGAGACGCTGCTGATCGAACATGCAGCGCCCGACACCGGGCTGGCCCCTTATCAGATCCGCAATATTTTCTTCCATCTGCGGCTGCCCAAAGAGCTGATGAAAGCCTTTTCCTGCCTGCTCTCGAACCTTTTCGACTGCTGCCTGCGCCATCGCCTGCTCCTGGCTGAGATCAATCCCCTGGTGCTGACCGAAGGCGGACAGCTTCTGGCCCTGGACGGCAAGGTCGAGATCGACGGGCACCGGGTCGGCATAGATCCATCCCTGAACCGTTTCTTCGAGGCCGCACACTTAAGCGACGAGGAAAACAGGTCCCGCGAGGCGGGCTTAAGCTACCACAGGCTCGACGGATATGTGGGGCTCATGGTCAACGGCGCGGGACTGGCCATGGCCAGCATGGACATTCTCAACTACTCGGGCCTGGAAGCCGCCAATTTCCTGGACCTTGGCGGCGGCGCGGACAGCACGGCCATGCGCACGGCCCTGGACATCCTCTTCGACGATTCCCGCGTGGAAATGGTTTTCATCAATATTTTCGGCGGCATCCTGTCCTGCCACAAGGTGGCCCGGTCCATGCTCGAAGCCCTGGACGGCCAGGAACCGCGCAAGCCCATCGTGGTCCGCTTCGCGGGCAACGGCTCCGCCGACGGGCTGACCCTGCTGCGCGATGCCGCCGTGAACGGGCTGCATCTCTGCCCGGACCTGGCCACGGCCCGCGCGGCCCTGGAAAAAATCAAAGGCGAGCGCCCGCAGGCCGCGCACAAACCCCTGATCGTCCGCTCCACGGCTCCCCTGCTCCCGGCCCGGCCACGAGAGGCCAGCACAGCCTTCCCCCTGCCCGAGAACTGCCGCATCCTGGTCCAGGGTTTGACCGGCAAGCAGGGACAGCTGCACTGCCGCCTGATGCAGGAGTACGGCGCGAACGTCGTGGCCGGAGTCACGCCCGGCAAGGGCGGCAGCGAGGTCATGGGCGTGCCGGTCTTCGACACCGTGCGCGAGGCCGCAAACACCATGCCTATCGACGCCTCCATCATCTTCGTGCCCGGAGCCATGGCCCCGGATGCGGTGCTGGAAGCAGCGGCGGCCGGAATCGGCTGGGTGGTCTGCATCACCGACGGCATCCCCCAGTTGGACATGCTGCGCGCCCTGGAGCGTCTGAAAGACAGCCCCACCCGGGTTATCGGCCCCAACTGCCCGGGTCTGGTCATGCCCGGCAAGACCAAGATCGGGATCATGCCCGGAGACATCTTCACCCCCGGCCCCGTGGCCGTGTTCTCGCGCAGCGGCACCCTGACCTACGAATGCGTGGACCGGCTGACCCGCGCAGGCATCGGGCAATCCGTCTGCGTCGGCATCGGCGGCGACCCTTTTGTCGGCATGTCCTTCACAGACCTGTGCAAGCTGGTGCGCTACGATCCGCAGACCAGGGCCGTGGTCATCCTGGGCGAGATCGGCGGCAAGGCCGAGGAAGAGCTTGGGCAGTACATGCGGGAGAGCGGCTTCGAACTGCCGGTCTTCGGCTTCATCGCGGGCCGCACGGCCCCTCCCGGCAAACGCCTTGGACACGCGGGCGCGATCCTGGAAAAAGGCGCGGGCGGAATAGAGGTCAAGCTCCAGGCCATGGCCGACTCCGGCTTCCACCTCATCGACGACCTGGACCAGATCGCGGGAGCCGTGGCGAAAGTTCTCTAGAAAGCGTTCAGGCCAGAGCCCTGAGCCTTCACGAAACAGACGGTGACGACGCGCCTTTGACGGAGCATCTCTTTTACGTCCGGCGCGTCCGTCAAGCATGACACCATCCGCTGCCGGGCAGCGACGAATATGGAGGAAAAAAAATGGACGAACCGACACGAAAATTCCGGCAAATGACCGCCGAGCGGCTCATCGCGCACTTCAAGAAACGCCGCATGCACGGCAGCTACATCGAGACAGCCGGGCAGGCCCGCGAGCTTGTGCTTTCGATGATACAGGGGCCGTGCTCCGTGATCCGCTGCGGTTCCGAATCCGTTGGCGCTCTCGGACTCTGGAAGGACATCGCCGCCCTGCCCCAGGTCGAGCTGATCGACCCGTACGTGGCGGGCCTGACGCCCCAGGAAGGGGATGAACGCCGCCGCCGGGGCCTGACCGCCGACATCATGGTCACCAGCTGCAACGCCGTGACCCTGGACGGGCGGCTGGTCAACCTGGACGGCACGGGCAACCGTGTCGCGGCCATGATCTTCGGCCCCCGGAAGGTCATCCTGGTGGTGGGCATGAACAAGATCGTCACCGACCTGGACTCGGCCATGGACCGGGTACGGGACTTCGCCGCGCCCATGAACAACCTGCGCCTGAGTGCCCTGAACCCGGCCCACGAGCCCCCCTGCACCAAGGACGGACGCTGCCACCGCTGCGCCAGCCCGCAGAAGATCTGCAATGCCTGGAGCATCATCGAAGGCCAGCGGGACGAAGGGCGGATCCATGTGGTGCTGGTCGGGGAAGATCTGGGGTATTGAGCGCCCCGGATTCTCTTCAGAGCTGCAAGGCGTGCCCGCCCGAACCAGGGCGGGTGCGTCTTGCATGTCCGCCTCTCACTCACCCCGCAACGAAAACGCCGTCGGCAGCAAATCATGTATCCGGAATGAACGGTTTTCGCCGAGGATGAAAATCTCGGCCTGGGGCGCAAGTTCCTGAATCCATTGCAGGCACGCGCCGCAGGGCATTCGTTGCGCCGGGGGCGAATCGGCGGGGGCATCCACGCAGGCCACGGCCAGGGCGACGATTGTTCTTTCGCCGTCGGCAATGGCCGAGGCCAGGGCCACGCGCTCGGCGCAGGTGCCAAGGCCGAGGCTTGCGTTCTCGACGTTCACGCCCGTGTATATTTTTCCATTGCCCGCCAACACGGCCGCCCCGACCCGGAACTTCGAATAGGGGGCGTAGGCGTGCCCAGCCGCCAACCGCGCCTCTTCGAGCAGCCGTTGGGCAATGGTCGCGCCCAGGCCTTGCCCGTAATCCTGTACGCTCATGCAATCCCCCTTGCCCGCAGCCGTGCCTCAAGGCTCGACACCGCATCGACCAGACGGGCGTCCTGGCCAAACCGCCCGATGCATTGCAGGCCCAGCGGCAAGCCCCTTCCTCCCCGCCCGCAGGGCAGGGAAATCACGGGCAGGCCCGCGTGGGTCCAGGGCAGGTTCATGGCCGGACTGCCGGTGCCGCTCAGGCCAGCCGGAGCCTCGCCCAAGGTGGACGGACAGATCCACAAATCAAGGCCGTGCCCGTCCATGACCGCGCCAAGCTCCCGGCGCAGCGCCGCGCAGGACTCGCGGGTTTCGGCCAGGCGCGTTTCAGTGATGGTCCGCCCTTTGAGGATGATGTCCCGGGTCGCAGGACGGTAGAGATGGGCATAGTCCGTGAACCATGCCTCCTGTTCCAGCGCGAATTCCGCCGCGATCAGATCCCGGTGCCAGGCCGCGATCTCCTCGATATTGTCCAGGCACGGCACCCGCGGCACTTCGAACCCTTCGGCCTCAAGGGTTGCGACAATCCCCTCGAACCACGCCATGGTCTCTTCCGGCAACTGATCGAGATACTTCCCGACCGGCACGCCGAGGCGCGGGCGCTCGGGATTCGCGCCCATGGTCCAGTGCGGGTCGAACGCCGCCATGACAGGGGGGATGTCCGCGATCTGCCGGCAGAAAAAGCCGACATGGTCGACGGTGGGAGAAAAATAGACCACGCCCGCCGTGGGAATCTTCCCGAGCGAAGGCTTCATGCCCACCACCCCGCAAAAAGCGGCCGGGCGCACGATGGAGCCAACGGTCTGGGTGCCCAGGGCCAGGGGAAAAAGCCCCGCCGCCACCCCGGCGGCGGAACCGCTGCTCGACCCGCCGGGGGTGTGGGCCGGATTATGCGGGTTCCGGGTCGCGGCGGGCTCGAAATAGGCGAACTCCGTGGTGGCGGTCTGGGCGAAAATGATCGCCCCGGCGTCGCGCAGCATCCGAACGCAGCATGCCTCGTCCCCTTCAAAAAAAACGGGCGGCAGCAGCGATCCGCAGCGGATGGACGACCCGTCGACCCGGAAGATGTCCTTGACCCCGACCGGCACGCCGAAGAGCGGCGGCCTTCGCGCCGGATCGGGATATTGCCTGAAAAGCTCCTCGATCCGACGCAGCGCGGCCTGCTCGTCGATACGCGCGGCAAGAATGTGAAGCGTTGAATCCACGGACCGCGCCCGGCGCACATGCTCGTGAACAAGACGTTGCAGCGCGTCCGGCGAGGCCGCGCCGTATTCGGAAATGCGGTGAACCGCGTCGATGTGTGTCGCCTGGGCCATAATTCTCGGTTCCGTCCTCTTGTGGTCTTTGTAATTTTGAACGCGCCCGTCCCAGCTCCTATCCCCCGCCCTCCATCGGCTTGAACCTGGCTCCGACCAGATTGGCCAGGATCACCAGGGTCGTGGAGATGAATATCATCATGATGCCCAGGGCCGAAAGCCTGCCCCACAGCCCGTCCTCGGCGAAGCGCAGGATCTGCACGGCCAGCACCTCCGTGCCGGGGCGGGACAGCACCACCGAGAGGGTCAGTTCGCGCACGAACATGGTGGCCATGAGAATCCACCCCGAAACCATGCCCGGCACCAGCAGCGGAATGATGATGCGCCGCATGGTCGTCATGCGGCTGGCGCCGCAGACCAGGGACGATTCCTCCAGATGGCTGTGCACCTGGATGAAGGCGCTGGCCAGGGGGCGGATGCCGTAAGGCAGGTAGGTGGCTATGTAGCCGATGAGCAGCGCCCAGATGGTGGCATAGAGCGGCGTGCGCACGAAAAACCACATGAATCCCATGCCGATGACGATGCCGGGAAAGGAAAAGGACAGAAAACTGAGCGATTCAAGGATGCCGGCGGCCCTGGTCCGGACCTTGACGATGGTGTAGGCCACGAAGACCGACAGGATCACTCCCAGCGTGGCTCCGCCAAGTCCGAGCATCAGGCTGTTCTTGAGGGACAGCAGGGAGATGGGATCTTTGAGCACCTCGATCCAGTGCTTCCAGCTCATGAGCGAGAAGGCGCGGGCGCTGGGAACCATGGAGTACGGGACCAGAGAGGTGTAGAAGAGCACCACCACCGGCAGGACGATGAGCACGAAGGACAGCAGGGCCACCACAGCGAAGAGGGGAATCCGCGCTCCCTTGAGGGGAATGACCGTGGGCCGGTAGCCCCGGCTGGAAATGGTCACGTATTTCTCGCTCTCGCTCGTCAGTACCCGATAGACCAGGATGAGCGTGACGGACGCGGCCAGGACGCTCATGCCGATGGCCGCCGCCTTGCCGTAGTCCACGGAAAAGCCCGTGGCGATCATCTGGTACAAATGGGTGGCCAGAACGTAGACCCGGCCGGGCATGCCGATGACCGACGGCACTGCGAAGGAAGCCAGGCTGCGCACCACGCCCAGGATGAACGCGGCCAGGATGGCCGGTCGAAGCACCGGCAGAGTGACGCGAAAAAGGGTTCTCAAGGGGCTGGCCCCGCAGACCTTTGACGACTCTTCAAGGGCCACGTCGAAGGAAGCCATGGCCGGGGCGATGATGAGATAGGCGATGGGCAGGTCGAGCAGGCCCTCGACCAGAATCATGCCCCACAGGGAATAGATGTTCAGCGGCGCGTGATCGAGAAAAAAGACCTGCTTGAGCACCAGGTTGATGAGCCCGTTGGAAGGGTTCAAGAGCAGCGCCCAGCTCACGGAAAAGAGAATGTGCGGAATCATCATGGGAATGATGGAGATGATCCGGAACATGAACTTGCAGGGAATGTCCGTGCGGTTGTTCAGATACGACAGGAACAGGGCCAGGACCGTGGCCAGGGTCGACGAGCCCAGAACGAAGATCACGGTGTTGAGGATGATTTCCGCCAAGGCCGGGTCGGTGTAGGCCTCGACGTATTTCTGCAGGGTGAAGCTGCCGAAGGCGGTCAGGCCCTCGGAAAAACTGCCGATGACGAGCATGACCACGGGACAGACGGTCAATACTCCCACAATGAGAATCAGGGAAAACGTCAGTTTCGATCGTTTGGCGTCCATGGCCCCCCCTAAACCGCGACCAGCAGGCAGTGGGCGGGATCAAGGGTGAAATGCAGCACGTCTCCGACCTGGGCGCGGGTGTCGGCATCGACCTTGGCCAGCAGCAGTTCGCCAGCGGCCCGCATCTCCATCTCAAAGGCTTCGCCAATGAAGACCAGGGTTTCGACCTTGCCCTGGACCACATTGGCTCCCCCCCCGCCGCTGCCCGGAGCCACGCGGATGAATTCCGGACGGATGCACAGGGTCACCGACGCGCCCTCGGCGAAGTCCCTCTTCTGGCAGCTGATGATCCCAAAGGAAGTTTCGACCACGGTGACGTTTTCGGCCTGCTTCACGACCGTGGCCGGGACCAGGTTCGCCCGGCCGATGAAGTCGGCCACGAAGCGGTGGTCCGCGTCGAAGTAGATTTTCTGCGGCGATCCGATCTCGATGATCCGCCCCGCGCGCATGACCGCGATGGAGTCGGACAAGGCCAGGGCCTCGATGCGGTCATGGGTCACGTACACCGCCGTGATGGACAGCTCGGTCAGAAAGGTCCGCAGCTCCTTGCGCGTCTCCTCGCGCAGCTTGGCGTCCAGGTTGCTGAGCGGTTCGTCGAAAAGGATGACCTTGGGCTCGGCCACCAGGGCCCGGGCCAGGGCCACGCGCTGCTGCTGGCCGCCGGAAAGCTTGGTGGCCGGACGCTTCTCGAAGCCTTCCAGCTGCACGAAGCGCAGGGTCTTCTCGACTTTGCTGCGGATGACATCCCGAGGCACGTTCCGGGTTTGCAGCGGATAGGCCACGTTGTCGAAAACATTCATGTGCGGCCAGATGGCGTAGGTCTGAAAAACCATGCCCAGGCCCCGCTCTTCCGTGGGCACGTAGACGCCCCTGTCCTTGGACCAGACCACCTCGTCGCCGATGCTGATCTCTCCGCTATCGGGCGATTCAAGACCCACGATGCACCGGAGCAGCGTGGTCTTGCCGCACCCGCTCGGACCGAGCAGCGTGAAGATCTGGTTGGCCGGTATGGTCAGGGTCACGTCATCCAGGGCCTTTATGGTCTTGCCTTCGGAAAAATAATGCTTGCTGACGCCTTGGATTTTGATCTCCATGGTGAATTTCCATAAGCGCCTTCGCGCCGGACCTCGCCCGGCACCAAAGGCGGTGAGGTTTGAGCTGATGGAGTCTGTGCTCCGAAAGAGCGGGCCGTCCGGGCCAATGCTCCGGACGGCCTGCCGCTGATCACTGCACGTCGAAGATGGTCTTGAACTGGTCGCCCCACTTGCGGATCTCCTCGTCGGAGAGATCGCGGATGGGCATGACCGTGGCCTTGTCCATGCCGTCGATGGGCGGATAGACGCCGGGGGCGAGAACGTATTCGCCCACGTCCTTGGCCAGGACGCCCATGGCCTTTTCAGACAGCCAGTAGTCCACAAAAAGGCGGGCGGCATTGGGGTGCGGGGCCTTGGAGGTCACGGCGATGGCGCGGGGCGTACCCAGCAACGGCTGTTCCACCCGAGCCCAGTCCAGGGGGGCAGGAGCCTTGGTGATGATGTACTTGGGCATGGAAATGGCAATGAGCTTCTCGCCGCTCTCCACCGGAGCGGGCGTGGGGCCGAAAGAGGCCACGAACATGGGCTTGTTGGCCGCCAGCCCTTTGAGGAAGCTCATCCATTCCTCTTCGGACGCGAACACGGTTTCCTTGAGGCCGACCAGCCAGGAGATGGTGGTGGCGTGATTGGCGGGGTTGGCCATGACGATCTTGTCCTTCCACTTGGGATCGGCCAGATCCTCGTAGCGTTTGGGAACGTCGGCCGCCTTGACCAGCTCCTTGTTGTAGATGAGACCTACGTACTCGATGCCGAAAAGCTGGATGGCGTCGTCCTTCCTGGTCCAGTCCGCATAGCCTGCTGCGGCCGGTGAACTGTAGGGGGCGAGCACGCCCTTGGACTTGAGGATCTCCAGGACCGGAAGCGGCGCCTGCACCACGTCGGCCATGAGCTTGCCCGCCTCGAATTCCGTCAGGACCGTGGCGAGGAATTTCGAAGTGGAAATTCTGGTGTACGCGCCCTTGACCCCGGTGTCGGCCTCGAAACCCTCCATGATCGGTTCCACCGCGGTGATGTTGGCATAGAAGGTCGCCGTGCCCTCGGCCTTGGCCTTGGCCGGGTCCAGTTCCGCCGCCTGGGCGGACAGAGCCGAGCACAACAGAATCGCGATCACAACCACCAATCTTTTCATCGACACAACCTCCTTCGGACCCGCAGGGCCCTGATGTTACGAAACTGTGACATAAGAATGACAATTATGCGCAAAAACCTAGCCCTGTGACAGGGGGATGTCAACGCAACAAAATCAATAAGAATACCTGGATAACAGCGTGTTGCTCAAAGTCGCAAAGATACGGAACACGGAAACGCTTGCACCGTGCGCCAAACCGCGAAGGCCCCGCCCGGATTTCTCCGAACGGGGCCTTGATTTGTGGAAGGGACCGGGTCTAACGCCCTACGCAGAAGTAGGCGAAGCCCTCCGCCGCCATCAGCGCCGGGGAGTAGAGGTTGCGGCCGTCGAAGAGGATGGGCGCGGTCAGCGCCTTCTTGATCTTGGCGAATTCCGGGTTGCGGAACTGGTTCCATTCCGTGACCACGGCCAGGGCCGAGGCGTCTTTCAAGGCCGCGTACTGGTCCTCGCAAATCGTGACCAGGGGGTTGTCGGCCAGGATGCGGCGCGCATTGGGACCGGCCACCGGATCGAAAGCCCGCACCCGCATGCCAAGACCGGTCAGATGCCGGATCAGCTCCAGGGACGGGGCTTCGCGCATGTCGTCGGTGTTGGCCTTGAAGGCCAGGCCCCACAGCGCCAACGTCTTGTCCTTCACCCCGCCCTGCTCGGCGAAATACGACTCGATCTTGCGGGCGATGACGGTCTTCTGGCGGTCGTTGACCTCGTCCACGGCGCACAGGAGCTGCGGTTCGTAGCCCACGCCCTGGGCCGTGCCGATGAGCGCCTTGACGTCCTTGGGGAAGCAGGATCCGCCGTAGCCCACGCCCGGATAGATGAACTGGTAGCCGATGCGGTGATCGGCCCCGATGCCGTGGCGCACGTCGCGCACGTCGGCCCCGACCTTTTCGCAGATGTTGGCGATCTCGTTGATGAAGGAGATCTTGGTGGCCAGCATGCAGTTGGCGGCGTACTTGGTCATCTCCGCGCTGCGCACGCCCATGACGATCATCTTCTCGCGGCTGCGCGCATAGGGGGCGTAGAGGCTTTTCAAGAGTTCGGCAGTGCGCACGTTGTCCGTGCCCACGACCACGCGGTCGGGCTTCATGAAATCGTTGACCGCGTCGCCTTCCTTGAGGAACTCGGGGTTGGAGACCACGTCGAACTCAACCTTGAGACCGCGCTTGTCCAGCTCCTCCTGCACGGTGGCGCGCACGCTGTCGGCGGTGCCCACGGGCACCGTGGATTTGTCCACGATGATCTTGTAGTCGGTCATGATCCGGCCCACGTCGCGGGCCACCTGATGCACGTAGCGCAGGTCGGCGGTGCCGTCCTCGCCCTCGGGCGTACCCACGCAGCAGAACACGAAGAGGCTGTCTTTGAGGCCTTCGGAGAGGTCGGTGGTGAAGGTCAGGCGGCCTTCCTGGAAATTGCGGCGGACCATGGCCTCAAGGCCGGGCTCGTAGATGTGCACGTCGCCCTTTTTCAGGCGCGCGATGACCTCGGGATTGATGTCGACGCAGGTCACCGCGTTGCCCATCTCGGCGAAACAGGCGGCGGAGACCAGTCCCACGTAACCCGTTCCGACAATACATATATTCATTGGTGTGTACTCCTTTTGGCCGGCTTCTTGGAAATCAGAATCCGGAGAAGCGCTTGGCCAGCATTATTTTCAGAATGGTCCGGTCGGTCTCGATCATGCCTTCGGTGCTGAGCATGCCGATATTCCGCATGGTCTCTTCGGGCGAAACGCCGATGATTCCATCGGTGTCCATGACATTGACGCCTTGCAGCGAAAAAAGAGCGGCCTGCACGGCCGTGCCAGCGGCCGTGGCCAGCTTGAGCGAACATCCGGCCTTGGCGCCGTCGCAGATGACCCCGGCCAGATCCTCGATGATGTTCTTGATGGCCCCGGCGATGTGGGCCAGATTGCCGCCCAGCAGATAGGCGATGCCCGCGCTGGCTCCGGCCCCAGCCGCCACGGAGCAGCCGCAGACGGCGGAAAGCCGCCCGGTGTGGGCCTTGACGTAGGCCGTGACCAGATGACTCAGCGCCATGGCTTCAAGCACGTCCTTCTCTTCGCAGGTGATGAATTCGCGGATGGCCCAGATGGGCAGGATGGCGGTCAGGCCGTGGTTGCCGCTCCCGGCGGAGCTCATGGCCGGCAGCTTGACCCCGCCCATGCGCGCGTCCGAAGCGGCCGATGTGAGGATGCGCGCGGCCAGGATCATGTCCCGGCAAACAAGCTTCTGGCGCGCCAGGCGGTCCAGGGCCTTGCCGATGCCGAGGCCGGGACCGAACTTGAGGCCATGCTCGGCCAGGCGCATGTTGGTGCGCACCCCTTCCATCAGAAATTCGCGGTCCTCGTCGTCCAGATCGTCAAGCAACCGCACCAGATCCGCCAGGGACAGGGCCTTGATCCAGGCCTCCAGACGGGGCATTTCGCTGGAGGCGGCAACTGTGCTCGACGTCTGGGCGCGGGGCAAAACGGCTCCGTCCAGGCTCACGCTGACCACGTTGTCGTGCATGTCGCGCACCACGGCCTCGGCCACGTGCGAGCCGTCGAAAACCTCGGCCCGGATGAAGAGACCCTTCTGGTCCTGAAGCAGATTGAGGCTCACACCGCCGTCACGGACAAGGGCCCGCGCCGCCTGCACGGAATCTTCATCAAGCGGTTCAAGGACTTCCAGGCCCAGGGACGCATCGCCGCCGAAAACCCCCAGGGCTCCGGCCAGATCCAGCCCGCTCAGGCCCCCGGTGCCGGGAATGATGACGGCCAGCCCGTTCTTGTAGATATTGGGGTCGACCCACAAGTCCACCCGCTCGGGCCTGCCCGGCAAAACAGCCCTGGCCGCGGCGGCGGCCAGGGCCACGGCCACCGGCTCGGTGCAGCCCAGAGCCGGCGCGACCTGCATGCGCAAAATGTCCTTGACGCAAAAGCTCATTGCAGCCTCACGAAAATGTTCGCAAAAGCCGAACCCATGGCCGAGTTGGAACAGGCTGTCAATTACGCCTTAGTCGCGCACATCCAGATTCGGTTCGAAAAGCTGCACCAGACGCACGAAAAGGTCCGGAATCTTGTCCGGATCGGCGGCTGCGGACCCGGCATAAATCTTGGTGATCTCCAGGGCCGTGTCGATGCCCGTGGTCTTGCCGAAACCCACATCGAAAAAATCATCCAGGCGTTTGCGCAATTCGGAATCCATGTCCACCCCCGGAAAGATGCGTTGTTGCATGTCCATGCGCCGCTTCGGCGCTCCAGGAACACTGTCTAGCATGCCCGGACACAAATTCCAACGCCAATCGCACATGTCATTTCCAGCGGACAAAAAAAGGCGCGCCCCTTGCGAAACGCGCCACAGCTCATGCTCGCATCGTCGTGCTACTGCGTTTTGAGCCGCATCCAGCATTCTTCGTAGGCTTTCACGGCCGGCCCCAGGTCGGTCTCGAATTCGCCCCGGGCCATGTCTTCGGCTCCGGGATAGACAATGGCGTTGCCGCGCACGTCTTCGGGAAGAATTGCCTGGGCGGCCAGATTGGGAGAGGAATAGCCCATCTCCTGGCAGATGAAAGCCGCAACTTCGGGGCGCAGCAGGTAGTCGATAAAAAGGTGGGCGTTGTCCGCGTTGGCAGCATTTTTGGGGATGCAGAGATTGTCGACCCAGAGGCTGAAGCCCTCGGTGGGGTATACGTAGCGGATGTCCGGATTCTCGTCCGAAGCGATGTAGGCCTCGCCGTTCCACAGCACCGCCGCCTGCACCTCGTTGTTCAAGAGCGCCTGCTTGGGGGAGTCGGAATCAAATACGCGCACGCTTTCCATGAGCGGCATGAGCATCTCGCAGGCCTCGGCCACTTTGGCCGGGTCGGTCTCGTTGAGCGAGTAGCCCAGACGCTTGAGGCCCATGCCGAGCACCCCGCGCATGTCGTTGGGCAGCAGGATTTTGCTTTTAAGTTCCGGCTTCCACAGGTCGGCGTAGGACGTGACCGCCGCCGCGGCCGGGTCCGCGGTGTTCACGGCGATGGCCGTGGAGCCCCACATGTAGGGCACGCTGTAGGTGTTGTCCGGATCAAAGGACTGGTTCATGAGCTTGGGATCAAGGTTGCCGAGATTGGTCAGCTTGGCCTTGTCCAGGGGCATGAGCAGCCCCTCCTTGTGCATGCGGGCCACGAAATCCGTGGACGGCACGATGAGGTCGTACCCCTTGGCATCGACCATGCGGATCTTGGCGTAGAGGGCCTCGTTGCTGTCATAGGTGGACATGATGACCTTGATGCCGGTCTCCTTGGTGAAATCCTCAAGCACGCTGTCCGGCATGTATTCGGACCAATTGTAGACATAGAGTTCCTTGGATGCCGCCAGGGCCTGGGTGGCCAGCACGAGGCACATGACCGTGAATACCAATCGTTTCATGATTTCTCCTTCAGAAAGCGCTGCGACACGCAGACGGCCACAACGGTTATAAGGATCATGATCGCGCACAGGGCATTGACCTCGGGCTTGAGTCCCAGGCGGACCATGGAATAGATGCGCAAAGGCAGTACCTCGAACGTGGGTCCGGTGGTGAAGAAGCTGATGATCACGTCGTCGATGGACAGGGTGAAACTGAGGAACCACCCGGCCAGGACAGCGGGAAAGACCATGGGCAGGACCACATGCCTGAAAACCTCGTACTCGCCCGCCCCGAGGTCCCGCGCGGCTTCCACCACGTGCGGGTCGAACCCCTGCAGACGGCCGTAGACGGTGATGCTGACAAAGGGCACGCACAGGGTGATGTGGGCCATGAGCAGGGTCCAGAAACCCAGCGGCAGGGACAGGGCCATGAAGAGCACCAAAAGCGAAATGCCGATGACGATGTCCGGAGACATCATCATGACGAAGAGCGAGGTGTGGATGACCTTGCGCGACGGAAAACGCCAGCGCTGCAGGGCCATGGCGATGAGCGTGCCCAGGATGCTTGAGCAGGTCGCCGCCAGCGCCGCGATGAGCAGCGAGTGGAGGGCCGCCTGCATGAGCGCGGTGTTGCCGAAGAGCTTTACATACCAGTCCAGGGTCAGACCCTTCCAGGCCATGGAAAAACGGGACGAGTTGAACGAATAGGCGACCATGACGCCCAGCGGCAGATACAGGAAGACAAAGACCAGCGTGACGTAAAGAACGCGCAGCTTTCGCATCAGGCCTCCTTCCTGCCCAGCCGGGCGGCGCTCTTCCAATAGAGAAGGAGCATCATGCCCATGAGCACGGTCAGGGTCACGCTGGCCGCCGCGCCCAAAGGCCAGTCACGGGTGGTCAGAAACTGGTCGCGGATGAAGTTGCCAAGCAGCATGGCCTTGGCCCCGCCGAGCACGTCGGACACGTAGAACATGCCGATGCCCGGCAGAAAGACCAGCATGCAGCCCGAGACGATGCCGGGCATGGTCAAGGGCACGACCACTTTCCAGAACGCCCGCCAGGGGCTCGCGCCCAGATCCCGGGCCGCTTCGAGATAGCGGCGGTCAAGGCGCTCCAGGGCCGCGTAAAGGGGCAGGATCATGAACGGCAGCAGCGTGTACACCAGGCCCAGAACCACGGCGCCGGGGGTGTACATCATGGCCAGGGGCGAATCGATTAGCCCCAGTGCCAGAAGGGCGTTGTTGATGATGCCGCTGGAGTTGAGCATGGCGGTCATGGCGTAGGTGCGCACCAGGGAGTTGGTCCAGAAGGGGATGACCACCAGCAGGAGCAGCGTGTTGCGCAGCGGCTTGGGAGTCCGGGCCAGCACGGCGGCGAAAGGATAGGCCGTGACGAGACAGATGAGTGTGACCAGTCCGGAGAGACGCAGGGACGACAGCAGGATGTCCAGATGGGTCGCGTCCATCAGCCGGGCGTAATTGCCGAAGGAAAAACCGGGCTCGATGAAGTTCGCGGAGGACGTGGAGCTGAAACTGGCCAAAAAGACCAGGACATTGGGCACAAAAGCAAAAATCGCCATCCAGGAGATGGCGCCGACAATGACGGCGAGCTTGAAGAAGCCGTCATTTTTCATACGGCAGCACCACTTCCCAGCCCTCGACCCAGCTCACGGCCACCCGGTCGGCGGCCCGGAAATACACGGTCTCGTCGTCCTCGTTGAAAAATTCCGTGGCCGTGACCGTGCCGCCGGCATCGAGCCGGACCACGACGTCATAGGTCGCGCCCTTGTAGATGGTCTCCTCCACCGTGCCCACCAATG